>Ga0308159_1000231_pt1 | contig 169974 bp, 146 predicted proteins | sample PhyCR1_FD_201040 | JGI IMG/M metagenome (GOLD analysis project Ga0308159, IMG submission 201040) | Phyllosphere microbial communities from UC Gill Tract Community Farm, Albany, California, United States - DLSLC.R1 | ecosystem: Host-associated > Plants > Phyllosphere > Unclassified | place...
TTCTTTTTTGTGAACATTTGATAATTTAAGTAATCAAGAACCGAAGTTCTTGGCACCTTCATCAAACGCCCACACTTATCGACTGTTAATTTTTAAAGAACTTATCTGGTACTGCCTTGCCGCATGGTGCGAATCGTTTTGTTCGCTGCAGCAGAGAAGAGAGATTATGCTGCAATCCTACAATCTCGTCAACCCCTTATTTTCGCTTCGTCCCGATTTCTCTGGAGACCTTGCTCCCGTAACCACTTGATTACGTTAACATTTTCGGTCAGTGCCGAAGCGGAGGCGAACTATACCAAACCTGTCACGCACTCCGCAAGGCCTACAAGAAAAAGAATTTGTCCTACAAGAGCCAGTCAATCGGCAGCCAGCCCAGGCCATGTACTGCGGCCCGCTTCCACCAGGTCGTCCCAGGCTCGACGTCGTGCCGGATGATCTTGCCATCGCGTCCCTCGAGCCAGTAGACATTGCCCTTCTCATCCAGCAGCACTTCATAGGCGCGCATCGGCAGGGTCTCGTCGAGCGTCTTGCTCAGGCGATCGGCCAGCTCGACACTGTCGATCACCATCCCCATTTCGGTATTCAAATGGATCGAGCGCTGGTCGAAGTTGAACGAGCCCACGAAGATCCGGTTGCCATCCACGCCGAATGTCTTCGCATGCAGGCTCGCATCCGAACTGCCAAAGCCGGCGCCGCTGCGCTTCTTCTTGCGGGATGGCTCGTCGGTCGATGCACGACGCAATTCGTATAACGCTATACCCGCCTCCAGCAGCGGCTTGCGCCATTTGGCATAGCCAGCATGGACAGCGGCAACGTCGGTCGCCTCGAGCGAATTGGTGAGCACCCGAATTTTGGCGCCCTTCTTGGCCATCTCGATCATCGAGGCTGCACCATCCTTGCCCGGTACGAAATACGGCGAGACCAGATCCAGATTGCGTTCCGGCTGGCCGAATAGCACTTTAAGCCTGGCCGCGATATTCTCATACGGCGACGACTGGTCCAGTACCTTGGCTGGATCGTCGCTCAGGAAACGCGCATGCGCCCATTCCAGTGGCAGCGTTCCGCTCATGACCTTGTTCAAGAAAGCCGATTGTCCGATTGCATCCAGATAGGCTTTGGTCTCGGCATCGACCGTCGCCGGCGGCGGCGCCTTCGCATCGGTCACCATCAGCGCCAGCGGATACGCCGACGGACAATTCCAGTACAGGTCGAAATCCGCCGAAACTTCTTTCACCACCGGACCGGTAGCGATCACGTCGAGGTCGGCAAACGAAATATCGCCCGCTGCGCCGAAATACTCGTCGCCCACATTGCGCCCGCCGATGATCGTGGCCTTGTTATCGGCGGTGAACGATTTATTGTGCATGCGCCGGTTCATGCGCCAGAAATCGGCGACCATGCCAAGTGGACGCATCGAGCGGATACCGTTCGGATTGAACAGCCGCACTTCGATCTGTGGATGGGCGTCGAGCTGGGCCAAGATCGCATCCAGGCCACCCGTGTTGTTGTCGTCCAGCAGCAGGCGCACCCGCACGCCACGGTCCGCCGCCTTGCGCAAGGCGTTGAACATCAGCATGCCGGTCGTGTCGTTGCGCCAGATATAGTACTGAACATCCAGGCTGCGATCTGCAGCCTGCGCCAGCACGGCGCGCGCGGCGAACGCATCGCGCCCATCGGGCAGGCTGTGAATGCCAACCAGGCCCGGATGCGCCGTGGTCAGTGGCAACAGCGCCTGGCCGAGCCGGGTATTGTCCGTATCGGTCAGAGCCGTGCTGGCAACGCGGCCCTCCAGCGGCGGCAGCGTCGAGCAGCTCGACAGCGTCAATGCGCCTGCAAGCAGCGCCGTTGGCAAGAGCAGCCACAATTTGGCGCGCTTCTTCATGGTTCAATGTCCTTCGAAGTCAGGTTTGCGCTTTTCAAGGAATGCCGACATGCCTTCTTTCTGCGCAGGGGTGCCGAAACCGGCATGGAAGTAGCGGCGTTCATAGGCCACGCCCTGGCTCAGCGTCATCTCATAGGCCTGGTTGACGCAATCCTTGATCTGCATGGCAACCGACACGGGCATCTCGGCAATGCCCTGAGCGATCTTGATTGCCTCGTCCATCACGTCGGCCGCCGGATACACGCGCGAGACCAGTCCGGTCCGCTCTGCCTCGGCAGCGTCGATCATGCGCGTGGTGAGCAGCATGTCCATCGCTTTCGACTTGGAGATGGCGCGCGGCAGGCGCTGGGTGCCGCCGGCGCCCGGTGTCACGCCAACCTTGATCTCGGGCTGACCGAACTTCGCGCTGTCGGCGGCGATCAGAAAGTCGCACATCATCGCCAGCTCACAACCACCACCCAGGCAATAGCCCGAGACCACGCCGATGACCGGCTTGCGGATGTCCAGGATGTGTTCCCAGTTGCGGCCAATATAGTTATTGCCGTAGGTTTCCTGGTAATCGTACTGCGCCATGGCCGCGATGTCGGCGCCGGCAGCGAAGGCTTTCTCGCTACCAGTTAATACGATGACATTGATGGCCGGATCCTGGTCGAACGCGCGCAGCGCCTTGCCCAGCTCGTTCATCATGTTGTCGTTGAGCGCATTCATCGCCTTCGGACGGTTCAGCCGCACCACGGCGACCTTGCCGTGGTTCTCGATCAACAGGTCAGCATATTCCATGGGACACCCTTATCTGGTTGGATAGTATCGTCGCGATTGTAGCGCTTTCCGTGTACGTCAAGTACAGCGCCCCGATCGGCCTGCATGCATGCGATGCCGCCCATCACGGCTTTGCCGGCGGCAGCACGACGGGTAGTTCCGGGCAGCCCATGGCCTGGCAGCCGTTGGGCAAGGTCCGTAGCCACGTCACGATCGACTCCACCGATACAGTCTGGATCCTGCCCTTCCAGCGCAAGCTCGGCGGGTGATCGTCAAACGCAATATTCGCCTTCGAGATCCGCGCGCCCAGGCGCGTCATCGTGCCCAATGCCAGCTCGGTTGGCTGGTAGCCGTTTGACGCCAGCCACGTCTGCGCCGTGGCGCGGCTCGTTACCGCAGCCTCGGGGGAGATGGCATAGGCCAGCATTTCCAGGACCCATCCATTCGAGTTCTGATAGCGCGTGCTGAATGGATAGGCAGCCAGGCTGTATTGGGGCTCGTGGTAGTCGCGCGCCTTCGTGCCCAGCAACGCATTCTTGAGCCGGGCTTGCACGGCAGGCGCCAGGCGCCAGATGCCGGCCTGGTAACGCACCGGCGCATCAGAGAAGAAATTAATCAGCCCTTCGTCGTACAGTGCCGAGGTCGCCGTGCCGCATGCATTGAGCTTGTGCACGACCGACCAGGCACCGGCCGGATGTGCGCGCACGGCAAATGCCGCATGCGAATAGGTCAACCGATACGCCGATAGGTCCTGCCCCACGCGCGCGATCAGCACGACCTCGTCGCCGGTGCTCTCGAGCGCCGTGCGCGTGAGATCGGCCATCTGCATGCTGCGCACCACCAGTTCGGGCGAAGCGACCTGCTCTTCGCAGGGCGTACCCGCCAAGGCCGTCGACGCCGCCAACGTCAGTGCGGCCGCAGCAACGGCGCGGCGCATCCTAGCTGCGCGGGCGCGAGTGGGCCATGCCGGTGCCTGGTTCGGCCAGCAGGGCAATCGTCGCCTTGCCTTTCTTGACAGCATAGCCAGCCTTGCCGACCGCCTCGATATCAATGCGATCGCCGGCCTTGAGTGCCTCGTTCTGCGCGATCCGGGTCTGGATTGCCATATCGATTTTCAACTGCTGGTCGTCGCTGTGCAGTTCGACCCCAGTCTTGTTGCCCTCTGGCCGGACTGCCGCGACGCGCCAGCGCTTGGAAACGTCGATTGCAGCCTGCGAGCCTTCTGACACTGTTTTTGCGCTCAGATAGACCACACTGAACGGCACCAGCAGCACGATGCTGCCCACCGACAGTACGGTATCGGAAGGTCCCGGCGCGGCGGCCTGACTGGGCGCGGCGATGGCAGCGGCAAGGGTAATGGCAAGGAGGGAATGCAGACGCATGAATAGAACCTGTCAAAAATGAAAGCACCACCACGTCACCGCGCGTTAAAACGGCGAAAAATTGCAACGTGGAAATTTAATCAAAAGTCAGAGTAGCCCGATTCCCCCAATTATGCAACGAAGGTTCACTTCGGCAACAACACCCACATCGTCCCGCTCTGCTTCATGAGCCCGGCATTTTCAGTGGCTTCGGCCCCGAAACCGAAGAAGAAGTCGGCCCGGACCGCGCCGCGAATCGCACCGCCCACATCCTGGCCCATCACCAGCCGTTGCAACGGCGCACCATCCTTCGGCAGCGTCGTCGACAGCCACACCGGCGCGCCCAGCGGCAGGATCGTGCGGTCGATCGCAATCGAGCGGCCCGGCGTCAGCGGCACATTGAGCGCGCCACGCGGCCCGACGCCCGGGTCGGCCACCTTGGTCTCGGTGAAGAAGATATAGCTCGGGTTCACATTCAACAGTTCCTGGCGCCGCGAGGGATTCGCCGCAATCCAGGCCCGGATCGACTGCGCCGATACCTGGTCCGGCGTCATGAGCCCCTGCTCCACGAACCAGCGCCCGATGGCTTTGTAGGGATGACCGTTCTGGTCGGCATAGCCTACGCGCACCGTTTCGCCGGTATCGAGCTTGATGCGCCCCGAACCCTGCACCTCCAGGAAGAACGCGTCCACCGGATCGCTCACCCACAGCAACTCCTTGCCGCTCAATGGCGCGCGGTCGATGTCGGCGCGGCTCTGGTACGGAATCACGGTCTTGCCGGACAGCCGGCCCCGCAGGCGCCGGTTCTGCAAATCGGGATAGATGCTGCCCAGGTCAACCGTCACCAGGTCGTCCGGCACCCGGTACAGCGGCGTCTGGAACATCCCACCCCGCTTGCGCGCGCCAAACAGCATCGCTTCGTAATAGCCGGTGATGAGCCCGGTCTCGGCGCCATCGGGGTTGCGCACCTGGTTCGGCACAAAATACGTCTCGAAGAAGCGGCGCACGGCTGCGACATCTTTCGCGTCGACCGCGCCGGCCGCCGCACAGGGTGTCTTCCACGGCGCCTGGCGCGACGCCAGTACGCTGCACGATTGCAGGAAGGCCGGCCAGGCCTGACGCACGTCGTCCTGTTGCCAGCCCGGCAGCGCGGCAAAGGTGGTGGGCGTGAGCGGTGCCGTCGGCGCGGCCGGCGCTGACGGCTGAACCGGCGGCGGCATCGTGACCGGCTGCGGCGCAGAAGGCGCCGTGGGCTTGGGCTCAGTCGAACAGGCGCTCAGCAGGCTGACGAGCGCGATCAGGACGGGTACACTGCGGCGTATTGTAGACATGGGAACCATGGGGGCCGATATGTGGATCTTGATGGTGGAGGCCGGCGTGGCGTTGTTCCTGTTCGTGTTCATCGTCTGGTGGACCATGTTCGCCGGCCGCAAAGATAGCGACCGGGACGACAGCGACGACACCCCCGCCCCGTAGGGTCAGTGCAGGGAGCGCGGCGGCGACAGCACGAATTCGGGAATGGTCGCCTCAAAGCGATGGCCATCCTCGGCCACGCAGAAGTACTCGCCACGCATCGTTCCCTGCGCCGTGCCCAGGTGCGTGCCGCTCGTGTATTCGAACTGTTCGCCCGGGGCCAGCAACGGCTGGTGACCGACCACGCCCAGGCCTTTGACTTCCTGCATCTGGTTATTGGCGTCGAGAATCACCCAGTGACGGGAAATGAGCTGGGCCGGAATGCTGCCGGTATTCTTGATCGTGATCGTGTAGCTGAACACGAACTGGCTCCGGTCCGGGTCGGACTGCTCCGCCAGGTATTGCGTTCTGACGGTGACAGCGAAATCGTAGGCGGGCATCGAGGTTCCTTGCGTGATCGTGGACCCGGCCGCTGCGCCATTCGCAGGGGCCGGCGCGCCATGTGGCGCAAATAACAATCATACCGCCTGTGGCCGCCAAGCGCCGACGCGCCATGGCATCGCCAACGCTGGAGGCGCCAGCGCGACCGGCGTAGAATAGCGGATTCCCACCAAAACACGCATCGTCGCCCCATGACCACCTACCGCATCGCTCCCAGCATCCTGTCCGCCGATTTCGCCCGCCTCGGCGAAGAAGTGCGCAATGTCGTTGCCGCCGGCGCCGACATCATCCACTTCGACGTGATGGACAACCATTACGTCCCGAACCTGACCATCGGCCCGCTGGTCTGCCAGGCGATCCGCCCGCACGTGGACGTACCGATCGACGTGCACCTGATGGTCAAGCCGGTCGACCGCATCATTCCCGATTTCGCCAAGGCCGGCGCCAACATCATCACCTTCCACCCGGAAGCGTCGGACCACATCGACCGCACGCTGCAGCTGATCCGCGATCACGGTTGCAAGGCCGGCCTGGTCTTCAATCCGGGCACGCCGATGCACTACCTCGAGCACGTGATGGACAAGATCGACATGATTCTGATCATGTCGGTCAATCCGGGCTTCGGCGGCCAGTCGTTCATCCCCGAAGCACTGAAGAAAATCGCCATCGCGCGCCGCCTGATCGACGAGTCGGGCCGCGACATCCTGCTTGAAGTCGACGGCGGCATCAAGGCCGAGAACATCGCCGCCGCAGCGGCTGCCGGCGCCGACACGTTCGTGGCCGGCTCGGCCATCTTCGGCAAGCCCGATTACAAAGCCGTGATCGACGCCATGCGCGCCGAACTGGCCACGGTCGCGCGCTGATGCGGGCCGGCGCAGCAGGTATCCGGGCCGTCATCATCGACCTCGATGGCACCATGCTCGACACGGTGCCCGATTTCGAGGCGGCGCTGAACGGCATGCGCCACGACCTTGGCCTGGCGCCCATCAGCCAGGCCATCATCAAGCCACTGGTGGGCAAGGGCTCCGAAAAACTGGTACGCGACGCGCTGCTGCTCGACTGGGATGCGGCGCGGGTCGACGCGGCCTATGCCGACGCGATGGCCGGCTACCAGCGGCACTACCTGGCCATCAATGGCGACCGCAGCACGCTGTACGACGGTGTGCTGGACGGTCTCGCGGCGATGCAGGCGCTTGGCCTGCGCCTGGTCTGCGTGACCAACAAGCCACTTGCGTTCGCACTGCCGCTGCTGGCCCAGAAAGGCCTCGCGCCGTATTTCGAGCACGTGTTCGGCGGCGACTCGTTCGCCAAAAAGAAGCCGGACGCCATGCCGATGCTGGGCGCCTGCGCGGCGCTGGACATCCCGCCGGCGCAGGTGGTGGCGATTGGCGACTCGTCGAACGATGCGGAAAGCGCCCGCGCCGCCGGCTGTTTCGTGCTCACGGTCCCGTACGGCTACAACCACGGCCGTCCTGTACAAGAAATTCAATCCGATGGTATAGTGGATTCGCTGCTGGATGCAGCACGCCGCATCGGCGCGCACAATGCAACGGCCAGCTTAACCAACTAACTTCTCTCACCATGTTTTTCACCAAAAAACTCACTGTCAACCAAACCGGCGCCCCTGAGGCCTGGGTCTGGCGACGCTGGCAATCCTGGGCTGACTAAGCCGTACCGATTGCTGCCGGGTGTGCGTGCGACTGCACGTCACCGGCGGGTTTTTTGAAGCACACCACCGCCCTCTTCCCCCGTGGCGGTCTGGAGAAAACATGACCGAACTCGAATTCAAGTCCCTGGCAAACCAGGGCTACAACCGCATCCCCCTGATCGCGGAAGCCTTCGCCGACCTCGAAACCCCGCTGACGCTGTACCTCAAGCTGGCGCAATCGCAGAACACCGGCAAGAACACCTTCCTGCTCGAATCGGTGGTCGGCGGCGAACGCTTTGGCCGCTACTCGTTCATCGGCCTGCCAGCCCACACGCTGCTGCGCACGACCGGCAACCTGACCGAGATCGTGAAAAACGGCGAAGTCATCGAATCGCACGAAGGCAATCCGCTCGACTTCATCGAGCAATTCCAGGCCCGCTTCAAGGTGGCGCTGCGCCCTGGCCTGCCGCGCTTTTGCGGTGGCCTGGCCGGCTACTTCGGCTACGACACGGTGCGCCACATCGAGCACAAGCTGGCCGCGAGCACCCCGCGCGATGAACTGGGCCTGCCCGACATCCAGCTGATGGTGACCGAAGAACTGGCGGTGATCGACAACCTGTCGGGCAAGCTGTACCTGATCGTATACGCCGACCCGGGCCAGCCTGAAGCGTATTCGCGCGGCCGCCAGCGCCTGAAAGACCTGCGCATGATGCTGCGCCGGAGCGTCGACGCGCCGGTCACGTCGGCCTCGGTGCGGACCGAATCGGTGCGCGACTTCAGCAAAGAGGATTACCTGAAGGCCGTCGCCAAGGCCCACGAATACGTGATGGCCGGTGACCTGATGCAGGTGCAGATCGGCCAGCGCATCCGCAAGCCGTACGTCGATTCACCGCTGTCGCTGTATCGCTCGCTGCGCTCGCTGAACCCGTCGCCGTACATGTACTACTACAACTTCGGCGACATGCAGATCGTCGGCTCGTCGCCCGAGATCCTGGTGCGCAACGAGACGCTGCCCGAGGGCGGCCGCAAGGTCACGCTGCGCCCGATCGCCGGCACGCGCGGGCGCGGTGCGACGCCGGAACGCGATGCCGCCCTGGCGGCCGAACTGCTGGCCGATCCGAAGGAAGTGGCCGAACACGTGATGCTGATCGACCTGGCGCGCAACGACATCGGCCGCATCGCCGATACCGGCAGCGTCAAGGTCACCGACCGCATGGTCATCGAAAAATACTCGCACGTGCAGCACATCGTCTCGAACGTCGAAGGCAAGCTGAAAGACGGCATGTCGAACCTGGACGTGCTGCGCGCGACCTTCCCGGCCGGCACCCTGACGGGCGCGCCCAAGGTGCGGGCGATGGAAGTGATTGATGAACTCGAGCCCGTGAAGCGCGGCATCTACGGCGGCGCCTGCGGCTACCTGAGTTTCGGCGGCGAGATGGACGTGGCGATCGCGATCCGCACCGGCGTGATCAAGGACGGCAACCTGTACGTGCAGGCCGCCGCCGGCATCGTCGCCGATTCGATCCCCGAGATGGAATGGCAAGAGACCGAACACAAGGCGCGCGCCGTGCTGCGTGCGGCCGAGCAAGTGCAAGATGGCCTGGATGGAGAGTTCTGACATGCTGCTCATGATCGACAACTACGACTCGTTCACTTACAACATCGTGCAGTACTTCGGCGAACTGGGTGAAGACGTGCGCACCGTGCGCAACGACGAGATCACGCTCGAAGAGATCGCGGCCATGAAGCCCGACCGCATCTGCATCTCGCCAGGCCCGAAGGCGCCGAAGGATGCCGGCATCTCGCTCGACGTGCTGCGCGAATTCGGCGGCAAGCTGCCGATCCTGGGCGTGTGCCTCGGCCACCAGGCCATTGGCGAAGCGTTCGGCGGCAAGGTCATTCGAGCCAAGCAGGTCATGCACGGCAAGACGTCGACCATCGCGCACATCGGTGAAGGCGTGTTCCAGGACCTGCCCAGCCCCTACACGGTGATCCGCTACCACTCGCTGGCGATCGAGCGCGCGTCACTGCCGGCCTGCCTCGAAGTGACCGCATGGACCGACGACGGCGAGATCATGGGCGTGCGCCACAAGACGTTCGACATCGAGGGCGTGCAGTTCCATCCCGAGTCGATCCTGTCCGAGCACGGCCACGCGCTGCTGAAGAACTTCCTGACGCGCTGATGCGCCCACGCATGCGCGCCGCATCCGGCGGCGCCATGCCCAAACCACGTTTGCACACTGGACCCATCATGGCGATCACCCCACAAGAAGCGCTGCTGCGCTGTATCGAACACCGCGAAATCTTCCACGACGAAATGCTGTCGCTGTTCCGCCAGATCATGTCGGGCGACGTGTCGCCGACCATGGTCGCGGCGCTGACCGTCGGCCTGCGCGTGAAAAAAGAAACCATCGGCGAAATCACGGCCGCCGCCCAAGTCATGCGCGAGTTCTCGACCAAGGTGCCGATGGCCGACACCACGGGCCTGCTCGACATCGTCGGCACCGGCGGCGACGGCGCCAACACCTTCAATATCTCGAGCGCAGCGATGTTCGTCGCCGCCGCCGCCGGCGCACGCGTGGCCAAGCATGGCGGGCGCAGCGTCTCGTCATCGTCCGGCAGCGCCGACCTGATCGAGGCGTTCGGCGCCCACATCGACCTGACACCGGAACAGATCGCGCAATCGATCGCGCAGACCGGGATCGGCTTCATGTTCGCACCGAACCACCACGCCGCGATGAAGCACGTGGCGCCGGTGCGGCGCGAGCTGGGCGTGCGCAGCATCTTCAACATCCTGGGCCCGCTGACCAATCCGGCCGGCGCGCCGAACATCCTGATGGGCGTGTTCCACCCCGACCTGGTCGGCATCCAGGTGCGCGTGCTGCAGCGCCTGGGCGCCCAGCATGCGGTCGTGGTCTGGGGCCGCGACAATATGGACGAAGTCTCGCTCGGCGCCGGCACCATCGTCGGTGAACTGGTCAACGGCGAGATCCGCGAATACGAAATCCACCCGGAAGACTTCGGCCTGCAAATGGTCTCGAGCCGCAACCTGAAAGTGGCCAATGCCGAAGAATCCAAGGCGCGCGTGCTCGAAGCCCTGCGCGGCGAGCCCGGTCCGGCGCACGACATCGTCGCGCTCAACGCCGGCACCGCCCTGTATGCGGCCGGCGTGGCCGAGTCGATCGGCGCGGGCCTGGAGCAGGCGCGCGCCGCCATCGCCTCGGGCGCGGCGGTCGCCAAGCTCGAACAGTTCGTCCAGGTCACGCGCCAGCTCGGCGCGGCCAACTGATACCGAAAGCACCAGCATGTCCGACATCCTCGACAAGATCCTGGCCGTAAAGGCCGACGAAGTGGCCGCCGCGCGCAAGCACCGCGATCTGTACAGCCTGCGTAATGAGGTGGAAAGCGATGGCGATGCGCGCCGCAGCCTGCGCGGCTTCGAGCAAGCCTTGCGCGCGAAGATCGCCGCAGGCCAGGCCGGCGTGATCGCCGAAGTCAAGAAAGCCTCGCCATCCAAGGGCGTGCTGCGCGCCGACTTCCAGCCGGCCGCGATCGCGCAGAGCTACGCCGAACATGGCGCGGCGTGCCTGTCGGTGCTGACCGACGTGAACTTCTTTCAGGGTTGCGCCGACTATCTGCGTCAGGCGCGCGCTGCCTGCGACCTGCCGATCCTGCGCAAGGATTTCATGGTCGACCTGTACCAGGTCTATGAAGCGCGCGCGATGGGCGCCGATGCAATCCTGCTGATCGTGGCAGCACTGGACCATGGCCTGATGGCCGAACTGGAAGCATGCGCGCTGGAGCTGGGGATGGACGTGCTGGTCGAAGTGCACGATGGCGCAGAACTCGACGCGGCCCTGCAACTGCGTACGCCGCTGGTGGGCATCAACAACCGCAACCTGCGCACGTTCGATGTCACGCTCGACACCACGCTTGGCCTGCTGGCAGCGATTCCGCCAGAGCGCCTGGTGGTTACCGAATCGGGCATCCTCGGCCCGCAGGATGTGCAGCGCATGCGCGATGCGAACGTGCACGCCTTCCTCGTTGGCGAAGCCTTCATGCGTGCCGAAAATCCGGGTCAGGAACTGGCGCGCCTGTTCGCCTAAAAAATCGAACGCTTAACGTGAATTGCACGGCGCAGGCGCCGCATGGCAGCCGTCATGCCGCGTACGCGTCGTGCAACGCTTGCAGAACCGGCGATTGCGCAGGTGCGCGTACAGCAGCATGAAACCGCTGAGGACAGCGACAGCCGCTTCGGCGTGCTCGCCCAGCAGCGGGCTGACAATGAACACGGCTGCCAGAAACAGCGCCAGGCCCGCGCAGCCGACCAGCAGCGTCGTCTTGTCGCGGTGCCGCAGATAGCCGGGCACCAGCGCCAGCAGTACCGGCAGCGTGATCGCGGCGATCAGCGTGTCGTGGAAGGTGTCGTGCGCGTGCGCGAGCCCCAGCATCGGAAACGCGAGGATCACGAGCGGCATCGCCAGGCAATGCAGCAGACACAGGACGGATGCCGTCATGCCGGCAATATCGCCGAATTTGATCAATGCAGTTTTGGTCAGAGCGTTCTTACCTGGGTGATTCATAGCCCTGTTCCCATCATCATTGGAATCTAATGATAACCCATTATCGTTAGCGATTCAATCTGCATGACGAATCGTGCGTGCGATACCAGAACCCAAATGACCAACGGCGCACGACAGAATCTGCCGTGCGCCGCTGTGGGCCCTGCGATCAGCGTCAGAACATCACGCGAATCCCTGCCGTGATATTGCGGCCGGTCAGCGGCGCCGCATTCTTGATGAACGACGTGTGGCTGAACGCCAGTTCGTCGGTCAGGTTGTTCAGGCGCGCATAGAACTGCGTCGGCACGCCGCCGATGCGGGTCGAGTAGTGGGTACCGACATTGAGCATGTTGTAGCCACCCGTTTCGGTCTCGTACTCGGCCAGCTTGTCCTGCTTGCCGACGCGGTACAGCTCGACCATGCCATGCCAGCCATTCCAGTCGCCATCGAACTTCACGCCGATGCGGCTGGCCGGGATGCGCGGCAGGTTGCGGCTGCCGTCACCACCATCGAAGCGGGCGCGCACGTAATCACCGAACACGGTCGCGCTCAGGCTGGACGACAGCTTGTGGCGGATTTCGCCTTCCACGCCGGTGAACAACGCGTCACGCTGCGTGTACTGCACCAGCTGGAAGCCGTCCTGGCTGTCCAGCGTGCGCGCATAGATGTAGTTGTCGACCTTGTTGCGGAAAGCGCTCACCGAGAACGTCGTGTCGCCGTCAAACTTGCGCAGCGTGAGGTCGACGTTGTTCGAGGTTTCCTTGTCCAGGTCCTGGTTGCCGATCTCGTAGGTGGACGTGGCCAGGTGGGCGCCGTCCGCATACAGTTCCTCAGCGGTCGGCAGGCGGTGGCTGCGCGAGAGCGACGTGCCCAGCGAATAGCCCGGCGTGAGCTTCCACACCGCGCCGACCGACACCGACGTGCCGCGCGCATCGGTGTTCAGCAGACCCGGCGCATCGACCTCGATGTCCTGCCACTCGTGGCGCAGGCCAGCCTCGAAGCGCCAGTCCTGCAGCTTGTATTCCTCGGTCAGGAACGCCGCATGCTTTTTGGTGAGGGTCGGCGGCACGTACGCTTCCTCGCCCAGCGCCGAGAAATCGCGGCGCGTGGTCTGCAGGCCGAACACGCCGCGCACACCGGCAATCGGCGCATGCACCGCCTCGAGGCGGGCATCAATGCCCTTGTTGCGGAACGAGGTCGAGACCACGTTCTCTTCCAGCTCATCATGAACGTACTCGGTGAACGAGGCACGCATGCGCACACGCTCGATGCCGGCCACCGGATTGCGGTACTCGCCGCGCACGTCCCAACGCTCGCTGTCGAGTTTCACGACCGGCACGTCAATGTGCTCATGCTCATGGTCGTGACCTTCTTCGTCGTGGTCGTGACCCTCTTCTTCATGGCCGCCGCAGTGCAGCTGGGCGCCATGCGGATGGCAGCCTTCGAATTCGTGGTTGTGGCCCGGGATACCGTATTCGGTGCGCTCTTTCGTGAAGGCCGCGCCAAGGTAGCCGTTCTTGCCGATCCACGACAGGCCGACCGTGCCGGTCTCGCCTTCCTTGTAGCTGCCCAGCACGCGGCGGCCATCGACCCAGTCCTTGCCGACGCGGTAGTCGCCCGCATCGCGCTTGACGCCTTCCAGGTGCAGCGCGACGTTGCTGCCGGCGGCCGTGGTGAATTCAAACGCGCCGGTCTTTTCTCGCGCAGCCGAATTGGCGCGGATTTCAGCGCTGCCTTCCAGGCCGTTTTCCGGCATCGCGGTCGGCACCTTGCGGTCGATGATGTTGACGACGCCGCCCACTGCGCCGCCGCCGTAGGCCAGCGCCGACGGACCGCGCAGCACTTCGATGCGCTCGGCCAGCACAGGTTCGAAGGCGACAGCGTGATCGGGGCTGATGGTCGAGGCATCCTGGATCTCGGCGCCGTCCGACAGGATTTTCACGCGCGGGCCATCCATGCCACGGATCACCGGGCGGCTGGCGCCGGCGCCGAAGTGGCTCGACGTGATGCCCGGCTGATGCGCCAGCGTTTCGCCCAGCGTCGATTCGCGTGCGCGCACCAGTTCGGCGCCGCCGAGCGAGGTCACCGGCGTGATCATGTCGTCGTGTACCACGCCCAGGGCGCTGGCCGACACCACCACGGTTGGCACGCTGTCCGGGTCCGCCGCCATGCGGCCCGTCGTCTGGGCATGGACGGCCAGCGGCGCGCCGAAGGCCAGCATCAGCGCCAGGGTCAGTGGCGTGCGCTTGCAGGTGAAATGCGACATGGTGAAATCCTTGATGATGAGATGAACGGCAGGCGGCAGGTCACCGGGCGCGGACGCGTCTAGTGATAAGCCATTATCATTAACGTCGAGATGATAGGCCATTATCAATAAGGATTCAACCCCCTTCTGGCCGAAGGGTCGCGCTTTAAGGTATTCTTCGGCTATGCAACGCAATACACGTCAAAAATCAGCCATCCTGCACGCGATCGAGCATGCGCGCCGTCCACTGTCGCCACAAGAGATCCTGGCCGAAGCCAGCCAGGCCGTCAGCCAGATCGGTATGGCCACGATCTACCGCAATCTCAAGTCGCTGGTGGACGACGGCGCGCTGAAGGTCGTCACGCTGCCGGGCGACGGCGCCCGCTACGAATCGACCAGCGTGGCCGAGCACCATCACCACCACTTCCAGTGCACCAACTGCCAGCGCGTGTTCGACGTGCACGCGTGCCCGGGCGACATCGACCACATGGCCCCGAAAGGCTTCAGCGTCGAGCGCCACGAACTGACGCTGTACGGCCGCTGCGCCGATTGCATCACCGCCTCTCTATAACAGCAGCGCGGCCCGTGAAGGGCCGCGTGATCGTTCTTATTTACCAAGCATGTTCAGCACCGCCAGCGTCATCGCCTGGGCGCTCGTCTTGATCGACGGCTCCGGCACCGGCGCGTAGAACGGCGAGTGGTTGAAGGCGATCGGCTTGCCGCCGGCCTGTTCGGCCGCGGCGACATCCTTCGGGTCATACACGCCGGTAAAGAAGAACATCGACGGCACGCCTTCGTTGGCGTACAGCGAAAAGTCTTCGCTGGCCGTCATGGCCGGCATGCGATGGGCCTTGTCCGCGCCGAACGCTTCCTTGAACACCACCTCTGTCTTGTTGACCAGCTCCGTGCTGTTGACGATCGCCTGGCCACCGCCGCCGATCAGCATCTCGGGCTTCGGTGCGCCCGCCATCGCGGCCGACCCTTCCGCCACGCGACGCACGCCCTCGAGCAGCTTGGCCCGTACCTGCGGGCTGTACGAGCGAATGGTGCCGCGCACCTGCACGCTGTCGGGGATGATGTTGCCTACCGTGCCGCCCTGGATCGAACCGATCGTGACGACGCCGAATTCCTTCGGGTCCTTCTCGCGACTCACGACCGTCTGCACGTCGACGACAAAGCGCGCCGCGATGGCGATCGGATCGACGGTCTTGTCGGGCGCCGAACCATGGCCGCCACGGCCCTTGAAGGTGATCTCGAGCGAGTCGGAGTTGGACGATACCGGGCCGTCGTTGTAGCCGATCGTGCCATGCGCCAGCGGCCACGAATGCAGCGCGAACGCGTAGTCGGGTTTCGGGAAGCGCTTGAACAGGCCATCGTCCAGCATGGCCTTGGCGCCCGAAACGATTTCTTCGGCCGGCTGGCCGATGAACACGAGCGTGCCCTTCCACTGCCCTTTCAGTTCGACCAGCGTGCGCGCGGTGGCGAGCCAGCTGGTCATGTGGATGTCGTGGCCACAGCTGTGCGTCACGAAACTGTCGCGACCTTCGCTGGTGGCGCGGGCGCGGCTGGCGTACGGCAAGCCGGTTTTCTCTTCCATCGGCAAGCCATCCATGTCGGTGCGCACCAGGACGGTGGGGCCGGCGCCGTTCTTGAGCACCGCGACGATGCCGGTCTTGCCGACCTTCTCGGTGACGGTGAAGCCGAGTTTGCGCATCTCGGCGGCCAGCTTGCCAGCGGTGCGCACTTCCTGGAAGGCGATCTCGGGATGCGCGTGCAGGTCCTTGTAGATCGTGTCGAGCCACGGATACATGGCGTCCACGCGCGTGACGACGTCATTCTTGAGCGGCGCGGCCGGTTGGGCCAGGGCGGAGGTTGCGGACAGTGCCAGGAGCGGCGCACAGGCTGCGGCGGCGATGCGGGTCAGGATCGGCATGGGCTCTTGCGGTCGTGTTGAACAAGCCACAACGATAGCATGCTGCACTGCGATTTAACTCGATGCGGGCGGCGGGTGGTGCCCGCCGCCCGATGCGGCTAGACGGCGCTCGGCCGCTTGAGCGCTGCCGGCTTGCGCCCCGCCGCTGCCTGCGACAGCGTGATCACCGGCACGCGGTCGCCCTGCAGCGTGACGTCGAACGCCATCAGTTCATCGCGCCGGAACGCGTGGACGGGTATCCGGTCGCCGACGCGATAGCGCGCCAGCAGCACATCGACATTCGATGGATTGCCGTTCACGCGCAGCCCGTCGATCGCAATGACCACGTCAAGCGCCGACAAGCCGGCCAGGTGCGCGGCGCCGCCTTCGTGCACCTGCGTGAGCTTGGCGCCCAGTGGATCGCGTCCGATGCCGGCATCGAGCGACGCCTTGCCGGTCTTGCGCTCGTCGACCAGCTTGACGCCGAACGGCGCGTACAGCTTGGCCAGCGGCAGATCTTCGACGCCGCGCACATAGCGCTCGAACAGGTTCCTCAGTTTCAGGCCGCTGACTTCATCGAACAGCGCTTCAACTTCGTGCTCGGTCACGCCGCGCCCGACGCTCGGATAAAAGTCGCGCCCGTAACGGTCCCACAGCGCCAGCATCACGTCGTCGAGCGACTTCGCGCCGCCCGTCTTGGCGCGGATCGTCAAGTCGAACGCCAGCGCAATCAGCGAACCCTTGGTGTAGTAGCTGATGATCGCATTGGGCGAATTCTCGTCCTGGCGGTAGTACTTGCTCCAGGCGTCGAAGCTCGACTCGGCCACGCTCTGCTTCAGGCGCCCGCTGCCGCGCAGCACGCCGCACACCGTCTTGGCCTGCAATTTGAAATACGTCGTTTCGCCGATGATCCCGGCGCGCACCAGCATCAGGTCGTCGTAGTAGCTCGTGAAGCCCTCGAACAGCCACAAAAGCGGCGTGTAGTTCTCGACCTGCAGGTCGTATGGCGCAAACACGGCCGGCTTGATGCGCTTGACGTTCCAGGTGTGGAAGTACTCGTGACTGCACAGGCCCAGGAACTGCAGATAGCCTTCGCCCGGCTCGCCGGGTTTCTGGTTCGCGGTGGTGGGCAGGTCGGCGCGCGCGCAGATCAGCGCGGTCGAGGCGCGGTGTTCCAGGCCACCGTAGCCGTCACCCACGGCCATCGTCATGAACACGTAGCGCTCGAGCGGGGCGCGTTTGGTCAGCGGCTCGAAGAAGGCGATCTGGGTTTCGCAGATGGCTTTCAGGTCGGCCTGCAGACGCGCCATGTCCAGGTTGGGCACGCGGCCCGTGATGACGATGTCGTGCGGGATGCCGTGCGCCTCGAACGTCGCCAGTTCGAAGTTGCCCATCTCGACCGGGTGGTCGATCAGCTCATCGTAGTTGGCCGCGCCGTAGGTGCCGAAGCCGTAACGCTTGGCGCCCGCTTCGTTCATCGAGGTCGCCACGCGCCAGGTGCGGGCAGCCGCATCGGCCGGCCGCTGGATGTCGACCTGATGCACCGTCGCCTCTTGCCCCACCACGCGCAGGAACACGCTGGTGCCGTTGAAGAAGCCGTGGGTCTGGTCGAGATGCGCGGCGCGCACCGACAGATCCCACGCGTACACCTCGTAGTGCAGCGTCAGCGGGCCGGCGCCTGGTGCTGCGCGCCACGTGTGCTTGTCGAGTTTTGTCAGTGCCACGGCGGCACCGGCCCGCTCGGCGCGGATGCGCACGATATTGCGCGCGAACTCGCGGATCATGTAGCTGCCCGGGATCCAGGCCGGCAGCGCGAAGGTCTGCCCGTCAGGATCGGGATTGGCCACCGTCAGCGTGACGTTGAACAGGTGACCGGCCAGGTCCCGCGGGACGATGGTGTAGAAAATTGCGCTCTGTTTTTTTTGCGATGGCTTTTTCATGATCTGGGGTTGGTCTCGGGTCGCGCCGTATGGACAGTAGTGTAAGCGGATTCAGGCTGGCAGATCGCCCTGGGTATCGATGTCGCGCAGGATGCCGGGGTCGGGCACGGCGATCGTGGTCACCGGGCTGCCCGCGAGCAGGCGCCGCGCGCCCTGGTCGCCGTCCAGCGCCAGCAAGGCGCCGTGGTGGATGGCGCCAAAGGCGACCGGATTGCCGCGGCGGCCATCGAACAGCGGCGCCGCAATATCGGCGCCGTCATCAATCGCGTGGACCAGCGCCTGCAGCGTGGCTTCAGTCACGAACGGCATGTCGCCCAGCGCCACCAGCCAGCCGCTAGCGTCATGCCCATCAAGCGGCGCATGGCGGATCGCATGCGCCAGCGACAGCCCCATGCCGCTGTCGGCATCCGGGCACACGGTGACGGTGCAACCGAGCGCGCGCAGCGCATCGGCCACACCGCCATCGCTTGGTGGCACCACCGCCACCACGCGCGGCAGCACCGCCAGCAACGTGCGCGCGCTGGCCACGACGACGAAGTCGCCATCCGGCAAACGCTGGAGCAGCTTGTTCTGCACGCCGGCCGGATCGAAGCGCCGGCCGCGCCCTGCTGCCAGCAGGATGCCGGTGAGCGTGCTGCTGTCGCGCGGCGGCACGCCGGTTACTTCCCGGCCTTGCCTTCGAGCGAATCGAACTTGCCTTCGAGCGCCTTGAGGTCGATTGCGCCCGGGATGCGCGAGCCGTCGGCAAAGAAGATCGCCGGCGTGCCCGTGATGCGCAGCTTCTGGCCCAGGGCGAGAACCTTCTCGTTCGGCGATTCGCACGCAGCCGGCGTGGTTGGCGGCACCTTACCGGCGATCATCCAGTCGTCCCAGGCCTTGTTGCGATCCGATGCGCACCAGATGTTCTTCGACTTCACCGACGAGTCCTCGGACAGGATGTTGTACATGAAGGTGTAGATCGTGACGTTGTCGATCTCCTTGAGCGTGGTCTGGCGCAGGCGCTTGCAGTAGCCGCAGTTCGGATCTTCGAACACCGCGATCACGCGCTTGCCGTTGCCCTTGACCTGCTTGAGCGCCATCTCGAGCGGCAGGTCGGAAAACTTGATCTTGTTGACCTCATCGATGCGTTCACGCGTCAGGTTGCGCGAGCTTTTCACGTCGTAGACCTGGCCGATGACGAGGTACTCGCCCTTCTTGTCGGTGTACAGGATGTCGCCCGCGACGCGCACTTCGTACAGGCCCGAATACGGGGTTTCCTTGACCGACTCGATCTTCGCGCCGCTCAGACGCGGCTCGAGCGCCTTCTTGATGGTCGATTCGACGTTGGTCTGGGCATCGACGCACGATGCGAGAAGGCCAGTCGCCAGCAGGACGGCGATCTTCATTTTAAGCATGCTTGTAAATCCTTAGATTGATGACTTGCCCATGGCATGGGCCATCAGGCGCCGCTTCAGTGCCGGCATGTTATTGAGCAGGTTCAGGCCGATATTCCGGACCACGCGCAGCGGTTCCAGGTTCGCGCCGAACAGGCGTTCGAGTCCGTCGGTGGCCAGTTGCATCAGCAGCACCTCTTCCTTGCGCTTGCGGGCGTAGCGCGCCAGCACCCGCTCGTCGCCAATGGCGCGCCGCTCTTCGCGGTCACGCACGATGGCCAGCAGGTCGACGATGTCGCCAAACCCCAGGTTCATGCCATGGCCGGCCAGCGGATGCACGGCGTGCGCCGCGTCGCCTACCAGCGCCACGTGCGGCGCCACCATCGCGTGCGGCTTGATCAGCGCCAGCGGCACGGCGGCCACGGCGTCGGGCTGCAACGGGCGCAGTGTGCCCAGTTTGTCGTCGGCGTATTCGCCCAGCCGGATTGCCAGCTCGCCCAGCGACTCTTCCATCAGCGTGGCGGCCAGGGTTTCCGGCGCCGACCACACGAGCGAGACGCGGTTGCCCGGCAGCGGCAGCAGCGCGATGATGCCGTCCGAGCCGGTGAACCACTGGTGCGCGACGCCGTGGTGCGGCTTGTCGCAGGCGAAGTTGGTGACGATGGCGCTCTGGTGGTACATGCGGTAGTCGACGCCGATATCGCACTGCCCGCGCACCCACGATTCGCGTCCGTCCGCGCCGACCAGCAGCGCGCACTCGACACGGCGCCCGTCTTCCAGGCGCACGGCGGCGCCGCTGTCGCTGCAAGTGAGCTCGCAGGCGCGGCCTTCGACGCGATGCACATTGTGCGCGAAGCGGAGCGCGGCATCGAGCGCGCCGTTCAGGTTCTGGTCTTCGACGATCCATGCGAGCGTGCCGACCCGGGCGCCGAAGGCATCGAAGCCCAGGCTGCCGCCATCGGCGCCGTCGCCATGCACGTCCATCGCGTCGACCGGCGCGATGCGCGCCATGTCGAGGGCGTCCCATACCTTCAGTGACGCCAGCAGGTCGTGCGCCGTGTGGTTGAGCGCATACACGCGCACGTCCCACGGTCGCTCGACGGCCGGCGTAGTAGCTGCAGCGGGCGCCTGCCGGGACGGCGGCGCCAGCAGCGTCACGCTATGGCCAGCCTGGGCGAAGCCGAGGGCAGCCGTCTTGGCGATGGCGCCATTGCCGACGATGCAGACGTCGGTCCGGATGGTAGAGGTCGTGGGCGTGGTCATGGAGGCATTATAGCGATATGCCGGTGCCGGGGGCCGGGCGGCGGGACCGCACCCGCGCAGGTGAGCGGGACAGGCCGCTCAGCCCGACAGCGACGCACAGGCCACGTTTGCGCTGCCGCGCGCGCAAGAGGACTTGCGCAACTGAAAAACGCTGGCTATAATCGTGCCTCTCTTGGCCTGGTAGCTCAGTTGGTAGAGCAGAGGATTGAAAATCCTTGTGTCGGTGGTTCGATTCCGCCCCGGGCCACCAAGAATTCAGCAACACGCAAAAAACGCCACCACCGAGTGGCGTTTTTGCATTCCAAGGCCACTCATGCATACCCTTCCGCCCTGCCCCCTCTGCCAATCGGCCTACACCTATGACGACGGCGCCGGCCAGTACGTCTGCCCGGAATGCGCGCACGAGTGGCCGATCGCGGGCGCAGCTAGCACCGAGACCGCGCGCGTCTACAAAGATGCGTCGGGCAACATCCTTCAGGATGGCGACACCGTTACCGTGATCAAGGATCTCAAGCCAAAAGGCTCGGGCGGCGTGATCAAGCAGGGTACCAAGGTCAAGAACATCCGCCTGGTCGACGCCGACCACGACATCGATTGCAAGATCGATGGCTTCGGCGCCATGAGCCTGAAGACGGAGTTCGTGCGCAAGGTGTGATGGCGTGGCGCTGTAAACCATGCGACACCGTGGCGGCTTTGTCATTATTCTGGGAGCCTTGAAGATCACAAGAGGTTCCCATGTTTGCCAAGCCATCGTTCCTTGCCGCGTGCGCCACGCTCGCCCTGTCCGGCCTCTGCGCCGGGTCGGCATTGGCTGCTGACGCCGCCAAGCCATTGCAGCCGATCGAATCGCTCGCGGTGCCCCGCTATATGGGCGTCTGGTACGAAATCGCCAAGTTCCCGAACGAGTTCCAGAAGAAATGCGTGGGTGACACCAGCGCGACCTATAACCTCGACAAGGACGGCCGGGTCAAGGTCATCAACCGCTGCCGCACGGCAGACGGCAAGATCGATACCGCCGAAGGCGTCGCGCGCCAGCCGGGCGCGGCCACGTCGCCCAAGCTCGAGGTGCGCTTCGCACCGGCGATCCTGTCGTTCATCCCGATGGTGTGGGGCGATTACTGGGTGATCGATCTGGACAACAAGTACCAGCTCTCCGCCGTGAGCGAGCCCAAGCGCGAATACCTGTGGATCCTGTCGCGTACACCGCAAGTCGCCCCGGCCGAATACAACGCCTTGCTGGCACGCCTGAAGGCCCAGGGCCTGGACACCTCGAAACTCGTGCTCACCCCGCATACGGTGGCGCCGCAATCCGGGCAGTGACCGTCTGGTGAAGCGATCGGTCATGCGCGCTGCCCTCATCGGGCTGGGCCTGCTGACATCGATCGCGCCCGCCTGGGCCCAGCCCCTTGCTGCCGATCCACTGGCAGCACTGATCAATGCCTACCGCGCCAAACCGGCAGACTGCGACGGCGCACGCGTCGCGCCCGTGACGCCCCTGGTTGCCGAACCGGCCCTGGCGCAGATCCGGATCGGTTTCGGGACCTTCATCGAATCAGCATTGGCGCAGGCCGGCTACGCCGCCGATAACGCGGATTCCGTCGACGTCACCGGTCCGGAAGATGCCGTTGCTGCCATGAAGGTGCTGCAGCAGAAGTACTGCAAGGTGCTGCGCAGCGAACGATTCTCGGTCGTGGGCAGCTACCGCGAAGGCACAACCTGGACCGTCGTGCTGGCCCGGCCGGCACCGCCCTTGCCCTCGACTACGTATCCGGACTGGCGCGACGCCGGCCGCGCGATCCTCGAGGCGGTCAATGTTGCACGCGCCAGCGCCCGCATGTGCGGCGACCGCGCATTTGCAGCGGCGCCGCCCTTGCAGTGGAACGCAGTGCTGGGTGACGCCGCACTGGCCCACAGCCACGACATGGCCACCCGACGTTACTTCAACCACTATGCACAGGACGGCAGCGACCCGGCCGATCGCGCCACGCGCGCCGGATACCGCTGGCACCGGTTAGGCGAAAACATCGCCTTCGGCCAGCACTCGCCACAGGAAGCGGTCGACGGCTGGATCGACAGCCCGGGACACTGCGCCAACATCATGCAAGCGAACTTCACCGAAATGGGCGCGGCCTATGGCGTCACGGCTGACCGGCAGGCGGGCATCATCTATTGGACCCAGGTATTCGGGACGCGGCGGTAAGGTGCCCTGCCCCGCTTTCGACCCTGTCTCAACCCCAGGCGCGCTCTTCGTCAACGCTGCTTCGGCTAGACTTGCCTGCACCATGACCCTGATCGCCACCCAACCACACCTCGGCCTTGTCTGCATCACCGTCTCGAAAGAGGTGCGGTATCGCACCATTACGCGCAAGCGCCTGCTCGACCTGTCCGAAGAAGGTCAGCAGCGCGCGCTGGAAGACATCTACCGCGACAATATTCAGACGCTCGACAATGCCCTGCGCTATTGCGAGCGCGAAGGCATCAAGCTGTACCGGATGCCGTCGTCGATCTTCCCGTTTGCCGACGAGCCGTTCGGCCTGGCGATCCTGGAGAAGTTCAAGGAAACGCTGGGCCGCTCGGGCCGGCGCGCGACCGAACGCGGGATCCGGCTCGTGATGCATCCCGATCAGTTCGTGGTGCTCAGCTCGGACTCGGAGAACGTCGTCGCCAACAGCGTCAAGATCCTGCAGATGCACGCCGACATCATGGATTTACTGGAGCAACCGCGTTCGCCCTGGGCGCTGCTGGAGATCCATGGCGGCAAATCCGACCGCGAAGACCAGCTGGTGGCCCGCATCGCCGAACTGCCCGAGGCGATCCGCAGCCGTCTGTGCCTGGAGAACGACGAATACGCCTACAGCGCCGACGAGATCCACGCCGTGTGCGTGCGCGCGGGTGTGCCGATGGTGTTCGACGCCCACCACCACATCGTTCATGAAAAGCTCGACAGCTACGACCACCCGAGCGTCGCCGAAACGCTGGCCAAGGCCCGCGCTACCTGGCCCGATCCCGCGCACCAGCTGGTGCACATCTCGAACGGCCGCGAAGGTTTCAACGACCGCCAGCACTCCGACCTGATTTCGGTGATGCCATCGTCTTACCTGCAAGCGCCATGGATCGAGATCGAGGCCAAGCACAAGGAAGACGCGATCCGCGGCCTGCACGGCTGGTGCGAGAAAGTCACGCCCGCCGTGGCGTAGTCGTTCAGCTGGCGCGCAAGGCGGACACGCTTTCCAGCCACGGTACCAGCACGTCTGCCAGCGCCTGCGGCGCTTCGATCGGGATCATGTGGCCGCTGTCTTCGATGACGGCAAACGTTGATCCGGCAATCCCCGCATGCAGCTCCTGCGATTCTTCCAGGCTGCGCAGACGATCCTGGCCGGCCGCGACGATCAGCGTTGGGCAGCGTATCTGGTCCAGCAGATGCAGGTCGCCGGGACGCTCAACCATCGACTGGTTGCGAAATGCCTCCGCCCCCAGCCGCACGCCCATCTGGCGTACACGCTCGATCAACGCGTCATCGCCCGCATTTTTACGATGCAGCGACGTGGCGATCGCCGTGCGGCTCAGGCCCGCGAACGACACCGACGGCGCCGAGCGCGCCACCGCGCGCTTACCCTGCTTGACCGCATCGGTATCGGGCCGGGTCGAGCTGGCGATCAGGGCCAGCGCTTCCACCCGTTCGGGCGCCTGGCGCACGATCTCGCGCGCAACGTAGCCGCCCATCGAAAAGCCGACGAGGATGAATGATAGCGGCGCGTCGCGCAGCACGCGCGCGGCCATTGCTTCGAGCGACGTGTCGTGGCGCAGGTCGGCATGCACGAGCGGCCCGAATGGCGCGAGCGGCGCGCGCAGGTCGTCCCACAGCGTGTCATCGGCCATGTAGCCGGGTACCAGCAGAATCGTCATCCTTGAAGCTCAGGTATTACGCATCTGCGCCTGCGACACATTGCTGCCCGGCGGGACGCTCTGCGTGAGCCAGACATTACCGCCGATGGTCGACCCGGCGCCGATGGTAATCCGGCCCAGGATGGTGGCGCCGGCATAGATGACGACGTCGTCCTCGACGATCGGATGGCGTGGGATGCCTTTGACAAGCGCGCCGCTGTCGTCGACCGGGAAGCGCTTGGCGCCCAGCGTGACCGCTTGGTACAGCCGCACGCGCTCGCCGAGGATCGCGGTCTCCCCAATCACGACGCCGGTGCCGTGGTCGATGAAGAAGCTGCCGCCGATCTGCGCGCCAGGGTGGATGTCGATACCGGTGAGCGAGTGGCCGATGTCGGCAACCACACGCGCCAGGAACGGCACGCCCAGGCGCGTCAGGCAGTGCGCGATGCGGTGGTACAGGATGGCGATGGTGCCGGGATAGCACAGCATGATCTCGGCCACCGAGGTGGCAGCCGGGTCGCCCGCGAGCGCAGCCTGCACGTCCGACACCAGCAATGCGCGCAAGGCAGGCAGGCGGGCCGCGAACTCGCGCGTGATCGCGCGGGCGCGCTCGGCCAGCACGAGGTCTTCACGCTGGGCGTCGGCGCCGGTCAGTTCGGACGGCGCCGCCGGTGAAAACCGCAGCGCGCGCCGCACCTGCTCGACCAAGCGGTCGAGCGCGACGTTGAGCGTATCGGCGACGTAGTAGTCGATGCTCTCGTCATTCAGGTCGGGGCGCCCGTAATGCGTGGGAAACAGCGCGGCCGACAGGCCATCGACGATCTGGCGCAGCACGTCGCGCGACGGCAGCTCGCGCACGCGCCCTTGGTGCCGGATATTGTGGGTCGACTCGCGCGACGTGCGGAGTGCATCGATGACGGGACCAAGGTGCCACTGCACCGATCCACCTTGGTATGGGAGTTCGCTGTTCATTTGCCGAGCCTAGCGGGTTTGCATGGTGATGCCACGATTTTATGGGTATTTCGGTCAGCGCGTTTGTCGGGCTATCTTTTTGTCGCCGGGTCAACAGATCACGACGGCCACGGCTGACCTTGCCGCGCAGCAGTTTCTGAGGCAACATCAGCACTCGCCTAGCCACTTGTATTGATTGCAACCATGAACCTGCCCTCCCACCAGCTCAGCATGACAGTGCTGATGACGCCCGACACGGCCAATTTCTCCGGCAATGTGCACGGCGGCACCATCCTGAAACTGCTCGACCAGGCAGCCTATGCCTGCGCCAGCCGCTACGCCGGGCGCTATGTGGTGACGATGAGCGTCGACCAGGTGACCTTCCGCCAGCCGATCCACGTTGGTGAACTGGTGACCTTTCTGGCCGCAGTGAACTTTACCGGCCGCAGCTCGATGGAAATCGGGATCAAGGTGATTGCCGAGGATATCCGCAGCAAGGCCGTGCGCCATGTGAACAGCTGCTTCTTCACCATGGTGGCGGTGGGCGACGACAAGAAGCCGGCCTCGATCCCGCCGCTGGTCCCGTCGACGCCGGATGAAGTGCGCCGCTTCGAGGAAGCCAAGGGGCGCCGCGACCTGCGTCTGGCGCTCGAGCGCGATCATGCGCAGCGGATCAGCAGCAAGGGTTGAGGATCGGCGCAGGAGGATTGTCTGCTTGCTAAAAACGCTGCTATAATTGCGCGCTCTTGGCCTGGTAGCTCAGTTGGTAGAGCAGAGGATTGAAAATCCTTGTGTCGGTGGTTCGATTCCGCCCCGGGCCACCAAGAACATCGCTCACGCAACGCCCACTCATGCAAGTGGGCGTTTTTGTTTCCAAAGTTCCTAGTCCTCGGCTGCGCCCCATTTCCGGTTCGCCCTCTCGCCCCTCTTTTCGCCATATAAAGCCACAGCAGTTACTTTAGCTTAGCGTTGGCAGCACAATCCGAGGACACCGAGCGTTAAGAAAGGAGATAGTCAGGAACTACGACAACCTTAACAACTCCCGAGCAGCTCCATTTTCTGGCAGCGAGGACGAATTTAGCTGCCGGCAAAGTCATAATATTACCTTCCTGTGCTTTTCATAATTTTCACCCTTTTGTTTTGCATGGCCCGTTTCGCATACGGCAGTTTCCGTGCATAACCTTTTGATATCGTTATTTCTATTGCCATAGAATTAGTGAACCGGAGGCATACGATACTAAATCTAGAATGCTCACCGTAATCAAAGTAGAAACGCTTTCGACTTGGCCTGCATTCCAGCGTACCTATCAACCGTAATCCGGCATTCAGCTAATATAAGATTCTCTCGCCTCCGCCGGATTTAATTCAAGAGCTACGTACTAGTCATTTAATGTCCAATATCCGAACAACCGCAATTCGTCGTCCTGCCAACTTGAGCTCCCCAACATACGGCCGGACGTGTCCAGCAACTGTGATCTTCGACGATGAGATCGCCAATTCATCAATTAACCAGTCACGTATAACTGCGCCTCTTCGAAACGCGAGCCTTTCGTTGAATTCTACTGGACCACGATTGTCCGTATACCCTGAAATATTAAAAACCACGTTAGATCGTTTGTATATATCCAATTTTTTTCTTAGATCCAGCAAGGCAGAATTAGAGAGCTGGTAACTACCTTTTTCAAAACCAATATATACTATTGCCGTATTTGTGACGTCCTGATCATGCGACGGAGGAATCTCCTTTTTACTCTTCGGAGTTGCAGCGAAATTCGCAAGTTCATCCTTTATGATACCTATCTGCTCATTAAGGTTAGCAAGTCTTATCAAAGTTTCATTCATTGATTTTTCAGTAACGGAACGGCTATCGATAACTCTATTGTCGAGCGCTAAGAAGCTTTTCAAAAGTTCACTTTGCAATTCCAATGGATTAATCTTTGAAATATTTTCAATTCGAACTTTAAGATCTTCGACTAAGGAGGCGATCTCGTCTTTTGGCGGCGCGACGTTGCTACTTCTCCCAATCCCAGCTATTGTCTTTGCAAGTTCATTTAGTGCAGCTTCGTAATCAGCTCGGTCTTTCTGCGAAGTTGCCTTGGACAACTCAGCCAAACTAGCCGTCCCTTGCTTTCGCAAAAATGCAGCCCACTCCGCATCGGTATATACGTGGTTTACCCATGCTCGGCATATTCTATCTATATCCACTTGTCGATCAGCCTGCTCTCTGGTAAGTTCAGTGCCTGTTTTTTCAATACCAGCACCACCTCCATTTTCCAATATTTTTGCCATGAAACCAACTCGATAGTTCTTTGCGATCAATGTACGAATTGGGGTACATTTCGCTTGAACTTTAGCCTCACCTTCATTAAACGGTTGATTACAACAACTTGCCAGTAATAATAGGAGAGTTAATCCTAAACCGAAATTCTTAATTGAAGTGGAGGTGAAAACCATTATGCCTCCTTCGAACAGTTCGCAATTTCTTGAGTAAATTTTTCGCCGCGAGGGACAGCAACGTCTGAAACTGCGCTTGATACAACATAAAGTCGAGACAACGCTGATTGAATCATTTCAGGGCTTGACGCATCAAGATAGTCCATTAAGATCCTGCTTGCATTCGATGCCGCCGTCTGAACCTTACCTGCGTTCGCAGAAAGCGCAGAGCGCAAAACCCCGCCGCACGCTTTAGTCTGAATCCCAACTACCTGCACGCTCGCCCAACCCGTAATAGCGGTACTTTCCTCAAAAGTCTTCACAGTATTGATTTTTGCTTCACCGATCACTTGTTCAATAGCAGTTCGGTCATAAGCAGGCGTGGTAGCTGAACGGACAGTTTTCCCAATTTGCTCATCGATTTTCATTTGAACCTCGGCATTGCCGGAGCTGAAAGCGGAATAGTATCTAGCTGACGCTCGTCGGATATCATCTATTGCTCTGGTTAAATTCACTTCCAGTACTGCTCGCTTTTCGGTACTCAACCCTTTTTTTACATAAGTATCAACAATCATGCATTTGTAATGATCAAGAACATCACTAAGTGCGATCTGCGCCACATCTTTAACAGTTGATCTTACAAAAGCAGCTCCTCCACCAACTTCTGCCCCTGAAAAAGCACCTTTAGCAGAATCTGGCACGCTTAGATTAAAGGACCCGCCTGTTACGGCAACTTGGATACTGTAAGGAATTACTTTAGGACAATCTGCCCAAGCCGCGTTCATCAGGATCATCGTAAACATAGTTAATGCCAAAAAACGTCCCATATTTACCCCTTGTAAATTTTTGGAAGCATCTGACATGATGCAAACTAATTTTGCTGCAAAATCGATCAAGAAATTCAACAGAATAAAAAAATTGGTTTTTGTTGCAAGCTTACAACATCATACCTGTGTTGGATTGCGTAGTAGAAAAGCGCTTATCAATTCTCCGAACCATTCATACACTACGATGTCTCACCTGGTACTACACTAACGTGCGTAGTAAATTTTGCGGGAACGGCCACTTTTATCCGCTGCATAGAGTCGGCATACCTCTACGATTTTTTCCACTAGGAATTATTATTTTCCTCTGAATATGTACCCTAATTTTTAATTCTAGACTTCCCACATAGGATCTATTTAGTATATCTTGGAGCCATTTCAGCCCATCAAAGCCGCCATTAGTAGAATATTAACGATATAAATCCACGATTTGTAGAAATTCCTGCAGCTTAGTCCCGCCATATTCTCGCCCTTAGCACCCCTCATAAGTGTTCACCAAACTCAATGCGGATTGCGCTTCCCTAAAAAAGCGTAGTGCGAATTTCGAAATTTACCCGAGTAAATTCACCGGTAAAAAAGCTGAATTTTTTACGTTGCTGAGCACGGCGAAAAACATTCCGAAAGTATCGCAAAGCCGATGCTTATTGCGAAATTGCCAAAGACGCCATCCTGCATAAGCGTTTCTCGAATTCAAGTATGAAGATACGTTTAGCTGCACTTTGATCAGAGACCTCATGCCCCAGCGCAACAAAGACAATTGAGATATCAAGGTAGATCTGGCGTGATCCGGCATCTTGCCAATTTTTCCAACAGAAAATTGATAACAATCCTTACCTTTGCGGTCAAGACATTCGATTTCCGCTAGACGAGCCAAGAGGCTGTCTGCCCGACATGGAGGGAATGCCTACCCCGCCGCTGGTGGGGCGCCATGCCTAGCACGAAGATGGTGAGAAAGGGCTTTGATGTGGCGATCGGAAATATCGACATTGGCGCGGCTAGCCACGTTCTGGCGGCATGCTCAGAAGAATTTGCAGTGGCTTTGGGCCTATATTTCGATAACGACACGGCACGGTTTCCTCGCCGCATCTCGCTGCACTGAATCTGAAAAAACCCCGGGAAATCGTCCGTGTTTCGCGGCGACGCTAGCCGCGAAGGTCCTTACCGCATAGACTAGACCAAGCGGGTTTTCTGGCATCCGCTATCCTTGTATCAGGACTAGAAAATAATTTCTCGATCTAGTTCCCAATAGAAACAACTATGCTATCGTGAAATTTCAATGTCATTCCATCGCGCGACCGTTAACCTGTCTCAGCGGCGATGTTACGTTGGAGAATTATCATGAGCGAGTTATCGTCTTTTTTTCATGAAGTAAAATTGCCCGTCATTTCAGAAGTCGCCCACGCATTGATCAAAACGCTCGATGATGAGGATGCGTCGGCTACCCAAATCAGCGCGATCATTGCACGCGACCCCGCCCTCACCGCCAAACTGATGCGCCTGGCCAATAGCGCCCGCTTCGGCGCCGCACGTGGTGTAACGTCACTCGACGACGCCATCGCGATGGCGGGCCTTGGGCACGTGCGCACCCTGGCCCTGGCTGCCTGCTTCGCCGAAACCTTCCCCGACCTGCCGGGCCTCGACAGCGACGAGTTCTGGAAAAGCAGTATGGCCTGCGCCGGCTACGCCAAGTGGCTGGCCGTCTGCCTGGGCGACGATGGCCAGGATGCGTGGCTCGCAGGCATGATGATGCGGCTTGGCGAACTGCTGATCTACCAGGCGGCGCCGGCGACGTTTGCCGAGATTGAGGCGCAACCCCACCTGCCGGGTGGGCGGTGGGAACGCGAGACGCGACTGCTGGGCTTTTCGGAGGCGCACATTACCGCCGAACTTTGTCGTCGCTGGAATTTCCCAGTCGTCATTGTGAGCGCATTACAAAGCGCATCAGATCCAATGGCCGCTCGCCCGTTCAGCAAGCTCGGTGCAATCATCCACTTGGCCAGCCTGCTGGCCGACACACCGAGCGACGATCCGGCCATTCTCGAGAGCTTGCCGCAAGACGTCGTCACGGCTCTGCAGCTGAACCGCGAGTGGATGCACAAAAAGTTTCCATCCCACGCTTCCTTCTCGCCCGCACCATGACTCGCCTGGTCGCGCTCAACGTCAAAGTCGTCTGGCGATGCACGCGACCGGCAGCCTGGGCAGTGGAGCGCACTGTCTCCGGCCCAGGCCATTACGCCTGGTCTGACCGCGTACTAGCGGGCTTGCTTTTGTCTTATTGCCATTGATGTCTTGGTCAGACTGCCGCGCCTACATGGGAGAGCGGCCGACTTCGTGTCCGCCAACCTACCCAAAGCCAGGCGCGACACGCAACTGAAACGCCACGCCTCCTGGTGTCCTGCAGGCCCGGCGCCGCGTGGGTGAAAGTGTATGCTCTTGCCATGCCCACTGTCTCAGGAAAGCGCGCCATGACTGCCCCCACCCGATCATCCCGCCGCGCTGCCCGGCCATGGCGCGCACGACAGCTGATCGGCCTTGCCTGCGTTCTGGCGCTGGCACTGCTGCCCGCAGCCAGCCACGCGGTCGAAGAACCCGCCTACACCATTGTGCGGTCCTACCCCACATTCGAGATTCGCCAGTACGCGGCCTACACCGTCGCCGAGGTGGTGATGCCACCGCCCGCCGATGACGCGGGGAACCGCGCCTTTCCCATTTTGGCCGGCTACATCTTTGGCAAGAACAAGGGCGAACGCAAGCTTGCCATGACCGCCCCGGTGACCCAGGCGCAGGTCCCGGCCAAGCTGGACATGACGGCGCCCGTGACCCAGAGCACGGGTCCCGACGGCATCCTGGTGCAGTTCGTCCTGCCCAAGGAGATCAATATGGACAATGCACCGCTCCCGCTCGATCCGCGCATCAGGCTGCGCGAAGTGCCGCCCACACAGGTGGCGGTGATCAGGTATTCCGGCTTCTGGTCGCAAGCCAATTACGACAAGCACCTGGGGGAACTCCAGGCGGCGCTGCGTGCAGCCACTATCCGCTGGACCGGCGAACCGGTGCTGTCGCGCTACAACAGCCCGATGACGCCATGGTTCATGCGGCGCAACGAAATCTGGCTCAAACTCGATTGAACGGCGCCGCACCGGCGCCTGTTACCGACGCGCGGGCATGCGCCGCCATTTGACCAGCCCGACAACCTCGGTTTGCGTTCGCCGAACAGGGCTGGCGATCGAATCCTGACGGCTGAACGGAACGTGGTCGGCAAGCGCCAGTTGTAGCGTGCCCGCCTCCCCACCCCGCAAGAATCCTAACGGACGCAGTCGTTACACCCGCTGCGGTACGCTTACCGCATACGCACACCCGTGCGGTGAAAGGATCGATCATGCATCACATTCGCTGCGGCACCGGCAAGCCTTTGCTCCTGATCCATGGCCTCGGTGGCCATTGGCAGAGCTGGAATCCCATTCTGGCCGATCTCGCAACCAGGCGTGAAATCATCGCGGTGGACCTTCCAGGCTTTGGCCAGACGCCAAAGCTGGCCGGCGAAACCTCGATCCGCACGCTGGCGGATGAAACAGCTGCCTTCCTCCAGGCTCAGGGCTTGACTGGCATCGATGCAGTCGGCAGCTCGATGGGGGCGCGGCTGGTGCTGGAACTGGCACGCCGCGGTGGCGTCGTTGGCGGCGTGGTGGCGCTCAATCCGGGCGGGTTCTGGCAGGGATGGGAGCGTCACGCATTCTTCAGCTCGATTTATTTGTCGATCCGGCTGCTGCGACTGCTACGCCCCGTATTGCCCGAAATCTGCGCCAACCCGATTGGCCGCGCTCTGTTGCTGGCCCAATTTTCTTCCCGGCCAACCAAGCTGACGCCGGACATCGTGACCGATGAATTGTGCAGTTACGTGGCCTCGCCGGTGTTTGACGAAATGCTCGCTCAGCTCGCTTACGGAGAGGAGCAGCAAGGCGCGCCCCATAACAGCATCACGCATCCGCTTGTCATTGGCTGGGGCCGACGTGACCGGGTTTGCTTCCCATGGCAGGCCAAGCGGGCACTGGCCTTGTTTCCGGATGCTCAACTGCACTGGTTCGAACGATGCGGCCATTTCCCGCATTGGGATGCACCGGCGGAAGCCGCACAGCTGATTCTGGGCGCACTGTCTGGCGCGCGTGCTACTGCTGCAGCCGGGCTCGCACACGCACGCGATGAGATCCATCTTGAACCATCCCTGAGTCTGCAACTGCCCGCCCGCTGATGTTCACGGCGCGGTACGTCGATGTGTCAAGCAGCGTCGCCCGGCCTGGTTGAATGCAACGATGCCCGTGGGCTGTGACGCTGTCATTTGCCAAAAATAGGGCAGGTGCGACGACGAACGCGTCAACGTGGGAAGATAGACGTTATCGACTCACGACTTATCCAAGCAAAGGAACTCAATGACACAACAAACTGAAACTGCGATCCTGGCCGGAGGTTGCTTCTGGGGCATGGAAGATCTGCTGCGCCGCATGCCTGGCGTGCTGTCCACGCGCGTCGGTTACACCGGCGGTGACGTGCCCAACGCTACCTACCGCAACCATGGCACGCATGCGGAAGCGCTCGAACTGGTGTTCGACCCAAGCCAGATCAGCTATCGCCGGATTCTCGAATTTTTCTTCCAGATCCACGATCCGACCACCCCGAACCGCCAGGGCAATGACCGGGGCATGAGCTATCGCTCCGCCATCTATTATCTCGACGACGCGCAAAAGCAGATGGCCGAGCAGACCATTGCCGACGTCGACGCATCTGGCCTCTGGCCGGGCAAGGCTGTCACCGAGATCGCTGCAGCGGGGCCTTTCTGGGAAGCAGAACCGGAGCACCAGGATTATCTGGAACGCATTCCGAACGGATACACCTGCCACTTCATCCGCCCGGACTGGAAGCTGCCCTCGCGCCAGGAATCGACGTAAGCCCGGCACGGCCGGGTTGTTGGGTTGCCGGCCGAGGATGCAATATCCTCGGCTCGGTAGCTCGATGGAAAAGCTGATGTGGTGACGTCAAGTTAAACCATATCCGGTTGATCCCGACCATTGGTTGCACGCTGAAGCGGAACTCCGACGGATGAACTTCAGTCCAAAAAGGACGTTCATTCCGGAGGTGCAACCATGAGATCTGTTTTGAAATGGCTTGGTGCGTTGAGTTTGGCTGTTCTTCTGTCGTCCTGTGGAAGCAGTGACGATGATCTCGGCAATGTGGCCGAGGTGGCTCAAAAAAATGGTTTCACCGCGTTGCTGGCGGCAGTCGACAAGGCAGGCATTGCCAGTACATTGACCGCTGCGAATGCCGACCTGACGGTTCTGGCGCCCACCGACGCGGCCTTCGGTGCACTGGCGACACAACTTGGTTTTACCAATGCCAGCGCGATGGTGGCAGCACTGCCAGCGGCCGACCTGGGCAAGATACTGCGCTACCATGTGATGCCCGGCGCCAGGTCCTCGGCAGCGCTGAGCACAGCCGGCGCAACCGTGACGACAGCTTACGTCTTCGACGGCGCAGCTGCCAGGCTCGCATTGAACACCTCTTCTGGCGTCGCGTTCACCGACGCCGTCCTGGCCAGGGCCAGCGTGACAACGGCCAATGTATACGCCGACAACGGCATCATCCACGCCATCGACAAGGTCCTGATACCACCCGGCGTGCTTAATGTCGTGCAGATGGCCCAGACCAATCCCGCATCCTTCAGCTCGCTCGTCGCCGCAGTCGTGGCAACCGGCCTGGCGCCTGCGCTCAGTGCAAGCGGCCCCTTTACCGTCTTTGCACCCAACAATGCCGCATTCGCCTCGGCGCCCACGGGCCTGACAAGACCACAGCTCACGTCGGTCCTGACCTATCACGTGCTACCGGCACAGGTCCTGTCTACTGCCATACCGTTTGGCACGCCGGTGGCCACTCTGGCGACGACAGCCCTCGACGGGTCGACGGTTCCGGCCCAGACCATTACGATCAACCGCAATCTGACGATCACCGACACCACGGCAGCGCCGGCAACCATCCTGGCAACTGACGTACGCGCCAGCAACGGCGTCATTCACGTCATCGGAAAGGTATTGATTCCCAGATAGGTGCACGTCCGGCCATGGCAATGCAGGCCTCCTCTCGCGGCAAGAAAGACACTGTGAAACAGGCACGACAAACACTTCCATGGGAGCGCCCCGGCGGCTAGTCCAGGACCGGGGCGCAGACCAACCAGGCAATACGCACCAGGCCGGCGTGCCTGTACTGACGCTGCCAGCTGTCAGCGTCCATGACGTTGACGACACCCTTGCGCCCGGCGATACTCGTTGCTCTTCGACCAATACGATGCACGTTGCATGCTCGTCATTGGTCCCTGACGCGAATAACCTGGAGCGCGCATGCCCCCTGTTTCTGCTGCCATGATTACCAACGATGCCGTCGTCTTCGGCATGCTTGCCGCCATACTCGGTACCGTACTGTGGACCGCAGCGCGCCCGGATGGTTTCTGGAAAAAGTTCTACAGCTACGTACCCGCCCTGCTGCTGTGCTACCTGCTGCCGTCGCTGCTGAACACGCTTGGCGTTATTGACGGTGCGGCCTCAACCCTCTACCCGATGGCGCGCGATTACCTGCTGCCCAGCTCTCTCGTGCTGCTGTGCGTAGCAATCGACTTCAAGGCGATCGTACGGCTTGGCCCGAAGGCAATCATCATGTTCCTGACCGGCACCGTTGGTGTCATGCTTGGTGCGCTCGTGTCGTTCGAGGCCATGCGGGTAATCCATCCCGAGACGGTGGCCGGCGACACGTGGCGTGGCATGACCACGGTGGCCGGCTCCTGGATTGGCGGCGGTGCCAACCAGGCCGCGATGCGCGAGGTCTTCAACGTCGATGCCACGATGTTCGGCCAGTTCGTCGCGGTCGATGTATTGGTCGGTAATTTGTGGACCGCTGTGTTGCTGTTCCTTGCCAGCCGGGCCCAGGTATTCGATCGCTGGACAGGCGCTGACCTCACGGCGCTGAACCGCTTGCGTGACAGCATCGAGCAATACCAGGCGCAGCATGCGCGGATCCCGACCCTGGCTGACATCATGGTGATTCTTGCCATTGGTCTGGGCGCAACAGGCCTGTCCCATTTCCTGTCGCAGCTGCTGGTCGGGTGGATCACGTCCCTGCCCGCCGAGTGGCGCCTTCAGGATTACAGCCTGACGTCCGGCTTTTTCTGGATCGTCGTGATCGCCACGACGATTGGCTTGCTGCTCAGCTTTACCAAGGCCCGCACGTTCGAAGGCGCTGGCGCGTCGCGCATCGGCTCAGTGATGCTGTACGTGCTGGTCGCCACGATCGGCATGCAGATGGACCTGAGCGCCTTGGTCGATCGCCCCTGGTTGTTCCTGCTGGGCCTGATCTGGATCGCCTTCCACGGCGGCTTGATGATCCTGATGGCCAAACTGATCCGTGCACCGCTCTTCATGATGGCGGTGGGTTCGCAAGCCAATATCGGCGCGGCAGCATCGGCGCCGGTGGTGGCCAGTGCCTTCCACCCGGCGCTCGCGCCGGTCGGCGTGTTGCTCGCCGTGCTGGGGTATGCACTGGGCACCTACGGCGCCTACATCACGGGGATTTCCCTGCGCGCGATCGCTGGCGGGTAAACACTGGCCGCTGGCGCGCGCGGCTTAAGGATGACATCGCCAGCGGGCTGTTAGAATTTGCGACAATCTTTCCCCATCTATTTGCAGGAGTACTCAAATCCTCGGCTTTCTCGTCAAACTGGCCATCGGCAAGCCAAAACTGGTGCTTGCCCTCGTGGTGGCGCTGCTGGCAGTGTTGGCTGGCACGATCACCTATACCGGCTATCTCGTGATCGGAGTCATGGCCGAGTATCTCGGCACGGGCCGGTTCGTTGCCGGCCTGCTGCTTGGTATTCTGTTCGCCAGATTTCCTTCGGTTAGCCAGGGCAAGCTGCGCCTTGTCGGCCTGCTGCCCAAGCCTGTCCGTCGCCCGCTCATGGTGACCCTGGTCGCACTCTGCCTGCTGCACTTTGTATGGCAAGGTGACTACGTGCCAGCCCTATTTACCGGGTTTGTGACGGTATTTCTTGTTGCCTTTCCCTGGTTGCGCAAAACCCTGTTCGATCGGGTGTCTTCGTCATTCTTCAAGTTCATGCCTGGCCGGCGCCCGCCTGAACGCAACGACGACATGGTGATTGAGGGTGAGTTCAAGGAACGCAAAGAGTAAGGGTCGAACGCCGCCGGCAACGGGTGACGAGGCGTTCAGGAGGTGCAACCGCATCCCTCTTGCATGCAACCCGTACGGCCCACAGTGGTATGCTGCGCCCTTAAACTCCGAAGCCAATGCCATGACCAATAAAAAACAGCCTTCCACCCGCCAGCCAGCCGAGACACCCGCCGGCCGGGTCGAAAACCCCTTCCTCGACGTCGAGTTCTACCAGCGCATGCGCGACTACACCGAGCGTGACGCCGCCTTTTCGAAGGAGCTGAAGGCCATTGGCGAGAGCGGCGCAGGCAAGCACAGCACCGACATTCGCGAAGCGCCGTCACTGCAATTGCTGCGCGCCGTCGTCAAGAAGGGCTTGTCGCTGGAGACCATGTTGGGCCGCATGGTGCAAGGTGTGGAACTGGGCTTGTGGGAGCCATGGATGAGCGCCTTCGGCATCGAGATCCGCGGCGTCAACTATGCAAAAGCGGAGCAGCGCAACGCGCGCCTGGCGCTCGACATGAGCCTGGCGTGCAAGGTCAATTCAGTGTTCGCCAATGCAGGTGTCGTCAACTGGCGCAGCCTGGTCGCGCAGGATTGTGCGCAGATCCAGATCGACAAGCCGACTGAAAAATCCGGCGCCAAGGTCTATGCCATCTTCTTCCTGGATGCACCAGCGAAATGATGTGTAGCAGCGTGACGTGTAGCAGCGTGACGCCTGCCAGCTGATCATCCAACCCATCCACCGACACCGGCCCCGCCACCAAGAACCTCCATGGACCGACGCCACTTTCTGGCCGCACTGGCGGCATGCGCAGCGCCTGTTGCCGGGGCAGCTCCATCGCCATGGCCGCTGCTCCAGCGCGGTGGCTACGTCATCCTGATGCGCCATGCCGCGACGGTACCGGGCATCGGCGATCCGCCCGGTTTCAAGCTCGGCGTGTGCAGCACCCAGCGCAACCTGTCGCAAACGGGTCGCGCGGATGCCACCAGGATCGGGGTGGCCTTTCGCAAGCATGGGGTCCCGGTCGGCCCGGTACTGTCGAGCCACTGGTGCCGCTGCGTCGACACCGCCCGGCTTGCCTTCGGCCGGGTCGAACCCAGCGAAATGGTCGATTCGATGTTCCAGGACGACGATGCGGCGCGCGAGCGCAAGCTGGCGCAGCTGCGCGCCTATCTGGCGGAATACAAGGATCCCGCCAACCTGGTGCTGGTGACCCATGACGTGAACATCCGCGCACTGGTTGGCAAGTATGTCGAACAGGGCGACATCGTCATCGCCGCGCGCATTCCCGATGGCGCCTTGCGCATCGAATCGACGATCCCGGTGGCGCAACTGACCAGCTGACCGGCTCGGTATGCGCCGCCCCGGGACTGCCCCTCTACCAGGGCAGTTCTGCGCCGTTATACGACCTGAACGAACCACTGTCGGCCGGCATCAGCGCATCGAGTACCTGCAGCATGTCGGCGGCTGCAGCCTGCGCCGGTCGTCCGATGATCTCGCCCCGAAACGGTTTCGACAGGCGTGAATTCACGGTCCCCGGATGCAGGGCAACGAGCACACTGTTTTTCTGCATACGCGCCACTTCAATCGCTGCGGTTTTCACCAGCATGTTCAGGGCCGCCTTCGAGGCGCGGTAGCTGTACCAGCCGCCCAGGCGGTTGTCGCCGATGCTGCCCACCTTGGCGGACAACATGGCCATGATGGCGCGCTCGCCAGCCAGCAACGGCGCGAAATGGCGCATGACCAGCGCAGGACCAAACGTGTTCGCCATGAAGGTCGCCTGCATCTGCGGGTAGTTCAGGTCGGCCAGGCGCTTCTCGGGCATCGTTGCGCCGTCGTGCAGCACACCGGTTGCATTCACGATCAGGTGGTAGCGCGGCCCGCTGGCAAGCGCCTGCGCCGCCCCGGCAACACTGGCCTCGTCGGCGAAATCGATCACGGGCACCGACTGGCGGTGCAGCCCCCGCACCGAGGCGCAGCGTGGCGAACTCTCCAGCAGATCGACAAAGGCCGCGCCGATCGTCCCCGAGGCGCCGATGACCAGCGCGTGAAATTGGTCCGGCAAACTGTTCATCATGATGTCGTGCTCCGACGTTGTACGTGCATCGAGTGTACCGAAGGCGGGTCCTGCCATCACCATCATGCGACGACAACGCCGGGTCAAACCGCGGGCTGACCCGCGCTGCTACGCGATCATTCCCTGGCAGCCCCATGCTATTCTTGCATCGCCCCGACCACCACGAGACCCCATGACCCGCTCGCTTCCCCTGCTCCTGTGCACCCTGCTGTGCGCCGCCCTCCCCGCCATTGCCCAGGTCAAGACGCCGGCCACGCCGGAAAAAATGAACCAGTTGTACGCCGCCTACTGGGAAGACTACCTGCGCGAAAATCCAATCGCCGCGACCTTCAACGGCGATGCGCGCTACAACGACCGTTTCGGCCCCGTTTCGTCGGCCGAGGAGCGCGAGCAAAGCCGCGCGCTGTCGGAAAAATATCTCGCGGCCAGCGCCAAATTCGATCCAGCGCCGCTGCCGGCCGAAGACCGCATCAGCTATGACCTGCTGCGCTATCGCCTGCAGCAAGTCCTCGACGGCCTGCGTTTCCCGTCCGATCTGGTGCCGGTGGACCAGTTCTCGGGCCTGCACCTGATGATGGCCCAACTGGGTTCCGGCGCCTCGACGCAGCCGTTCCAGACCGTCCAGGATTACGACAACTGGCTGGCGCGCGCAGCCGGCTACGCCCCGGCGGTCGACAACGTGATTGCCGACATGCGCCTCGGTATCAAACAGGGCATCGTGATGCCGAAGGCCCTGATCAGCCGCGTCTTGCCGCAGCTCGAGAGTGTTGGCAGCGACGATCTGGCCACCAGCACCTACATGGGCCCGGTGAAGAAGTTCCCGGCCTCGTTCAGCGCCGCCGACAAGGCGCGCCTGACCGACGCCTACGGCAAGCTGGTGCGCGAACAGCTCGCCCCCGCCAACCGCAAGCTGCTCGCGTTCATGCGCGACACCTACCTGCCAGCCGGCCGCACGACGGCCGGCATCGGCGCCCTGCCCGGTGGCAAAGAGTGGTATGCCTTCCGCGCGCGCCAGTCGACCACGACCGACTTGACGCCGGCGCAGATTCACGAGATTGGCCTGTCCGAAGTAGCGCGCATCCGCGCCCAGTTCGAAGAAGCCAAGGTGCGCGTGGGCTTCAAGGGCACGCTCAGGCAATTTTTCGACCACCTGAACAATGCGCCCGAGCTACGCTTCAAGTCGCGCGAGGAAATCCAGGCAGCGTATGAAGGCGTGCGGCCGCAGGTTGAGGCCAAGGTGGGCCAGCTGTTCGCGAATGTGCCGAAGGCGCCGTTTGAAATCCGCCCGGTCGAAGCATTCCGCGAAGTGAGCGCGGCGCCGGCCTCATACCAGCGCGGCTCGGTCGACGGCAAGCGGCCCGGCATCTTCTATTACAACGCCTACAAGCCCGAAACACGCACGCGCTTCACCACCAATGCGTTCTTCCTGCACGAGGCGATTCCCGGCCACCACTTCGAGCGCAGCCTGGCGCAGGAAACGACCGGCCTGCCGGCCTTCCGCCGCTTCGGCGGCAGCACCGCGTTTTCGGAAGGCTGGGGCCTGTACAGCGAAATGCTGGGCCAGGAAATCGGCATGTACGACGACCCGTGGCAGTGGATCGGTCGCCTGACGGCCGAGATCTGGCGCGGCGTGCGCCTGGTGGTCGACACCGGAATCCACGAAAAGGGCTGGACGCGCGAACAGGCCATTGCCTACTTCATGGACAACGTGCCGCAGAACGAAGTGACGGCGGTGCAGGAAGTCGAGCGCTATATCGCGGTACCCGGCCAGGCGCTCAGCTACAAGATCGGTGAACTCAAGCTGCGCGAACTGCGCGCCCGCGCTGAAAAGACGTTGGGCAAGGACTTCGACCTGCGCGCCTTCCACAACGAGGTGCTGTCGCACGGCGCGGTGCCGCTCGACGTGCTGGAAGCGGCGACCGATCGCTGGATTGCGGCGCAGAAGAAAAGCTGAACCGCGGCTAGTCACCGCCCTGCGCCTGCGCCATCTCGATCGCGGGCAAGGTGACCGTCAGGAAGGACGACACCTGCCCGATGAGTTCGGCAGCCTGCTGCCGGACTTGCCCCATCTGCAGGATCGACAACTCGGCCTGGCGCACTGCCTGCTGGAGCAGCGTGCGCCGCTGCACCAGCGCGTCGAGCAAGGCGACATCGGCCGAATCGCCGGTCAGTGTCGAGACCACCGCCAGCGTGGCTGAATGCAGGCTCAGGTTCTGTGCGGACGCTTCCAGGTTGCGCGTGGCGACATCGCTGTCGGCGATGAGCTGCACCAGTTGCGCGCGGGCAGACGTCAAGGCCGGCTTAAATTCGACCGGCGACGTCGCGCGCCGAAACAGCTTGCCGAACATGCCCGCCGGCGCGCGCGTGGTTTCGAGCGCCGCGTCGAGCAACGCCGGCACCGCCATCTGCGTGAACGACAGCACCAGCTCGGTCACGGGCCGCAGCAGCGCGGCCTGCTCCATCAGCGGGGCCTCGCCCCATTCCGTCACCAAAGAAAGCCTGACCGGCAGGATGCGGCGAAACAAGGCGGCAAAACGTTGTTCGGCGTGCGCAAACAAGACTGGATAGTCGGCCCTGGCAATGGCCAGCGCGTCACGCACCGCCGGATGATCTTCGCTGTCGAACAGCGCCCTGGGCGCAGCCTTCGCGGCCATGCCCGCCACGGCCGGCACGGCTGGCAGCTCGTCGAATGACAGCGGCTTGGGCGGGCTGTTGCGCACCGGTGGCGCCGATTCGGCATGCGTGTCGCCGAAATCGAGCGCGCGCGGCGTGGCCGGCGCCTTCACCGGATCGGAGGGCGCCTCGGCCGCCTCACCGAAATCAAATGGCTTGGGCATCAGCGAACGGTGGGCAACCAGCGCGTGGGATCGGCCTCAGACCGTACCACCCAGCTTGCGGATGAACGTCGCCAGATTCAGCTTGAAGCCCGCGCCGACCGCCTGGAAGCGCCATTCGCCATCCCGGCGATACAGCGAACCGAACTGCAGCGCGGTCTTGTCCGAGTAGTCTTCGTTCAGGTCGTATTGCGCGATCGTCTCGCCCGTGTCGTCGTTGTACACCTTCACGTACGCGCCGCTGACGCGGCCGAAATTCTGCTTGCGCACCTCGGCGTCGTGAATCGTGACGACAATCGGCATTTCCACCACGGCCGCTTCGACCTTGGCCAGGTCGACGATGATGACTTCGTCGTCGCCATCCTTGTCGCCCGTGCGGTTGTCGCCCGAGTGCACCACCGCGCCATCGGGCGACGTGGTGTGGTTGTAATAGACGAAGTGGGCGTTGCTGATCATGACCGGGTGGTCGTCCGCGTCCTTCTTGCACAGGAAGACGGATGAATCGAGGTCGAACGCCTGGCCTTCGGCCGCATTGACCTTCCAGCCCAGGCCGATACGAACGCGCTTCAGGCCCGGCGCCGTCTTTTCGAGGTTGATGCGGTGGCCGGTTTCGAGCGTGGTCGACATGGATATTCCTTTATGTATGTGATGGGTCAGGTCGTGATTACTGCGCGCCGGGCGTTGACGCCGACGAGAAGCGCGTGATCAGTTCGCGCTCGAGTTCCTGCAACTTCGGCAGCTCGTCCCTGCGGCGCTGCTGGCCTTCGTTGGAGATTTGCTCGAGCTTGTCAAACGCGGTCATCAGCTGCGTCTGCACGTGCTGGGCGGTTTCCAGGCTGACGATCGAGCGCTGCTTGACGCGGGCCACGGTCTCGGTGTTTTCCAGCAGCATGTCGGCCTGGGTGCGGAATGCCGCATCGGTCGCGTCGTAGGCGGCATTGGCCACGGCTGCGCTCTGCTTGGCTTCGAGCTGCAGCAGGTACAGCGAGAACACGTTGCGCCAGGCCGGGATCGACACGTTGACGATATCGGTGAAGGTGTCGGTCAGCGCGCGCGCATTGTCTTGTGACAGCCGGATTTGCGGCACCATCTGCGTGGCCATCAGCATGGCGCGGCGCAGGTCGTCGATGCGCTTTTCGAGCCGCTCCAGGCGGCGCCGCAGCTCGGTCGCCTGCTGCGCCTCGAATGCGTTGGCCGGCGCCGTCTGCTGCGCGACCGCCTGCTGCAGCTTGGCGGCCCAAGCCTCACCTTTCTTGACGTCAGCGTCCAGACCCTGATAGTAGATTTCCAGGCCCTTGTACATCTCGTCAAAATCGTTGATGCGCCCGCGGTGCACGTTCGCATGGCGCGTCATTTCGGCGACCAAGGTGTCCATGCGCGATTCGACCACCTGATACTGCGACAGCATCTTTTCCTTGACCGAGCCGAACATGCCCGTCACGCGTGCCATCAGGCCACCCGAGCGCAGCTTGGCCGGGTCGAGGCCCTTGGCAGTGGCGATCAGTTCGTTCAGCTGCGCACCGAAGACATCGGCGTCGGATGCGCGCACGGTGCCCAGCAGCTTGGCCGACACCTTGGCCACGCTCGCACCGGTCGCGCCGCCCAGGGACTCGATGGCCTTGTCGTCAATGCCCGAGACATCGACGCGCACCAGCGGCGCCGCGCTTGCCTCGGGCCGCAATGCCGGCAGCGTGTCGGTGCCGGCAGGACTGAACAAGGGCGGCAGCGCCGGTGTCGGGGTTGCCGGCACTGCAGTTGACAGTGCGCCCGGCACTGCGGATGCTGCGTTCGCTTCTTCTTCGGCGGAGAACAGCGGCTTCATGGCAATCCTTCAGGTGTGAGGTGACAATATTGATAGCTTACCACCGGTCAAACCGGCTGAGCGAGTGTCACCTGACGGCTGCGCCTGACGTCGTCGTCACGATACGGATGCCGTGTGTCGGCGCGCCCCCGCAACCGCTACAATCCCTCCATGAAGATGCGCAAGAAATCGGAGCTACCCACCAAGATCTGCGCCCAGTGCGCGCTGCCGTTCACCTGGCGCAAGAAGTGGGCGCGCGACTGGGAACAAGTCAAATATTGCTCGGAACGGTGCCGCCGTGCGGCGCCGCCGGACCGGTCACCAACACAGTCCGGCTGACGGTCGTCTTGCGCCCGTCGCGCCCCACCACCGTCGCAGTGACCGCATACACGCCGGCCATTAAAAAGCTGTGACTGGCGCTCGCGCTGCCGACGCCGCCCTCCTCCACGATCTTGCGCGCAGCCCCGCTACTGCCGTCACCCCACGCCCACTCGACGCTGCGCGTGCCGGTCCGGTCGCCATCGACGAAGCTGACCGACGCCTGCAGCGGCATGCCGGCTTGGGCCTGAGCAGGCAGGACAAGCGGCCCGATCGTGTGCCCGCACTTGCATCCACGCTCTGGCCTCAGCAGCAGCAGCCCCGCATTCGAACCCGCCACGATCGCGCCGCTGTCATTGATCGCCAGCGCCTGGTCCAGCACGAGGCCCGGCGGCGCATGGCGCAGTGCGCGGTTCAGGTCGAGCATGCCGCCTGCGGCGCTCCAGACGAAGGCGCGCGTGGCACCGAGCCGGTCCTCGGCAAAACCGACGATCTGGCCCCGGGTGTTGACATCGCGGGCGGATGACGTCCGCCCGCCCAGCGTGCCGAGTTCGCGCATACCGCCCTGGCGCGTCCACGACATCGCTCGTTGACGCCCGTCCGGATACCCGATGCTCCCGGCAATGTGCAGGCCAGGCGTCATCGCAATGACCGATGCGGTGGAACCGCGACCGGTGCCAAGGTCCACCATACCGGTGGCGCGTATCCACAGGAACGGGCGCTCACCGCCATCGTCGAACGACGCCAGCCGGTTACCGGCCACCTCGCCCCCGGCCCCCACGGCCACCGGTGACGATTCAACGCTGCCCAGCGTGTCGATGTCGATGAGCCCGTCCGAACGTGTCCAGACGAAGGTGCGCGTGAATTCGTCGTCGATCGTCGTCACGCCGGCAACCAGGCCGGCGTCGCCCAGCACACGGCCGGCCGCAGGTGCCGGGATGCCGGGCGTGACGCCCAGGTCTTCGACGCCGCTGGCAACGCTCCAGCGAAACGGATGCGCCGCATCGCCCATCGCGCCGGTGACGACGCCGTGGCTGTTGATGGCCCAGCCATACGAACGACCACGGGATGGCGCAGCGCGCAGGTCGAGCATGCCGCCGCGCAGGCTCCAGACGAACGCATTCTCGACACCAGCGTCATTGAGCGAGGTACCGGCGACCTGCCCGGCATCGTTCAGGTCGTTCACATACACGGTGCGGCCGCCCAGCGAACCCATCTCTCGTACGATATTGCCATCGTAAAAGTAGCCGTCCGTGCGATCGCCATGGATCAGCGAGAACGCGACCTGTCCGGACGCATTGATGCGTGGATAGGCCGCGATCGCACCCGTGCCCAGATTGATCACGCGATAGGCGACCGGCGATGCGCCCGCGCCGCCATCGGCATGGATGAACGCTGGCGCCGATTGCGCCAGCGCGGGACTGGTTGCCGCGAGTACCAGCGGCCCTAACCGCAAGCCCATGCACGCCAGCCACCGCATGGCGCTGGCAACCGACACCACCTTCCCCCAAATCCAACGCATGATTTCTCCAGTCAATGTTAAGCAGCGCCAATCGGTCGAGACCCGGCACCATCGGCGATGTCGGGCAGCGCGGCAATCATGCACGGCGCCGCGCACGCACGGTACGGCGCGCACCGAAATTTCGCGCTGGTTTGTGCGGCGCCAATGCGCGCGGCGGCGGTCAATTTTCTCCAGACACGAGATGCACAGTCCGTGGAACCTCGCGCGGCGCAGGGTGTCCTATCAACACCTGCGGCCTTCGACACTGCCACCACGTTCTCCACCGGTATCCGCTGTGTCCGCTGCTGTCCGCTGCTGTTTCACATTGCAATAGTGATCCGAAGGAGACCACGATGAAAATCTACGGCGCCGAGTTTCTCGGCACATTCTGGCTGGTGATGGGCGGGTGCGGCAGCGCGGTGCTGGCTGCCGCATTTCCCGAACTGGGCATCGGTCTGCACGGCGTCGCCCTCGCCTTTGGCTTGTCCGTGCTCACGATGGCATACGCGATCGGCCACATCTCGGGTTGCCACCTGAATCCGGCGGTCTCGATCGGCCTGTGGGCCGGGGGCCGCTTTCCCGCGCGCGAGCTGTTTCCTTATATCGTGGCGCAGGTCGCCGGCGGCATCCTCGCCGGCGGCGTGCTGTATGCGATTGCCAGCGGCGCCCCTGGCTTTGACAGCGCCAATGGCTTTGCTGCCAATGGCTACGGCGATCATTCACCAGGCGGTTATTCGCTGCTGGCAGGGCTGCTGAGCGAAGTGGTCATGACCACGTTCTTCCTGCTGATTATCCTGGGAGTGACCGACCAGCGTGCTCCCAAAGGATTTGCACCAGTGGCAATCGGTTTCGCGCTGACCCTGATTCACCTGATCAGCATCCCTGTGACCAACACGTCCGTCAATCCTGCCCGCAGCACGGCGGTTGCCGTGTTTGCCGGCGACTGGGCCGTGGGGCAGCTATGGCTGTTCTGGATCGCGCCCATCGCCGGCGCATTACTTGGCGCCGCGCTCTACCGTGTCATTGGCGCGCAGGCGCCGGTGTCGGAACCGGTCGACGCGCCCGCCTACGGCCATGTGGAGCGCCGTCAGCGGCAAGTGCGCGGGAGCGCAGGCGGAGGCGGAAGCGGCCGCGAGCAAGGTCAGCATTTACGTCCTGGCACCTGACCGGCGAACCGGGGCGGGCCACCGGGCAACTCGACCAACAGACCACACCACTTTTTTTGGTGTGGTCTGTTGTTTTTTATGCACATTTTTTGATGCCTGCAACGCGTGTAACAGGCGCCTACCAAGCGTATCAGGGGGGGGCGCACACGATATGAGGCATTGTCTTACATGATTAAACCCGCAATGCATTTACTGTTAGATTGTTAATACACCTTCACTTCCAACCTCTCTATCAGTGCTGCTATGAAAACCTTTCACTGCGACAAATGTTCGCATCAGATCTTCTTCGAGAACACCCTCTGCTTCAATTGCGAAAGCACCCTGGGCTACCAGCCTTCCCAGCGCTCCATCAACAGCTTCGAACAGGCTGAAGACGGCCTGTGGCGTAGCCTGAACCGCAAGGATGAAGGCAAGCTCTACAAGCAGTGCAGCAATTATGTGCAGCACAATGTGTGCAACTGGATGCTGCCTGCCGACGACCCGCATGAGTTGTGCGAAGCATGCCAGCTAACGGTGGTGATTCCGGCGCTGACGTCGGAGAAGAACCGTGTCCTGTGGTCGCGCCTTGAAACCGCCAAGCGCCGCCTGCTGTTCTCGCTGGCGCAGCTGAACCTGACCCCGGCCTCGAAAGAAACCCAGCCCGACACCGGCCTAGCATTCCAGTTCCTTGAAGATGGTGTGACCGACCAGTGCGTGATGACCGGCCACGACAATGGCCTGATCACGCTGAACATCGCCGAAGCCGATCCGGCCGAGCGCGAGCGCACCCGCGAACAGATGCACGAACGTTACCGCACGCTGCTGGGTCACTTCCGTCACGAGAGCGGGCACTATTATTTCGACCGCCTGGTTGCCGATACACCATGGATCGACAGCTACCGCGCGCTGTTCGGCGACGAGCGCCAGGATTATGGCGACGCACTCAAGCGGCACTACGAGAACGGTCCGGTCGCCGACTGGGAAGAGCGCTTCGTCAGCAGCTACGCCGCATCGCACCCGTGGGAAGACTGGGCTGAAACCTGGGCCCACTACCTGCACATGATCGATACGCTGGAAACGGCCCACTCGTGCGGGCTGTCGCTCAAGCCGGCCAAGGCCGACGAGCCCGAACTGGACAAGATCACGCTGCCGACGAAATCCGGCGCCTTCGAAGAAACGCTGAGCGACTGGTTCGCGCTGACCTATGTGCTCAATAGTCTGAACCGCAGCATCGGTATGCCGGATTCGTATCCGTTCAAGCTGAGCACGCCCGTGCTGGAAAAGCTGGAATTCGTGCACAAGGTCGTGCGTGACCAGATGGGCAAGCCGTCGTTGGCTGCGCAGGCAGCGCAGGCACAACCGGCTGCGCCAGCATCGGCAGCACCTGCAGCACCTGCAGCACCGGCACCAGCTGCCGTCTGAGCTTGAGTAGGGTGGACGGGTTTCCCGTCCACGCGTTCAACAATCCTTGGCGCGCCACAAAATCACTGTACTTTGAACGCGTGGACGGCATAGCCGTCCACCCTACACCCGGGATGACAAGACACCAGACGTCAACCCGGCGCACCCTCCAGCAACTCCACCGTCACCTGCATCTCATGCAGCGCCAGCGCCGGCCCGAACTGGGTAAAAATCGCCACATCGGCCGCATCGCGCCCATACCCCACCGTCACGCGTCCACCACGCGGTCCATCCTGGGTTGCATCGAACGTGTACCAGCGCCCGCCTACATACGCCTCGAACCACGCATGCAGGTCCATCGGCACCAGGCCGTGCAGATAACCGGCCACGATGCGCGCCGGAATGCTCAGCGCGCGGCACAACGCAATGCCCAGGTGCGCCAGATCGCGGCACACGCCCTCGCGGTATTCATTGACCTCGGTCGCGGCCATCTGGTTCTGGTTCGACGCCGGATTGAAGCGTACCTCACGCCGGATCCAGTCACTGATGCAGGCGACCTGGTCATACCCTGGCGCGACGCCGGCCACGATCGCACTGGCCATCTCGGCGAACCGGTCGGATTCGCAATAGCGGCTCGGTAGCAGATACAGCAGCACGTCCACCGGCAAGGTCTGCACCTCGTCGAACGGCGCACCGGGCGCGACGTTGATGACCTGGTCGGTCAGCACATCGGCCGACGTCTGGATTGAAAATTCGCCGGGCGGCGCCGTCAGGCGCTGGCACAGGTTGCCGTAGGCATCCGAGTATTCAAGCACCTGCACGCTCGGGGTGAGCGTATAGGATTCGCGAGCCACCCATTGCTGCGCACCGCTGCGGGGACGCAGCATCAGGATGAATGGCGTAGGCTGATCAACGCTAAAACTGAGCTTGCAACCGGTTCTTAGCCACATCGCAGGCCCGCCTTCCTTCTTTAACTGTGCGCACCGTCATGACGCACGCTCGCCATGACGGTGCGCCGCGCCACTGTTTGGTGCGCGGATTGATCAACGCGTCTGTGACTGTGTTTGCGACTGCGTCTGTGACGAAGTTTGCGACTGCGTCTGCGACTGGGTCGGTGCCGGCGCTGGCACAACCTCCGGCAACTCCGGCGCCACCGGCAGCAGGAAGTCGCGCCCGATGCCGTTGCCCAGCTCGCCAATACAGGCCAGGAACTTGGTCAGGAACTCGTGCAGGCCTTCCTCGAGGATCTCGTTGATCTCGGCCGACTTGAGCGACGCATGCAGTTTTTCCGCCAGCCGCTCGGTGTCGTGCGACAGCTCGTTGCGCACGTCCTGCAGCACGGCGACGACAGCGGCCATGCACGCCACCAGCGAGCGCGGCATCTTGCCCTGCAGGATCAACAGTTCGGCCACGCGGGTCGGCGTGATCGCGTGGCGGTACACCTTGCGGTACGTCTCGAACGCGGATACCGAGCGCAGCAGCGCCGCCAGGTAATAGTATTCGCCCTGCGCGCCTTCCTGGATCGTGTCCGACGCCAGGAACCTGAACTTCACGTCGAGGATCCGCGCCGTGTTGTCGGCCCGTTCCAAAAAGGTACCTAGGCGGATGAAGTTGAACGCCTCATCCTGGAACATCGTGCCCAGCGTGACGCCGCGCGACAGGTGCGAGCGGTACTTGACCCATTCCAGGAACTGGCCGGGATCGCGTTCGAACATGCGCTCGCTCAGATGCTTTTGCAGCACGAGCCAGGTGGTGTTCTCGGTTTCCCAGACTTCGGTGGTCAAGGTGCCGCGCACGGCGCGGGCGTTTTCGCGCGCGGCGCGCAGGCAGCTGGCGATCGACGACGGGTTATCCGGGTCGCGCACCATGAAGTCGATGACGTTCTTTTGCGTCAGCGCGTCGTACTTGGCGTCGAACTGGGCTTCGAGTTCGGACACGCTCAGCATCGTGCGCCAGCCCTGCTGCTCGGCCTGGACCGATTGCGGCATCAGCGAATACTGGACGCGCACGTCGAGCATGCGCGCCGTGTTTTCGGCCCGCTCGGTGTAGCGGGCCATCCAGAACAAATGATCTGCGGTGCGGCTCAACATGCTAGTTCTCCAGTATCCAGGTGTCCTTGGTGCCGCCGCCCTGCGACGAATTGACCACCAGGGAGCCTTCTTGCAACGCCACGCGGGTCAGCCCGCCCGGCACCATCGACACGCTCTTGCCCGACAACACGAACGGGCGCAGATCGATATGGCGCGGCGCGATGCCCGATTCCACATAGGTCGGGCAGGCCGACAACGCCAGCGTCGGCTGGGCGATATAGCCGTCCGGATTGGCCAGCAGGCGGCGGCGGAAATCTTCGATCTCGGCCGTCGTCGAGGCCGGTCCGACCAGCATCCCGTAGCCGCCCGCGCCGTGCACTTCCTTGACCACCAGTTGCGGCAAGTTCGCCAGCGTGTAGTCCAGATGCTCTTTTTTGCGACATTGATAGGTCGGCACGTTGTTCAAAATCGGCTTTTCGCCGAGATAGAACTCGATCATGTCCGGCACGAACGGGTAGATCGACTTGTCGTCGGCCACGCCGGTGCCGATGGCATTGGCCAGGCCGACGCGGCCGGCGCGCACCGCATCCAGCAGGCCCGGCACGCCCAGCGTGGATTCGGGACGGAACGCGCGCGGATCGAGGTAATCGTCGTCGATGCGGCGATAAATGACATCGACCTGCTTCGGGCCGCGCGTCGTGCGCATGTAGACGGTGTCGTTGCTGACATACAGGTCTTGCCCCTGCACCAGCGCCACGCCCATTTGCTGGGCCAGGAACGCGTGCTCGAAGTAGGCCGAATTGTGCATGCCGGGCGTGAGCACGACCACGGTCGGATCGTCGCCGCCATGCGGCGCCACGGTGCGCAGATTGTCCAGTAGCAGGTCGGGATAATGGTCGACCGGCGCTACGCGGTTGCGCGCGAACAGTGCCGGGAACAGCCGCATCATCATCTTGCGGTTTTCCAGCATGTACGACACGCCTGACGGCACGCGCAGATTGTCTTCCAGGACGTAGAACTCGCCCTCGCCGGCGCGCACGATGTCGACGCCGGCAATGTGGGCGTAGATATCCAGGGGCACCTTGACGCCTTGCATGGCCGGTCGGTACTGCGCATTATTCAGGATCTGTTCGGCGGGAATGACGCCTGCCTTCAGGATGTTCTGGTCGTGGTACACATCGTGCAGGAAGCGGTTCAGCGCGGTCACGCGCTGCACCAGGCCGGCCTGCAGCTTGGCCCACTCGGCGGCGTTGATCACGCGCGGAATGATGTCGAATGGGATCAACCGTTCCTTGCCGGCGTTGTCGCCGTACACAGCGAACGTGATCCCCACGCGTTGGAAGTTGAGCTCGGCTTCCGCCCGCTTCTGATCGATCAGATGTGGGGGCTGCTGGGCGAGCCAATCCGCGAACGCCTGGTAATGAGGTCGTACGGTTGCTGCCGTGGAATACATTTCATCGTAAAAGTTCGACATCATTGCCTCCTGTGCCAGAATACTAACAAGAAACGTGCCAGCCACCCCGTCCGACTCGCAAGTCAAACGAACGCAGGTATGAATCATGCTTAAATGCTTCTATCTTGCGCTTACTTAGTTGCGCGCAAACCAATACGACCAAATTCAGAGCGCCGGCATCGATCGCGCCCCAATCGAAAGGCACCACCGCATGGCTATCCGCGTCGCGCTTCATCACAAGACCAGCTACCGTTACGACCGCCTGGTCAATCTGTCACCGCATGAAGTGCGCCTGCGTCCGGCGCCACATGCGCGTACACCGATCCTGTCGTACTCATTGACCGTGCTGCCGAAAGAGCATTTCATCAACTGGCAGCAAGACCCATACGGCAATTACATCGGCCGCTTCGTGTTCCCCGAACAAACCGACGTGCTCGAGTTCACGGTCGACCTCGTTGCGGACATGACGGTGATTAACCCGTTCGACTTCTTCGTCGAAAAATACGCCGAGACCTTCCCGTTCGCCTACCCCGACCTGCTGCAATCCGAACTGAGCCCGTACACCAAGTCGCAAGAGCCTGGCCCGCTGCTGACCGAGTGGGTGGCCAGCGCGCGGCGCGAGCTACTGGCCCAGCCGATGGGCACGAACGACTTCCTGGTAGCCATCAACCAGCGCCTGCAGCGCGATATCGCCTACCTGCTCCGAATGGAGCCGGGCGTGCAGGAGCCGGAAGACACATTGCAGAAGCGCTCCGGCTCGTGCCGCGATACCGGCTGGCTGCTGGTGCAGATCCTGCGCGAGATGGGCCTGGCGGCGCGTTTCGTGTCGGGTTACCTGATCCAGCTGACCGCCGACCAGGAAGCGCTCGATGGCCCGAGCGGCACCACCGTCGATTTCACCGACCTGCACGCCTGGACCGAGGTGTATGTGCCGGGCGCCGGCTGGATCGGCCTCGACCCGACCTCGGGCATGCTGGCCAGCGAAGGCCATATTCCGCTGGCCTGCACGGCGATGCCGTCGTCGGCTGCGCCGGTGACCGGCTTTACCGACAAGGCCGAGGTCACGTTCGTCCACGAAATGACGATCACGCGCATCCACGAAGACCCGCGCGTGACCAAGCCGTACGCGGAACACGACTGGGACAAGATCAACCGCCTGGGCCAGCAGGTCGATGCTGACCTGATGAACCAGGACGTGCGCCTGACGCAGGGCGGCGAGCCCACCTTTGTGTCGATCGACGACATGGACGGCGCTGAATGGAACACGCTGGCGCATGGCGACAAGAAGCGCGAGCTGGCGGGCAACCTGATGCACCGCCTGAAGAACCATTTTGCACCGGGCGGCATGATCCATTACGGCCAGGGCAAGTGGTATCCGGGCGAGCCGCTGCCGCGCTGGGCGCTGAACATCTTCTGGCGCGTCGACGGCCAGCCGATGTGGTTCGATCCGTCGCTGTTCTCGGACGAGCACATCGATGATGGCTACGGCAGCGAGGATGCCGGCCGCTTTGCCGCCGAGCTAATCAAATCGCTCGGCCTGCCGGCCGGCTGCGCCATCCCGGCCTATGAAGACGTGCTGCTGCAAGCCCAGCGCGAGCAGGCGCTGCCGCGCAATCTCGATCCGCTGGACGCCGACCTGAAAGCACCGGAAGAGCGCCGCCGTCTGGCGCGCCTGCTCGAACGGGGCCTGGGTCAGGTGGCCGGCTACGTGCTGCCGCTGAAAGCCCGCGAACACGATCCGTCGGTCATGCTGGGCACCAGCTGGCGCACGTCGCCGTGGCCGCTCAAGCGCGAAAACCTGTACCTGATCGAGGGCGATTCGCCGATCGGCCTGCGCCTGCCGCTGGCCACGCTGCCATGGGTGCTGCCCGAAGAGCGCGATCCCGATTTCGATGTCGACCCGTTCGCGCCACGCGGCCCGCTCCCGGTCGGCAAGAAGGACCGGCGCCCGGTGCTGAGCGTGGCGCCCGGCAAATCGGCGCACAAGACGGCGCCTGCGCCGGCCGACCCGGAGGCGCGCGAAGTCATTCACACCGCGCTGTGCCTCGAAGTGCGCGCGGGCCGCCTGTACATCTTCATGCCGCCGCAAAAGCGCATCGAGGATTACCTGGCGCTTGTCACGGCGGTCGAGAACACCGCGGCCAAGCTGAAGATGAAGCTGCGCATCGAAGGGTACGCGCCACCGCGCGACCCGCGTATCAAGCTGCTCAGCGTCACGCCCGACCCGGGTGTCATCGAGGTCAACATCCATCCGGCGGCAAGCTGGCATGAGCTGGTCCACAATATGACGACGCTGTACCAGGAAGCGCGCCTGACCCGCCTGGGCACCGAGAAATTCATGCTCGATGGCCGCCATACCGGCACGGGCGGCGGCAACCACGCAACGCTGGGTGGCGCCACGGTCGAAGACAGCCCGATGCTGCGCCGGCCGGATCTGCTGAAAAGCCTGATCACGTACTGGCAGATCCACCCAGCGCTGTCGTATCTGTTCTCGGGCACCTTCATCGGCCCGACCAGCCAGGCGCCGCGCGTGGACGAAGCGCGCGACGACAATCTGTACGAACTGGCGATCGCGTTCCAGCAGATGGACAAGGTGCTGCCGACCATGCATCCCGGCGACAAGCCGTGGATGGTCGACCGCCTGCTGCGCAATATGCTGGTCGACCTGACCGGCAACACGCACCGCTCGGAGTTCTCGATCGACAAGCTGTATTCGCCGGACGGCCCGACCGGCCGCCTCGGCCTGGTGGAATTCCGCGCCTTCGAAATGCCGCCGCACGAGCGCATGAGCCTCTTGCAAATGCTGCTGCTGCGCGCCCTGGTTGCGCGCTTCTGGCGCCAGCCGCTGCAGGCCAAGCTGGTGCACTGGGGCACGGCGCTGCACGACCGCTGGATGCTGCCGCACTTCGTCGCGCAGGATATCCGCGACGTGGCGAAAGACCTGCGCGCGGCTGGCTATGCGTTCGAGGACCACTGGTTCGAGCCGTTCATCGAGTTCCGCTTCCCGCGCTTTGGCACCGTCGTCTACGAAGGCGTCGAGATGGAACTGCGCCAGGCGATCGAGCCATGGAACGTGCTGGGCGAAGAAGTGTCCGCCGGCGGCACCGCACGTTACGTCGATTCGTCGGTCGAGCGCATGCAGCTGCTGGTGCGCGGGCTGACCGATGGGCGCCACGTGGTGGCCTGCAATGGCCGCATGCTGCCGCTGCATCCGACCGGCGTGCCGGGCGAATACGTGGCCGGCGTGCGCTTCCGTGCCTGGAGCCCGTGGTCGGCGCTGCATCCGAGCATCCGGGTGCAGGCGCCGCTCGTATTCGACCTGGTCGACACCTGGAGCGGGCGCTCGATCGGCGGCTGCACCTACCACGTCGTGCATCCGGGCGGGCGCAGCGAAACCGGCTCGCCGGTCAATGCCAATGCTGCCGAGGCACGCCGCTTTGCCCGCTTCTGGCCACACGGTCACACGCCGGGCCCGTTCACGGTGTATAAGGAAGACCTCAATCCGAGCTTCCCGATGACCCTCGATTTGCGCTGGCAGCCGATGTAAGCTGGCATTCGTTTCAACCGTAAAGCTGCACGCCAATGCCCAATCAACTGCTTGCCCACTATCTGGCTGCGCCGGATGGTTTCGATGAAATGCTGGGCGCCGACAAGGCGCCGCGCGCGCACTGGCGTGCGATGCTCGCCAACCTGGGGCACGAAGCACCGGACATGATGCGCCAGCGGATGGAGATGGTGCAGCGCCAGGTGCGCGAAAACGGCGTCAGCTACAACGTGCTGGCCGATGCCGGCACCAGGCCGCGCCAGTGGGACCTGAACGTGCTGCCGCTGATCCTGCCGCACGAAGAATGGAGTGGCATCGAAGCGGCCGTGATCCAGCGCGCCACGCTGCTCAACAAGATTCTGGGCGACGTGTATGGCGAGCAGGCGATGCTGCGCGAAGGCTTGTTGCCGTCGGCATTGATCCATGGCCATGCGGGCTTTCTGCGCCCGTGCCACGGGATGCGCCACCACGACGATGTGGCGCTGCATTTCTATGCGGTCGACCTGGCGCGCGCGCCCGATGGCCGCTGGTGGGTGATGGCCGACCGCACGCAGGCGCCGTCGGGCGCTGGCTATGCACTCGAAAACCGGTCCATCATCGCCCCCACCTTCCCCGACCTGCTGCGCGAACTGAAAGTGCAGCCGGTGTCGCCGTTCTTCCGCACCATGCACGACAGCCTTGTGCACTGGGGCCGGCTGTGCGCGGCCCATGGCGACAAGCCGGCGCCGCTGCGCGAGGGCGAAATGCCGCTGATCGTGCTGCTCACGCCGGGCCCACGCAGCGAAAGCTATTACGAGCAGGCCTACCTGGCGCGCTACCTGGGCCTGACGCTCGTTGAAGGCGGCGACCTGACGGTGCGCGACGGTGTCGTCTTCATCAAGACACTGGCCGGACTGCACCGGGTGCACGTGATCATGCGCCGGGTCGACGACGAATCGTGCGATCCGCTCGAGCTGCAAAATTCGCTGCTCGGCGTGGCCGGCCTGACCCAGGCCGCCATGCGCGGCAATGTCGTGGTGGCCAACAGCCTCGGTTCGAGCCTGCTCGAGTCGGGCGCGCTGCTCGGCTTCCTGCCGGCGCTGTCCAAGCGCCTGCTGGGCGAGCCGCTCAAGATGCCCTCGGTGGCGACCTGGTGGTGCGGCGAACCAGCCGCGCTCGAAACCGTGATCGCCCGGCTCGACCGCCTGGTCATCAAGCCAAGCGGCGCGATCCCCTTCCAGCCGGCCGTATTTGGCCAGGATCTCGACGGCGAGGCGCGCGCGGCGTTCATTGCCAATCTGCGCGCCAATCCCAACCACTACATCGCCCAGGAACTGGTGCGCCTGTCGCAGGCGCCGGTGTGGAAGGATGGCCGCGCGCCCGGCCTGCAGGCGCGCGCGGTCGGCCTGCGCGTGTTTGCCTGCGCCACGCCGAATGGCTATGTCGTGATGCCGGGCGGCCTGACCCGCGTGGCCACCGGGCCCGATGCGCGCGTGCTGACGATGCAGATGGGTGGCGCCAGCAAGGACACCTGGGTCCAGGCGCGCGCCCGCGTCGACACGCATCGCCTGCAAAAGAGCAGCATCACGGGCGAAGACCTGGTACGCGAAGACAGCAACCTGTCGAGCCGCGTGGCCGAAAACCTGCTGTGGTTCGGGCGTCATGCCGAGCGCAGCGACAATATCTGCCGCCTGTTGCGGGTCGCGCTGAATATCCTGTTCAATGTGCGCTTCGACCAGCGCGGCGCCGAGTGGCCGACGGTTGAGGCGCTGTGCATCTGGTTCGGTTTGCTGGATCCGCAGCGCAAGCCAGCGGCGCCGGGTGCGCCGGCCGTGGTGGGCTCGACCAAATTACCGGGCACGGCCAGCGCCCTGCCGGCCCCGATCTTCACCGATGCCGAGATCGAATCGGCGCTGCTGCAGGCGGTGGTGTCGCCTGCCGTTCCGGGCCTGGCGCGCCAGCAGCAGCAGTTGCACCGGATCGCCGGCCAGTTGCACGAGCGCTTCTCGGTCGACAACTGGCGCGCCCTGAACCGCATGGTGCAGCCGGTCGCGCCGCCCGGAGAGCGGCCGTCGCAGTCGGGCGTCATGACGATTCTCGACGATGCCGCCGCGGCGCTGATGACGCTGGCCGGCTTCGCCCTCGACGGCATGGTGCGCGACCTCGGCTGGCGCTTCATGTCGATCGGCCGGCGCCTGGAGCGCCTGCAGTTCCAGGCGGTCGTGCTGCAGCGCGCACTGGCGATGGACGAAAACGGCAATCTCGACTGGGTGCTCGAACTGTCCGACAGCATCATCACCTACCGCGCCCGCTACCGTGCCCAGCCCGAGTGGCTGCCCGTGCTCGACCTGCTGCTGCTGGACGAAACCAATCCGCGCTCGATCGTGTTCCAGTTGAACGGCATCATTGGCACGCTGGGCAAGGTCACGCAGGCTCAGAGCGCCGGCGGCCTGGATCTGTTGACGCCACTGAAGGCCGAACTGACGGCGCTCGATCCGGGCGTCGACCTGAACCACGGCAATGCACTGCTCAGCGACCTGCTCAGCCGCATCGGGCAAGCCAGCGCGGCCTTGTCCGAGCAGATCGGCGTCCAGTTTTTCAGCTATACCGCCAACGGCCGGCAAAGGAACCGTACCTCATGACCGATTTGCTGCCGGGCGCCGTGGGCGCCGATGTCGTCGCGCGCTATCGCGTGGTGCACGAGACGCGCTACAAGTACAACAGCATGGTAACGCTGTCGCAGCAATACCTGCACCTGACGCCGCGCTCGTTTTCGTGCCAGCAGACCGAGTCGCACCTGATCTGGCTTGACCCGGTGATCAACGACAGCAACGAGGGCGTCGATTACTTCGGCAATATCACGCGCCACGTGGCGCTGACGGTGCCGCATGACAGCCTGCTGGTGCATGCCGAATCGACGGTCTCGCTGCGCGCGCGCTACACGCTGGCACAGATCGCCGGCACGCTGCCGTGGGAAAGCGTGCGCGACATGATGGGCAAGGAGAAAAGCGCGGCCACGCTGGAAGCCTGCCGCTACCTGTACGCGTCGCCCCACGTCGCCCTGTTCCCGGAACTGGAAGCGTATGCGCGAGAGAGCTACATCCCGGGCCGCCCGCAGCTCGACGCGGCGCTCGACCTGACGCACCGGATCTTCGACGACTTCGAATTCGACAGCAAGGCCACCGACATCTCGACGCCGCTCGACCAGGTGCTGCGCGGCCGGCGCGGCGTGTGCCAGGATTTCGCGCAGTTGATGATCGGCTGCCTGCGCAGCGTCGGCCTGCCGGCACGCTATGTCAGCGGCTACATCCTGACGCACCCGCCGGAAGGCAAGCCGCGCCTGATCGGGGCCGATGCGTCGCACGCGTGGGTCTCGGTGTTCTGTCCGGCGCTGGGCTGGGTGGATTTCGATCCGACCAACCGCTGTCTCGTGCAGCATGAACACATCACGCTGGGCTGGGGCCGCGACTTCAGCGACGTGACGCCGATGCGCGGCATCGTGCTGGGCGGCGGCAAGCAGGAGCTCGACGTGCAGGTGACGGTGACGCCGCTGCCGTTGACGGGTTGAGCCGCAAGTGCTGGCAATCAATAAAAAGGCCGGAGAATTGCAATGACCGAGAGGCAGCCAAGATCACAGCCGGGGTCAGGTCTGACATTCGGACACGGACTCTTCCTCACAGCAGGGGTCAGGTCTGACATTTGGACACAGACTCTTCCTTGGCCTCTCCACCAAGGATTTCATAGATAGGTTTTTGTTGAGCTCGTGTCCGAATGTCAGACCTGACCCCGATTGTGTTGTCAGGATTTCATAGATAGGTTTTTGTTGAGCTCGTGTCCGAATGTCAGACCTGACCCCGATTGTGTTGTCGAGCTTGTGTCTGAATGTCAGACCTGACCCCGATTGTGCGATTGTGATTGTGGGCCATGCCGCTTGCGGCAGCACGGCCGGTACAACACCAATTACATTGGCAATTCCGTGCTGCGATAGCCGATCGCGCCTTCGCCGTTGTAGGTCATGCCGCCATGCAGGTTGTTACCCTGGTTGCCGGACGTGACATTGAGTGCCACGCTGTGCTGGCCGACACGGCAGCCGATCAGCCAGACGCCGCCCGGATGCCATGCCGACGACGTGTCGCCCCACTGGTTTTCGACCTGGTAGTTGTTGCCGGCGACCGCCGTGGCGCGCACGCGGATGGGGCCTTCGCCCGCATACGTCATGGTGCCGGTCAGGGTCTTGCCGCCATCGGTCGAGCTCAGGTCGACCGCGAGCACCGCCTGGTCGCGGCAGCCAAGCACGGAGATGCCACCCTGGTGCCAGGGCGCGAACGCGCCGCCCCACTGATTTTCGACAGCGTACACGGCGCCATCGCTCGTCTGGCTCTGAAAACCGATCGGGCCTTCGCCACTGTAGGTCATCGTCCCCTTCAGCGTGGCACCGTTGTCGCCCGATTCGACATGGATGGCGACCACGCTCTGGCCAGGGCGGCAGCCGATGACCCAAGTCCCGCCCGGATGCCACGGCGCCGATGCGCCGCCCCACTGATTCTCGACGGTGTACGTGTTGCTTTGGGTCAGAGTGGCGCGAAAGCCGATGGCGCCCTCGCCTGCGTATTTCATTTGTCCGGTGAGCGTCTTCCCGTTGTCGCTGGAAGTGAGGTCGAGCGCCACCACGTGCTGGCCGGGCCGTGCGCCGATGATCCACATGCCGCCTTCATGCCACTGCGCGGAATTCCCGCCCCACTGGTTCTGCACATGATGCAGATTGTTCGTGGCCTTGCTTGTTTTGGACATGCCTGACTCCTTCTTGACTTGCGCAGCAGAACGGCGCTGCCCCGATGATGCGCAGGCTGGCTGCGCCTGACGACCCCGTCGATGGTGTAGTTTTGAAGTGGATAAACATCCTGAGCGGACTTTATTTTGCGCTAGTCAGCTGTCCGAATTGCTATCAAACGAGCAATTTTTCTGAAACCGGAATACTCCTACGGATGTCCTTCCTTGTTTCCCAAAAGCGCACCCAGTGGGCATGACGCCCCGGCCGGACCGACGCACGGGCGCAAACGCAAGCAGCGCCTGATTGGCGCGTGCGTTGGTGCAGGTGGTGGGAGGGCGCAGGCAGGTTGTCCTGCGCAGGTCAGGCGATCTGGGTGGCCTGGCCGTCCTGCTCATCGCCAACGGTGCGCAATGCACGCACGTCGCGCATTGGCGACTGGCCAAAGAACCGGCTGTACTCGCGGTTGAACTGGCTGGCGCTTTCGTAGCCGACCTCGAACGCTGCGTGCGCAGCGTCCAGGCCGTCCGTGAGCATGCGGCGCCGCGCCTCGTGCAGGCGCAACTGCTTTTGGTACTGCAGCGGGCTCATGGACGTCAAGGCGCGGAACTGATGATGCAATGTCGAGACACCCATGCAGGCGATCTCGGCCAGCACGTCCATGCGCAACCGTTTCGTGTAGTTATCCCGAATCCACTCAACCGCCTTGGCAGTGCGCTGACTGTTTTCGCCGATCGTCGCGATCGCGTGCAGGCGTTTTCCTTCAGTGCTTTGAAGCAGGCGATAAATGATTTCGCGTTTGATCAGCTCGCCCATGAATGCGATGTCCTGCGGCGCAGACTGAAGATCGAGCAGGCGGCAGAAAGCATCGAGGAACTCGACCGTGGTTTCTGCGGTGGTCATTGCCGGCCGGTCGATGTCCACCGATGCTGCGCGTACCGGCTCTTGCCCCAGCAGTTCGCGGACCATCGCGATGTCGAGCTTGAGCCGCATGCACAGGTAAGGCGCATCCCTGCTGGCCTCGATGACCTGGCTCGTCACCGGCAGGTCTAGCGAAGTCAGCAAGAAATTGGCGCAGTCGTAGTCGAAACTCGTGTCGCGCAACCTGACGCGTTTCTTCCCTTGCAATACGATCGCCATGCTTGGCTCATAGGTCACCGAATCCGGAAAGGTCGGCGCGCAATAGCGATACAGCGTCACCCCGGGTATGGCCGTCTCCAGGCTTGCTGCCGATCCGATCAGTGCGCTGACGCGCTTGACCAGGTGGGTTCGCAATGCGTCGCGGCGCTGCGGCGCGAGCGGATAGGGCAAGGCAGCATGGGAAGTCTGATGCACGGTCTGGGTCTCCATTGTCGCCGCAAGGATATGTCGAGATATGACGGATGACTATGGAATTGTCGCGCTTCCAGAGAATTGGGCAATGAATCGACAGGATGAGGATACCGTTTCAATCGTGCTGGCCGCAAGCTTGTTGGCTCTGCAAGAAAACGCGTATCGACTGCCGTTCGGTACGACCACAGTCACTGATGGGAGATGCATGCATGAATAGTCCAGATAGTCTTGAATTGTCGCGCCGGGAATTCCTGCTTACCGGATCGGCCGCAACGGCCGTCGGCGTCATGCCATTTACCGCCGTTGCCGCACCGACGCCGGTTGCCGGGCAAGGTGCAGTAGCAACGCTGACGATCAAGTTGAATGGCCAGACCCGTGAACTCCGGATCGATACGCGCACCACACTGCTGGACGCCTTGCGCGAGCACCTGCACGTCACCGGCACCAAGAAGGGCTGCGACCAGGGCCAGTGCGGTGCGTGCACGGTCCTGGTCAACGGCCGCCGCATCAACGCCTGCCTGTCGCTGGCCGTCATGCACGAGGGTGATAGCATCACCACGATCGAAGGCCTGGGTACGCCGGAGCGCATGCACGCCATGCAGGCGGCCTTCGTCAAGCACGATGCCTACCAGTGCGGCTATTGCACGCCTGGCCAGATCTGTTCGGCAGTGGCCGCGCTCGGCGAGATCGAGGCGGGGATACCGAGCCACGTCAGCGAACAACTCACGGCCCAACCGGTGTTCAGCGCCAGCGAACTGCGCGAACGTATGAGCGGGAATATCTGCCGCTGCGGCGCCTATTCGAACATCATCGACGCCATCACCGAAGTCGCCGGCATGAACGGCACGAAAGGCACGAAAGGCACGCCATGAAAGCATTTACCTATGAACGCGCGCAGTCGCTGGCGCAGGCGGCGGCTGCGGTCGGGCGCAATCCCCACGCGAAATTCATTGCTGGCGGCACCAATCTGCTCGACCTGATGAAACTCGCAATCGAGACGCCCACCCATCTCGTCGACGTGAATCCCCTGGGCCTGGACAGGATCGAGCAAACACCCGAGGGCGGTTTGCGTATCGGCGCCCTGGTGCGCAACACCGATCTGGCGACGGACATGCGGGTGCGCCGCGATTACAGCCTGCTGTCGCGCGCCCTGCTTGCCGGCGCGTCCGGGCAACTGCGCAACAAGGCAACCACGGCCGGCAACCTGCTGCAGCGGACACGCTGCCCTTACTTCTACGACACGAACCAGCCCTGCAACAAGCGCAAAGCCGGCAGCGGCTGTAGCGCAATCGGCGGTTTCAGCCGCCAGCATGCGGTCATTGGCGTCAGTGACACGTGCATTGCGACGTATCCTGGCGACATGGCCGTGGCCATGCGGGCACTCGACGCCACCGTCGAGACGGTCAAGGCCGACGGCACCCGGCGCGGGATCCCGATCGCCGAATTTTACCGGCTGCCGGGCGCTACGCCTCAGCGCGACAACACGCTGCAGCATGGCGAACTGATCACTGCAGTCACTTTGCCTGCACCAGTCGGCGGCGTGCACATCTATCACAAGGTGCGCGACCGTGCGTCGTATGCCTTCGCATTGGTGTCCGTCGGCGCCATTGTGCAAGCGGACGGCAGTGGCCGCGTCGCCCTCGGTGGCATCGCGCATATGCCCTGGCGGGTCGAGGAAGCCGAACGCGAGCTGCCGCGCGGCGCCAAAGCCGTGACCGCGCGCCTGCTCGCAGGCGCCAGGCCGACGCACGAGAACGCATTCAAGCTGACGCTGGTCGAGCGCACGCTCGGTTCGGTCATCGCACAAGCAAGGAGCACGGCATCATGAGATTCGATACCCCAGCCACCACCAACCCGATCGACCAGCTCAAGGTCGTCGGCCAGCCGACCGACCGCATCGATGGGCCGTTAAAGACCACCGGCACCGCAACCTACGCCTATGAGCAGCATGCTGCAGCGCCGGGCGCAGTGTATGGCTACATCGTCGGCGCGGCCATTGCCAAAGGGCGCATTGAGGCAGTCGATGCACGGCCGGCCAGCCAGGCGCCGGGGGTGCTCGCCGTCATCAGCGCCGCGAATGCAGGCAAGCTCGACAAGGGCGCGTTCTACGCGGCGCGTGCGCTGGCCGGGCCGGACGTGGATCACTACCACCAGGCGGTCGCCATCGTCGTGGCGGAAACCTTCGAGCAGGCCCGAGCTGCCGCACAACTGGTGCGGGTGCGGTATGCCAAAGCCAAGGGCGCATTCGACCTGGCGGCAGCAAAGGACACTGCGCCCCTCTCGAAGGTGGCGCCGTACGCACCGCCGCCCGAAACAGCTGCCGGCGACTTCGAAGGCGGTTATGCCAGCGCAGCCGTGAAACTCGACGTGCGCGTCACGACGCCTGACCAGTCGCATGCGATGATGGAGCCGCACGCGACCATCGCGGCGTGGAACGGTGGCAAGCTCACACTATGGACTTCCATCCAGCAGGTCAACTGGGGCGTGCGCGACATCGCGAAGACACTGGGCATTGCCGAGGATGACGTGCGCATTGTCTCGCCGTACATCGGCGGGGGCTTCGGCGGCAAAGGCACAATTCTGTCCGATGCGGTACTGGCGGCAGTCGCAGCCCGCAAGGTGGGCCGGCCAGTCAAGGTGGCGCTGCAGCGCGCACTCATGTTCAACAACGTCACCCATCGCCCCGCGACGATCCAGCGGATTCGCATCGGCGCCAGCCGCGATGGCAGGATTACGGCCATCGGGCACGAAAGCTGGTCAGGCAATATCGCCGGCGGCAGGCCCGAAGCAGCCACCACGGCAACCCGCCTGCTGTATGCCGGCCCGAACCGCATGACGCGCCTGCGGCTGGCACACCTCGATCTCCCGGAGGGCAGCGCAATGCGTGCGCCGGGCGAGGCGCCAGGCATGATGGCACTTGAAATCGCGATGGACGAGATGGCCGAGAAGCTCGGCATGGATCCGGTGGCGTTCCGTGTGCTCAATGACACCCAGGTCGATCCCGAAGAACCGACGCGCGCGTTTTCGCAGCGCCAGCTGGTCGAGTGCCTGCAGACAGGGGCGGCACGCTTTGGCTGGAGCGAACGCACCGCGCGCCCGCGCAGCCGGCGGGATGGCCGCTGGCTGGTCGGCATGGGAATGGCAGCGGCGATCCGCGGCGCGCCGGTGGCGAAGTCGGCGGCCCGTGTGCGTCTCGACCATCTCGGCATCGTGACTGTCGAGACCGACATGACCGATATCGGCACCGGCACCTACACCATCCTTGCCCAGACCGCCGCAGAGATGATGGGTATCGGTGTGGACAGGGTGAACGTACGACTCGGCGACTCGCGCTTTCCCGAGTCCGCCGGTTCGGGCGGGCAATGGGGCGCGGCATCCTCGACGGCAGGCGTGTATGCCGCCTGCGTCAAACTGCGCAAGGCCGTGGCGCGCCAACTCGACATGGACCCGGCAAGCGCCGAATTCGTCGGCGGCATGGTACGCGCCGGCAGCCGCGCCGTCCCGCTGACGCATGCGTCGAGGTGGCGCGACATCGAGGCCGAGGATGTCATGGAATTCGGCGAGCTCGCCAAGCAGTATGCGATCCAGACCTTCGGCGCGCATTTTGTCGAGGTCGGGGTCGACGCTGCCACTGGCGAGATCCGTGTGCGGCGCATGCTTGCCGTGTGTGCAGCCGGCCGGATCCTCAATCCCAAGACAGCACGCAGCCAGGTCATTGGCGGCATGACGATGGGCGTCGGCGCAGCACTGATGGAAGAACTCGTCGTCGACAAGCGCGCTGGCTACTTCGTCAATCACGACCTGGCAGGCTACGAAGTGCCGGTCCACGCCGATATTCCACACCAGGACGTCATCTTCCTCGACGAAGTCGATCCGGCCGCGTCACCGCTCAAGGCCAAGGGCGTGGGCGAACTCGGTATCAGCGGCGTCGCAGCTGCCGTCGCGAACGCGGTCTATCACGCGACGGGAATACGCGTGCGCGACTACCCCATCACTTTGGACAAGTTCCTCGACCGCCTGCCGGACGTCGCCTGATATAGGGGCAATCGACAGTCAGCAATCCGACATTGATTGACATACCGGTCCGGTGCACATAACCGGACCACAGAACCGGAAGGATGACGATGAAGATCATTACTGCGACATTCATGTCGCTCACCCTGGGCGCATCGGCCCTTGCCAGCAGTACGAACGGCGCGCCAGCCACCATGGTCATCGCGCGCGCGGGCAGCCAGGCCTCGATCAGCGGTCCTGCGCAGAATTTCACAGGCCGCGTGCGCGTTGATCCGCTGTTCGATGCCCGCGCGCCATCTACCGTGTCGGGCGGGGTCGTGACCTTTGAACCGGGTGCGCGTTCGGCCTGGCATACGCACCCGATGGGACAAATACTGATCGTCACTGCCGGTACGGGGCGCATCCAGCAGTGGGGCGGCAACGTCGAGCAGATCCGTCCCGGCGACGTGGTCTGGACCCCGCCTGGTGTCAAGCACTGGCACGGCGCCGCGCCAACGACAGCGCTCACGCACATGGCGATTCAGCAGAGCGGCGATGGCAAGAATGTCGAATGGATGGAAAAAGTCGGCGACGAACAGTACAGCCAATGAACGGCGCCGTTCATCTTCGGCATTGAGCAGCAGCGGCGTGTTGTGCGCAACAAGAGCCTCAGCAATCGTGTTGAACCCCCATGCGCATGACGCCACGATCTGACCGGATTTCAGATCAAATGTCATTTAGAATATGTACATGGAATACACCGTCCGCGCCCCGATTGCCAACTTCACCGACCTGCTGCTCGACGCCGTCTGCATGGTCGACGCCAGCGGGCGGTTCGTGTACGTCAGCGCGGCCGGTGTCAACATCTTCGGCTATACGCAGCAGGAAATGATTGGCCTGCGCGTGATCGACCTGGTCGCCCCCGCCGACCGTGAACGCACACTCGCCGTGGCGCAAGACATCATGAATGGCCAGGCCCACACCAACTTTGAAAACCGCTACCTGCGCAAGGACGGCAGCATCGTCCATATCATGTGGTCGGCGCGCTGGTCCGAGGCCGATCAGCTGCGCGTGGCCGTTGCGCGCGACGTCACCGCCCTGAAACAGGCCCAGGCGATGCAGTCGGTGCTGTACGCGATATCGGAAGCGGCCCATGCGAGCGACAATCTGGCCGACCTGTTCGGACGCAGCCACGCCATCGTCCGTGAGCTCTTGCCGGCCTCCTGCTTCGGGGTGGCCCTGTGCGACAAGGCAGGCCAGGACATGGACTTCACGTACCTCGTGGACGATGGCGCCCCGTGCGACGCATCGCTGATGCCGCTTCTGTGCGAGACAGTGGCGCAGTGCGCTGCGCCGCTGCTGCTCGTGCCGGGCGCGCAGGACGGCCTGCCGGCGCCCTTGCGGGCGGCTGCGGCGACCATGGCAGGCGGCGCGCTGGCCGTACCAATCACCACGCCCGATGGCGTCGTTGGCGTCATCGCGCTGCGCAATGGTCCGGATGACACGCCGTACCGGACGCAGGACCGGGACTTGCTGGTGTTCGTAGCCGATCAGCTCGCCGCCGCCATCGGACGCAGGCAACTGCATGCGCAACTGCAGTTCATGGCTTTGCATGACGAGCTGACCCGCCTGCCAAACCGGCGCCTGTTCTACGACCGTCTCGATACCGCGCTGGCGCATGCCCGGCGCCAGCAGGAGCGGTTGTCCCTGCTGTTCATCGACCTGAACCGGTTCAAGCAAGTCAACGACAGCTTCGGTCATGCCTGCGGCGACCGGTTGTTGCAGGAAGTAGCGCGTCGTGTCTCAGCCTGCCTGCGCAACAGCGATACGCTGGCGCGCCTGGGTGGTGATGAATTCGTCGTCTTGCTGGAAGACGTCACGCTGCCCGCCGATGCGGGGCTGGTGCTGGACAAGATTCACCTGGCGCTGGCACCGCCGGTCGATCTGGGCGAAGGACAGCGGCTCCAGATGTCGGTCAGTGTCGGTGTCGCGCATTATCCCGAGCACGGCGGCAACCGCGACGAACTTCTTTCGCACGCCGACAAGGCGATGTATGTCGCCAAGGCAGCCGCAGCGCTTGCCGGATCAGGGGCGCATCAGCCGGCCTGATCGGCATCCTTGCGCCCCAATCCGGGCGCCAGCCCCATGCCCATGCCGCCACCGCCGCCGCCATCCGCATTGCCCCCGCCATTGCCACCGCCCCGGTTACCGCCCGCCTCGCCCTTGCCACGCGCCGCGCCGCCCTGGGTACGCGTCGGTCCCTGCAGCGGAATCAGCACATCGGCCGGCATTGGCCCCAGGTCCAGTGCGCTGCGAATAAAACCGCGCAGGCTGATCACCAGGTCTGCCGTGTGAATCGGCCGGCCGGCCGCCATGTCCGCTGCAGCCTGTCCCGCCAGCCGGCAGTGCTCTTCAGTGCCCAGCAGCAGGATGTCCGCCAGCGCGGCCTCGACCGCATCGCGCATGCGGCGTGACCGTTCGGAGCTGAAGGTTTCCTCGGCCGCTGGCAGCGCGCCCTCCCCGGCCCGGGTGCGCTCGTGCAGGTCGCGCAAATGGGTCGGATCGACCGTCAGCTGACCGGTGAACGAGCCGCCCAGCGTGCGGTAGGCCGCGATCAGCGTCTTGAGCCGCTCATTGATCTGGCGGTTCATGCGCTCGCGCCGCTGCTGGATCGTTTGCATGATGATGAGGCGAATGCCCACCCCGAGCAGGGTAATGATGGCAAGGCCGATGATCGTCGTCATCGCGCCTTGCCACGAGCTGAAATCCATGGAACGCATGCTTGCCCCGACAAAGTCTGAAGGATGCCAGTGTACCGATTCAGCGTTCTTCACACGCCGGTCAGCAGTGCGTGTGTGAGACTATCGTCCTGGTGGCATAACCATTTCCCGGGAGATGAGTGATGACGATCAAGCATGTATTCATTGTCGGCGTCGCAAAATGCGGCACCACGGCGCTGTCGGAATGGATGGTCGTCAATGGCCTTGCCGAAGACCGCGTACCCGGCGAAAAAGAACCGTATCTGTATGCGAACGACGAGCCCCACGCGGCGCGCTCGCGCCGGGGCGACGTGCCGCTGCTCGACGCCAGCGCCGGTTACGCCTTCGATCCGGCAACCGTGCAGCGCCTGCCCCAATACGATACGCGCCTGGTCCTGTGCCTGCGCAACGGGTTCGAGCGGATGTGGAGCTTCTACAAGATGTTCAAGGTCGACTGCCTGGGCGGGGACGAGGCACGGGGCTATTTTTCATCGTATCAAGCCGAGGGCAGCGGGACAGGCCGCGCGCCGCGCGAGGCCTACACGTTTTCAGATGCCGTGATCCGTATCTGTCAGAGCTATTTTCCGAGACGCTCGCACCTGATCGTCGAAGGTTATGCACGGCGAGAACTGGAACATCTTCGCACGCAGACGTTCATGCAGCGCATCGAGTACGAACTCGCGTTTTACCTGTCGCGCAAACAGTTTCCGTTTTTCTCCATCATCGCCAACAGCTTTTACTACACTCCGCTGCGTACGCTGCTGGAAAAATACCTGCCGTCCGATCTGTCCGTCATCTGCGTCAGCCAACTGGACGATGCCGACGCGCGCCGCCGTTTCGTCGACGCCGTGTTCGAGAAATCGGTCGACACGCCGCCGGTCCCCGTCGTCTTCAGCAGCACCGGGATTGCCATCGACGAAGCCCGGCCCGATTTCAACGACCATGCGTTCGACATCCTGCGCGCCTGTCTGCGCTACGATCTGGTCCAGGCACGCAGCCTGATCGCCTCAACACGCCTGGGCGACAGCCTGCTGGACCATGCCGAACTGGACCGTTACCTCGTGACCAGGTAATCGTGCAACCGAAGTAAGGTCTGAAGGATGCCACTACACCGATTGGCGTTCGCTATACGCTGGCCAGGAATGGGAGTGTGAGACTATCGTTCTCGTGCCACAAGTGCTTCCTCAGGAATAACAATGACAATCAAGAATGTATTCATTGCCGGTATGGCAAAGTGCGGCACCACGGCGCTGTCGGAATGGATGGTCGTCAATGGCCTGGCCGAAGACCGCCTGCCCGGCGAAAAAGAACCGTATCTGTTTTCCAACGACGAGGCGCATCCTGCGCGCCTGCGCAGCGGCGACTTGCCACTACTCGATGCCAGCGTGGGGTACGCCACCGATCCGGCTGCCGTGCAGCGCCTGCCCGAACATGACACCAGCCTCGTCTTATGTCTTCGCAACCAGTTCGACCGGATGTGGAGCACCTACAAGATGTTCAAAATCGACCGCATGGATACCCCGCAGGTGCGGGATTATTTTCTGTCGTTCCAGGCACAAGGTAACAGCACGGGCCGCAAGCCCCGAGACTCGGACGACTTTTCGGATTTTTTGATCGATATCTGCCGAAAGCATTACCCACGGCGCTCGCACCTGATCGTGGAAGACTACGCTCGTCAGGAGCTGGAACATATTCGCACGCACACCTTCATGCAGCGCCTCGAGTACGAGCTGGCGTTTTACCTGTCGCGCCGTCATTTCCCGTTTTTCTCGGCACTTTCCAGCAGTTTTTATTACACCCCGCTCAAGACGCTGCTGGCCAAATACCTGCCGTCCGATATCGCTGTTATCTCGGTACATCACCTGGACGATGCCGACGCGCGCCGCCGTTTCGTCGACGCCGTGTTCGAGAAATCGGTCGACACGCCGCCCGTTCCCGTCGTTTTCACGAGCAGCGAGATTGCCATCGACGAAGCCCGGCCCGATTTCAACGACCGCGCATTCGACACGCTGCGCGCCTGTCTGCGCTACGACCTGCTCCAGGCACGCAGCCTGATCGCCTCAACACGCCTGGGCGACAGCCTGCTGGACCATGCCGAACTGGACCGTTACCTCGCGACCACGTAAGCATGTCAGCGGGCCGTTTGTCACACCCCTGTCATGACAGCGCCCGATGATGACGTACAGTGAGCACCGGCAAGGTTGATATGCCGGTCCGGTCAACGGCATCGGGAGCGCTGCACATGTACAACAGTGATAAACGGCTTCTCATCCTCGACGCGGATGGCACCACCATCGATGCTTTTTCAGCGATCGCCATGGCCTTCAACCAGCACGGCTGCGTGCTTGGCGCTGAAACGGCGTTCCAAAAACGGCACCACCTGCTCAAGTATGTGGGCGGCCTGAAACAATTCCCCTCGATCATCAAGAAAAACCTGCGCAAGAACAGCCGCGCCAAACTGGTCGACACGCTGACCGACATCTACCGGCAAGAAGCCCGGCTGTATGACGGCATCCCCGACCTGATCCGCGAACTGATCGCCGCGCCCGGCATCACGGTGGGCATCGTCACGCGCAATATCACGATCGAGCCCCTGGAGACGCTGCGCCAGCTGTTCCTGCGCCACGATATCGATATCGGCGCACTGGATTTTCTGGAGCATATTCCACTGAAGGACAAGAAGACGGCATCGTTTCGGGCCGTGCGCGAGCGCTTCGGCGTCAATCCGGCGCGCGGCTATATCTGCGGCGATGAGCACAAGGATTTCACGGCCGCGGCCAACACCGGCATGCACCCGTTCATGGTCTCGTACGGGTTCGAGGACTACGATCGCCTGACCAACAAGTTCGCCATTCCGCCGGAACTGATTTCGCGCACCTCCGGCGAGTTATGCGGGCGCGTGCGCCATGCGCTGGACCTGGCTCAGGCGCCGTACCAGAACAGCAGCGCACTGACGGCGCCGAACAGCCAGTAATCGACCGGCGCGCCCAGCGCCCAGCGCTTGTGCCACGCCACATGCACCTGCTTGAAGCGGCGCCAGCCGAACGCGGGATTGATGACGAACCACAGGTAATCCTCGACGATCCAGAACAGCATGATCGACGCCATGATCGTCGCCTCGAGCTGCCACGACCACTGGCCCATGACAAACAGCGGAAAATGAAACACCAGCCCGATGAACGAGAACATCCACAGGTGGTAACCGGTCAGCGCGCGGCCGCCCCAGAAGATGTCGAGCAGCAGATGCTCCTCGATGCGCCAGGTCGGCAGATTTGCCGCCCAGCCGGCCTCGCCTTCGATTTCCACTTCCACGCGCGCGAACAGATACGCCAACGCCAGCACGGCGCACACCGTCGCCACGAGCCTGGCGCCATCGGGCAATTCAAACATGGACGGCATCCTGTTGGCGGGCGGCTTGCACCAGAACGGTTTCGACGACGTGGCGCGCAGCCTGCGGGCGGCCAAGGGCGCGGGCGCAGGCGGCCATGTCGGCCAGTTTTTCCGGATGCGCCATCAGGTAGCGGATGCGGTAGTCGAGCGTCGGCAGATCCACCGCCTTGAGCGCGGCGCCATGCTCGAGCAGATAATTGGCGTTGTGTTCTTCCTGGCCAGGGATCGGTGCATTGACGATCATCGGCAAGCCCATCGCCAGGCATTCGGCCGTCGTCGCGCCGCCCGGCTTGGTCACCACCAGATCGGCGCACGCCATCAGGCGCTCGACGTGGTCCGTGTACCCGTGCGGCGCCAGCCGGCCCGGGAAGCGCACGGCCAGGCGCTGCAGCGCAGCCAGTTCGGCGACGTTCTTGCCGGCCAAAGCGATCAATTGAAAATTGCCGGGAATCGCCAGCAACTCCTGCGCCACGCGATGCAAGCCGCCCAGACCCGCGCCGCCGCCCATCAGCAGGAAGGTCGGCAGCGCCGGATTCAGGCCCAGTGCGCGCGCGCAGTCGGCGCGGTCGTGGGTGAGCGAAAACGCCGGCATCGTGGGAATGCCGGCGACATAGATGGCCTTCGCGGCGACGCCCTGCCCGTGCATGCGAAACGCCACCTCGTCATTGGCGGCAAAATAGCCGGTGACGTGCGGCTGCAGCCACATGCGGTGCAGGTCGAAATCGGTGACTTGTACCCAGAGCGGGCACATGAGTTTTCCGGCGGCGATCTGCTGCGACAGTACTTCGGCCGGCTGGAAATGGGTGCAGATGATCGCGTCGGGTTGCAGCGCCGCGATTTCATCGGTCAGGGCGCGGCACGCATGCCGTTCAATCCGGCGCCGCAGCCGGCTGACCAGGCCATCCGGGCGGGCCGTATCGGTCCAGCGATAGATGTAGCGCCACAAGCCCGGCGCACGGGTGATCAGGCGGAGATAGAAGTCGGTATATACCTTGCGCAGCAGCGGCGTGGCAAACGCCATCGTATCCAGGTGGATGACGGTGGCGTCCGGGTGTTCGGCCGCAGCGCAAGCGCGGATGGCCTCGGCAATCCGGGTGTGGCCGGCGCCAGCCGGGACGCTGAGCAAAACAATGGTCTTGCCGGCCATGCTGCGCTGGAGTTCGCCCTCTTTCACGAGGGGCGCTTTCCGGCGTGCGCCATGGCTGCCATCCGGTCAGGCGAAGATTTTTGCTTCATGCACACTCCATCGCAAGGTGATGCAACGAAGTGTGAAGGCCGATTATGACCCGGCCATGACGCGTATGCGCTTACGTCACGCGCTTATGTCACACGCTTACACGACGCTGTTCCACGGCTTGGACAGGCGCATCGCACAATTGATCAGGCCAACCATCGAATACGTCTGCGGGAAATTGCCCCACATTTCGCCGGTGACCGGATGCGTGTCTTCCGACAGCAGGCCCAGGTGATTGCGCGCCGCCAGCATGGCTTCGAACACGACGCGTGCTTCGTCCTCGCGACCGATCCGCGCCAGCGCATCGATGCGCCAGAACGTGCAGATATTGAAGGCTGTTTCGGGCTTGCCAAAGTCGTCCGGCGCTTCATAGCGGCGCATGTACGGGCCGTCGCACAGCGACTTTTCCAGCGCATCGACCGTGGCGACGAAGCGCGGATCCATCGGATCGATGAAGTTGATCTCGGCCATCAACAGCACGCTGGCGTCGAGGTCGCGTCCGCCCAGGCTTTCGGCAAACGCCTGGCGCTCTTCGCTCCACGCTTCGGTCAACAGGCGATTGCGGATGATTTCCGCGCGCTCGCCCCAGAACGTGGCGCGCTCGGGCAAGTCCAGCTCTTCGGCGATCTTGGCCAGGCGGTCGCACGCCGCCCAGTTCATCAGCACCGACGAGGTGTGCACGCGGGCGCGCGTGCGCAGCTCCCACATGCCCGCGTCCGGTTCGTCGTACAGACGGAATGCCTGTTCACCCACGGCCTCGAGTTGCACGAACTCGGCATGCCCCGCGCGGCGGAACAGGCGGTGATCGAAGAAGGCCTGCGCCGCGCCGAGCACGATATTGCCGTACACGTCGTGCTGGAAGTGTTCCTGCGCCTGGTTACCCACGCGCACTGGCCCGTTGTTGCGGTAGCCGGGCAGGTGCTCGATGATCGATTCCGGCAGCTCTTCTTCCAGCCCGATGCCATACAGCGGCTGGATGTGCCCGCCCTTGGCGCGCGCCACGACATTGCTCAGCCAGCGCAGATAGTCTTCCATCGTACCGACTTCGGACAAGCTGTTCAGCGCCCGGATCACGAAGAACGCGTCGCGCAGCCAGCAATAGCGGTAATCCCAGTTGCGCTCGCTCCCCGGTGCTTCCGGGATGCTGGTCGTCATCGCGGCAATGATCGCGCCCGTGTCTTCGTACAGCGACAGTTTCAGCGTGATCGCGGCGCGGATGACCACGTCCTGCCACTCGAGCGGCAGGGCAAGGCGGCGCGACCAGGTACGCCAGTACGAAATCGTCTCGAGCTCGAAGCGGTGCGCGGTGTCCTTGATGCCATCGGCCAGCGTTTCGTCCGGTCCGAGCATGAAGTTCAGCGGCCGGTCGAGCAGGAAGAACGACTCGGACATCACATAATTAAGCGACGCGTCGGTGTTCAGGCGCAGCGTCTGGTCGGGACCGACGTAGCGGATGTGGTGGCTGCCCTGCGTGATTTCGGGCGCCTTGGCGCCGTACTCGAAGCGCGGCCGCATGATCACGCGCACGCGCACGCCGCTGCCCAGCGGACGCACGCGGCGTACCAGCATCAGGGGGCGGAACATGCGGTCGCGGCTCAAAAAGCGCGGCGCGAAATCGGTGATCTCGATGCCGTTGCCGCCGCTGTCGAACAGGCGCGTGCGCAGCACCGCCGTGTTCGGTTCATACACCTGCTCGCTGCGGGCGAAGTCTTCCAGCTCGACGCTCCACAGGCTGCCCTTCTCGCTCGGATCGAGCAAGGCATTGAAGACCGGGTCGCCGTCAAAGCGCGGCAGGCAGCACCAGACCATCCGGCCCATGCGGTCGACCAGGGCGCTGAAGGCGCAATTGCCGATCACGCCGCAATCGAGCGAACCGGTGGGGTCGATGGTGCCCCGTGCTTCGAGGGCGTTCGGTAGTGCGGTGCTCATGGTCGACTCGTGGGAATCATCATTCATGGGGTATGTCCTTTCCAATGGTTGGCGCGGCGGCCGCTTGCGACAGTACGATGCGCAATTGTTCCGCCGACGCGATGCGGCACTGGGCCACGGTGGGACCCGGGCCGACCTTCAGGCCGATCCCGCCAATACTTTGTACTTGTGCAAATCCTGCTTCATCGGTCGTGTCGTCGCCGATGAACAGGGGCCGGTAACCGGCAAACGGTGCTTCCGCCAGGAAGTCGCGGATCGCCGTGCCCTTGCTGACGGCGTTCGACTTGACCTCGACGATCATCTTGCCTTCCATGAGCAACAGTCCCGGGCTGGCATCCACCGCCACGCGCATCGCGTCGGTGCACAGCGCCTGCAGCTCGGGCGCCTGGCGGAAATGCAGCGCCAGCGCGCCGTGTTTTTCCTCGACCCACAGGTCGGGATGGCGCGCCGCCAGCCCCTGCGCGGCCTGGCGCACCAGGTCGAAGTCGGGCGGCGTCAGGCGACGCACGACGCCATCGACGCCGCGTCGCTCCATGCCATGCACGCCGGCCGCAGGGAACGTCAGCGGCGCCAGCAGTTTGTCGAGCTCGTTGATCGGGCGGCCGGACACGAGGGCCAGGCGCCCTTTCAGGCGCGCCTGCAGCAGCGGCAGCGCGGCATGCAGCATGTCGGTGACGATCACCTGGTCGGGCAGCGGCGCGATGTCCACCAGCGTGCCGTCGAAGTCGAGAAACAGCGCGCAATCGGGCGCGGCCAGCAGGTCGAGTGCAGCCTGCAGGTTGTCAGTGGCAGCGGTCATGCTTCCCCCCTGCGCACGCGGTCCTGACTGAGCGAGACGATGCGCGACTTGACGCGCTCGCGCTGGCGCAGGCGCGCTGCATCCTGCAGCATGCGCCCGGCCCAGCGGTACACGTTGAAGTCGCGCACCCGGCGGCGCATGCTGCGCATCCGTTCGCGCTGCTCGTCGCGTGGCATGCGCAGCGCCTGGTGCAGCGCTTCGGCGCCCTCTTCAATATGGTACGGATTGACGATCAGCGCTTCGTGCAACTCGCGCGCCGCGCCGGTGAACTGGCTCAGGATCAGCGCGCCGCCTTCGTCGTCGCGGGCAGCGATGAATTCCTTGGCCACCAGGTTCATGCCGTCGTGCAGACTGGTCACGCTGCAGACGTCCGAGGCGCGGAAGTACGTGCGCAACTGGCGCTGTTCGTGGTGCTCGGTTTTCAGCACGATCGGCAGGTAGGTGCCGCTGGCGTAGCGGTCATTGATCCGCTGCGCCAGGCCGCGCACGCGCGTTTCCAGGTTCTGGTATTCATCCAGCGATGAACGGGTGGGCGCGGCGATCTGTACGAACGTGAACTTGCCGATCATTTCGGGATACAGCTCGAACATGCGCTCGACGGCTTCAAAGCGCTCAACGATGCCCTTGGTGTAATCGAGGCGATCGACGCCGATGCCCAGCAACTGATCGGCCGGCAGCGACAGGGACTGGCGGATTTCGGCGCGGCAGGCGGCGATATCGGGTTCACCCGGGATCTCGTCAGGCCACGCAATGGAAATCGGGTACGGCTTGACCTGCGTGAGCTGGTTGCCGTAGCTGACGGTCGAGGCTTCGTCCTCGATGCGGGTTTCCAGGTAGCGGTCGACTGTGTCGAGGAAATTCTTCCGGTGGAACGGCGTGTGGAAGCCCAGGATCGTGCTGCCCAGCATGCCGTCGAGGATTTCTTCGCGCCATGGGCAGATGCCGAACGACTCCGGATTTGGCCATGGGATGTGCCAGAACGTGATGATGGTTGCCTTTGGCAGCACTGCGCGCACCATGCGTGGCAGCAGGGCGAAGTGGTAATCCTGCACCAGCACGACCGGATTGTCGGAGCGCGCTTCGGCGATCACGGCGTCGGCAAAGCGCTGGTTCACGCGCACGTACTCGGCCCAGTCGGTCGAGCGGAACACGGGGCGCACGTGGGCGATATGGCACAGCGGCCACAGGCCTTCGTTGGCAAAGCCGTAGTAATAGCCCTGCTCTTCTTCTTTCGACAGCCAGACGCGGCGCAGCGTGTAGCTCGGGTTGTCGGGCGGGACCGGCACGTGGTCATTGGCGTCGACCGTCTCGCGGTCGGCCGAACCGGCACCATGCGCGATCCAGGTACCGGAACAGGCGCGCATCACGGCTTCCACTGCCGTGACCAGGCCACTGGCCGGACGCTGGACTTTCACGCCATTGGGTGTGGCCACGTGGATGTAGGGCTCGCGGTTCGAGACCACGAGGATCTGGTCACCGGCCAGGTCCTGGTTCAGCAGCAGCTTGAGCGTTTCGGGACTCCAGGTCGTTGACTCGACCGGGCTGGCAGCCAGCTCGCGCTGATAATCGTTGAGCATGGCGCGGAACTCGCTGGCCAGCGGCGCCATGTCGCCTTCGGCCGGCACGGGTTCGGTCGCACCGGGACGTGGCGAGCGCGGCAACAGTTCGCCGCGCAGCATTTCACGCATGCCGGCCACCCAGCCATGCCAGCTCAGATGGGCGATGATCACGGTGATCATGGAAATCGCGCCAGCCATCAGCACAAACAGGCCGAGGATGTATTTCTTGGTGTCGGCGCTGCGGCGCTCGATGAAGCTCATGTCCTGCACCAGCACCAGGCGGCCGGCAGAGACACCATCCTGCATCAGCTCGCGCGTGGAAACATGGACAGGGCCCTCTGCCAGGCGCACCACGGGATTGGACGTCGAACCGTCCTCCTCGTTGCTGACCTGCCCCTCGCGGCAACCGAGCGTGGCCGGATAGGTCGAGGTTTTGTACAGCAGCATGCCGTCAGTCGAGCACAGGGCCAGCGCATACAGGCGCTCGTCCTGGATCGCGCGCTCGAACGCATCGTTGATGCGTTCGCCCGAACCATCTTCGAGATAGGTCAGCAAGGGCTGTTGCAGCGTGCTAGACACCAGACGCGAGCGCGTGTCCAGGTCACGCACGAACCAGCGCTGGGTGAGATTTTCCATCCACGGAATGGCAAAGTACCCGAACAACGCCAACACAATGGCAAGGGGAACGATGAACCGCAGGGACAATTGAATGGATCTGAAGCGCATGAAGCTCTTTCAATGGGACGAAGACGCCGACCGATTGATTATAGCTATCTAAAAATTATCTTGTCGCTATGGCATGCAACGGTGTCGAACGCGATGGGATCCTCCTGCAATCAGCGTCTTGACGATCACAATACTGGAAATCATCTTCACTATAAAAAAAGCAATCAAACCTACCTTAAAGCAACAAAATAGCGCGTATTCATAAAACGAAAAATAAAGTGTCGTTATTTATGTGACAAGCGTATGAAATTTGTCGGAAAATCTTACAATTATTTACGAAATTTTCATTTCGAAAAATATTCTTCATAGAAATCAACGCTCTGTTTTGCTGGCACGTAATGTGCATTACACCCGATAGTCGTCGAATGATCGTTACGACACCCGATACAGGGGCTGTGACACGAATGCAGCGCCGTTCATCGTACACACTTGGAGCGCATCAGAATGAAGAAAGCACTTGTTGCATTGCTGGTTTCCGGAATGATGTCCTCGGCGTTCGCCGGGGTCGTGATTGAAGAAGGTTTTGATGATGTAGGCAGCCTGCAGGGCAAAGGCTGGGTCGTGGACAACAAGAGTTCCCCGGTTGGTACCACCAGCTGGTTCCAAGGCAGTGTCGGCTTCTACGGCCAGGGCACCGCTGAAGGCTCCAACGATCGCAGCTATGTGGCGGCGAATTACAACAATGCTGCCGATGGCGGTACGATCAACAACTGGCTGTACACCCCTGAATTCTCGACCCTGATTGGCGCAACCGTCTCGTTCTGGCTGAATGCCGACGACGCCGCCACCTACGACGACAACATCGCATTTGGCTTCGTCGACGCCGCTGGTGCCATGATCGATCTGATGCCGAGTATCAGTGTCGGCTCCGGCTGGACGCAGTATTTCGCCTACATCGGCCCAACCGCTGGCAGCGCCCGCTTCGCCTTCCAGTACACCGGTGACAATGCTACCGCGAACTACGTCGGTATCGACTCCCTGGTCGTCGACGTACCTGAACCGTCGAGCATCATGATCCTGGCCGCTGGCGCCATGGGCTTGGTTGCCGCACGTCGCCGCAAACGCGCCTGAGCGCTCCACGCCACGTTGTCTGCCGAAGCGCTCTGCGCTTCGCACATTTTGCATCGAATATGTTTTCCCAGGAGATTGTCATGTTCCAGAAACAACAAACCGGCCTGCGCGCACTGCGCGCCGCCGGCATTGCTCTTGCCCTGATGGGTTTCGCCGGCCAGTCCGCCATTGCCCAGGAAGCGCCAGTCGTTTCGAATGAGTCGCTGACCGTCGTGCGCGACGCCGAAACCGGCAAGCTGCGCGGCGCCACGCCCGACGAAGCCGTCGCGCTGAAGGCCCAGTCCGTCAAGGCAATGGCACGCATCGCACCGAAAGCAACGCTGCAAAAATTCCACAGCAGCGGCGCGCGCGGCGCCCGCCTGACCGACGAGTTCATGACCACGTCAGTGGCGGTTCGTAACGCCGATGGCAGCATCAGCGTCACGCACGGCGACACCCAGAATGCCGATTCGACCGGCCACGTTCACACCATTACGCCTGTCACGGAGTAATCATGCGCACCCCATCCTTCTCGCTCACCGCCGCACGCACCGTCCTGGCCACCGCCAGCATCCTGACCTGCATCGCTGCGCAAGCTGCAACCATCACCATCCAGAGCCGCGATCCAGCCGGCTTCGGCTTCAACGATCCGACCCCGGTGACGCCGGTTGGCGGCAATAACGGCACCACGCTCGGCCAGCAGCGCATGAACGTGTACCGCCACGTTGCCGATATCTGGGAACGCAATCTGCAAAGCAATGTGACGATCACCGTGTCGGCCGGCTGGGAAGCGCTGACCTGCACCGCCACCTCGGCCACGCTGGGCAGCGCCGGCGCCTGGAACATCTGGAATAACTTCCCAGGCGGCAAGCCAAACACCTGGTATCCAGCGGCACTGGCCAACAAGCTGGCCGGTGTCAACCTGACCAATGGCATCCCTGACGACGGCACCGGTTATGGCAACGTCGACATCAAGACCCAGTTCAACGTCAACCTCGGCCAGCCGAACTGCCTCGCAGGCAGCAGCTTCTACCTGGGCCTGGACGGCAATGCTGGCAGCAATGTGAACTTCGCAGCAACCCTGCTGCACGAACTGGGCCACGGCCTGGGCTTCTCGGTCGTCAGCGTACAGACCTCGACTGGCTACCGCATCAATGCAGCAGGTTCGTCGTATGTTGCCACCGGTGGCTTGCCAAGTGTCTGGGAAGAGTTCATGTACGACAACACGGCCAAGAAGAGCTGGCTGAACATGACGTCGGCCGAACGCCGCGTCTCGGCGATCAACCCGCTGGGCCTGGCCTGGACCGGCGCCAACTCGGTCGCCGGCGCCAGCATCCTGCGCTCGCAGCCGATCCTGAAAGCGGCGACGCCAACCGGCATGCTGCCGTTCATCAACTATTCGGCGTCGGCCTTCGGCCCGACCCTGCCAGCTGTCGCTTCGCTTGGCGCACTGGCCACGATCACGCCACAGGATGGTGAAACCGGTCCTGGCTGCGAACCATTCAATGCGGCCAATGCGGCAGCAGTCCGCGGCAAGGTGCCGATCATCAGCCGCGGCTCATGCGGCTTCGCTGTCAAGGTGAAGAATGCACAGAACGCTGGTGCAGTCGGTGTTCTGCTGGCCAATAACGTTGCCGGCGACATCGCACCGGGCGGCGCCGATCCAACCGTCACCATCCCGTCGGCCGGCATCACGCAAGCTGCTGGCGATGCACTGAAAGCCGCTGTCGCCGCCGCCAAGCCATACGGCACGCGTTCGCAGCCAGGCGTGGTAATCGCGTCGCTGGCCACCGATCCGACCCGCAAGGCTGGCGCCGATTCGCTCGGTCGTCCGCTGCTGTACACCCCAGCGGTGCTGGCAGCCGGTTCGTCGGTCTCGCACTGGGACGTGACGGCATCGCCTAACCTGCTGATGGAGCCAAGCATCAATTCGGACCTGACCCTGTCAGTGTCGCCACCGCAGGATCTGACGCTGCCACTGCTGAAGGATATCGGCTGGTAATTGACTGTCGACGAACACGGCGCGAAAGCGCCGTGATGTACAGATGCAAAAACGCCACCTCGCAAGGTGGCGTTTTTGTTTGCTGGTACCGCGATCGTCGATCAGAAGATCAGGTACAGGATGACCAGTACAACGACCGGGATGCCCAGGAGCCAGCCAATGAAGAATTTACCCATGATAATGTTCCTTCCGTGTTTGCAGTGTCGATGGATCCATCTTGCGCCCTGCAGCGTCCCCGTTCAGTACGCTACTGCACGTCCACGGGCAAATTGATCCATTTGGTATCTCATCGCTTGCCCAGGCGCGCACGGCAGGAACGCGGTGCGACGTGGATTTTTTGACGGGGCTATACTAAATCATCACTTGTCGCCAGGCAGGGAACACGGGCCGATGCTGTGCGTCGTTCGTGTCCGTTACTGCCGGCGATGGCCTTCATGCGCATCGCGTCAGCCGGGGCCAAGGCTCCGCAGCGCCAGATGCGCCCACTCACCATTCAATCAGGGGACTCTATGCCTACAACCTGGATTATCGCGGCCAATGCCGGTCGTGCACGTATTTTTGCCGATGCAAAATCTGCCAAGTCGCTGCAAGAAGTGGAAGACATGGTCAATCCTGCTGCGCAGGGGCGCGTGAGCGACATCGTGACCGACCGCCTAAGCCCACGCTCGGCCGGCAATAGCGGCCACAATATCGGTGGCGGCCAAGGCGGCGGTTTCGAGCACGCCACACAGGCAGGCGCGCCGGGCAGCGACTATCAGCCAGCCGTCACGCCAGCCGAACACGAAGCACAAAAGTTTGCCAAGGACGTTGCCGCGTACCTGTTGCAGGGGCAGCAGAAAGGCCAGTACCAGCATCTGATCGTGTCCGCCTCGCCCGAGTTCCTGGGCCTGCTGCGCACCGCAATCGATCCGCAGGTCAAGGCGCTCATCACGCATGAGCTCAACAAGGATTACACGCACTCGAGCGGTCACGAACTGCGCGGCCAACTCGCAGCGCATCTCGAAAAAGCCTAAGGTCTAAAGACCGCAAGGCCGCGCCAACCCTGACAGGCCCGCCACTTCGGCGGGCCTGTTGCGTTATGGCCGTGCGTGCTCGACCGGCGAGAAAATCTCGCGCAGGTCCTCGGCCCCGATGGCCGGTGCCAGTTCGGTATCGCCCGCCAGCAGGGCATTGGCCAGATCGCCTTTGCGGCGCTGCATGTCCTGGATTTTTTCTTCCAGCGTGCCGCGCGCGATCAGCTTGTAGACAAAGACCGGCTGCGTCTGGCCAATGCGCCAGGCGCGGTCGGTGGCCTGGTTTTCGCTGGCCGGATTCCACCATGGATCGTAGTGGATGACGGTATCGGCCGCCGTAAGATTCAGGCCCACGCCACCGGCCTTCAGGCTGATCAGGAACACGCCCACCTGCCCCGCCTGGAACGCAGCGACCGGCGCGGCGCGGTCGACCGTGCTGCCCGTCAGTTCGACGTAGGCGATGCTGCGCGCGTTGAGTTCATCGGCGATCAGCGCCAGCATGCTCGTGAACTGCGAAAACACCAGCACCTTGCGCCCTTCGCTGATCAGGGTGTCGAGCAATTCCATCAGCGCCTCGAGCTTGGCCGAGCCGCCGGCCGCACCCGTCTTGAGCAGGCGCGGATCGCAGCACACCTGACGCAACTTGAGCAGCGCTTCGAGAATCACGATGTGGCTGCGCGCCAGACCCTTGCGGTCGATCTCGTCGCGCACCTTGCGGTCCATCGCCACGCGCACCGTTTCGTACAGGTCGCGCTGCACGCCGCCGAGCTCGACCGGCAGAATGATCTCGGTCTTGGGCGGCAGTTCGGTCGCCACCTTGTCCTTGGTCCGGCGCAGCATGAACGGTTTCAGGCGCCGCACCAGCAGGTCCTTGCGCCCCATGTCGCCACCCTGCTCGATCGGTTTGCGAAACACGGTGTTGAAGCCCCGCTCGTCGCCCAGCAGGCCCGGCATCAGGAAATGGAACTGCGACCACAATTCGCCCAGATGGTTCTGCACCGGCGTGCCGGTCAGGCACAGGCGATGGCGCGCATCGAGCAGGCGCGCCGTCTGCGCCGCCTTGCTGCGGCTGTTCTTGATGTACTGCGCTTCATCGAGGATCAACAGGTGATAGCGATGGCCGCGCAGCGCCACTTCGTCGCGCCCGAGCAGCGCGTAGGTGGTCAGGACGACGTCGACGTCGCCGATGCCATCGAACAGCGCCGTGCGCTCCTTGCCGTGCAACAGCAGCACCCGCAGGCCGGGCGTGAAACGGGCCGCTTCGGCCTGCCAGTTGGGCATCAGGCTGGTGGGCGCCACGACCAGTGCCGGGCGGTCGAGCCGCCCTGCTTCTTTCTCGACCAGGATGTGGGCCAGCGCCTGGATCGTCTTGCCCAGGCCCATGTCGTCGGCCAGGATGCCGCCGAATTCGTACTCGCGCAGGAACTGCAGCCAGGCCAGGCCGCTGCGCTGGTAGGGCCGCAGGTCGGCCTGCAGGCCAACGGGCAGTTCGACCGGCCGGATCCCGTCAAAATCGTTGAGCTTGCGGCCCAGTGCGCGCAGGCGTTCGCCGCCCATCCAGCGCAGGTGCGCGGCGCGCTCGAGTTCGGCCAGGCGCGCCGCATCCATCACCGGCAGGCGCACCCGGCTGCCCATGCGCTCGTTGAAGTACAACTCGCCCAGCGTGACCAGGATCGGCTTGATGCGGCCCCAGGTCACGGCCACGCGTGTTTCGTCGTCGAGTTCGATCACCAGGTCGCCCTCGTCGGCGCGCGTGGCCAGGACCACCGGATCGAACTCCTGCGGCGCGGCGCGGATCATCTTGAGCAGCAAGGGCAGCAGCGCGTGCCGCTGGCCGTTCACGACGATGCCCAGCTCGAGCGCGAACCAGGCTTGCCCGCCCTCGCCTTCTTCATCGAGTTCGGCGTACCAGTCATCGACCTCGGCCAGGTGGTAGCGATAATCGCCTTCGATCTCAACCTGCCAGCCGGCCGCCTCCAGGCGCGGCAGCGTATCGCGCACGAAGCCGACCCAGGCTGCCTCGTCGGCAAGCTGCAAGGCGCCGGGCAGATCCAGCAATGGCGAGTCGGGTGGCGGTTCGGCAAACCCGAGCCCGGTCAGCAGCGCCCGCGCCGCTGCCTCGAGCGCGGCATTGCGCACGATGAGCTGGACCTTGGTGTTTTCGACGCGGCGCAGCACCGGCCCGTCGTCAGGCTCCGCGATCCAGCCGTCGTAGTCGAACATCAGCGTCGCATGGTCGTACCAGCGGTAGTCGCCGCGCTGCCTGGCCAGCATGCTGTCGAGCACCAGCAGGGGCACCGGCGCCACGTCGCTGCGCTCACGCGTTTCCAGCACCTGCGGCAGCGGGAACACGCCATCCAGGCCAAGCTCGGCCATGCGCGTCGCCACGCTGGCGCGGTGCTCCGGCCACAGTAGCGGCGCCTGCTCTACCGCGCCGAGCAGCATCTCCAGCGGCAAGGGAGCCAGCAAGGCCGGCAGCGTCAGCTCCCCGATCAGGTCGCCATCGATGTAGCAGGCCGGTTCGGTTGGCAATACTTCGTCGGGAATCTGCTGCTCGCGCGCGCCGCCACCGGCAAATTGCCAGCTCAGCTGAAGCGCATCGGGAGCGCCGTCGAGTGGATGCCAGTCGATCACGGCTGCGCGCTTCGGGCCGGCCAGCAGCGGCGCGACCCGGCCACGGGCCAGATCCTCTGGCGTGTGGGCGCGCAGCAGCCGCTCTTGCGCGACAAGTTGCGCCAGCAGGCGTGCGCCCAGCGCGCCTTGCGGCCGCGCAACGCCCAGGCCACCCGAAGCAGCCGCCAGGCCGGCAAACTGCCGCAGCAGCTCGACGTCACCGGTCGCAATCCAGGCGGGCGGATCGCGCAGCAGGCCGTGATGGTTGACGTCGCTGGAACTGGCGCCGATGCCGGCGCGCTTGCCCTGGCGGCCCTTGCGCAGATGCAGCCGGGAGTGGCCATGCAGATCCGGCACCAGGACCCAGGCCAGTATGGTCACCGCGCCCGTGCCCGACAGCGCTGGCTGCGTGATCTGGCTCAGCTGCGAAAGCTGCATGAGCCAGTGCTGCGCGACGGCATTGGCCGCGCCGGGGGCCTGTCGGGCTTCGCGTTCGCGGCACTCGATGTCCTTGATCAGGACCGCCACCACGTGCTTGCAGTTGTAGCCGACCGGGCAGGTGCAGCGACCGTCGAAGTTGATTTGCTCGCGCCGCGTGAACACGCGGATGGTCTGATGGTAAATCGCTCCGCCGCTGCCGGCAACTTCGCCGACCAGCCGGTCGGCCTGCCACTGCGCAACCAGGACATGGCCGTCATCGGCGTAATCGTGGCCACGCTTCAGGGCGCCGGCGTCGAAGTTGTGCGTCAGGTCGGCGTAATCGTAATGCATGGGCGAATCGGGCAATCATGGCGGCGAAGTCACCATTATCGCCCGAACACGTCATTTCTTACTGCGCGACGACCTTGATCTGCTCGACGTCCACGGTAGAGTCGCCGAACATTTCCTTGTCGAACTCACCGGTGAGTTCCACCAGCGTGTTGTGATCGACCGTCACGCCGGCCGGAAATCGATCAGCGTCGATCTCGACCATGATCTTGCCGCTGGCGTCGGTGAACTCGTAGTTCTCGTCGCCCTTGTGGCTGGTGAGCTTGCCCTTGAGGCGCACGTACTGGTCATCCTTGCCATTGGCCAGCAAGTCCTTGGCCGTCATCAACGGCGCGCCCGACGGGCCGGCATAGCCCGCTGGCGCGGCCTTGTTGGCCGGGGCGGCAGTTGGCGCTACGGTGGCGGTTGCAGCCGGCGTTGCAGTCTGGGTTGCAGCGGTCTGGGCGACAGCAGCGGCCGAACCGGTGATCAACAGGGCGATGCAGGCGATGTGCGAAATACGTGGCATGGTCAGTCCTCGGTAGTTGGTGGGTCGTTGCCTGCACAGCGTTGGCAGGCACAGACGCATTACACCGGCGGGACATTAAACCGATCTTAAGGAAACGTCGAAGTCGAGCGTCACACCGAGTCCGCGCCCGTCCAGGCCTGTGCCGAAGGTCAGCGCGATGCCATGCAGATCGGCGATGCGCCGGACGATCGACAGCCCGAGCCCGCTGCCCGGCTGGCCCTGCCCCAGCACGCGGAAGAAGCGCTCGCTCAGGCGCGCGCGGCTGGCTGCATCCACACCCGGACCGTTGTCGCGTACGGCAATGCTGTCGAATCCGCCATGCCGGCACGCATTGATCTCGATGCGGCTGCCATCCGGGCAATAGCGCAGCGCATTGTCGAGCAGGTTGCGCAGCACGATGTCGAGCATCTGCGGATCGGCCTCGACGTAGTCGAGCTCGCAGTGCACGGCGATCGTGATGCCGCGCGCCGCCGCTTCCTGCGCATGCGCGCCCACGAGGCGCTCGAGCAGCGCCGGCAAGGGCACCGGCTGGCGCACCAGTTGTTCGCGCGCCAGCGGGTCCAGGCGTGCCAGCGTTAATAGGCTGTCGACCAGACCGGTCGTGCGCGCGATATCGTGGCGCAGCTTCTGGAATGGCGCGGCCAGCTCGGGATGCTGGCGCTGCAGCAGCTGCACGTGCATGTGCAGGCCCGCCAGCGGTGTACGCAGCTCATGCGCGGCGTCGGCAGTGAAGCGGCGCTCGGCCTGCAGCGCCGCTTCCAGGCGGCCCAGCACGCCATTGAGCGCCTGCACGATCGGCAGCACTTCGCGCGCCTGCCCGGCAGTGGCGACCTGGGTCAGGTCGTGCGGCGTCTTGGCCGCGATGCTTGCCGCCGTCTGGCGCAGGGGTTTCAACACGCGCCCGGTCAGCACCCAGCACACGAGCGCCAGCAGCAGCAGGAAGCCCAGGACCGGCAGCCACAGCGATTCGGCCAGCTCTTCCAGGATGTCGACGCGCTTGCTCTGCTGCTGGCCGACCTGAACCTCGACGCTGCGCGCCGCGTCGCGCACGACGAACACGCGCCACGGATCGCCGTTGTTGCGCACGTCGGCGAAGCCGTCCTGCTCATCGAAATCCGTCACGAACGGCTGCGCGGGCGCGCCCCCGGTACGCTGGATGACGCGCCCGTCCGCTACGATCTGGTACTGCATGTCGACCTTGCGGCCAGACCGGCTCTCGAGACCCGGCCGCAGCAACAAGCCGCGCTCGTTCCAGTCAGTGGTGGCGGCCATGATCATGTGGCCAGATTCCTCGAGCGCATCGTCGAACACGTCGTTGGTTTCCTGCCAGGCGATCACGGTGACGATGCCCAGGCTCGCCAGCCACAGCACGGTGCTGGCGGCAACGATGGCGCTCAAGAGGCGCCGGCGCAGTGACCACGGCTGCGCCTGCAAATCATTCACCATCGTTCTTCATCCGGTAACCCAGGCCGCGCACGGTGACGATGCTGTCGCTGCCGAACTTCTTGCGCAGGTTGTGCACGTAGACCTCAATGGCATTGCTCTCGACTTCGTCGCCCCAGCCATACAGCGTCTCTTCGATCTGAGCCCGGGTGACGATGCTGTTCTTGCGCAGCAGCAGCGCGTACAGCACGTTGTACTCGCGCGCCGTCAGCGCGACGGGCACGCCGCGCAGGCTGGCCGCCTTGGTGTCCAGGTTCAGGGCGATCTCGCCGTGCACCAGGTCATTGCTCACCTGGTTCGCGCCACGGCGCACGGCCGCGCGGATGCGGGCCGACATTTCTTCGAGCTCGAACGGCTTGACGAGGTAGTCGTCAGCGCCCAGATCCAGGCCCTCGACACGATCGGCCAGGGCATTGAAGGCCGTGATCAGGATGACGGCCACGCCGTTGCCGGCCGCGCGCAACTGGCCCAGCAAAGCGTCGCCGGACAAACCCGGCAAGCCGCGGTCGAGCAGCACACAGTCGTAGCGATGGGTCATCAGGGCCGTCTGCGCCGAGTCGCCGCGCTGGACCCAGTCAACGGCGTGGCCGTCAAGGCGCAACCAGGCCTGGATGGTGTCGCCAAGGGAGAGGTCGTCTTCGACGAGCAGAATGCGCATGGTATGGAATCAATAGATGGAATGACTTAACTTGCCATGCTTGCGCCGCAAGATGAACCGAATCTTAAGGCATTGGCGACGCGGATGATAATGCGTGAGTTTTGAATGATGTCGATGCCGTAGACTGGCAATTTTCCACATTCGACTTCAAGCCATGACATTCCGACTTGCATTGACTCGCCTTGCTACGCCGGCAGCGTCGCTGATAACGTGCCTCGGCATACTGGCAACCGGCTCGGCGCTGGCTGCTGAAACGAATTTTTGTACATCGATGTGCGAATCGACGCAGCGCGAATGCCGCGTCGAGGCCAGCTCGGGTGGCAAGGAACGCTTCGTGCCACCGCCCGAGACCGCTGCCCGTAATCCGCTGGCGCGAACGGCCGAGGGTGCAGTGCCGGGCCAGGGTGCACGCGCCCTGCAGGCTGCAGGCGACACGCATCGCCGGCTCGACCGCGCTGGTGCCTGTGACAAGGCGTATCAGCAGTGCACGCGCAGCTGCCTCGTCCAGACTGAAACGAAACAGCAGGCAGCACCGGCGCAGCGCTGATTGTCGAGCCCGCGTGGGCTTTACGCTTTCTTCAGCGCCGACGCCTTGTGCGCCGCCTCCGCCCCGGTCTTGTCACTGACCACCAGGTATTCCGGATGCTCTTTGGACGCCGCGACATGGTGACTCTTGATGTCGGTTGGCGCCGTCAACTTCTTCTTGACCTTGCCGGTGACCGTGCCTTGGGATGACTCCCATTCCACCTTGTCGCCGGCCTTGAACGTTGTCGTCATGGCCCTGCTCCTTTCAGCAATGACGTGAACCGGGCTGCCCCGGTTCACGTTGCAACTTACTGGCCTGGCTTGAGGATCACCTTGGTCCAGCCATCAGCACGCTCATCGAACTTCTTGTACGCGTGCGGCGCTTCGTCCAGCGACAGCTCGTGCGAGATGATCTGCGACGGCTTGGCGCGGCCGGCGTGGATCAGCTTGGCGAGGCTGCGGTTGTACGCCTTGACGTTGGCCTGGCCGTTGCCGATGCGCTGGCCCTTGAACCACAATTTGCCGTAGTCGAACGCCAGCTTGCCTTCCTTGGCCAGCTCGTCCTTCGCACCTGGATCTTCCGGCAGGAACACGCCGACCACGCCGATGCCGCCGGTTGGCTTGACCGCTTCGACCAGATTGTTCATCGTCAGGTTCGGCACTTCCTTGCCGTGCTTGTCGCAGCACTGGTAGCCCACGCATTCGCAACCGCAGTCGGCGCCCTGGCCGTCCGTCAGTTCCTTGATCTGCGCAGCGCCATCGCCTTCGATGTCATTGATGCCGATCGCGCCCATCTTCTCGGCCAGCGCCAGGCGGTCCTTGTTCGGGTCGACGACGAACACGCGGCTCGCGCCCTTGAGGAAGGCCGACATCGCCGCCATCAGGCCCACTGGACCGGCGCCATAGATGGCCACCGAGTCGCCCGGCTTCATCTGCGCCAGTTCGGTTGCGTGATAGCCGGTCGGGAAAATATCCGACAGCATCACGTAATCGTTTTCCTTTTCTTGCGCATCCTTTGGCAGCACCAGGCAATTGAAGTCGCCGTACGGCACGCGCAGCAGTTCAGCCTGGCCACCGCTGTACGGGCCCATGCCGGCAAAGCCGTAGGCCGCGCCCGCGTTGCCCGGGTTGCAGGTCAGGCAAAAACCGGTCAGGCCGCGCTCGCAGCTTTCGCAAAAGCCGCAACCAATATTGAATGGCAGGCAGACCATGTCGCCGACCTTGACGCGGTCGACAGCCTTGCCGACAGCGATGACTTCACCCATGTTCTCGTGACCGAGGATGCGGCCCGTTTCCATGCTGGTGCGACCTTCGTACATGTGCAGGTCGGAGCCGCAGATGTTGGTGGTCGTGATGCGCACCAGCACATCGGTCGGCTTCTCGATCGTGGCGTCCGGCACGTTCTTGATCTGGACATCGCATGGTCCGTTGTAGACAAGTGCTTTCATTGGGTTCCCTTCGTGAGGCGTTCGGTGAATAAAACACCTACTTTGGGAGTCGCACGATTGATGCTCTGTTCGCCAGGTCACAGACCGGGGCGCAGCGGCGCATGCGCCTACGTGACATTGCCCGTCAGCGCGCCAAGTCGATAACGAGAGGAAATTTGACAGCGCACCAGAGCATCAGCGCCCAAGAAAAACGGCCAGCCCGCAACTGCGGCTGGCCGTTCGTGTCGTACGAGATGAACGCTTACTTTTCGACGATCTGACGCACGCGGCGGCGCAGTTCGCGTTCCTGCTTCTCGTGCGCCGTCCAGTCTTCACGCACCCCGCGCCACAGCGAGATCAGCATCAAAATGATCACCAGCGAAAACGGCACGGCAAACACGATGGTTGCTGTCTGCAACGCCTTCAGCCCCCCTGCCAGCAACAGGCTGATCGCAATGCCGGCGATCAGGCCGCCCCACAGCAGCTTGGTGCGGGTCGATGGATTTGGATTGCCGCCGCTGCTCATCATGCCCAGCACCAGCACCGCCGAATCACCCGACGTGACAAAGAACACCAGCACCAGAATCGTGGCCACGCCCGACATGAGCATGCCGAACGGCATGGCGTCGAACATCGCGAACAGCGCAGTGGCCGTATCGGCGCGCACGGCGTCGGCAATCGGGATCTGCTGCCAGATCTGCATGTGCAGCGCGGTGCCGCCAAAGATCGAGAACCAGATGAACGCCGCCAGTGTCGGCGCCAGCATTGTGCCCAGGATGAATTCACGGATCGTGCGACCACGCGAGACGCGGGCGATGAACAGGCCCACGAATGGCGACCATGAAATCCACCAGGCCCAGTAGAAAATGGTCCAGCTGCCGACCCAGGTGCTGTCACGGAACGGCGTCGCGCGCAGGCTCATGCGGACGAACTCGGTGACGTAATTGCCCAGCGTGCTAGTGAGCGTATCGATGATCGCCACGGTCGGGCCAAGGATGAAGACGGCCAGCGCCAGCAGCGCCGCCATGATCATGTTGGTGTTCGAGAGGATCTTGACGCCGCGCGTGACACCGCTGACGGCCGAGCCGAGGAACATGACGGTAGCTAGCACGATGATGCCGATCTGCGACGCTTCGCTCACTTGTACGCCAAACACGGTATTGAGGCCATTGTTAATCTGCAGCGCGCCCACGCCAAGCGACGCGGCCACACCGAAGGCGGTCGCGACCACGGCCAGTCCGTTGAAGAACCCGCCCATGTGCTTGACGATCGGCCACGGCAGCGCGTCCGTCACGGTGCTGACCAGCGCGACACCGCCGCGCCGGTACTGGAAGAAGGCAATCGCCAGCGCTACGGCGCTGTACACGGCCCACGGGTGGATACCCCAGTGGAAGAAGGTGTAGCGCATGGCAGCGCCCGCCGCTTCCGGCGTGTTCGATACGGTGCCGGGCGGCGCTTCGATGTAGTGCGAGATTGGTTCTGCCACGCCAAAGAACACGAGGCCGATGCCCATACCGGCGGCAAATAGCATCGAGAACCAGCTGCCGAGCGCGAATTCCGGCTCATCGTCATCGCCGCCGAGTTTGAGGTTGCCGTAACGGCTGAAGGCCAGGAAGGCAACGAACACCACCATGCCGAGAACGACCCAGAGGTAGAACCAGCCGAAGTTGCGGGTGACGGTGGCAAGCGCGGTCTCGAAGACCGGGCCCATGGTGTCGGGCGAGATAACGCCCCACAGAACGATGGCGAGGATGAAGCCCGCCGATAATGCTGTCTGCATAATTTCTCCAGAGACAGAACGCGCGGGGCGTTTTGATAGTTAAATGACCACGCAATTGTAAGTGATTTGTAAATTTGCTGCGCAGCAACAATTCTCCCGTGCTAGCTGTCCTGACATGCCATTATTGTATTTTCCAGGCTACACATAGTTCGCCATGGCAGCGGGTTTGGTCGCATAATTCATCAACGCTGTCATGACGATCTTCGATATGCCACTGACCCACGCCGCCCAAGCCGCCCTTACGCACCGCATGTCACCTGCTGCCGCCTGCGTGGCGCCCCGGGTGCCGGTGTCGCGTCTGTCGCGCCTGTACGAAGTCATGGACCTGATGCTCGATTCGGTCGGCGATCCGCTGGCCCTGGGGAGCCTGGCCGCGTCGGCCAGCTATTCGAGCTACCACTTCGACCGCATCTTCCGTGAGCTGACTGGCTTTTCGGCGGTGGAATACCAGCGCAAGCGGCGCCTGCGCCGCGCCGCCCACCTGCTGCGCCACGAACCGGACGTGCCGATCGGGCGTATCGCGCAGGATTGCGGCTTTCCGTCCAACGCGGCGTTCGCCAAGGCCTTTCGCCAGCAGTTCGGCATGCCCGCCAAATCCTGGCGCGACGGTGGCTGGCGCATCTATATGGATGCCCAGGTCGGTCGCGAAAGCGATGTCAGTTTCTTTGTCGCCGAGCCGGGCGAACTCACCGCGCTGAATGCCCCTTACTGCGCGCCCGTCCCCGGCAGCGTTGCCGCGCGCGTCACGCTGCGCCAGTTACCGGCCGTGCAGCTGCGCTACCAGCGCTTCTTCGGGCAATCCGGCGCAGCGCTGTCGCTGGCCTGCAATGCCTTTATCTGCGCGCAGGAAAGCGCCGGCATCCCACGCGGGGCGCCGTGGTACGGCGTATTCGACGAAGATCCGGGATTTACGGGCGAGCGCGAATACTGCTACGACTTCGGCTTCGACGCCGGCGTGCTGGCCGACCCGGGCCTGGGGCTGCGCGTGCTGCCGGCCGGGATGGTGGCGATCCTCGAGTTTCGCGGCGAGTGGCCGCGCTTTCGGGCGATGTACGAAGACTGGCTCGAACACCAGAACGTGTGGCGGCTCGATGCAACGCGGCCCCATGTCCAGAAGGTCGCGCGCACCGAAGATGGCGGCTGGCAGGGCTGGCTGGCCCTTCCCGTCAAGCGGCGCTGACTTCGCCAGGCGCCTCGATGCGCATGAAGCGGCTCAGCACCAGCACCGGCAACGCTGCCACCAGCACCCACAGAAAGAAATCCCGGTAACCCAGCGCCTGCTGGATGTCGCCACTGATCGTGCGAAACAGCACAAAGCCCAGTTGCATGAAGCCGGTGCCCAGCGCGTAGTGCGCCGCCTGGTACGGGCCGCTGGCAACGACCTGCATGATGAACAGGATCACGCCGACGAAGCCGAAGCCATAGCCGAACATCTCGAGCCCCAGCGCACTGACGATCAGCGGCATCGAGACGGGTTGCGCGTCGCTCAGGTACCAGAACACGGCATTGGGCACGTTCATCGCCAGAATCAAGAGCGGCAAGGCGCGCTTGAGGCCCAGCCACGCCGTGAAGTAGCCGCCCGCAATGCTGCCGATCAAAAAGGCCGCCGTGCCGACCGTGCCGTACACCCAGCCCACCTGGGCGGTGGTCAAGCCCAGGCCGCCAGCCTCGCGCGCGTCGCGCAGGAACAATGGGCCGATCGACTGGATCTGCCCTTCCCCGGCGCGAAACAGGATGATGAACAGGATCGCCATCCAGATGCCGCGCTTGGCAAAGAAGGTCTTGAACACGTCGACCAGCGTGGCCTTGACGTCGCGCGCATGACGGATCCGCCCCGCGAGCTTGGGCGTGGCCGGCAGCGCGTGCCAGTGGTACAGGCCCAGCGTCACCATCAGGCCACCGAGCAGCAGGAACACGACGGTCCAGGCCGAAGCGATGCCGAAGCGCTCTTCGAGTTCGCCCGCCAGAATCAAGAGGCCACCGAGCGAGAGGAACTTGGCAGCGTTGAAGAAGGCGCCCTGCCAGCCGGCATACGCCGCCTGCTCGCGCGCCGTCAGGCTGCTGATATAGATGCCGTCGGCGACGATGTCGTGGGTGCTTGAGGCCAGCGACACAATCGCCAGCAGCGCGAGGCACACCGCAAACCACATCGGCAGTTGCAGGGCCAGTGCAACCAAAGCGAGGCAGGCGCCACCAAAAATCTGGCAGGTGACGACGGCCATGCGCCGGCTCGGGGCCAGTTCCAGGAACGGACTCCACAGCGCCTTGAAAGCCCAGGCCAGGCCAAGCAGGCCCGTCCAGCGCGCGATCTGGTCGTTCGGCACGCCCATGCTCTTGAGCATCTGGCCGGCGACCAGCGCCACCGCATAGAACGGCAAGCCCTGCGCCAGGTACAGCGTGGGGACCCATGACAGCGGGTGGCGCCGTGGCGCATGGTGAACCGGGGCAGCGACCAGCGTCTCGTTCATGGCGATTCCAGATGTAGGGTGACGATGCGGCTCACGCGACCGTGCGTGTCGATACTGGCCAGTTTCACGATGCCTACGCGATGCAGCGACACCGGGTGAACGTAACGGGGACTGCCCGCGTCCGGGTCGGAGCCATCGACAGTGTAATGCAGGCCCAGGCCGGGAAAGGCGGTATTCGCCTGCAGCATGCCCTCCTCCACACGGGCGCCCGGCGGCGGCAGGCGGTAGTGCCAGCCATGGCGATCAAGGCGCGGCAGCTCGCGCCGCCCGAGTCGGTTGGCGAATTCATTCCAGTCCGGATTCGCGTCCGGTGGCGACCACGCGCGTTCGGCCAGGCCGAGCAGACGTGGCATGGCGAGATACTCGAGCCGCGCGCGTGAACACACGTTCTCGCCCCAGAGCTGGCCTTGCAGGCCCGTGATGCCGGCGCTCGGCGCCAGATCGAACGCATCGCGCGTGCCGACGAAACCGGCCCAGTAGTAGCCTGGTTCCAGCGGATGCTTGGCGTGGGCGAAATCGAAATACAGGCTGGTAGCATTGGCCAGCACGACGTCGAAACCGGCGGCGGCCAGCTCGGTGGCGCAATCGCGTTCGTGCGGCAAGCCGCCGTTGTTCCAGACGTAGACATGAAAGTCGCGCCCGGCCTGGCGCCGGTCGGGCGCCAGCACGCCATCGGCGCGCGGTGTCAGCGCTGTTTCTTCCCAGCCCGCAAACGCGATGCCGTGACGCGCCAGAATCGCGCGGCAGCGCGCCTGGAAGTCGTCGCGCAACGCGCGCACATCCGTCCAGCCATGCGCGCGCATGCTGGCCTGGCAGACGGGCGAACCGACCCAGGCGCCACCAGGGACTTCATCGCCGCCGGTGTGCAGCACGGTCAGCGGCACCTCTGCTTCCCGGTACAGCGCCGCCACCTCAGTGACGACGGTGTCGATGAAGCGATCGACCGACGGCAGCGCGATGCACATCACGTTGTCGTGCCACAGCTGCACCGATTCGTAGGCCGACGTGTCGGCCGGGTCGCTCAGCAGATATTCTTCGGCGCCGGCGAGGTCGCCCGCCGCCGCCAGGCGCGCATGGCGCACGCGCATCGCTTCGACCGCCGCGCGCGCGTGGCCCGGCAAATTGAATTCGGGGATCACGTCGATGTGGCGCGCTTTCGCATGGCGCAGGATCGTGACGAACTGGTCGGCCGTATAAAAGCCGCTGCCGCTCGATGCATCGACGGCGGCGCCGGAGCCGAACGACGGTGGCAAGCAAGCGCCAACACCGCGCTGCGCGCCGACGGCGGTCAATTCGGGCAAGGCGGCAATCGCCAGGCGCCAGCCCTCGTCGTCGGTCAGGTGAAAATGAAAGCGGTTGAGTTTATACGCGGCCATGCAGTCGAGCAGGCGCAGCACGGTGTCGACGCTGGAAAAGTGGCGGGCGACGTCCAGCATCATGCCGCGGTAGACATAGCGCGGCGCATCCTGCACCACTCCCAGCGGCAGTGCGCCATCGGGCGCGACCAGCTGCGCCAGGCTTTGCAGGCCGTTGAAGACGCCGTGCGCGCTGGCGCCCGTGAGCACCACGCGCTGCGCATCGATGTCGAGCGAATACGCTTCATCCCCGGCTTCGGTGACCGGCCCGATGGCGAGCGTCACCATGCCCTCGCCCGGCGGCAGGTCGGCCAGCAACGCGTGCAGGAAGCGCACTTCGTTGTCCAGCCCTGCCCCGTGCACGAGCGCCGCGTCGCGCCCCAGCCGGTACTGGCCGCCCGTGAACCGCGCCGAGCGTGGACGCGGCGTGATACGCCCGACCTCGGCCTCGGGCAGGTACGACAGCGCCGCATTCTGCGCAAAACGCCAGGCCGCATCGGCGGTGGGTACGGCATCGCCCCGGTTGCGCTGGCGCTGCTCTGGGCGCACGAACGGCGCGATGACCGGGTCGCCCAGGTCAACGGCCGCGCCGCCCTGCCCCGGCAACAGGTAAAAGCCCAGCGGCGCATCGGTGATGCTGATCGCCCAGTGCAGCGCTTCGTAGTCGAGCGTGTGTGTTTGCCCCGGCAACCAGGCATCGCCCCCCGGCATCGACAGCGCGAACAGGTCGCCATTGACGTGCGCGATGGCATAGCCGGCACTGACCGTCTCGGCGAGGATCTTGCGGCAGGTGTTGAAGCACAGCATCCAGCCGGGCGCGATGGACTCGGAGCCGACGTTACGCAGCACGAGGCGCGCGGAAAACGCGTCGTCGCGGATGAAGTTGCTCAGGCATTCCCAGGCGATGTGGATCGCCGGGCCGCCATCGGATCGGTCCGTCATGGGTGTCCAGGTGAAGGCGGGGCGGCCGAAGCCGCCCCTGGGCTGATTACAGCTTGCCGCGCAGGCCGAGGTAGAAGGTACGGCCATTCGAGTAGAAGGCACGTGGCCGGTCCTCGTTTTCGGCGTACATCTTGATGGTCTCGTTGGTGAGATTGAGCGCGTCGAACGTGAGCGTGAAGCGTTCGTTCAGTTTGACGTTGATGGAACCCGCGAGCGACGGCATGTCGTCCACGTGCTGGCTCGCGCCCCGGTCCACGCCTGCCTTGTACTTGGAGCGCCAGTTGTAGGCCAGGCGCGCCGAGAAGCGTTCGTTCTCGAAGTAGCCGGTCACGTTGTAGGTGTTGCGCGACGAGTTGATGAGTTCACCGCCATCGTCGAGTTCGCCGTCGGCGAACGTGTAGTTGACCAGGAAGCCGAAGTCACGCGCCACCGGTTGCTGCCAGCTCAGCTCCACGCCGCGATTGCGCCCGCTCGTGTTGTACGGCGACGTGATCTGGTACTCGGTCAGTGTACTGCGCTTGTTGTTGTAATAGGTGCCGGTCGACGTGCCCTGCGCCACGATCGAGCGCAGGTCCATGTAGAACAGGCCCGCCGACAGCAGCGCCTTTGGCGCGTAATACCACTCGGCGCCGATGTCGAAGTTGGTCGATCGCACCGGTTCCAGATTGACGTTGCCACCGTTGCCGCTCAGCGCATCGTCGTTGAGCGACACCGAGCCGCCCAGCGCGCTGTAGTCGGGGCGCGCGATGGTCTTGGCCAGCGCCGTGCGCAGCACCAGGTCGGGCGTTACGTTGTACTTCAGGTTGGCGCTTGGCAGGTAGTCGCGGTAGGTGCGCTTGAACGTCGTCGGCGTGTAGGCGCCAAACGCCGAACCGGTGATCGGCGCCGGGCCGCCCGGCAGATTGACGATCGTGTTCTGGCGCGTCTCGACGGCGCGCAGGCCGACGTTGCCGCTCCAGCCGTCGCCGCCGAAGTCGACCATGCCGTACAGCGCCGCCGTCTTTTCGGCCACTTCGAATTCGTTCATCCAGTTATGGCGCAGTACGTAGTCGAGCAGGCGGTTGCCGGGGATCGCGCCCCAGGCGCCCAGCGCCGCGCCGTCGTACTTGAAGTAGTTCGACGCGAGATTGCCGCCCAGGTCATTGGCGAAGTCGCTCGGGTACAGCTGGCCGTTCCAGGCCGGGCCTGGATTGGTAAAGCCCAGCGGGCCGGGCCGGGTTTCCAGCGGATGCTCGGCATTGCGCTGGTGATCGGTCCAGCGCGCGCCGAAGCGCACGGCCTGGAACGTTGGATTGTCCAGACGCAGCTCGCCGTCGACCTGCGCGTACTGTTCCTTGTCCACCGACTGCGATTCGCCGCCACCGGCCCACGCGGTCGAACCGGGCGAGACCGTGTTGCCGCCGGGGTAGCTGACCGATGCCGGCGACAGACCGTTCAAGCCATACACCATGCCGCCATCGACATTGTTCTGGTAGTAGACGTCGTCGCGGTCCCAGCCCACGCCGTGGGTCTTGCCAAGTTTGCCCGACAGCGAGAAGCGCTCGTTGACGCGCCACTTGCCATTGAAGTCCAGATACCACGATTCGCCGCCCGCATCCGGACGGTAGATATTGTCGACCTCGCCCGCATTGCGCGTGAACCCGGCCCCCACCAGTGTGTTGTTGCGCACGACCGGGTTAATTGGAATCAGGTTCAGGCTGTTGATCGAGTTGGCCGGCGCCGCCAGCCAGTTGGTGTTCTGGTGCGGCGCTTCGAGCTTCGAATAGAAGCCGTTGACGTCCAGCGTCAGGTCGCGGTTCGGGCGCACCTCGATGTCGAAGGCGCCGCCTTCGCGCTTCTTCTCCTGCTCGAACAGCGCGGCGCCGATGAAGGTCGGCACGACCACGCCGGCCAGCGCCGGGTTGGCGAGCGCCGCCGCGCTGGTCGCGCTGATCGGGGTGTAGCCGAGGATTTCCTGGCCATCGCGCCGCACGGATGATTTCTCGGAGAACCCCTGGATCAGAATGCCGGCCGTGTTGGCAGCGTTCTTCCAGTTCACGAGGCCCGACAGATGCGGCTTGGTCTCGCCGGACAAATCGTTGTAGTTGGCCTGGACCGAGCCTTCGACGGTAAGCTGCTGGCGGAAGTCGAGCGGGCGGCGCGTGATGACGTTGATGGCGCCGGAAACGCCGCCTTCGACCAGGTCGGCGGTCGGGCTTTTCTGGACCACGATCGAGCCGACCAGCTCGGACGGCAGCAGCGAGAAGCTGCTCGAACGGCCGACATTGCCGCCGATCTGGTTCAGCACGAACCAGTCGCCGGTACTGATCGCGTGGCCGTTGAACAGCGTCTGCTGCAGGCTCGGGCTGGTGCCGCGCAGGCTGACGCGGTCGTTTTCGCCGAAACCGCCTTCGCCGCCGGCAGACGATTGCGTGTTCACGCCAGGCAGGCGCTGGATGGCGTCGGCCACGTTCTTATCGGGCATCTTGCCGATGTCTTCGGCCGTGACCACCTCGACGACGGCGTCGCTGTCGCGCTTCTGGCGCAGCGACTGTTCGAGCGCAGCACGCACGCCCGTCACCACCACGGTCTGGGGCGCCAGCACCGGCGCTTCCTGCGCGCCTGCCCCGCTCATCGCCAGGATTGTCACCGCCGCTGCGATCGCGGTCCGCTGATACTGCCGTGCCTTCAACTCATTCATGTGCGCTCCAAAAAACCAGGTTGGCTATCGGGTGTTAGTGAGCGCATTGTGGTGGCATCCGGGATGCCGTGTTTGTCAAATCTTGCTATCCGGAAGAGGAATTCATCACACTGACATATGACTGTGGCAGCAGATTCAGGGTGCCGGGAACGGCACCAGCGCCAAGCCGCGCTTGAGCGCATCGAAGCAGGCCGGGTCAAGCGCGGTGCCCACGGTCTTTTCCATCATCTCGAGCGCCTGCGGGATCGGGATCGCGCCGCGGTACGGGCGCTCGGCGGTGATGGCGTCGAAAATGTCGGCGGTGGTGATGATGCGCGTCTCGAGCCGGATGTCGTCCGCATGCAACCCGCGCGGATAGCCATTGCCGTCGAGGCGCTCGTGGTGAGCGCCGGCAATCGACGCCAGTTCGGCGAACGCCGCGATGCGGCCGAGGATCGTTTCAGTGTATTCGGCGTGCTGGCGCACGGCGGTCCATTCATCGCGGTCGAGCGAGCCCGCCTTGTCGAGCACGCTGTTGCTCACACCCAGCTTGCCGACATCGTGCAGCAGCGCGCCACGCTTGAGCCAGCGGCGGCGCTGCGCCGACAACCCGAGCGCCTCGCCGATCATGTCGGTGTACAGCGCCACGCGTGCGCTGTGGCCGCTCGTGTATGGGCTTTTGGCGTCGACCACCTGGCCGAAAGCGGTGGCGATATCGTCGAGGTAGTCTTCGTCGAGCGCAACTTCGTGGCCGGCCGGCTCCAGTGCAAAGACGGCGCGGTCCAGGTCCGGCGCGGCCAGCTTGCGCCAGAACGCATCGTCCAGCGCGACCTGCTCGAACGCCGCCACCAGCCGCGGATCGAACCAGCTGCCGGCCCGCGCCGTGGCTTCGTGCAGCGCGGCCTCGCGCCCGCCATCGGTGTGGAACACGTCGATCACTTGCGCCAACAGCGCGATGCGCGCATACACGGGGATTGCGTCGCCCGCAAGCTGGGCCGGCTTGCCCTTGCCGTTGACATGCTCGTCGAGCGAATAGATGCCTTCGGCCACGCCTTCCGGGAAACGCAGCAGGCGCGCGATGTCGGCGCCGCGCTGGCAGCGGGTGGCGATCAGGCCCTGGGCGATCTCGGGGCCGTCACGCAGGATCGTCATGACGCTGCGGAACCGTTCGGCCAGGCCGGCTTTCAGGCCCGTATGCTTGAGCACGAAACCGAGCACCTGCGGCAGGCTGTCGCCTACGGTCTTGAAGCTGCGCTTGAAGTCGAGGTCGTCAGTCATGTACAGCTCGCAGATGCGGGCCGCGTTGCTGCTGCAGCCCAGGTCCTTGAGCAACAGTGTGTAATACAGTTCCCACAACTGGTCGTCGTTCAGGCCAGCGACGCGGCCAATGTGCATCCCGATCCAGCAGCAGCGCACGCAGTGGCCAGCCGGCTGGCCTTCGGTAATGTCGAGCGCATAGCTCAGCGCGCCGATCAGCTCGGAGAGCTTCATGGCGCTGGTGGCCAGCATCTCGTGCGGCGCGTCGGGGTGCATCATAATTAGTTCCGTGTGGCAATAATTATGAATGGTACGCCACAACATCCGTGGATAATCACCACGGCCATAATATTGGCAAGCGATGCGGCGCGGATACCACAGATGAGCCTGGCGCTGCATGGTCGTTCCGTAAACGACAACACCGGCGCGAGGCCGGTGTTGTGCTGGTGGCGGCTAAGCCACCCTTATTGCTGACGCATTGCTGGTGCTATCAATAACCGCGGCCGGTGGTGCCGGTGGTACCCGTACCGGTGGTGCCAGTGCCGGTACCGGTGGTGCCAGTGGTACCGGTAGTGCCAGTACCTGCGGCGCCGCTGGTGCTGCCGGTCGTACCGTTGCCCATCGTACCGGTCATGCCGGTGGTGCCGGTGGTGCCGGTAGCGCCGCTGGTGCTGCCCGTCATGCCGGTGGTCCCGGTGGTGCCAGTCGCGCTACCGGTTACACCGGTCATGCCACTGTTACCCATCGAGCTGCTGGCGCTACCGGTCACACCCGTGGTGCCGCTGGTGCCGGTGCGGCCCGTGGTACCTACCGTGCCTGCACGGCTGTCGACAACGCCTGCCGAGCCGGTGGTGCCGGTCATTGGCTTGGTGCTGCTGCGACGGTCGTTTTGCGGCGTCATGCTGCTGGTGCCGGTCGCGCTCATCGACGAGCGGCCCGTCGCATCCTGCATGCTGCTGCCAGTCTGGCTACCGACCTGGCCCGAGGTACCTGCCATGCCGGTGCCCGTGCTCGTGCCCGTTGCAGTACCGGTACGGCCCGTGGCGCCTGCCGTCGTGCTCGTTTGTGCGTGGACTGCAGTGGCACCCAGCATGGCAACGGTCAGTGATGCGCCGATCATTCCTTTGAGTAGCTTATTCATGGTGTTCTCCTCAATTGTTTTGTATCGCGTGCCCGACACATGATTGCGTCAAGTCATGAATCGAGTGTACGGGCACCGTCAATATGGGCGCGCACAATACCGCTCGGAAATATTAAATCGCCGCCCAACAGCATGCAATTTGTCGCCAAATGCAGGCATTTTTTTGATTATTGTTGAGCTGACAATGCCGCCTCTGCCGAGAGTGTTCCGAGCTCGGCGTAGAGTGGCAGAATGCTGTTGCGGTCGTCCGGATACACCCGGTTGGACAGGAACACATAGAAGCTGCGCGACTGCGGATCGATCCACAAAATGCAGCCGGTAAAACCCGTGTGGCCGTAACTGCCGCGCTGGTAATGCCGGCCGCGTGGCCGCCGCGCAAACGGCGAATCGATGTCCATCCCCATGCCGCGCAGCGCGGTGATGCCCGGTGGCGACTGTGCGGTGCACAGCAGGCGCACGCTGTCGGGCTGCAGCACACGCACGCCCTCGAGTTCACCGCCCGCAAGCAGCATGCGGGCAAAGCGCGCGACATCCCGCACAGTCGAGAACACACCGGCCGAGCCGGCCACGCCACCCATCCGGCGTACTGTCGGATCGTGGACATGGCCTTGCAGCACAGCGCCCGGTGCCAGATCGCGCTGCGCCTTGGACATGCTTGCATCGACATCCACCGCGCCACGCTGGGTGGGCGCAATCGTCCGCCCGTCGCCGCGCGCCAGCGGCCGATAACCGGTGTCCGGCATGCCTAGCGGTGCAAAGATGCGCTGTCCGGCAAACACATCCAGCGGCACGCCGGCCACGCGTTCGATCAACAGGCCGAGCAGGATGTAATTGATGTCCGAATAGCGAAACACACTGCCCGGCAGATGCGTCACGTGCTCGAGCGAGGCCAGCAGCAGCGCCGCTTCCCTGCCCTGCCACGCCGGCGTGGCCGGCAGCCCGGCCAGCAAGCCCGACGTATGCGTGAGCAACTGGCGCACCGTGATCGCATCCTTGCCGCCGCCCGCGCATTCGGGAAGGTAGTGCAGCAACGGGGCTTCAAGGTCGATCTGCCCGGCCTCGTGCAGCAGCAGGATCGCCGGCGCCGTGACCAGCACTTTCGTCAGCGACGCGACGTCGAACACGGTGTCGACGGTGACGGGCGCGGCTTCCGGCCCGAAGTCCAGCCGTCCGTATGCGCGCTCGGCATGCGCTGCGCCCCGTTCGAGCCGGTACACCGCGCCGGGCAGCGAGCGGGCCGCGACAGCAGCATCAATGGCAGCGTCAATTGCGGCGAGATGATGGGAGTTGAAGCCTGTTTGCACGCTCATGACGACACACTGTATTGACAAGCGACCGGGGCAGTTTTGGGCACCCTTGCACGCGTTTTTTCGCATCGGCGTATCATTGTTCCATGATCCCTTTATCGATACTCGACCTCTCGCCGATCGTTCAAGGCAGCGATGCGGCAACTTCCTTCAAAAGCTCCCTCGACCTCGCCCAGCATGGCGAACGCTGGGGTTACAACCGTTACTGGCTCGCCGAACACCACGGCATGCCGGGCATTGCGAGCGCCGCGACTGCGGTACTGATCGCCCATGTGGCAGCCGGCACGTCCACGATCCGCGTGGGCGCCGGCGGCATCATGCTGCCGAATCATTCACCGCTCGTGATCGCCGAACAATTCGGCACGCTCGCGTCGCTTCATCCGGGCCGGATCGACCTGGGCCTGGGCCGCGCGCCTGGTTCCGACCATACCACGGCGCGCGCGCTGCGCCGCAACCTGGCGTCCGACGCCGACGAGTTCCCGCAGGACGTCGTGGAACTGATGGATTACTTTGCCGGCTCGAGCCGCCGGCAGGTGCTGGCCGTGCCGGGCGCAGGCCTGGACGTGCCATTGTGGATTCTCGGTTCGAGCCTGTTCGGCGCGCAACTGGCGGCGCACCTCGGCCTGCCGTATGCGTTTGCGTCGCACTTCGCGCCGCAGATGATGATGCAGGCAATCGACATGTACCGCAGCAACTTCCGTCCATCGGCGCAGTTGGCCGAGCCGTATGTCATGCTCGGTTTCAATGTGTTCGCGGCCGATACTGATGAAGAAGCGCATCTGCTGGCCACGTCGATGCAGCAGGCGTTCGTCGCGCTGCGCACGGGCAATCCGGGCAAACTCAAGCCGCCTGTCAGCGGCTACCTGGAGGCGCTGGACACGCCCGAGCGCATGATGCTCGACAGCGTGCTGGCCTGCTCGGCAATCGGCTCGCGCGACACCGTGGCCGCCCAGCTGCACGCATTCATCGACAAGGCCAAGCCGGACGAGATGATGATCACGTCGCAGATCTACGACCACGCAGCGCGCCTGCATGCGTACGAGATCACGGCTGACATCCGGCGCAACAGCTGACACCAGCACTGATGTTTCAACGATAAAAAAGCCCACCCGGCGCGTGCCGGGTGGGCTTTTTTACGTTCGTACCACGTGATTACAACGGCTTGCCATCCGCATCGATCCGGCGCACCTCGCCCAGGTTCAGCGCGCGCACGTCCTTCTCGACCTTGCTCATGTCTCCCACCACGACCCACACCAGGCGATCGGTCAGGAAGCTGCGCGCGGCCAGCGCATTGGCCACCTCCGGCGTGAGCGCCAGCGCCTTCTCGGTGTAGGTGTTGTAGTAGTCGTCCGGCAGGCCGTATTGCACGATGGTCGTGTAGGCGCCGCCCAGCTGGCCGGCCGTCTCGAAGCTGCCCGGCAGGCGCAGCGTGCGGTTGTCCTGCGCGAATTTCAGCTCGGCGCCCGTGATCTGGCGCTCACCCGCCACGCCCTTGTATTCGCGCACCAGTTCCTTGAGCGCGTCGCCGGTCTTGTCGGTCTGCACCGGCGAAATGCTCATGAACGTGCGCTGGCCGACGGCCGGCTGCACCAGGCTGCGTACGCCATACGACCAGTGCTTGTCTTCACGCAGGTTCATGTTGATGCGCGAGCTGAACGTGCCACCGAACACATCGTTGACAATTTCCAGCGGCAGCGACTCGGGGCTGTTGCGCGGCGGCGCCAGTTGCGCGCCGACGATCACGCTTTGCAGCGCGCCCGGCCGGTCGACCAGATACACGAGCGGCTTGCCTGGCGCGGGCACGGTGGCGATAACTTTCTTCGGCACCGCACCGCCCTTCCAGCTCCCAAACGCTTTCTCGAGCATCGGCGTGATCTCGGCCAGCGTCGTGTCGCCCACGACCAGCAGCGTCGCGTTGTTGGGCTTGAACCACGTTGCGTGGTAATTGGCCAGGTCGGTGCGGGTCATGCGACCCACTGCGGCCTCGTTGCCGTTGGCCGTGCGCGCGTAGACGTGGCCTTCGCCATACATCAGCGCCGGCACGACGCGCAGCGCGATGCCCTGCGGGTCCACTTTCTCGCGCGCGATCGCGGCCAGCCGGTCTTTCTGCAGGCGCGCGAATTCGTTCTGCGGGAACGCCGGATTGCGCACCAGGTCCGCGTACAGGCCGAGCGCCTGCGGCAGCGTCGACTTGAGCGCATTCATGCCGACAAAGGCGCCGTCCAGATTGATGCTGGCGCCAAAGGTCGCGCCCAGGCGTTCGAGTTCTTCGCCGATCTCGAGCGACTTGCGCGTGGCCGTGCCTTCTTCGAGCATGCGCAGCGTGAGGCTGGCCACGCCCGGCAAGGCGGCGCTGTCAGCCGAATAACCGCTGTCGACCATCATCTGCAGGTTGACGACCGGCGCTTCATGGCGCTCGGCCAGCACGACCTTCAGGCCGTTGGACAGCGTGATGCGCTGCATCGGCGGCAATTTGAGGGACATCGCCTTGCCGGCGACCGGTTCCTTGCTGCGATCGAGCCCCGTATCGGTGGCGGCCAGGCCGGTCGGGAACGGATCGATCTGCAGCACGTAATCGCCGTCGCTCAGCCAGTCGTTCATCGCTTTCTTCACCGTGGCGGGCGTGGCGTCCTTGATGCGCTGCAGGTAGACCTTGTAGCAGTCCGGATTGCCGGTGAAGGTCTGGCACGAGGCCAACATGTCGCTCTTGCCGCCGAAGCCGCCGACGCGCTCGATCATGCGCGTGTACTGCGCCAGGATCGTGGTCTTGGCCAGGCGCAGCTCGGCGTCCGTCGGGCCGCTCTTCATCAGCGCGCGCAATTCGTCATCGGCAGCCTGCTCCATCTTCTTGACGTCGGCGCCGGGGCGGGCCGTCAGCGTCATGTCGAACTGGCCGCCGATCTCCGACGAATCGTCGCTTGCCGTGGCGCTGGTGGCCAGTTGATCCTTGTAGACCAGGCGCTTGTACAGGCGCGACGTCTTGCCGCCGCCCAGCACGCGCGCGCCCAGGTCGAGCAGCGCCTCTTCAGGCGTGTGCGCGCCCGGCACATTCCAGGTGCGGTAGATGCGCGTCTGCGGCACGCGGTCCTGCGCCAGCGTCCGGTGTGTACCGGTGCGCTTGGCGATCCACGCATCGTGCTTGGCCAATGGCGGGCCTGGCGGAATCGCGCCGTAGTATTGCTCGACCTTCTTGCGCGCTTCTTCCGGCGAGATGTCGCCCGACAGCACCAGCACCGTGTTGTTCGGGCCATAGTTCTGCTTGAACCAGTCCTGCACGTCCGTCATCGAGGCCGCGTCGAGGTCGGCCATCTTGCCGATCACGGTCCAGGAATACGGATGGCCGACCGGATAGGTGTTTTCGACCAGCAGCTCGTAGGCGATGCCGTAGGGCTGGTTCTCGCCCTGGCGCTTTTCGTTCTGTACGACGCCGCGCTGGATGTCGAGTTTCGCCTTGTCGACCGTGCCCAGCAGATAACCCATGCGGTCGCTCTCGGCGAACAGCGCGTAGTCGAGCATCGAGGTCGGCACGTTCTGGAAGTAATTCGTGCGGTCCTGGCTGGTGGTGCCGTTCAGATCGGTGGCGCCGACCTGCTCCATCGCATTCAGGTAGGTCTTCTTGAAGTTGTCGCTGCCGCTGAACATCAGGTGTTCGAACAGGTGCGCAAAGCCGGTCTTGCCCCGCTGCTCGTTCTTCGAGCCGACGTGGTACCAGGTATTGACCGCCACCACCGGTGTCTTGCGGTCTTCGTGCACCAGCACGGTCAAGCCGTTCTTCAGCGTGAACTTGGTGTACTTGATGTCCGGGATCGGGATGTCGGGCGTGCTGGCAGGGGCGACGGGCGCGGCGTGCGGTGCAGCCTGTAATGTGGATGCGCCGAACATCAGCGCAAACGCTGCCGCGAGATGGGTAATGCGACGGACGGGAATTGCCATGCTGCGCCTCCTGAATGGGTCGGGAAAGAACCATTCTAGGCACGTTTCAGTTAGTCAACAAACAAAACAGCGTATGCATGTCTCGCGGAGCGACAAACCATGCGCGGCGCATCGCACGCCACGCATGGGGCATGGTGTCGTGGCTTATTTCGGCACAATGCGCAGCAACGTGCCCTTGGCTTCATCGGTCAGCACGTACAACTGGCCATCGGGCCCCTGGCGCACGTCGCGCACGCGCTGACCGACCGGGATCAGCTCTTGCGCCGTGACCTTGCCGGCGGCATCAAGTTGCACGCGGCGTACGTCCTTGCCGGCCAGGCTGCCGCTGAACAGGCTGCCCTGCCACTGCGGGAACGCCTTGCCGGTGTAAAAGGCCAGGCCCGATGGCGCGGGCGACGGGGTCCAGACGACGATCGGCTGCACCGTGCCCGGCACGACCTTCTTGCCGATCGGCTCGCGCGTCGTGTAATCGAGCGTGTAGCTCTGCAGCGGCCAGCCGTAGTTGTTGCCCGCTTCGATCAGGTTGATCTCGTCGCCGCCGCGCGAGCCGTGTTCGCTGGCCCAGACGCGGCCGGTTTTCGGGTCGTGCGCCAGGCCCTGCACGTTGCGGTGGCCGTGGCTGTGGATTTCGGTCAGGCGGTTTGGCTGCGCTTCGGCCGCGCCGATGCCGACCGGCTTGCCGGCGTCGGTCAGATGCAGGATCTTGCCCTGGTGCGTGGCCAGGTTCTGCGCCTGGTCGCGCGCGAGCATCTTGCCCACGCGCTGTGGCGTGTTGCCGCCGTCACCAATGCTCATCAACAGCGTGGTATCGGGCAAGAACAGAATGCGCGAGCCGAAGTGCTCGCCGCCGTTCTTGGCTTGCCTGACGGAGAACACCTTCCTGATGCCGGTGACGCGCTTGCCGTCGAACGTGCCCATCACCAGCGCCGTGCGGTTCCTGGCATCGGTGCCGCTGGCCATCGTCATGTAGATGCGGGGATTGGTCTTGTCACCGGGGTGGACCGCGATGTCGAGCAGGCCGCCCTGCCCGCCCATGAACAGGTTCGGCAGCGGGTCCATCTTCACCTGCTGGAACGTCTTGCCATTGAGCATATGCAGCGTGCCGCCCTTGCCCGTGACGAGCATACGGCCATCGGGCAACCAGGCCATGCCCCAGCCCTGCGGAACGCCGGTGGCGATGGTTTCCAGTTGCCAGCCTTTGGCCAATGGCGGCTTGTCGACGGGTGTGACTTCCTGGGCCAGCGCAGCGCCCGCCAGCTGAGCCAGTGCGACTGCCAGCGTGACACGCAAAACCCGGTTTTTACGCATGAATTTTGCGTCCGTACTCGGCATAAGCAAATCTCTCAAAAACAGTTAAACACTTGACATCGTAGCTGAAATGTCGCGATTTTCTGCACATTGTCTGCACGATTTCGACAAATGGCGTATCATCGATTGCTCACTGAACCAGCGCAAGGACTCCCTTCAATGATTCAACGACGTACCATCCTCAAAAGCGGTCTCCTCCTCGCAGCATCCTCCCTCAGCCTTCCTACCCTTGCCAAAAATTCATCGATTGCCACCGGCGATTGCTGTTTGCGTTTCTATAACACGCACACGGGTGAAAAGCTGACGAGCACGTTCTGGGAGCAAGGCGAGTTCATCCCCGATGCGCTGGGCGACATCAACAAGGTGCTGCGCGACCACCGCACCAACAAGATTGCGGACATCGATCCCGAACTGTTGCTGCTGCTCGGCCAGCTCAATGGCAAGCTCGGCAACAACAAGGAATTGCACATCATTTCGGGCTACCGCGCGCCGGAATCGAATGCGTTCCTGCGTGGCCATGGCAGCGGCGGCGTCGCCAAGCGCAGCCTGCACATGGAAGGCAAGGCCATTGACATCCGCCTGCCGGGCACCGATCTGCGCAACCTGCAAAAGGCGGCCATGTCGCTCCAGGGTGGCGGCGTCGGCTATTACGCCAGCTCGCAGTTCGTCCACATGGATACCGGCCGCGTGCGGTATTGGTAACGCCATTGATGCGGCCGTCCATCGTCCGTGTCGTTGCCGGACTGGCCATGAGCGGCCTTTTTATGGCTGCGGCTGCAGGCCTGCCGGCGCATGCCGCCGGCCAGAGCACCGTCACCGTCAAGTCCACCCGCGACCCGGTCGACAAGTCGTACCGCAAAATGATCCGTGGCATGGAACGCTTCGAGCGCGAGCGCGCTTTTGCGCCGAACGCCTCCCTGCGCTTCCAGTTGCTGCCGCGCCTGCCGAACGTCGACATGCGCGGCATCACGCTGCGCGTGGCGGGCGATACCGTATCGGTGCCTGTCCCCGTCGACGACAACAATTTCTTTGTCCTGCCGCGCAACGCGCAAGCATTGCAGGAAGATGCTGCCGTGCTCGCCAGTCGCAAGACGGCCAGCATGACCTGGCGCGCGCGCATCGAAACGCCGGGCGTCCCGACCGGCATGCGCCGCCTGGGCGATCTGCGCCTGGAATGCCGCGTGGGCAAGGAAGCTGGCCTCGTCTCCAACAGCTCGCCGCTGTTCGGCTGGATCTCGGATGCGCTCGACTCGCCCGAAGGCGTCTGCACGAGCCCGGATGGCAATTACCTGTTCTTCGCCGAGCAACCGATCTTCGCGGTCACGCTGCGCGCCGGTGAACGCAGCGAGACGCTGCCGTTTTCAATGCTGTACGCCGGCGGCGACCAGACACCGGATATGCTGCCGTTCTGCGATTGCCAGGTGCTGCTCGACCGCACCTATTACGTGCCGCTGTGGGATGCCAGCTGGCCGGACGACACGCTCGTCGAATTCACGTACATGGTCGATCCACCAGCCGGGGTGACGCCATGAGAGCAACTCTGATCCTGTGCGCTGCGCTGCTGGCTGGCTGCGCCACGCAGAATGCCGCGCCGCCCGGCGCGCAAGTGCCGGCCGAGCGCCTGCAACAAACCGTCATTGCCGGCCAGACCACCAGGGCGCAATTGCTGGCCGAATTTGGGCCGACGAAAAACGTGCGCTTCGACAGCGGCTTCGAGGCCTGGGTGTACCAGTCACCATCGGGCAGCGGCCAGTTTGCCGAGTTCGTCGTGCTGATCGATCCGGCCGGCATCGTCGCAAAAACTCGCACGCGCGCACCTACTCCGGCACCCTGATCCATTTTTGTTAGGCGCAGTCAACGTTAAATAGAGACTAGCTTTGAACTGACGAGTAGTCCAATGGTCCAACCCTGTCCCCAGCGTCAGGAGTCGATCATGAAAGCGCCACGTTTCAAGGGCTGGTTCGCAAAACTGCCTTCGTTGAACCAGCCGCAGCGTCGGCAAGTGCTCGATGCCCTGCATCCTGCAGCCGGGCTCGATCAGGTGGTTGCGCTCATCACTGAGGTCAGAGCGCCAGACCGCTGCTGCCCCAGATGCGGCAACGAGCACTGCTACCGGCATGGTTTCGCCAACGACTTGCAGCGCTACCGTTGTTGTTCCTGCGGCCGCACCTTTAACGACCTCACCGGCACGCCGCTGGCGCGGCTCAGGCACAAAGCCAAATGGCTCGCGTATTCGCAGGTGCTGCTCGATTCACTCCCTGTGCGCACGGCTGCAGATCGGGTCGGCGTACACCGCAACACCGCCTTTCGATGGCGACACCGCTTCCTCCACTGGATCAAGCTCGACCGGCCCGCGCTCCTGAATGGCATCGTGGAGGCTGACGAAACATTTCTGCTTGAATCCCAGAAAGGTTCGCGCACGCTCAATCGCCCACCGCGCCGCCGCGGCGGTCGCGCTGCCAAACGGGGTATTTCCGGTGAACTGGACTGCATCCTGGTCGCACGCGACCGCGAGGGGCGCACTATCGATGCCGTCACTGGGCGCGGTGCGCTCAAAACTGCGCAACTCGAGCGTGACTTGCTACCCAGACTCGATCGGCAGGCCTTGCTCGTCAGTGACAGCCATCCTGCCTATCGCGCCTTTGCACGCAAGCACAGGATCGCGCACGAGGCGGTCAATGTGCGCGCCGGTGTGCGTGTAAGGCGTCTGGGCAGCCTTGCTATCCACGTGCAGAACGTGAACGCCTACCATCAACGCTTCAAGGCCTGGCTACAGATCTTTCGTGGCGTGGCATCGCGCTACCTGCCCAACTACCTGGGCTGGCGCTGGGCGCTGGATGGAAAGCGGATTATTTCGCCAGAACAATTGCTTCGCATTGCTACCAGCGTCATCAACAGATAACGCTGACTGAGCCTTTTGTTAACGACTGACGCGCAAATGTGTCATAGCTAACAAACGGTACCCATCAATTCTGCCATTCTGGTTGCACCTATTCACCAGCGGAGAATTTCATGGCAACTGCAATCGACGACAATCTGAACGACTGGCTACGTGACGCTCATGCAATGGAAGAGCAGGCAGACAAGATGCTCAACGCACAAGCGGACCGCCTCGAACACTATCCGGAACTGCGCGCGCGCATCGTCCAGCACATCGAAGAAACGCGCTGGCAGCGTGGCGTGCTGGACGAGATCCTGGCGCGCCGTGACATCAGCAACTCGGTCGTCAAGGATATCGGCGCCAAGCTGATGGCCTTTGGCCAGGCGGTTGGCGGCATGACCGTCAGCGATGAAGTGGTCAAGGGCGCGATGGCTGGCTACGTGTTCGAGAACCTCGAAATCGCCACCTACACGTCGCTGATCGCAGCGGCCAAGGCAGCCGGCGACAGCGCCACTGCCGCTTCGTGCGAACAGATCCTGGCGCAGGAAAAAGCGATGGCGGCCTGGCTGCTGGAGCACCTGCCGCAAGTCACGCAAGCCTTCCTGACGCGCTCGGCAACGCCGGGCGTGGAAGCGAAAGTCTAAATCCGCACCACCCGCGGTCGGGGCGGCGCAGCATGTGTGCGCCGTCCTGTATCCTGTCCCTCTATCCCGCCCATTAACAGGATAGCCCATGCCCCGCGTACAACTCGACTTTCCCGACGACCAGTTCTACTTTTCGACCGTGCTTACAGTGCGGGCCACCGACATCAATGCGGCGAATCACGTCGGCAATGAATCGATGATCGCGATGGTCTCCGAGGCCAGGTCGCGCTTCCTGTTCGAATTCGGCGTGCCGGAAACCAGCCTCGATGGCCACGGCATCATCGTGACCGACCTGGCCACCATCTACCGCGCCGAGGCGTATCGCCGCGACGAACTGCTGTTTGATGTGGGCGTCATGGACTTCAACAAGTATGGCGGCGACCTGATCTACCGGATCACGCGGCCGCGCGACCAAAAGCTGATCGCCATGGCCAAGACCGGCTTTGTGTTCTACGACTACAAGGCGGGCCGGGTATGTCCGATGCCTGACGACTTTCGCGCCAGGTTCGAGCGTGTCAACCGGGTCGATTAGGCCACAACAAAACGGCGCCCCGCAGGGCGCCGTTTTTTTACACGCGCGATAAAAATCGCTTAACCGCCGCGCTTCTTGCCGATGATCGTTTCATCGAACCACTCGTCGATCATGCGCTTTTCGGCGCGCAGGCTGTCGTTGTCGCTGAAGCGGCCGATGCGCTGCATGTAGTTCATGTCCGCCAGGCGTGCATCGCCGCCCTTGAGCACCTGCCCGTTTTGCGTCAGTGAATAGCGCAGGTTAATGATCGGCCAGTCGGCCGTGCCTTTCAGGATGCGCAGGTCGCGCCCGTTGCCGACATTCGGGTACTCGCGGCCGGCCAGGTCGATGTCGGTAACTTCGATCGCCAGGTCCTGACCCGCAGGGAGTTTCTCGCCAAGCTTGGTGAAATACGTGCTCAGTTCTTCCAGCACCTGCTTGCGCTCCCATGGGGCAAATGGCAGGTCGGCGAACTTGTCGGACTCGATGTAATTGACGGTCACGCCCGCCGAGGCGGCGCCGGCGGCCAGCGCGAACAGGCCTGCCAGGGCAGTTTTTATCAGGGTGGATTTCATTGTTGCCTCTCCTTCGGTATGCGTCTCGTATGCGGTCTTCGCTTACCAATATACGCCGCTTCGCCTTGCTCTGCTCGTGCCGAACGTTGGAACTTGTATCCAAATGTTAGGTCCCGAACATGACCAAAAGATGGTGCCATATAAGAATGCGTCAAGGAGGCAACCATGCCAGAAGGTCCAACGCTGTACATGCTGAAGGAACAGACCACGCGCTTCGTGGGGCAAACCATCGTGCGCGCCAGTGGCAACCTGAAGACGCTCGACCCGGCGCGCCTCGTGGGCCAGCGCATCACCGGGCTGCACACCTGGGGCAAGCACTTCCTGATCGAGACGCCCGACGTCATCCTGCGCGTTCACTTTCTGCTGTTTGGCACCTACCGCATCGACGAGGACCGCGACAAGCCGCCGCGCCTGTCCATCGGCGTGGAAGACGGCGGCGCCATGAATTTCTATGCCTGCGCAATCCGCGAGATCGACCGCGCCACCTTCGACGCCTATGACTTCAGCGCTGACGTGATGGGCGCGACCTGGGACCCGGTCAAGGCGCGCAAGAAGCTGCGCGCCGCACCGGACATGCTGGCCTGCGACGCCCTGCTCGACCAGGAGATCTTCTCGGGCGTGGGCAATATCATCAAGAACGAAGTGCTGTTCCGGATCCGGGTCCATCCCCTCTCGACGATGGGCGCGCTGCCTGCGCCCAAGCTGCGCGCCCTGGTAGACGAAGCGCGGCAGTACAGCTTCGACTTCCTGGGCTGGAAAAAAGCGTTCACGCTCAAGGAGCACTGGCTGGCCCACGCCAAAAAAATCTGCCCGCGCTGCGACATTCCGTTTTCCAAAGCCAAGCTCGGCACCTCGGACCGGCGCAGCTTCTACTGCGAACGTTGCCAAAAACGCTATACGTGACGCGCCTTGTCACGCCACTGCAACAGCGTTACCACGGTATCAGGGCAGGTGTTACATCCGTCGGTCACCATTTTATTATTGCTTCTTGTTAAGGATCATGCGTCGTACTACAATCGCCTTGACTCCAGGCTACTTTTGTTGTGAAAAAAATAGTCTGTTCACTTAACCTCGACCCTCCCAATATCGGAATCGTCCATGTCCTTCTTGTCGTCCGCTGCGCCCAAACTCGCACCCTGGAAAGTCTTGCTGGTGGACGACGAACCCGATATCCACGACATCACGAAGCTGACGCTGACGCGCTTTCGCCTCGACGGCCGCGCGCTTGCCTTCGTGCACGCCTACAGCGGCGCCGAAGCCAAGGAAATCCTGGCGCGCGAGAAGGACATCGCGCTGGTGTTCCTCGACGTGGTGATGGAGCGCGAAGACAGTGGCCTGGAAGTGGCGCGCTGGATGCGCCAGGATCTGGACAACCAGTTCACCCGCATCGTGCTGCGCACCGGCCAGCCCGGCCAGGCGCCGGAAGAACGCGTGATCGTCGACTACGACATCAACGACTACAAGGAAAAGACCGAGCTCGATCGCACCAAGCTGTTTACGACGACGTTCGCTGCGCTGCGCGCCTACCGCGACATCATGAAAGTCGAGGAATCGCGCCGCGTCCAGCAAACCTACCGCGAAGGGCTGGAACGCGTGATTGCCGCGTCCGCCCATATCTTCCAGCAACGCAACCTGAAGGACTTCGCCAATGGCTTGCTGCTGCAGGTCGTGGCCCTGCTGCGCCTGGAACAGAGCATGCTGCTGCGCCTGAAGGCGGCCAGCGTGATCACCGGCCAGAGCCAGTACGAAGTGCTGGCCCAGATCGGCGACATGGAGGGCGACGAGATCGGCCCGGAACTGGTGGCGCAGCTGGACGACGCGCGTCACAACCGCATTTCGCGCCTGCACGGCGACACCTATGTCGGCTACTTCCCGAACAACAGCGGCAAGGCGTCGCTGCTGGTACTCAAGGGCGTGGACGAGATTTCGGACATCGATGCGCAAATGCTCGAGGTGTTCTGCTCGGGCGTGGCTATCGCGTTCGACAATATTTTGCTGAACCAGGAAATCACCGATACCCAGGCCGAGCTGATCCTGCGCCTGGGCGACGTCGTCGAATCGCGCTCGCACGAGGCGGGCAACCACGTACGCCGCATGTCCCAGGTCTGCTACATGCTGGCCCAGGCGTCGGGCATGCCCGAAGACGAGACGGCAGTGCTGATGCACGCCGCGCCGATGCACGACATCGGCAAGATCGCCACGCCCGATGCGGTGCTGCTCAAGCCGGGCAAGCTGACCGATGCCGAGTGGACCATCATGAAGCAGCACCCGACCGTGGGGCTGCAGATCCTGGACGGCTCGCAGCGCCCGATCCTGAAGGCAGCGGCAGTGATCGCGCACCAGCACCATGAAAAATTCGATGGCACCGGCTATCCGCAGGGGCTGCGCGGGCACGACATCCACCCGTACGCGCGCATCGTGGCGGTGGCCGACGTGTTCGACGCGCTGAGCCATGCGCGCTGCTACAAGGAAGCGTGGCCGGCCGCCAAGGTAACCGAGCACCTGCGCGAGGTGGCCGGGCACCACCTCGATCCCGTGTATGTCGATCTGTTGATCCGGAATATGGACAAGGCGCTGGCGATCAACGCGCAGTGGCCCGACTGAGTGGCCCGACTGAGCGGCGCTCCGGATCGCCGCTAGATCACTTGAACGCAGCGCGCAGCGCCGACGCATCGAAATAGATTTGACGGATCACCGGATGCTCGGCGGCCACCGCAGTTTCGATGCGGCCGATCGCCGCCTCCACCTTGTCGATCGACAGTCCCCGGCGAAACTGGACCGACGCGGCCAGCAGCACTTCTTCCGGCCCCAATTGCATGGTGCGCAGGCTGGCCACGCTGTCCAGCGCAGGCTCGCGCAGGAACAGCGCTTTCAATGCCGCCAGCTCGTCGTGGTCGATCGCTTCGCCCACGAGCAGGCCGCCGGTCTCGCGCGCCAGCATGAAGGCGGCGCCGATCAGCAGCAGGCCGATCACGATCGAAGCGGCCGGGTCGATGTACGGATTATTGAAATAGTGGCCCAGCGCGATGCCGGCGGCGGCAATTCCAAGGCCCAGCAGCGCGGCGGAATCCTCGATGAAGATCGTGAAGACCGATGCATCCTTGCTCGCACGGACGGCTTGCCACAGCGTCGCACCGGGTTTGCGCGCCGTGTTGAGTTCCTTGCGCGACACGTTCCAGCTATACCCTTCGAACAGGGCAGCCACGCCAAGCACGACGTAGCTCCACATCGGGTCTTCCAGTGGCGGCGGGTTCTGCAGCGCATCGACGCCGTGATAGATCGATAATCCGCCGCCCAGCGAAAACACCGACAGCGCAACGATCAGCGCCCAGAAATACAGCGACTTGCCGTAGCCGAACGGATGCTTGCGGTCGGGCGCGCGGGCGCTGCGGCGTTCGCCCAGCAGCAACAGGAATTCATTGCCGGTGTCGACAGCCGAGTGGATGCCCTCGGCCACCATCGCCGCACTGCCGGTGATGCCGGCGACGATGAACTTGGCGACCGCGATGCCCAGGTTGGCGGCAATTGCCGCATAGATGACTTTTTGCGAGCCCTGGCGTGGCGCGTCTTGCTTGTTTTCGTTCATGGACTCTCCAAATGGGGAGCCAAGCGTAAAGAACCTGCAGCAACCGATCTGTACGGCGACGCACGTGCCCGCTCGATCGTGGCACTAGGCCGCCAGTTTTTCCTTGCGCTGCGAACGGGGGAAGCGCAGGTGGTACGTCAGCCCCTGCCCCGGTGCGCTCGTGGCCCGCACCGTCCCGCCCAGCGCACCGGTCACCAGGTTGTACAGGATGTGCGCGCCCAGGCCGCTGCCGCCGGTGCCGCGCCGCGTGGTGAAGAACGGATCGAACAATTTGTCGAGCGTGGCGGCATCCATCCCTGCCCCATCGTCGGCGTACTCCATCACCACCCAGCCGTCGCTACCCAGCGCGGCGCGCAACGTGATATTGCCGGCCTGCTCGTGCTCGAAGCCGTGCACGAGCGAATTCATGACCATATTGGTGAGGATCTGCGACACGGCGCCGGGGAAGCTGTCGAGCAGCAGGTCGGGTGCGCAATCGACCGCCACCTTCACCGGGCGACCCTTGAGCTTCGGGTGCAGCGACAGGAGCACCTCGTTCAGGTACGCCCCCAGGTTGAAGCTGCGAATATCGTCCGACGACTGGTCCACCGCCACCTGCTTGAAGCTGCGCACCAGGTTCGCGGCACGCTGTGTGTTGGTGGTCATGATGCGCAGCGACTGGTCGACGATGTCGAAGAAGCTCTCCAGGCTCTCAGCCGTCATCTCACCCGCCGCCAGTTCTTCGCGCGTGAGTTTCAGTTCCTGCACCAGGTGGCTCGTGGCCGTCACGCAGATGCCCAGCGGCGTGTTGATCTCGTGCGCCACGCCGGCCACCAGGCGGCCGAGCGAGGCAAGTTTTTCCTGCCGCACCAGTTCGGACTGCGCCTCCTGCAGCGCGTGCAGCGCGTCGTTCAGCGCTGCGTTCTGCTGCTCGAGGGCTTCCTTGGTCTTGCGGATCCTGCGGTCCGCCTGCATGCGCGCAATCGCCACGGCCACGTGGCTGGCCATGAACGCCAGCAGATCCAGGTCGGCCTTGCTGTAGACGATCGCCGGGTCGTAGCTCTGCACCACGATTACCCCGTACGGCTGGTCGTTGACCAGCATCGGCGCGCCCATCCAGCTGGCAATCTCCGTGCTGCCCATTGGTTCGGCCACGGTGCCGGCGTCAACCAGCGCCCTGAAGCTGGCCACGTCATGCAGCTGCGCCTGCTTGGTCGACAGGATGTGCGAACACATCGCCTTGCCGAATGGGAAGCGCAGCAACGGCGGCGCGCTGTCCTTCTGGTCGACGAAGTACGGGATGCTGATCTCTTGCGTACGCTCGTGGTACAGACCGATCAGGAAGTTGTCGGCCACCATCAGCTCGCCGATGATGCGGTGCAGGCTGGCGCTGAGCTGGTCGGTGTCGAGCGCCTGCGCTGACAGGTCGGCGATCTCGTACAGCGCGTGCTGGATCTTTTCGGCGCGGCCACGCTCGGCCACCTCGTGCGCCAGCGCGGCCGTGCGCGCCGACACCGCGCGTTCCAGCCGGTCCATGCTTTGCAGGCCCTGCAGCGCGTTCGAGACGTGGTTGGCGATCAGCCCGAACAGCGCAATGTCTTCTTCGCTGTAGGTCTGCTCGGCAGAGTAGCTCTGGATGACGATCGCGCCGAGCGCCTGCTGGTTCTGGTCGAGCAGCGGATAGGCGACGAAATGCTCCGGCGTGCTGCCATTGCCCCAGCGCCCGGCCGCCTTGCGGTGGCGCTCGTTGAAGTCGGCTGCCGTCAGCACCAGCCTCTGGCGGTTGAGCAGCACCCAGGCCGTCGGCGACTGGTCGGGCGAGGCCAGCCGGATGCGCTCGAGGGGATCGGGCGCACCGTCGATTTCATCGACAAAATAGGGAAAGCGCACGGTGCCGTCTTCATGGTCGGCCAGCGCCACATAGAAGTTGGCCGCGTACATGATGCGGCCCAGCGCGCCGTGCACGGCCCGGATGAATGCGGTGATGTCGCTGCAGCTGGTCGACAGTTGCCCGATATCGAGCAACATCGACTGCACCGCTTCCAGCCGGTCGAGCCGGTCAAGACGTTCCATACTTTCCCCCACCTGTTCACAGAATGCATCTGATGATGCGCAGGGGAAATAGTAGCAGCTTGGGACCGGGCGCAGCAGCCTGCCGCGCCCGGCTGTGGCTTTTTAGCGCGGTGCGCGGAAGTCGCTCTCGACCCAGGCCTGCGCCGAGCTCGGCGTGAGCTTGAAGGTGGGCGCCACGCGTACGCGCGCAACCTGCTCGCCCATCTCGTCGGTGGCGGCCAGCATCGCGTACGGATCGTCGTCGTCCGGGACGATATCGAGCGTGACCTTCAGTTCGCCCTGCTCGGTGAAGATGTACAGGTTCTTGTGCAGGATCGCGTGCATGTGCTGCTCGTGGCGGCGGATGACTTCGGACGCTGTCTTGATCAGCGTGTTGAAGGCATTGGTGTCGAGCGGCTTCGGGTTCTTCTTGTCGCGGCCCATGGTCCAGGGACCGACCAGCGCCGGTTCGGGCTCGCCATCCTTGTACATCGCCACGGCCCAGCCTTCATCGTCGTCGTTCTTGATCACGCGCGCGGTCCAGCCATTGCCCTGCCACAGCCGGGGTTGCTGCACGGGGCCGGTGTCCTCGCTGCCGTCGTCGCTATCGGGGTCCAGCATCTGGTCGTTCATGGGTCGGTGTCCTCGGCGCTCGCGCGCCCAAAACCACGATCATAGAGGAAACCGGCCCCATGAAAAAGGCCGCACGACGCTGCTGCCGGCGATTGGCTGAAATAGTCGGTAACTAAGCCGGACAATCGTCGACGATGCGGGGACAACGCCACGACGGACCGGGTGGCGGCACGATCGGCGGACCGACCGGAATCGGCCGCGGATCGCCGTTGGGCACCGGCGTATGGCGGTTGAACGGCGTGATGATGATGGGCGGAATGGCCGGTGGCGCCGAGGGCGGATCCTTCGGTCCACCGGACGCGCGGGCCAGGTCGTGGAAGGCGTTGGGCACAGCGTACATGGGGTCCCCCTGAAACAGAGCAGGCTGTCAGTATAGGAAACGCTGCCGTGATTACAAGGTCTGAATTGGCAGCGATTCTGCCCGACCCGACGCATGCACATTTCATCCCGTAAAACATGCAGCCTGTCGCACGCGGCTGGCTGCACGCGCGCGCCGCGCCTACAGTTCGAGCATGCAAGACCAAACCGCTCAACCCAACCATTCGCGAGGACTGTCATGAAAAAATACGCCCCCTACGTCATCCTGTTCCTGTTTGCCGCCATGCTGTGGAATCTGTTTACCTGGAGTGGCGACATGACGGTCAATCTCGATGGCGACCAGATCGACGGCCCGCTAGGCTTCCTGCTGGCCACGCTGTTCACGGGCGGCGGCATGCTGCTGGCCGTGTTCATCTCGGTGATCACGGTGGCGGTGCTGGCGGTGGTGTTTGCCGGAGTCGGCGTGATCCTGATCGGCTCGCTGGCGATCGGCGCCCTCGTGCTGGCGCTGGCGATGTCGCCGCTGCTGCTGCCGCTGGTACTTGTCGTGGCGCTCGTGTGGTACGCGATGCGCCGGCCGCGCCCGGTCACGCTGGAAAAGACAGCTACTGCGTAAGACCCTGGCGCGCGACGTACTGCGCGTAACCCCGCGCACGCAGGGCGCACGCCGGACACGTGCCACAACCGTGGCCCCAGGCATGCGCCTCGCCCCGCTCACCCAGATAGCAGGTGTGCGTATCGAAGCGGATCAGATCGACCAGCGCTGCGCCACCCTCCTGCTCTGCCAGTTCCCAGGTCTGGGCCTTGTCGATCCACATCAGCGGCGTCTCGACCTTGAGCCTGGTGGCCATGCCGAGGTTCAACGCCACCTGCAGCGCCTTCATCGTGTCGTCGCGGCAATCGGGATAACCCGAGAAATCCGTCTCGCACATCCCGCCCACCAGCACGTTCAGTCCGCGCCGGTACGCCACCGTGGCCGCCACCGTCATGAACATCAGGTTGCGGCCCGGCACGAACGTATTCGGCAAGCCGTTTTCCTGCATCTCGATCGCGACATTACTGGTCAGTGCGGTGTCGGAAATTTTGGAGATCAGGGACAGGTCGATCATGTGATCCTCGCCCAGGCGCGTGTCCCAATCAGGATTGAGCGCGCGCAGCTTGGCCAGCACGCCGGGGCGCACGGCCAGCTCGATCGCATGGCGCTGGCCATAATCGAAGCCGATCGTCTCGACCCGCGCATAGCGCTGCAGTGCCCAAGCCAGGCAAGTGGTGGAGTCTTGGCCGCCACTGAACAGGACGAGCGCGGTATCGGTAGAGAGGATGGTCATGATGGTAAAAGAAGGTAAAAAGGCAGGGGTCAACCGTCAATTCTGGCACAGATCGTAGGCGCTGTGGCCGATAAAGCCATTCTTGTCCAGACGCGCGCGCGCAACATTTCACGTCCGCCATCGACTTTGCCAATCAGTTAAGATGCCAACGAGTCACCCAATGGAGCGTCACGTTGTCACGATCGAATCCCCACCTGCGCAAGGGTCCCCGCCAGCGCACACTTCCTCCGCTGTTGCAACGCTCCCTGCTGGGTGTCGGCGCATTCGTGTTTGCCACCACTGTCTATGCGCAAAGTACGACGGGCGTCGATTACACGGTGCGCATCGACGCACCGCGCGCGCTCGAGACGCTGCTTGAAGAAAACCTCGACCTGATGCGCTGGCGCGGCAATTCGCGCGTCGACATCGACCAGTTGCAGCGCCTGGTCAAAGAAGCGCCGGCGCAAGCCACAAGCCTGATCGCTACTGAGGGCTACTACTCACCGAAAGTCTCGGTTGGCCTGGATACCAGCGGTGCACGTCCGGTCGCGCGCGTGATCGTCGATCCGGGCCAGCCGGTGCTGGTCGGCGATGTCGACCTGGTGTTGCAGGGCTTCGCCGCTTTTGAAGAAGGCGGCGCCCCGTTCGACGCCGGCGCCCTGCGCAACCGCTGGACGCTGCCGGTGGGCAGCCAGTTCCGCCAGTCCGACTGGGAAGGCGCCAAGAAAGGCCTGGTGCGCGATATCGCGCAGAGCCGCTTCCCCCGTGCGCGCCTGGTCGAAACCAGCGCGACCGTCGATCCGGATTCGCGCCGCGCGCTACTGCGCGTGGTGATCGATTCAGGCCCCGAGATGCGCTTCGGGAATCTGCGCATCCGTGGCCTGAAGCGCTACCCGGCAGAAGTCATCACCAACCTCAACAAGATCAATCCGGGCGACCAGTACAGCGAAGCCGCGCTGCAGGCGCTGCAATCGCGCGTGCAGGACACCGGCTACTTCGCCAGCGTCGAAGTCAGCGCCGACATGCGCGCCGTGCTGAATGCCGAAATCGCCGACATCAAGGAAGACGCCGACAGCGACGCCAATCCGGCCACGCCCGAGCCGGCGACCGGCCCGACCACGCTGCCGGTGATCGTCAACGTTACCGAGAACAAGCAGAAGAACGTCGAGGCCGGCGTGGGCTTTTCGACCGACACGGGCGGCCGCGCGCAGCTGAGCTACGACGACCTGAACGTGTTCGGCAAGCGCTTCAAGAGCGATCTGATCTACGAACAGAAACGCCAGACCGCCAAGGGCGAACTGTTCTGGCCAACCACGGCCAAGGGTTACAACGACAGCATCAGCGCCGGTGTCGAACGCGAAGACCTGCGCGGTGAACTGACCACGCTGGCCAGCGTCGCCGCGCGCCGCGCCTGGGGCTCCCCGCTGCTGGAACAAAGCGTGACGCTCGAAGCGCTGACCGAAGAACGCGAAGTCGAGGGCCTCGAACCCACGCGCACCAAGAGCCTGCCGCTGACCTACAGCATCACCAAGCGCAAACTCGATAGCCTGATCCTGCCGACCAACGGCTATGTGGTCAACGCGCAGCTCGGCGGCGCCGTGCTGCCGATTCTGACGGACGAAAAATTCCTGCGCATGTACCTGCGCGGCATCTACTACAAGCCGCTGGGCCCGGCCGGCACGCTGATCCTGCGCGGCGAAACCGGCGCCGTGGCCTCGAAAGAAAAGCTGGGCGTGCCGAGCACCTTCCTGTTCCGCGCCGGCGGCGACCAGTCGGTGCGCGGCTACGGTTATCAGGAGCTGGGTGTGCAGGAAAACGGCGCCACCGTGGGCGGCCGTTACCTGGCCACCGCCAGCGCCGAATACCAGTACTGGTTCAAGCCGCCCTGGGGCGTGGCCGTGTTCTATGACGTCGGCAATGCCGCCGACAAGTTCGGCGACCTCAATCCCAAGTCGGGCTACGGCGTGGGCGCGCGCTGGCGCAGCCCGGTCGGTCCGATCAATGTCGACCTGGCCTACGGCCATGCGGTGCGCAAGGCGCGCCTGCACTTCTCACTCGGATTCACGTTCTGATGGATACACCTGAAAACAACCCGGCGCCGACGCCTGATCAAACCCAGACCAACCCACGCCGCTGGCCACGCCGCGTCGCGATCGGCCTCGTTGCCACCGGCGTCATCGTCGGCGGCACGCTCTGGTACCTGGGCCGCGAAACCACCCTGCAGATGATCGCCCAGCGCGTTGCCAGCGCCACCGGCGGCAAGCTCACGCTCACGGGCGTGAGCGGCAGCTTGTACGGCAAGATGCACATCGAACGCCTGATCTGGCGCACCGACGAACAGGTCATCACCGCCAACAAGATCGACATCGACTGGTCACCGGGCCAGGTGCTGTCGGGCGGCATCCTGATCGACCAGCTGTGGGCCGCCAGCGTGCGCATGCAGACGCTGAAAGAAACCGACGAGCCGTCCGTGCTCCCGACCAGCCTGGCCCCGCCGTTCCGCATCGAAGTCGACGATGCTCGCCTGGCCAATATGACGCTGGTGAACATCGGCGGCGCCGAAACGCGCATCGACAATATCCGCGTGCGCGCCAAGGGCGACAAGCGCAGCTGGGTCGTGCAGAATGCGACGGCCGCCACGCCATGGGGCCAGGTCGCCGCCAATGCCACCGTCGGCGCGGCCCGTCCTTTCAAGATCGACGCCACCGGCAGCCTGACGCAATCGCAGGCCAGCGCCGGCGCACGCGCCGCGCAGTTGCAGATCAAGGTTGGCGGTGACATTCAAAACGCCACGCAGATCGACGCCACCGGCACTGCCGGGCGCGCCATCGGCGACGCCCACTTCACGCTCGCGCCGTACGCCGAGATCCCACTGCGCGCACTGCGCATCAATGGCCGCAACGTCGATCCGGGCTTCTTCAACCCTGCCCTGCCGACTGCCGACCTGACCTTCGCGGTGGCCGGCAAGCTGGACGAACAGCGCAATATCAGCGGCAGCGTCGATATCACCAACACGGGGCCGGAAGGCACGATCGACGAGCAACGCCTGCCGCTGCGCGCAGCGCGCGGGCAACTGGGCGGCAACCTGTCAGCACTGAACGTCTCGAACGTGCTGCTCGACTTCGGCGCGGCCGGCAAATTCACCGGCACCGGCGGCGTGCAGCGCACGAAGGACGAAGAAGGCATCGGCACCGCGCGCTTTGCGCTGCACACCGACCGCTTCAATCTGCGCGAAGTGCATTCGGCCATGAAGCCGACGGCGATCAAGGGCGATATCGCAGTCACCAACGAAGCGACGCGCCAGACGTTAGAGGCGAACCTGATCGACGCCGGCCTGCGCCTGACCGCGCTGGCCACACTGGAAAACAATGTGGCCACGCTGCGTGAAGCGACGCTGCGCGCGGGGCGCGGCAGCGTCACGGCCAGCGGCACCATGAACCTCGAAGGCGACCAGGCGTTCAAGGCCACGGCCAATGCCAGCCGCTTCGACCCGTCGGAATTCGGCGACCTGCCGGCAGCCGACATCAACGCCACCGTCAATGCCGCCGGCGTTCTGACGCCCGCATGGAAGGTCGACGCCGACTTCGCCGTGCGCCAGAGCCGACTGATGAACCAGCCGCTCAGCGGCAAGGGCAAACTCACGGCCGACGCCAAGCGCTTTGCGGGCATCGACGCCAACCTCGCGCTGGGCCAGAACACGGTCGACCTGAAAGGCGCCTTCGGCGGCGCGGGCGACCGCCTGCAATGGCGCCTGGACGGCCGCCAGCTCGCCGCCGTGCGCGCCGACCTGTATGGCGCGGTGGTGGCCAACGGGGTTGTCACCGGCACCATGGCGGCGCCGCGCACGACGTTCGACGTCAACGCGCGCAACCTGGGCTGGGTCGATGCCCAGCGCAAGAACAACAGCGGTGTCGTGCGTGCCCAGGGCGAAGCCTGGCTGGGCGGCCCCGAGGACGCACGTGTGGTCGAAGTCAAGGCCACCGGCGCGACCGAACGCTTCAACCCGGCCGCCTTCGGTTCGCCGCTCGCCGGCAATATCAACTCGACCTTCACTGGCAGTGGCCGCGCGGGCGCCGACTGGCGCGGCGCGCTCGACCTCAAGGTGGTCGATTCGACGCTGGCCAATTCGCCGTTCTGGGGCCATGCGCGCCTGGCGGCCGACCGCCGCCACGTGTCCGACGCCAACGTCGACCTGCACGTCGGGCCGAACGTCATCGCTGCTACCGGCAGTTTTGGTGCCGCGCGCGATGCGCTCAACTGGCGCATCGATGCGCCGCAACTGGCTGCGTTCGGCCCCGAATACGGCGGCGTACTGCGCGGCTCGGGCGTCCTGTCTGGCACTGCCGACACGCCATCGCTCACGGCGACCATCGCGGGCCAGAACCTGCGCGCCATGGGCACGCACACGGTGCGCTCGCTCAAGGCCAGCGCCAACCTCGGTTCCGGCCGCGGCGCAAGCGACCCATTGGTGACCGATGTCGAGGTGCTCGACTACGTCAACGGCGACACGCGCGTGGCGTCCGTACGCCTGAAAACCGACGGCACGCGCGGTGCGCACACGCTGCGCCTGTCGGCGCTGGGCGATGCATTTGACGCGAATGCCGAACTGCGTGGCGCCTTCTCGAAAGATACGTGGAGCGGCACGCTGGCCGCGCTGCAGAACCGCGGCCGCTACGCGATGAACCTGCAAAAGCCGGTGCCGTTGACGATCGGCGCCGCACCCGGCGGCGGTCTCGCCGGCCTGGCCAGCCCGGAGCGCATCGCCTTCAATGGCGCCGTGATCGCCCTGCCGAACGGCAGCATCACGGTCGACGCGCTGACCAAGGACGGCCCGCGCTGGGCCAGCCGCGGCCATGCCGATAATGTGCCGCTGACCTACCTGGCCCAATTCTCGCCAGCGCTGGCCGACAACGCACGCGGCGACCTGACGCTGGGCGCGGCCTGGTCGGTCGACATGCGCGCGCCGCAAGCGCAAGGCGCCGCGCCTTCGCTGGCCGGTAATGTGCGCGTGTTCCGCGAAAAGGGTGACGCCATCGTCGGTGGCGATACGCCCGTCCCGCTTGGCCTGCGCCAGCTGGAAGCGCGCGCCGAAGTGGTGGGCAGCAGCCTGCGCGTGAACCTGGACCTGGACGGCGCCCGCACCGGCGTGGCCAAGATCGACGCCAACGCGCAGATGATCAACGGCCGCCTGGAGAGCGCCAGCCCGCTGCGCATGACGGCCAATGCCAATATCCCGTCTATCGCCTGGCTCGCGGCGCTGGCCGGCCAGCCGGGCCTCGAACTCGACGGCGCGCTGCGCGTGGCGATGACGGGTGGCGGCACGATTGGCAAGCCGAGCCTGAACGGCAATCTCGATGGCGACAAGCTGGGCGTGCGCTGGGCTGAACAAGGCGTGAACCTGCGCAACGGCGAACTGCGCGCGCTGCTTGGCGGCGACCAGCTGCGCATCGAAAAGCTGTCGTTCCAGGGCCGCCAGGGTGGCGCTGCCGCCAGCGGCTACGTGCGCTTTGCCGACGGCGCGCCGACGATGGACATTCGCCTGAACATGGACAGGCTCGAAGCCCTGTCGCGCCCGGATCGCACTGTGATCCTGAGCGGCCAGGCGTCGCTCGTGCGTGACGCCAGCCGCTTCGCACTGGAAGGCAAATTCCGCGCCGACCGCGCCCTGATCGAATTCGCGCCGCAAGGCACGCCGACGATCTCGGATGACGTCATCGTGCTGGGCCGCGCCACCACCAAGCCGACGCCGAAGACCAACGAGAAGGAAGTACCGCTGACGGTGGACCTGGCGGCCGACCTGGGCGACGACTTCCACATCCGCGCGATGGGCATCGATGCCTACCTGGCCGGCACCGCCCGCGTGCGCATGACGGGCAGCGGCCAGCCGCGCATCAATGGCACCATCCGCGCGCTGAACGGCACCTACGCCGCGTATGGCCAGAACCTGTCGATCGAACGCGCCGTGATGACCTTCAGCGGCCCGTACGACAACCCGTCGCTCGACATCCTTGCGGTGCGCAAGCGCCCCGAGGGCGAGCAGCTGTCCGAGACCAACGTCGAAGCCGGCGTCCAGGTGCGTGGCACGGCGCAATCGCCGACGGCGCGCCTGGTATCGACGCCGAACGTGTCCGACAGCGACAAGCTGTCGTGGCTCGTGCTCGGCCAGGGCATGGAAGCGGCCAGCGGCGACCAGAAAGGCGTGCTGACAGCCGCTGCCAGCGCCCTGCTGGGCGGCAGCGGCGGCACCGGTGGCATCCAGTCGAAGATCGCCAACTCGCTGGGCGTAGATGAACTGGGCCTGAAACAGGGCGCTAACGGCGGCAGCGGTTCGGGACTGGAAAGCACCGTGGTCACGGTCGGCAAGCGCATTTCGCAGCGCGCTTACCTGAGCTTCGAGCAAGGCACCAGCACCGCATCGAGCCTGGTGCGCCTGCGCTACAAGCTCACGCCGCGTATCTCGTTGCAGTTCCAGACCGGGACCAACAGCGCACTCGATATTCTCTATTCGTGGGCGTTTGACTGATCTGGTCTAGACAGCGGCGGGCAACCCTGCCCGCTGCTGTCCCACGGCGCCCGCCATGCGCACCAGGCGGCCCAGCAGCACCCCGTTGAACACACCGAACACCAGGCAGATCGTCGCGGCCACCGCCAGTTGCTGCGCCAGCTGCGGCTGGATCACCAGCACGATCGATGTGATGTACTTGGTCAGAAAGATCGCCAGCATCAGGATCAATGGCATCACGCTGCCACGCACCAGTACGAAGTCCGGCGCCGTACCGGGTGCGATGCGCGTGCGGCCGAATCGCCAGGCCAGCAGCATCGCCGCCGCGCAGCCGGTGACCCAGGCGGCCACCAGCACCGTTCCCATGTCGAACTTGAGCGCCATATCGTTCAGCGACAATCCCAGCATCACCAGCGGCAGGATCAGCATCCGGCGCAGCGTCAGTTCGCGATCGCGCATCTCGGCGACGCCGCGCCAGAGCAGGAACGCGAGGATGGCCCAGACGTACAGGGGCGTGTGGGTCAGGATCTGGATCAGCATGGCGGGCTCCGTGGCAGGTAGAAGGTGCATGCATTGTGCGGACACGCCAGGCGTCGCGGCATCCCGTGCGACGAAGCGGCGCCGGGCTGGCGCCAACTGCCTGCCGCGCGGCGCGAACTTTGCGCTGGCCGGGTAGAATCTGGCCATGGCAAGCAAACATCCCATTTTTCCCGGCCCACGCACCGCACGCGGCGCGGTACTCGCCGTGCTGTTGTCGAACGCCGACCAGGCCGGCAGCGAACCGCTGCGCGGACGCGTGACGCTGGCCGCGATCGTGCGCGCACTGAAACGCAAGTACCACTGGCCGATCGAGACCACCAGCTTCCCGTCCAACGATATCGACGGGCGCGCCACCTGGGCCACCGTCTACAGCCTGCCGCAGGGCGTTATCGATACGGCGCTGGCTGGCAAGGGCAGCGACTGGCTGCGCAGCACCCGCAGCGGCGGCGAGGCCGATCAGGCTTGATCCCGCATGGCCCGCGACAATATCAACGACATCCTCGTCTTCATCGCCGTTGCGCGCGAGCGCAGCTTCACGCGCGCTGCCGCCAAGCTGGGCATGAGTCAATCGGCGCTCAGCCACATCGTGCGCGGGCTCGAAGAGCGCCTGGGCGTGCGCCTGCTCACGCGCACGACGCGCAGCGTCTCGCCCACCGAAGCGGGCGAGCGCCTGCTGCAGAACGTGGGCCCGCGACTGGAAGAAATCGATGCCGAGATCACGGCCATCAGCGACCTGGGCGACAAGCCCGCCGGCACCGTGCGCATCACGGCGATTGACCATGTGATCGACACGGTGCTGTGGCCGCGCATCGCGCCGCTGCTGCCGCAGTATCCCGAGCTGCACATCGAAATCAGCTCGGACTACCGCCTGGTGGACATCGCGGCCGAGCGCTTCGACATCGGTGTACGCCATGGCGACCAGGTAGAGAAGGACATGATCGCCGTGCGCCTGACGGCCGACGTGCCGATGCGGATCGTGGGCGCCCCCGCCTACTTCGGGCGCCAGCCGGCGCCGGCGTCGCTGCAGGATCTCATGACGCACAACTGCATCAACCTGCGGCTGGCCAGCAGCGGCGGGCTGTATGCGTGGGAGTTACTGCATGATGGCCAGCCGATCGAGGCGCGCGTGCGCGGCCAGGCGGTGTTTACCAACGTCCATCACATGCTCGCTGCGGCGCTCGACGGCGTGGGCATGACCTTCCTGCCCGAGAGCCTGGTCGCGCCGCACCTGCAGGCCGGGCGCCTGGTCAGCGTGATGGAAGACTGGTGTCCCAGCTTTCCCGGCCTGCACGCCTATTACCCGAGCCGGCGCCATTCGTCGCGCGCACTGGGCCTCGTGATCGACGCGCTACGTTATACGGGTTAATCGACGCGGCCGGCGCGCGCCGCCAGTAATGCCAGCAAGCTGGCCGCCACCAGCACGGCGGCACTGAACCCGAACGTGGCGCCATGGCCGCTGGCGTCGAACAGCAGGCCGCCGCCGGTGGCGCCGAGCATGATCGCGAGCTGCACCACCGCCACCATCAGGCCGCCGCCAGCTTCGGCATCGCGCGGCAGCGTACGCGCCAGCCAGGTCCACCAGCCCACCGGCGCCGCCGTCGCCACCAATCCCCAGATGGCCAGCAGCACCGTCGTCGCCGCCACTGACTGGCCGACGACGAGCAGCGCTGCCGCGATTGCCGCCATGACGAGCGGGATCGCGATCAGGACGGGATACATGCGCGCCTTGAGCACGGACCCGATCAGCGTCGTGCCGATGAACCCGGCCACACCCAGCACCAGCAGCATCAGCGACAGCGTCGACACATCGACGCGGGTGACGGTTTCGAGGAACGGCCGCAAATAGGTGAACAGCGCAAACTGGCCCATGAAGAACAGGCTTGCTGCCGCCATGCCCAGGCAGACCGCGGGGCGCTTCAACAACGCGAACATGCTGGCCGGCGCCTGCCGGTTTTCCGGGCGCAGCGCCGGAAGGCTGAACCAGAGCCAGGCCAGGGCCAGTGTCGCCACCGGCACCAGGCAAAAGAAGGCGCCGCGCCAGCCGATCACGCCGCCCAGGTAACTGCCTGCGGGCGCCGCAATCACCGTGGCCAGCGCATTGCCGCCATTGAGGATGGCCAGCGCGCGCGGCACGTCGGCCGTGGGCACGAGGCGCATCGCAGTGGCCGCCGACATCGACCAGAAGCCGCCGATGGCCACGCCGATCAGCGCACGGCCGACCATGAACAGTGGATAGTTCGGCGCAAACGCGGCCACGGTGCCTGAAGCGATCATCAGGCCGGTCAGCGCCAGCAGCAGCGTCTTGCGATCGAGCCGGCCCACGACCGACGTCAGGCACAGACTGGTCAGCAGCGCGAATGCGCCGGAAATGGCGATCGATTGCCCGGCCTGGCCTTCGGTGATGCGCAGGTCGGCCGCCAGTGGCGTGAGCAGGCTGACCGGCATGAATTCGGAAGCGACGAGGGCGAAGGCGGCAAGCGACATCGCCAGCACGGCGCCCCATGCCGCGGGCCCGGCCGGCTTGCTGTCGCAAGCGACGGAAATGGTTGGATTCATTGGTTATGCAGGAGTAGAAAACAAACGCTCCTCCTGCACCTGGGGTGCAGGAGGAGCGGCGAGACGCGGCCCGCGACGGGGCCGAAGGATGCTTACGCGGCCAGCGTGGCGCTGTCGATCACGAAGCGGTACTTGACGTCACCCTTGAGCATGCGCTCGTAGGCGCCGTTGATCTCATCGGCGCGGATCATCTCGATGTCCGACACGATGCCGTGTTCGGCGCAGAAGTCGAGCATCTCCTGGGTTTCCGGGATCCCGCCGATCATCGAGCCGGCGATCGCGCGGCGCTTCATGATCAGGTTGAACACCTGCGGCGACGGGTGCGGCGAATCCGGCGCACCGACCAGCACCATGGTGCCGTCGCGCTTGAGGATCTGCAGGAATGCGTCCAGGTCGTGCGGCGCAGCCACCGTATTGATGATCAGGTCCAGCGTCTTTGCCTGCGCCGCCATGGCATCGGCATCCTTCGAGATCACCACTTCATCGGCGCCCAGCGCCAGCGCATCGTCGCGCTTGGAGGCCGACGTCGTAAACGCCACGACGTGTGCGCCCATGGCGTGGGCCAGCTTGATGCCCATGTGGCCCAGGCCACCGATGCCGACGATACCGACCTTCTTGCCAGGACCCGCGTTCCAGTGGCGCAGCGGCGACCAGACGGTGATGCCGGCGCACAGCAGCGGCGCCACGGCGGCCAGCTGCTCTTGCGGGTGCGTCACGCGCAGCACGAAGCGCTCGTGCACGACGATCTGCTCGGAGTAGCCGCCCAGCGTGTGGCCCGGTGCGTCCGGGGTCGGCCCGTTGTAGGTGCCGACCATGTTGTCGCAATAGTTTTCGAGGCCTTCGCCGCAATCGGCGCAGGCCTTGCACGAGTCGACCATGCAGCCGACACCGACCAGGTCACCGACCTTGTGCTGCGTGACGTGTGCGCCGATGGCCGACACGCGGCCGACGATCTCGTGGCCTGGCACGCAGGGAAACTGCGAACCGGCCCATTCGCCGCGCACGGTGTGCAGGTCGGAGTGGCAGACGCCGCAGAAATCGATCGCGATCTGCACGTCGTGCGCGCCAGGTGCGCGGCGCGTGATGTCCATCGATTCGAGGGCTTGGTCGGGCGCGTAGGCGCCATAGGCTTTGACAGTCATGAGAATCCTTGTGGTGGTCTTGCTTGTTTACTTGAACTAGCGGGATGGCCGCAGAGTCGCGCAAAGGCGCGGCGGCACTGGGTGAATCTACCAGCAACCACTATAGCCTTGCTGACGCGCGAGAGTAAGGCCGATTCGCTCATGGGGGATATGACGCTCCCTCATGAATGCACCGGCCGGGCAGGCACGTCGACTTGCGCCATACCATCGACGCCGGTGGCACAATAGGCTCGGGAGAACGTCGCACCACACAAGGCCGATGCGGTACCCCGGTCGCATTCCATGGAGCGCAGGCGCATTGACACCATCCAACGATAATCCGGCCCTCGATTTCCTGCGCTTGTCCAGCAAGCGCAGGCCCGTGGTGCGCTTCGTGGTCGCCGCGACGGTATTGGCCTGCATCCTGCTGGTGGCCTTTGCCGCGTGGTTCATCGAGACGACGCGCCAGGCGCAGATCGCGCAGACCACGGTCGCCACCATCAATGTCGCGCGCATGGTCGGGGCCCAGGTCGAATCGGCGATGAAGACCACGAGCATGACGCTGGCCAACGTCGCCGAGCGGGTTGAACACGATGGCACGAGCCCTGCGGCGCTGGCGCGGTTGCAGGCGCACCTGGTCGAACTGACCCACACGACGCCCGAACTGCACGGCATCTTCGTGTATGGCGAAGATGGCGCCTGGCAAGCCACGTCGCTGGACCAGCCCTTCGTGGCCAACAATGCCGACCGCGCGTATTTTCAGTACCACCGCGAGCATCCGGGGCGCGACATCCACGTGGCCCATCCGGTGCGCAGCCGCTCGAGCAACATCTGGGTATTGCCGGTGTCGCGCCGCATCGACCATGCCGACGGCAGCTTTGCCGGCGTCGTGCTGGTCACGCTGAAGGTCAACTTCTTCGAACAGATCTACGACGACCTCGATGTCGGCCGCACCGGCACGGTGCTGCTGGCACTGGCCGACGGCACCGTGGTCTACCGGCGCCCGTTCGACGAGAAGATCATCGGCACCAACCTGTCGCATGGGGTGGTGTTCCAGGCGATCCGCAACAAGTCGGCCGGCGCCGAGTTCCTGACCGCCACGGTCGACAAGATCGAACGGCTGTACAGCTATCGCCGGGTCGATCGTTTTCCATTCGTGATCGCTGTCGGCCGGACCAAGGACGAACTGCTGGGCGACTGGAAGCGCTCGAGCCTTCTGATCGGCGCGGTCACGCTATTAATCGCGGCGCTGTTCACGCTGTTCGGGCGCAAGCTGGTGCGGCAGATCGCGATCCGCGACCGGCTCGACCAGACCTTGCGCGCCTATTCCGAAGATCTGCAGCGCGATAACCTGGGGCTGCACGAACTGGCGCACACCGACAAGCTCACGCAACTGGCCAACCGGCGCCGCTTCGATGACATGCTGGACCACGAATGGCGCCGCGCGCAGCGCAGCAATGCGCCGCTGGCGCTGATCCTGCTCGACATCGACTACTTCAAGAAGTACAACGACCATTACGGCCATCCGGCCGGTGACACCTGCCTGCAGGGCGTGGGCGGCGTGCTGGCCGCCAGCCTGAATCGCACCGGCGACCTGCCCGCCCGTTACGGCGGCGAAGAATTCGCCATCATCCTGCCGGCGACCGATTTACATGGCGCATTGGCCGTTGCCGAACGCATGCGCCAGGACATTCTTGGCCTCTGCATCGCGCACGTGGAATCGCCCTTCGAGAACGTTACGGCCAGTCTCGGCGTGGCCTCCTTCGAGCCTGGCGGCAAGGAGTCCTTGAGCACCGCCGACCTGGTCGTGCGCGCGGACATGCAGCTCTACCAGGCCAAGGCCGCGGGCCGCAACCGGGTGTCCGGTGCGGCCTTCAGGGCCACCGGCGCCGACGCCGACGCAGGCACAAATTCAGGCGAGAGCCAGGCGGCGCAATGAGGCGTCGATGTCGTGCAGGCTGTCGACTTCGCAGGTGGGAATGGCGAGCGATTCGTTGGCCAGGCGGCCCGGATTGAACCAGACGCTGTCGATGCCGAAGCGGTTGGCGCCAAGGATGTCGGCGTCCAGGCGGTCGCCCACGATCACCGTATCGGGCTTGGTAAAGGTGCGCGCCATCTTGCTGGTGTATTCGAAGAAGCGGGTGTCCGGCTTGGCAAAGCCGCAGGCTTCGGACGTGGCGACGAACGACAGCGACGGGGCCAGGCCCGAACTGGCGATGCGCCGGTGCTGGATCGCATGCGCGCCGTTGGTGATGATGCCCACTTCGCCGATCCCGGCCAGCGTTTCGCACAGCGCTACAGCGCCGTCGACCAGCACGACGGTATCGGCGAGGGATTCGCTGTACACATCGCTGGCAACGTGCGGATCGAGGTCGATCCCGTTGTCGGCGAAGGTCTTGCGAAAGCGTTCGATGCGCAGGAAGTCCTTCGACACGGCGCCCTGTTCAAAGAGGCGCCACAGCGCGACATTGGTCATCTGGTACTGCGCGAACAGGACGTCAAGGCCGTCACGCAGATCGAAGTGCGCCATCGTGCGCTGGAAGGAAGCTTGTTCGGAAGCCCGGAAATCGAGCAAGGTGTCGTCGAGGTCAAACAGGAAAAGTCGGTGTTTCATTGCGTCCAACAGTAAAGCGGCAATGCTCCATGGTAGCACCCGCCGCCAAGCTGCGTCAGCTGGGGTTCGGATCCGGCACCGGCTCGTCATCGTGCGGCAGATGGCCCGGCTGGTGGTGCGGATGCGGATGCGGCGCCTCGAACGGATCCGGCATCGGATCGTCGACGGGCGCCGGATCCGGCGCGCGATGGGCGTGGATGGAAAACGGCGGCGCTGATTGCGCGGTATGGCCTGCTTGCATGATGCGGTCCTCCCGGGTTGGCTGATTGGCCCACCTTAGCATGCGCTCCTGCGGCGCGGCGCGCGTGGGCGTGGGCTACAATGCGGTCTTTCCGCACACCGCCTGCTGACCGTCCCCATGGAACTTTCGATCACCACCCTGGCCCTGCTCGTCCTGACCCCGCTGCTGGTCTGGCGTATCTACGCGCGCATCAAGAAGCAGATGCTGCGCCAGCGCTCGATCTATCAGCGCCATTACACGGGCATCCTGGTGTTTGGCGCGATGATTCTGGTGCCGGCGGCGCAGCTATTCGCCAGCCCGTACAACCTGGCGGCGCTGCTGGTGGGCGCCGCCGGCGGCATCGGCTACGGCGTGTGGGGCCTGAAGCTGTCGCGCTTCGAGGCCACGCCCGAAGGTTACTTCTTCACACCGAACGCCCGCCTGGGCCTGGTGATGGCGATGATCCTGGTGGCGCGCATCCTGTACATCGGCGTCGAGATCTACGCTAACCAGGGCAAGGGTTTGCCCACGCCCCAGTTGAGCGACAGCCCGCTGACCATGCTGTGCGTGGGTCTCACCAGTGGCTACTTCGCCTGCTATTCGGTCGGGCTGCTGCGCTGGCGGCGGCGGGCCAAGCGCGAGAGCTTGCAGGCATAAAAAAAGGGATCCGGTACCGGATCCCTTTTTTGCATCAAGCCGCCTTCGCGTCTTCCTTCCGGCGCTGCAGCACGAAAATCGGCTGCGCCCACTGCTGGTCCTTTTTCTTCTTGCTCGTGATGAGCGTCAGTTCCGACGGGTCGTAGACGTCCGTGTTGTGCGTCAGCGGGGTCGTCATCAGGTACTGGGCGTCGGTGTTCTTCAGGAACTCGCCGACCAGCTGGATGTTGCGGATATCCAGGTGGGCAAACGGTTCGTCGATGAACACGAAGCCGCCCGAGCCTTCTTCGGACTTGAGCAGGCCAATCAGCAGCACCAGCGACTTCATGACCTGTTGGCCGCCCGACGCTTCGCCGTCGTTCATTCCGATCTGGTCCTTGCCGTCGAACTTGAAGCGCACGTGTAGGCCGGCCTGCGACAGTTGCACGTCGTCGTTCTCGAGCCGCACCGGGTCGGCCTGCACGTCGATCCCGGCCAGGCCACCCAGTTCGCGGATGTTCTTGGTATAGGTCTTGATCGTGTAGCGCAGGCGCTCGATGTAGGCGCCGCGCGCATTGCCGGTCGCTTCGATCGCGCGGTTGTTCTGGTAACGGCGCTCTTCGGTCTCCGTCTGGCGGCTTTCGAGCTGGTCGTGCAGGCGCGCGTACTGGTCGACCACGGTCGGGTCGAGTTCCCAGTCGTCGCGCGCCAGCGAACCTTCAAGGGATCCCAGGCGCAGATTGACCTGGTGCGCATTCTGGTGCTTGGCCACCAGGTCGCCCCGCCAACCCGGATTCTTCCACGCGCCCGGCACTGCGCGCCAGCTGCGGCGCAACTCCAGCAGTGCTTTGGCGTGCTCGGTACGCTGGTCGATCTGGCGGCGATGGTTCAGGCGCATGCCTGCCTCGGCTTCCGACAGCGCCATGCGCGCGTTCTGCCACACGGTGTCGGCGCGGGTGCGCGCGACGGTCGCGTTCTTGCTCAGCGTTTGCAGCTCGCCCAGGCGCGCGCCCACTTCCATCCGCTCGGCTTTGAGCGGCGCCAGTGCGCGCGCGGCTTCCTCGAATTCTTCCTGGCGGGCCGACAGTTCCTTGGCCGCGTCCACGCCGGCGATGCGCGCCTTCAGGCCGCCCACTTCGGCGGCCAGCTTCGAAATCGCCAGCGTCAGCGCGTCTTCCTTCTGTTCCAGCGCCGGCAGCGATTTCTGGATCGCTTCCAGGCGCTGCGTCTTGCCGGCTGCGCCAAAGCGATAACGCGATGCTTCGACGAACAGCGAGCGGCCACCGCGGCGTTCGCGGTGGTAAGCGTCCGGCGTGATCCACTCGTCCGAGCGGCTCTTGAAGCCGTCGTCGACCGAATCGACGCGCACGATGCGTTCGAGCTGGTCGATCAGCCAGCCCGGCGCCTTGCCAGAGAAACTCACCACCGACAGCAGGCTGTCATCCTTGACGACCGGCGCCGTCACGCAGTCGGGCACGATGAAGTGGCGATAGCGCTCCTTCTCGGCCAGGCGGTAGGCGTTGGCGGCGTCCGACGCTTTTTCGAGCAGCACGACCGATGCGTAACCACCGAGCACACCTTCGACCGCGCCCTGCCATTTCGGATCGGTCACTTCGACGATGTCCGACAGCATGGCGTGCGCGATGCCTTCGTCGCGCAGCGCGCGGCGCATCAGGCGCTGCGCTTCGGGTTCCGGCATCGCGCTCTTGCCCTGCAACTGGGAGATCGTCGCCAGCTCGCCCGCGATCTTGGTCGACACGGCCTCGCGTGCGCTCTTCTGGCGCGCCAGCTCGGCTTCTTTTTCACCAAGTTGCTTGCCCACTTCGGCGATGTCGGCACCGGCGTCCGCCGACAGCTTTTGCAGGCGGTCGCGCTGTTCCAGCAGGCTTTCCAGCGGTTTCAGGCGCGTGTTCACTTCCGTCAGGCGCCTAGCCAGTTCGCCGCCCTCCTGCTCGAGCTGCGTTTCCTGCTTTTGCGCTTCGGTCAGCGCGCGCTGCTGGCTGGCCAGCTGGCTGCGTTTCTCGGCCAGCTGGCCGTCGGCCTGCACCAGCGGCTTTTTCGCCTCGCGCAGCGTGCGCGAGACCAGGAGCGCTTTCTCGCGTGCTTCGTGGTACTGCAGCGCAGGCAGCACTTCTTCGTGCAGCTCGCGCTTTTCTGCGTGCAGGTCGGACCACTGATGGTGATTCGCCACGCGCAGGCGCAGACCTTCGAGGTTGGTGCGCGAGGCTTCCAGTTCGGCCTCGAAGCGCTTGAGCTCTGTCTCAGTATCGCGCTGGTGGCGCTTGGCTTCGTCGTAGGCGTCCAGCACTTCCTTGTCGCCAAACACCTGAAACACCAGGTCAAGCAACTGGCGCGGCGCGTATTCGCACAGCTTGTCGGTTTCGCCCTGCTCGAGCGCCAGCACTTTCGACATCGCCGGCGACAGGCCGGCCGACGCCAGGCGCTTGCGGTAGTTTTCCACGCCCAGCCAGTCGGTCGCTTCGGTCACTTCCTCGATCTCGACGTTCCCGGGGCGCATCAGGTACTGGCGCTTCCAGTCGCCGCCGTTCTTTTGCACCTGGCAAAACAGCGTGACTTCATCGTCGGCGAAAAAGCCCGAGTGACGGAACGGCCGGTTCGACAACTGGCGCCCCACCGGCTTGTTGTCGACGACGGCGCGCAGCCAGGCGCTTTGCTGGCCCGAGTGGCGCGCATAGTGTTTGTACGTGCGGCCCATCGAGCAATCGAGCCCGAACAGCGTGCGCATCGCGTCGAGCAGCGTGGTCTTGCCCGAGCCGTTCTGGCCGGCGATCGTGATGATCTTGGCGTCGAGCGGGATGTTCTTGATCCGCTGCCAGTAATCCCAGTGGACCAGTTCAAGTGATTTAATGTGGAACATCGGCTATCTCAATTCGGGGTGTCGGTGACATCGGCGTCGGGATCGGGGTCGGCGTCCCCATTGGGCGCGTCGGCCGGTGCATCATTGGCCGCAGCGCGGCGTGGCACCACCGCCAGCGGGGCGCGCTTGAAGACTTCGGACAGCGCGCCGTTGATGATGCGCTCCTTGAGCACGTCGGTGTCCATCATCAGGTCGAGCAGCGGGCCTTCCAGGATCACGTCGCCGCGGCGTTCGATGAAGCCCAGTTTCGACAGCACGCCCAGGTTCATGTCCATGCGCGTCTTCTTGCCCAGCTTGTCGCCAAAGTCCGACAGCAGCGCCGTGTACGAAATGCCGATCGACGTGTCTTCGGCGCGCGGGATCGACAACTCCTTTTCGAACATGTCGTTCTGGTCGTCGTCGATCGTCGTATGGGTTTCCTGGCGCTCGCGCTTGGGCAGGATGATCTGCGCCCACAGCACGACGAGCAGCGCCACGCCGTCGCGCGTCAGGCCGAAATTGTTGTTCTGCCAGATGTCCTTGGCGCCGAAGATCTTCGGCTCGACGTTGCGGTGCAGGGCCACGGTAACGTGGTCGGCATACACGTTATCGAGCAGCTTCAGGCCCGATTCCAGCAGGCGCTTGTCGACTTCGGCGCGGAACTGGTCGTCCGACAGCGCGCGCTTGACCATCTTGTCGTCGCGGCGCAGGGTCTGGTGCGTCAGCAGGCGCGCGATCAGGATTTGTGCATCGTCATTCATGGGGCAGGCTGTCCATCAGGAGTGGGATCGGCATTCAATGAAAGGGTCGCGACCGACATGGCCGCCACTTCCGGGTCGTTCAGCTGGACCATCTCGTCGAGCGAGACGAACGTGAGCGGCAGGCGCGCCAGTTCGGCGGTCGCGCCCTGCAGACTCGCTTCGGACGCATCGCCCAGCAGCGGCAGCAGCGAGGCGCGGTACGACGCCAGCGCGAACGTGGCCGGCAGCAGCGATTCGTGCAGTTGCACGCGGCGCGGGCCGACACTCGAAAATTCGGGGAAGTTACCCAGGTTGGCGAAGTCGGCCAGCTTGTTGATCCAGTCGTTCAGCTCGAGCTGCATGGCCGGATTGTCGTTGATCGTCAGCGGCGCATCCTGGCCGCTCGGCAGGCCTTTCGGGCCGGTCGAGATGATGCGCTCGGCCAGCAGTTCGGTTTCGGCCACGTCGATCATCTCGGCCGGGGTGCCGAACAGCGGCGTGACCGGGCGGTCGATCGCGCCGGCGGCCAGGCTGGCCAGGTCGTCGTGCGCCAGCAGCCAGCGTTTCACGTCGGTGGTCGACAGGCCCGACTGGCCCAGGTGCACGCGCTGGCGTTCGATCTGGTTCAGCGCGCGCGAGAACATGCCCTGCATGTTCAGCAGTGCACTTTGCGCGCGGCCGATCGCCTGCGCCGCGCGGTGCGTGGCGGCGTCGGCCCGCTCGTCGGACGTGATCGCGCGCAGGATGACCGAGCCCTTCTCGACCCAGTCGCAGGCCATGTGCCACTTCGCCTGCGAGGTGCGCAGGCGAAACTCGGAGCCGGACGCGATCGCATCGCGAAACTCTTCGGTCAGTTCGACCAGGCGACCCAGCAGGTGTTTCAGCTGGTCGACCGTGACGCCACCCACGGCCTGGGCGCCGGCCACCTGCGACAGCAAAAAGCCCATCTCGGCTTCATCGCCTTCGGGCTTGCCCAGCGCCAGCAGGGTTTCCAGCGCGGACAGCACATTGCGCGCCAGCGGCGTGATGCGGTAGACGGCCGCCGGGGCATCCCAGGCCAGTAGGCCATGGCCGCGCAGGCGGTTGAGCACCGTTTCCAGGCTTTCGGGAACGAGATAGGCCAGCTTCTGGTTGATGTCGGCGCGCGAAAAAGCTGATGTAGATGCATCGCCAGCCAGTTCGCGCAGGACGAGCAGACGCACCAGCACGCCATCTTGCGAACCGTGGAACAGGGCCGTGAAGGCCGACAGCATTGGCTGGGCACGCTTGAGGTGGAAGACTTGCTCGATCTCGTCGGGCGCAATGCCATCCTGGAAGTGCACCTGCAGCGGATCAAGTTCTTGCGCTGTCGTCGAGGCGTCGGCAGCGTGCGCCGCGCCGGCTTGGGGGTCGATCATTTTGTTAATAACCAGTCTCGTGCGCGGCCGAGACGGGTCTGCAGTGCATTTGTTACAACAGACCCGGCCAGCTTCGCGGGGGCGTCAGTATAACAGTTAAGACTGGGCAATTCCGGAATGGCTGCCCGCTGGGGCAGCCTCTGCAACACCGCGCAGGCTCACGTCGCGGCTTACGACTTGGTCACGCTCTTGAGCGTCTGCTCGATGGTTTCCTTGTCGCCTTCGGTGAAGCGGATCTTGACCGGATAGTACTCGTGCGCCGGTGCCAGCCAGACGTCCACGCTCTGGTCGCGGCTGCCTTTCAGGGCGGTGCGCGTGACGAGGATCGCATCCACCTCGCCCAGGCCCGTTTTGACTTTTTCGCTCCGCACGACCTTGAAGGTCCAGGTCTCGGCGCTGCTGCGCCCTGCCACGAAGAACGGCCATTCCGAGCCCGGCTTGAACTTGTCGCCGGCGGCGCGCGCCACGGCGGCCAGTTGCCAGGTGACCGACACGCGGTCCTGCTCCCCGCCCTTGAGCGGATAGGTCTTCTCGCCTTCCGAGAAGCGCATCGTCTTGTCGCCACGGTCGAACGTGATCGAGGTCGGGTCCTTGCGCATGCGCTTTTCGGAAAACTCGGTCGGCGCCAGGCCGTAGGCGTCGATGACGCCCTGGCTGCGGTTGTCGAGCAGCGTACCCAGGATCGCCACGCGCGACTCGAAGCGCACATCGTACTTGCCGTCGCCGGCGCGCCAGGTTACGGTAGCGTCGCCTTTCAGGGCCAGGCCTTTCTGACGCGCGGCCAGGTCGTAGGCCAGGTCGGCCGATGGCGGCAATTCGAACGCGCGCTTGACGGCCTGATGGGCGGGCTGGGCGGACGCGCCACCCAGTGCGAAGGTCAGCGCCAGGGCTGCACCGATGTGTCGAATGTTGTTCATAGGCATATCAAGATCCTGAATGGTCCAAGACGATATTATTCACTGTTTGCGTGGTTACTGCTCCGTTGGGCTCGGTATTGCGAATCCGCACCGGATACCAGCCATGCGCGGGGGCCAGCCAGATGTCCAGGCGCGACTTGTACGAGCCAGGTTGCGGCGGACGCGTCAGGTGCCAGGTTTGCAGTGTGCCGAGTTTGGTGTCGATCGCTTCCTGCCCCACCACCGTGAAGCGGTAGATGACCGCGTCGCGGTCTTCTCCGACAAAAATATCGATGGCGCCGGTGAGCTGCTTCGGGTCGCCGCGCGCGATCGCCGCCAGTTGCAGCGGGATGCTGGCCTTGTCCTGGGCGCCAGCGGGCAATTGGTGCGTCGCTTCCGATGCCGAAAACGTGATCACGCCCTTGCCCCAGTTGAAATGGGTGGCCGTCATGGCGCGGCCACGCCGCTTCTCGGTCATCGTGATCGGCGCGAAGCCCGTTGCGGCCACGGCCCCCTCGCTCTTTAATACCACCAGATTGACCCGCGCGAACACGACGCGGATGCCGGCCTCGATCTGGATGCGGTAGCTGTCCGCGTTCAGTTGCCAGGCCAGCAGCGCCTCGCCCGACCACGCGGTGCCGTCGGCGTCGGTGCGCGCGACGTCGAGCGTGATCTTTGCGGGCGGTGGCATGTCGACGACGTAGCGGCGTGCTTCCGGCGTTGCCGGTGTTGCCGGCGGCGGCGGTACAGCCGCTGCCGGCGCGGGTGCTGGCGGCGCCTGCGGGGCCGGCGCCACGGGCGTCGGCTCGGCCACCGGCGCAGCGGGCCCGGTGCCAGGGCCGTCCGCGGCGGGCACTGCGGCGCTGACCGGTGTGATGTCCCCTGGCCGGTCGGGCACGGCAATCTCCACAGGCACCGGCGGCACGCGGGGCAATGGCGGTGGACTCACCTCGGGCAGCGGCACCGGTTCGGGCGCAGGCACCGGTGCTGCGTCCACCGGCAGCAGCTGGGTCACCAGCGTCAGTGGCGCGCCACCGGATACGGCCGGAAGCGACAGGCCCGGGCTGACACCCTGCAGCTCGCTCAGGACGATCCAGTGCAGCAGCACGACTACCGCCACTGGCAGCAGCCGGCGACGACGGGGAAGAAGAATCGGTGCGGATGGCATGACGCTAGTGTAGCGCGGGCGCCGGGATGGACACGCGTGCCGGGTCAGGGCAACAGGATGGACAACTCCTGCGCGCCGGCGCGCAGGACCGGCAGGAAGTCGTCTTCCATCTTGCGGCGCGACACCCGCGCCGCGTGCGCGCCGATATTCAGCGCCGCCAGCACAGTGCCCGACGCGCCGCGCACCGGCACGGCAATCGAACGCAGGCCGACCTCCAGCTCTTCTTCTACCAGCGCGTAGCCGGCATCGCGCACCTCTGCCAGGATGGCCCTGAGCCGCTCCGGGTTGACCACCGTAAGCCCGGTCATGGCCTTGAGCGGCACGTGCGCCAGGTAGTCGTCCAGCTCGGGCGCCGGCAGATGTGCAAGCAGTACGCGGCCCAGCGCCGTGCAATACGCCGGCAGGCGGCTGCCGGTCGTGAGCGACACCGACATGATGCGCGAGGCGGCCGAGCGGCCCACATACAGCACTTCATCGTCCTGCAGCACGGCGAGCGAGCAGGATTCGTTCAGGCTGCGGCTGACCTGGTTCAGGTAGGGATGGGCCGAGACCGTGAGCGGCGTCGACGACAGGTACGAGTACCCGAGCGACAGCACTTTCGGCTTGAGCGAGAACTGGTTGCCGTCGGCACCCGCATAGCCCAGCGCGATCAGCGTGTGCAGGCAGCGCCGCACCGAGGCGCGCGGGATGGCCGTGCGGTGGCTGATCTGGGCAATCGTCAGGCTGCGGCGCTGGTCGCTGAACGCCTGCAGCACCGACAAGCCTCGCGCCAGTGACAACATGAAGTTCGGGTCGCTGGCGGGAACGTCCGCTGCGGCGGGCTCAGTTGGCTCGTTTGGTGTGCTCACAATGCTCCTTGGCAAAAAATGATAAACCGTTCGGCAATCGAACACATTCCGTCGGGCCATCTTGCGCCATGACCCGACCCACTTCTACACTCGATTCACCTGTTCTGTGATCAGACATTAGTGCGATTATCGAACAGTGTCAACGAGCGCCTTGCGCTGGAGAGGACCTGCACCATGATCGACAAGATTTCACCTTCGCTGGCCGCGGCGGTGGCCGATATCCCGGATGGCGCGACCATCCTGATCGGGGGCTTCGGCACCGCCGGCATGCCTGCCGCCCTGATCGACGCACTGATCGCCCAAGGGGCGCGCGACCTCGTCATCGTCAATAACAACGCCGGCAACGGCGACACCGGCCTGGCGGCGCTGCTCAAGGCGCGCCGCGTGCGCAAGATCATCTGCTCGTTCCCGCGCCAGGCCGATTCGCACGTGTTCGACGCGCTGTACCGGGCGGGCGAGATCGAACTCGAACTCACGCCCCAAGGCAACCTGGCCGAGCGCATCCGCGCTGCCGGCGCCGGCATCGGTGGCTTTTTTTCGCCCACCGGTTATGGCACCGATCTGGCGGCCGGCAAGGAAACGCGCCTCATCGACGGGCGCCACTATGTATTCGAGTCACCGATCCATGCCGACTTCGCGCTGATCAAGGCCTTGCACGGCGACCGCTGGGGCAACCTCGTGTACCGCAAGACAGCGCGCAACTTCGGCCCGATCATGGCGATGGCCGCGCGCTGCACGATCGCCCAGGTCACCCGCGTGGTCGAACTGGGCGAACTCGATCCGGAAGCCATCGTCACGCCAGGCATTTTTGTTCAGCGTGTCGTACTGGGAGAACCCGCATGCAACGCTTGACCCGTGACCAGATCGCCGCGCGCGTCGCGCGCGACATTCCCGAAGGCGCTTACGTGAACCTGGGGATCGGCCTGCCGACGATGGTTGGCGCGCACCTGCCCCCGGACCGCGAGATTTTTCTGCACAGCGAAAACGGCCTGCTCGGCATGGGCCCGCCGCCTGCCCCCGGCGACGAGGACGAAGACCTGATCAATGCCGGCAAGCAGCCGGTGACGCTGCTGGCCGGCGGCAGCTACTTCCACCACGCCGATTCGTTCGCGATGATGCGCGGCGGGCACCTGGACATCTGCGTGCTCGGCGCGTTCCAGGTGTCCGTACGGGGCGACCTGGCCAACTGGCATACGGGCGCACCGGACGCGATTCCGGCCGTGGGCGGCGCGATGGACCTGGCCATTGGCGCCAAGCGTGTGTTCGTCATGATGGAGCACCAGACGCGTGACGGCGCCAGCAAGATCGTCGAGCGTTGCACCTATCCGCTCACCAGCCTGGCATGCGTGAGCCGCATCTATACCGACCTGGCCGTGCTCGATGTGACGCCCGATGGCCTGGCAGTGCGTGACATCGTCGACGGTCTGTCGTTCGCCGAACTCGAACGCCTGACCGGCATGGCGTTGACGGATGCGACGCAACCCCACCCCGCCCAACCATGACAGGAGCCGCGATGCAGGACGCTTATCTATGCGATGCAGTGCGCACGCCAATTGGCCGCTATGGCGGCGCACTGAAAGACGTGCGCGCCGACGACCTGGCCGCCATCCCTTTGCGCACCCTGATGGCGCGCCACCCGGACGTGGATTGGTCGCAGGTCGATGACGTGATTCTCGGCTGCGCCAACCAGGCCGGCGAAGACAACCGTAACGTGGCGCGGATGGCCACGCTGCTGGCCGGCCTGCCGGAGCAGGTCAGCGCGACCACCGTCAACCGCCTGTGCGGCTCGGGGCTGGATGCGCTCGGCATTGCGGCGCGCGCGATCAGGACCGGCGAAGCGGCCTTGATCATCGCCGGCGGCGTCGAGTCGATGACGCGCGCGCCGTTTGTGATGGGCAAGGCCGACAGCGCCTTCTCGCGCCAGGCCGGGCTCCAGGACACCACCATGGGCTGGCGCTTCATCAACCCGGCGCTGCAGGCGCAGTATGGCGTGGCGACGATGCCCGAGACGGCGGACAACGTTGCGCGCGACTTCGGCATCAGTCGCGCCGACCAGGACCGCTTTGCGCTGGCCAGCCAGACCAAGACCGCTGCCGCCCGCGCTGCGGGCCTGTTCGACGCTGAAATCGTGGCCGTGACGATCCCACAAAAGAAAGGCGAGTCGCTCGTGTTTTCGCACGACGAACACCCGCGCGCGACGACGCTCGAGGCGCTGGCCCGGCTTGCGCCCGTGGTCGCCGCCGACGGCACGGTCACGGCGGGCAACGCGTCGGGCATCAATGACGGGGCCTGCGCGCTGATCGTGGCCAGCGGCGCAGCGGCAGCGCGCCACGGACTCACGCCGCGCGCACGCATCGTGGGCATGGCCACGGCCGGCGTGGCGCCCAGCATCATGGGCATCGGCCCGGTGCCGGCCGTGCACAAGCTGCTGCGCCAGACGGGCCTGACGCTGGCGCAGATGGACCTGATCGAACTGAACGAAGCGTTTGCCGCGCAGGGCCTGGCCGTGCTGCGCGAACTGGGGCTGGCCGACAACGATCCGCGCGTGAACCCGCAGGGCGGCGCGATCGCGCTGGGCCATCCGCTGGGCATGAGCGGCGCGCGCCTGGCCACCACTGCCCTGTTCCAGCTCGAACGCAGTGGCGGGCGCTTCGCGCTGTGCACCATGTGCATCGGCGTGGGGCAAGGCATCGCACTCATCATCGAACGCGTCTGAATACAAAGGAGAAGACCGCTCTACCCTGGTTCGTCAAGCAGCCGGCGCCCGACGCCAGCGCTTTCCTATAAAAATACAAGGAGACACCATGCATCGACAAGACGTGACACTGGTCACCGGCGGCAGCGCCGGCATCGGCCGGGCCATCTGCGAAACGCTGATCGCGCAAGGCCGCACGGTCATCAATCTCGATTACCGCCAGCCCGACTGGCGGCACGACCAGCTCGTGTCGTTCCAGGTCGACCTCACGCGCCAGAACGAGACCCGCATGATCGCGCAGCAGATCGCCGCCGCCTATGACGTGACGGCGCTGGTCAACAACGCGGGCGCCACCCGTCCCGGCACCATCGACACGGCCACGATGGACGATCTCGATCATGTGGTCGACCTGCATCTGAAAGCCGCCATCCTGCTGATCCAGGCGTTCCTGCCCACGCTGCGCGCATCGGGACACGGCCGCATCGTCAACATCGCCTCGCGCGCGGCGCTGGGCAAAGCCGAGCGCATCGTGTATGCCGCGACCAAGGCCGGCCTGATCGGCCTGACACGCACGCTGGCGCTCGAACTGGGCGGCGACGGCATCACCGTCAATGCCGTGGCGCCGGGGCCGATCGCGACCGACCTTTTCCACAACAGCAATCCCGACGGCGCGCCACAAACCCGGCGCATCATCGACAGCATCGTGGTGGGCCGCCTCGGTACGCCGGACGACGTCGCGCGCGCCGCCGCCTTTTTCCTGTCGCCCGACAATGGTTTCGTCACCGGCCAGGTACTGTACGTCTGTGGCGGTACCACGCTGGGCGTGGCCCCGGTCTGATTCGATCTGCAACAAGGCCTGGCTGCCATCCGCACGCTTGCCCGGTCCATTTCGCCGCATCCGTTGTCCTTATTGGAGACCCACCATGTCACGCACCTTTTTGTCGACCCGCCGTACCCTCACCCTTGCCGCCGCGTCGGCCCTCGGCCTGCTGGCCCTGACGCCGCTGGCGGCGCAGGCACAGGCCTTCCCCACCAAGGCCATCACGATCGTTGTCCCGTTCTCGGCCGGCGGCACGACCGACATCCTGGCACGCGTGCTGGGTCAATTCATCAGCAAGGATCTTGGCCAGCCGGTCATCATCGACAACCGCGCCGGCGCGGGCGGCAATATCGGCACCCAGCTCGTGGCGCGCGCCGCGCCCGACGGCTACACCATCCTCATGGGCACGGTCGGCACCCACGCCATCAACCAGAGCCTGTATCCGAAACTGGGATTCGACCCGATCAAGGACTTCGCGCCGCTCACGCGCGTGGCGCTGGTGCCGAACCTGCTGGTGGCCAATCCGGCGCAGCCGTTCAAGACCGTCAAGGAGCTGATGGCGTATGCCAAGGCCAACCCCGGCAAGGTCACGTTTGGCTCGTCGGGCAGCGGCACGTCGATTCACCTGTCCGGCGAACTGTTCAAGCAGATGGCCGGGGTCGACATCCAGCACGTGGCCTACAAGGGCAGCGCGCCGGCCGTCAATGACCTGCTTGGCAACCACATCGCGATCATGTTCGACAATATGCCGTCGGCCATCGGCCACGTCAAAGCCGGCAAGCTGCGGCCCCTGGCCGTCACCACGGCGCAGCGCTCGCCGGCGCTGCCCGACGTGCCGACGATTGCCGAAGCGGGCGTGCCTGGCTACGAAGCCACGTCGTGGTTCGGCCTGCTGGCGCCGGCCAAGACGCCGGCCCCGGTCGTGGCCAAGCTGAACGCGGTGATCCTCAAGGCGCTGGCCGATCCGGACGTCAAGAAAAAGCTGCTGGAGCAAGGCGCCGAACCAGCCGGCGAGACACCGGCGCAGTTCGCCGCCTTCATCGGCAGCGAGACGGTCAAGTGGGGCAAGATCGTCAAGCAGTCCGGCGCGACAGCGCAGTAAGCTGCCGTGGTGCGCGGGGCGTGGTCTGGCCCCGCGTTATCTGCTACGCTAGCCGCACCAACCAAGGAGATCCACCCATGCTCAAGCCGCCGATGCCCGGAATGAACGACACCCTCGACTTCGTCAAGAACCTGTGGGGCGGCATGCAGATTCCCGGCACGGTGCCGGGCATGGCGGGCATGCCCGGTATCCCGCCGCTGCCCGGCGCGGGCATGTCGGTGGAAGACCTGGACAAGAAGATCGCCGACCTGAAGGCGGTCGAGGCCTGGCTCACGCTCAACCAGAACATGCTGCACGGTACGATCCAGGCACTGGAAATCCAGCGCGGCACGCTGGCCACGCTCAAGGCGATGGGTGACAGCATGGCCCAGGCCATGGGCCAGACGAAAGTCGGCGAATCGTCGGTCGCGCCGTTCGCGCAATTCTTCGCACAGATGGCGCAGGCGGCCACGCCGGCTGCTGCTGCGGCGCACACGCCGCCAGCGCCATCGGCACCCCCGCCGCCCCCGCCGCCCGATCCGGCGCAGGCTGCACCGGACCTCGCAGGCGCCGCCATGCCGGCCGCCATGGCCTGGTGGAATTTATTGCAAGACCAGTTCCGCCACGCCGTGGCCAGCGCTATCCCGGCCGAGGGCGCAGAAGGCGCCGATGCAGCCGACCCTGCAGCCACCCCGCCCGATGCGCCATCGGCCGAGCCGGCAGCGCGTGCCCGGCGCACCAACCGCGGCAAGGCCGACAAGCCCTGACGCCAGCAGCGCCCCATTGACGGGGCTGGTGGCGCACGCGCATAAACCGTGCTGAACTGATCGGGCGGCCCGCCTTTCGCGGCCGCGCCTGTCGTCCAGCCGGAGCGCGCCATGCTGCCCAGTGACCTGTCCCACCTGACACCATCGCAGGTCGACGACCTGCGCCGCAAGCTCGCCGCTGCCGGCTGCCATCCCCCACCGCACGCCAGCACCATCAGCCAATTGCACGACGCGTTCGCGCTGCTGCGCCGCCGTCACGGCCTGGCGCCGGCAAGCACCATCGATGCCGACACGCTGCGCTGCCTGGACCTTGGCGCCGGCCTGCTGTTTGGCGAAGTGCTGCGCGACGAACTCGATCTGCTGCGGCCCGCCAGCAGCGAACCACTGGATGCCGGCGTGCCGCCCGACCGCGCACGCTTGCAGGCACGCGCCCACGACGGCCTGCTCGCCGGCCTGGCCCTGTCCGGCGGCGGCGTGCGCAGCGCCACGTTCGGCCTGGGCGCCCTGCAGGCGCTGGCGCGCCACCGCTTGCTGGGCCGGATCGATTACCTGTCCACCGTGTCGGGCGGCGGTTTTGTCGGGGGCTGGCTGGCGCGCTGCCTGCACGCGCATGGCAACGACATCCAGCAGGTCGAAGCCTTGCTGGCGCCGCCGGCTGGCGCAGTTGCAGGCGAAGCGCCCGAGCTGCGCTTCCTGCGCCAGTACAGCAACTACCTGTCGCCACAGGGCGGCATGTTCAGCGCCGACACCTGGACACTGCTCGGCATCTATGTGCGCAACACGGGCCTGAACCTGACCATGCTGGTCGCCTGGCTGTGCGCACTGCTGCTGCTGCCGCGCTTTGCCGTCTGGGGCGTGCACCGGGTCGTGGCGCCGGGGGGGCCGTGGGCGCACCTGGGAGACGCAGCCTGGATCGCTGGCGTGCTGCTGTTCCTGTGCGCCGTGTTCTGCATCGCGCTGTCAGTCTCCAGCAAGCCCGAAAGCTCGCGCGGCCGGCGCCGCTTTCCGCTGTCGCAGGGGGCCGTCCTGTGGTGCATCAACCTGCCGCTGCTGCTGGCGGGCTTTCTCGGCAGCCTTGCGCTGTGGCGCCATGGCGGCGCCGCGCCCGCAACGCTGCTGCCGCCGCAACTGGCCCACCGGCCTTACTGGCTGCTCGCGCCCGGGGTGGTCTACTTCATTGTCTGGGCCTGCGGCTGGTACCTGGCGCACGACCGGTCCAGCCCCTACCGGCGCGCCGGCTATAGCGTCTGCAGTGCCGGCGCCCTGGCGGTGCTGCTGGTCATGCTCGACGCCGCGCGCACCTTCGCATCGGCGATGGTGGTGTGGCTGCCGGACGGCGGCGCGCCGCTGTCGTGGTGGCTGTGCGGCGCCGTGGCGCTACTGCTGCTGTGCGCACTCTGGCTGGTGATGTACACACGCCTGCGCGCCGACCCGCCGCTGCGCGACCTGACGCGCGCGGAGCTCGGCGAAGGCCTGTCGCACTTTGCCTGCGCGATGGGCGCGCTCACGCTGGGCACGGTGCTGCTGCTGTGCGCGCTGGCGTTGCTGCCGGCGCCGGGGGCGCATCCGTTATTCAACAACGCGATCGCGCTGGCGACCTTCGGCATGCCATCGATGATGGCGCTGTTTGCCGTCACGATGAACCTGATGATCGGCCTGATCGGCCGCCAGTACAGCGATGCGAGCCGCGAATGGTGGAGCCGCCAGGGCGCATGGACTGCGATCTTTGCGCTCGGCTGGCTGGCCGCGTATGGCGTGTGTTTCTTCTTCGCGCCACTGCTGCACTGGGCCTGGCTCACCTATGCGCCGTGGTCGAACCTGGCCACGCTGCTTGGCTGGCTGGCCACCACGGCCTTCGGCCTGAAGGCCGGCAGCGGTGGTGCGACCGGCGCCCGCGTGGCGCGCGACCCGAAACTCGAACTGGTGGCGCGCCTGGCACCGTATGTGTTCACGGTCGGGATCTTTGCGCTGCTCGGCAGCCTGGTGCAGCTGACGGTGGCGCGCCCGCACCTGCACTGTCCGGGCGCCACGTTCGCCTGCGTGTTCCAGGAGCACGCGAACGCCACGCTGGCGACCCGGGGCAGTACGCTGCTGGTGGCGTTTGCCGGCTTTCTCGGGGCCGCGCTGGTGCTCGGCTGGCGTGTCGACATCAACAAGTTTTCGCTGTACATGCTGTACCGGAACCGCGTCGTGCGCGCCTGGTTCGGCGCCGCCAACCGCACCCGCCGGCCGCACCCGTTCACCGGCTTCGATCCGGGCGACGACATGCTGCTCGCCGAGCTCAAAAACGCGCGCCCGTACCCGATCGTCAACACGGCGCTGAATCTGGTGGATGGCGAAGAACTGGCATGGCAGACACGGCGTACCGCTTCATTTGCATTCACGCCGCGCTGGTGCGGCTACGAACAAGCGGGGCCTGGCGGCGGCGGCTGCTACCGCCCCACCGCTGCCTATGCCGCGCAGGCGGGCGTCGGCCTGGACGATGACGCCGGCGTTCGGCTCGGGATGGCAGTGGCGCTGTCGGGCGCCGCGGCCAGTCCGCACATGGGCGCGCATTCGTCGGCGCCGCTGAATTTCTTGATGACGATGTTCAATGTGCGCCTGGGGCGCTGGTGCCCGAACCCGGCGCGCCCGACCTGGACCAGTTCATCGCCTCCCATTGGCCTGTTCAGCCTGTTGGCCGAGCTGTTCGGCCAACTGGATGCCGACGCCGGCTACGTGCACCTGAGCGATGGCGGCCACTTCGACAACCTGGGCATCTACGAACTGGTGCGGCGCCGCTGCCGCCTGGTGATCGCAGTAGACGTGGGCAGCGACCGCGATCACGCCTTCGAAGACCTGGGCAACGCGATCCGGCGCTGCGCCACCGACCTGCACGTGCGAATCGACCTGGATGTGGGGCGCCTTGCGGTCGCGCCGGAAACCGGCATGTGCCGCGCCAGCTGCGCCGCCGGCAGCATCCGCTACAGCCAGGCTGACCGCGCTGCCGGCGATGGCGTCATCCTGTACCTCAAGCCGGCCATTGTCGGCACCGAAAACGCCGACCTGCTCAATTACCGCAAGCAGCATCCCGATTATCCGCACGAGAGCCTGGCCGACGGCTGGTTCGATGAAGCGCGTTTCGAGAGCTATCGCGCACTGGGTGAACACGTGCTGGCGGGCGCGCTGGCCGATGCGGCCCGGGCGGCGGCGCAGGCCGATGGCGGCTGCGATCTTGACAAGCTGTGCGCGCAATTACTGCGCCAGCATGGGCCGGTGCGCTAAGCGAAGCGGTTGCTGTGCGTGGGCTTCGGCGCCGGCGTCGATTCGGCCGGCGTCTCGACCACTTCTTCCTTCTGGTCGGCAGCATCCACCGGCGCAGGCGGCGCTGCCGGATCGGCTTTCGGCTGCAAACCGCGCAACTGCTCCATCAGCTGCGCAAAGCGCTGCTGCCCCGGCTGCAGCTTGTCGACGTGTTCGAGCACCATGCGTGCCTCGACGTCGAGTTCTTCGTCATAGCCTTCCTGCTGCATGTGCGAGATCGAAATCTGCACGGCGTTGAACAGCACCCGCACATTGTCCGGCACCCGCTCGCGCGCCATGCGCATCCACTTGACGGCGTCGGGGAGCTTCCCGCTCTTCCACAGCACGACGCCCTGGTTCATCAGGTCCACCGCTTCCTTGCGCGCAGCGCGGATGATCGCCGCGCCCTCTTCGCTCAGGCGCGCCTTGTCGAAAATGGCCTGGACCTCGTCCTGCAGCAGATTGTTGTCGTGGTTGTTGCGCACCACGTGGGCCAGCACCTCGCCCGGCGTGTCCTTCACGCCCACCGCAAACAGCAGGATCGCCATCTCGATGCAGATCGCCGTGCCGGGGCGTTTGGGGTCGAGCTCCAGCATTGCTTCGAGCTCGTCGCCGGCGCGCCGCGCGTTGCGGTAGTCGCCGCTCTCGTGGTGGATCAGGCCTTCGGTGATCTTGGCGCGCAGCGCCATGTCGTCGTATTCGCCGCCGAAATCACGCTGGGCCAGTTGCAGCAGTTGCAGCGCATCCTTGGTATTGTTTTTCAGGCCGCACACGCGCGCCAGGCCAAGATAGGCATCGGGCGTCTTGCGGATCGAGTACTCGCCAATCACCAGGCACTTGCGAAACGCCTTTTCGGCCAGCGCCACGTTGCCCAGCTTGAGCGCGGCCTGGCCCAGGTTGCGCTGGCGCGGCACCGAATTGGGCGAGAGCTTGGCCGCGCGCTCCAGGATCGCGGCCGCTTCGTCGTGCCGGCCCAGCCCCTGGTAGGCCTGCGCCAGCTGGTCGTAGGCATCGATGTAGTGGCGGTTCTCGGCGATCACGGTCTGGAACATCTGGCGCGCCTGCTCGAAGTCGCCGTCGGCCAGGCGGATCTTGCCCAGGCCAGCGCGCGCCCAGTGGTATTCGCGCTGGCCCAGCACCTGCTCGTACACGGCGCGCGCCAGCGCCGGCTGGCCGCTGCGCTCGAGCATGCGCGCCTTCATGCGCAGCAGCTCGATCACGTGGGTGCGATTGGCGGCGATCTGCTCGTCGCACAAGGTCGCGGCGCGCAGGTAATCCTTTTCCATGAACGCCTGGTCGATCAGCCGAAAAATCTGCTTGCGGCGCCACACGCGGTTCAGACGCGAGAGCAGCACGCCTTCGGTGATCGGCTTGACCAGGTAGGCGTCGGGCTGATGCTCGGCCGCGCCCATTACCGATTCGACGCTCTTTTCGGCCGAGACCATCACGAACACGCTCGATGGCAGCAGCAACTGGCGGATGCGCGCTTCTTCCAGCACCTGCTGGCCGTTCTTGCCCTCGCCCAGGTTGTAGTCGCACAGGACGACGTCGTAGCGCGTCTTGAGCAGGAGGCTCATGGCCTCGCCGCCGCTCGAGGCCTGGTCGATCGTGCGCGCGCCCAGGCTGCGCAGGCTTTCGCGCAGCAGCTGGCGGATACCGGCAAAGTCGTCGACGATCAGGTAGTGTTTGCTGGCCCAGTCGATCTGTTCGAGCACCTTGGGCAAGGCGGGCGTGGGCGCCGCAGGGGTGGGCACGGGCACGAGGGCTGCGATGGCAGCGGCGGGCGTGGTCATGGCAGCGTCAGGATGAAGCAGCCGCCGCCCAGCTGGCCGCCATTTTCGAGCCGCACCGCGCCATGGCGCCCGCGATGCTGGTGCATGCGCGCCACCTCACTCGAAAAGTACAGGCCCAGGCCCGCGCTGTTGGTGGCGAAATTGACACCGATGTCGCCGCTTTCGGGCGTACCGGCCGCCAGCAGGGCCGGCGGAAAACCGGCGCCATTGTCTTCAACACGGATCTCGAACTGCCCGTCGACCTCGCGCGCGGCCAGCAGGATGCGGTCGCGCGTATAGTGCAGCGCGTTGTTGACCGCGTGCGAGACGACGCCGACGATCAGGTCTTCGTCGACGTGGGCGATCAGGTCGGGATCGACATCGAGTTCGAGCCGGATGCCGCGCGATTCGAGCAGCACGCGCGCGAGCGCCACGACCTGCTCGACGACCTGCCCGACTTCGAGCGGCTGCACATCGAACGGGTAACCGGGCTTGCCAACCTGCTTGTACAGCGCAAGTAGTTGCATCAGATTGTCGTTCAGGCGGCGCGTCTGGTACAGCATCTGCCCCATCTGGCTATAGGCTTTCTCGGTCTCGGGCGTGGCGCCGTCGAGCAGCCGCTCGAGCGTACTGGACAGCACGCTGATCGAGTTTTTCATGTCATGCGCAGTCACCGCGAGAAACAGGAACAGCTCGGGCGAATGTGGTGCATCTTCCATCGCGAACAAGCCTCCTTCGGCGGTTGATAATTGCTACCGGTAAATTATACCGGCTCGACCAGCACAGTCTGGACGCGATTGCCCCGGATGAGCGCACATTTGCGGCAACGCAACAGCTACAGGTCTCCCGCGCTGCTGGCCGGCTGCCGGGCGCCACGGCGCGCGCGGAGCACGAAGCGGGCCGGATCGAGTGCATCGACCAGCGTCATTTCCAGTGGCAACGGCTCGCCTTCCAGCTGGGCAGCCAGCAGTTCGGCTGCCAGCGGCGCCCAGATCAGGCCACGCGAGGCATAGCCCAGCAAGCCGTACAGCCCCGGATGGCGCGGCACGTCGCGCAGGCGCTCGGTGCTGCCGGCAGCGCCGATATCGGGCAGGCGGCCGACGAGCGGCAGGCGGTCCGGCGCCACGCAGCGAAAGCCCACGCGCCCCGCCAGTGGCGCAGCGGCCGCGGCATGCGGATCGGACACCAGCGCGCGCAGGCGCGTCACGTTTTCCAGCTGGCTGCTGGCGCGCAGCGCGGGATCGGCATCGAGGTCATAGGTCGCCCCAGCGCACAGCACGCCCTGCGCGGATGGCGTCAGGTAGGCTTCGCGGCACAGCACCAGCGGCAACTGCGGCGCCGCGCCCGGCGGCAGGTGCGTGACCTGGCCACGCAGGGACTGCAGCGGCAGATCCGCAGTGAGCGCCATGCGGCGCGCGCCGGCGCCGCTGGCCAGGACGGCCGTCGGGGCGGTGGCGAGCACGGCGCCATCGGGCGCGCGCGCCAACCAGTTGTCTTCGGTTCGCTCCAGCGTCACGTCACCCGCGCCGAAGCAGCGCGTCAGGCGCGCGCCGCACGAGGCCAGCAGCGCCTCGCAGACGCTGCCCGGCCGCGCCCAGCCGCCTTGCGGGAACAGCCAGCCGCCGTCCGGCGCCGGCAGGCCAAGCAATGCCTCGGCCTCCGGGGATTCGAGCCAGCGCGCGAAATCAGGCGGGACGCTGCCATCGTTCGCGATCGCGCGCGAGACCGCTGCGTGATCGGCGTCGCGTGCCAGTTGCAGTACGCCGCAGGCGGCGCCGTCGAAAGCCTGGCCGACGCCGCCCAGCTGCTCCCACAGGCGCAATGCGTACAGGTAGGCGGCGCGCGTCAGGCGCGTCGGGACGTTGTCGTCGCGCGACAGCAACGGCATGAAGATGCCGGCCAGGTTGCCCGACGCTTCCATTGCCACCTCTGAATGACGCTCGATCAACGTGACTTGCCAGCCGCGCACACACAGGCGCGCCGCCAGCGCGCAGCCGGCCAGGCCCGCCCCCAGCACCAGCGCTTGGCGGACGGGTTGTGGCGTGACGGGCAGGCGTGGTTTGCGGCTGGCGAAGACGGCGTTGTCGTCGTTGTCGAACACGAAGCCTTGCGCTGCCAGAGCGGTTCTCTGCGCGTCATCCAGACCGGATGCAGACAGGCGCGCGCCCAGTGTGGTCAGGCGCGCCAGTGGTCGGGCAAAGGCGCTGCCGACGGGGGCATGCAGCCAGATGCAATCGAGGTGCGCATTGAGTTCGGCCAGCGCGCTCTCGAGCGGCGCGGCCAGAAGGTCCAGCGTAATGCCGGCCTGCGCCTGCGGGATGCGGTGAAAGCCCGGTTGCAGGTCCGGCGCCAGCGCCACGATGTGCAGGTGCTGCGGACGGTGCGGGTCGGCGTGCCAGGCCGCGACCAACGCGGCAACGCGCGCGCCATCGCCATGGTCGCTGTCGAAGACGGTGTAGCGCGCGCGGCCGCGCCAGTGGTCCTGCATCGGCATGTCAGCGCCGCGTGCGACAAATGCAGTCGCGGTCATGGTCGTCGACCATGCCGATGCCCTGCATGTAGGCGTAGACGATGGTCGAGCCGACGAACTTGAAACCGCGCTTGCCCAGGTCTTTCGACAGGCGGTCGGACAGGTCGGTGCGCGCCGGGCGGGCGCCGTCCGGCCAATCGTTGACGATCGGCGCGCCATCGACAAAGCCCCACAGGTAGGCATCGAGCGTCAGGCCCTGTTCGCGCATGGCCAGGTAGGCGCGCGCATTGGTGATCGCTGCAGCCACCTTCAGGCGGTTGCGCACGATGCCGGGGTTGGCCAGCAGTTCGGCCTTCTTGGCATCGTCGTAGGCCGCAATCTTGTGCGCATCCCAGCCATCGAAGGCGGCGCGGTAGGTGTCGCGCTTGTTCAGGATGGTTTCCCACGACAGGCCGGCCTGCGCACCTTCGAGGTTGAGCATCTCGAACAGCGTGGTTTCATCGTGACACGGCACGCCCCACTCGTTGTCGTGATAGGCGATGTAGCGCGGGTTGGCCATATTGGCCCACGAGCAGCGGGTGATGGTCATCGTTTGGCGCCGCGCGGCGGCATCTGGCGCAGGCAGGCCAGCACGTCATCGACGCGGCCGGCGGCGACCAGCTGCGCAGGCGTGCTGTCGCCAAGCGCGGCCTGGGGCGTGGTCATCCAGACATCGGCGGCGTCAATGCTGCCGAGCACCTGGCGTACTTCGTGCATGACCGCGTAATGGGTCTGGGCCTTGCTCGAATGGTCCTGGAACCGGGCCTGCAAGGCGCTCATGCTGTCGGGAGAAAGACGTTCGGAATCGGTCATGGTGTAGGTCTCGGTGGCGTTGGGGGCATCATACCTTGCGGCGGCGCGCGCCGGCCGGCCAGTGCGCCTCGATCACCTGCGCCAGCGCTGCCACGCCGCGCCGGATATCCACTGGCGGCACCGCCGAAAAGCCCAGCAGCAGCCCCGGCGCCACCGCGCAGTCCGGCGTAGCGGCGGGATTCGCAAAATACCCAAGCGGGCGCAGTTCGATGCCGGCGTCAAACGCCGCCTGCGCCACCCTGGCTTCCACAGGAATGCGGCCACGCTCATCGGGCCGGAAGTGCGTGCACAGGTCCAGCCCCGCATCGGCCGGACCACAGCGCAAGCGTTCGCCAAGCCGGTCGTCCAGTGCCGTCATCAACGCCGCGCGTCGTTCGGCATACGCGTCGCGCGTGCGCCGGATATGGCGCATGAAGTGGCCTTCGCCGATGAAGTCGGCCAGCACCGCCTGCGGCAGGATCGCGCTCTGGCGGTCGATCAGCGCTTTCGCGCGCGCCAGCGGTTCGGCCAGTGCCGGCGGCGCGACCACGTAGCCAAGTCGCAGCGCCGGAAACAGCACCTTCGAGAACGTGCCCACATAAATAACGCAGCCGGCGCGGTCGAGACTTTGCAGCGACGCCAGCGGCGGGCCGGTGTAGCGGTACTCGCTGTCGTAATCGTCTTCGATCACCCAGGCGCGGTTGGCCGTGGCCCAGCGCAGCAGTTCGAGCCGGCGCGCGAGGCTCATCGTGACACCCAGCGGCAGCTGATGCGACGGGGTCGCGAACACCATGCGCGCGTCGGGATAATGCAGCGCGCCGTATGCCACATCCATCCCTTCGTCGGTCACCGGCACGGTGCACAGGCGCGCCCCGGCCACCTGCATCGGCGCGCTGGCGCCCTGGTAGCCGGGCGACTCGAGCCAGACACCGTCACCGGGCGCGAGCAGCAGTTGCGACAGCAGGTACAGGGCCTGCTGCGAACCGGACGTGATCACGATCTGCGCCGGTTCGCACACCACGCCGCGCGAGGTGCGCAGATAAGCGCACAGCAGTTCGCGCAGCGGTGCGTAGCCGTTGGCCATGCCATAGCCGAGGTAGGGATCGGCACGGTGCGCACGCCGCAGCTGGCGCGCTTCGAGCTTGCGCCACAGGTCGAACGGAAACAGATCCAGACCCGGCATGCTGGGACGGAAGGCGCGCGGCGCACCGCCATCTGGCGGCGCCCGGCCCATGGCAGTGGCCATGGCCACGCCACGCGCCGGCAGTGCCCGCAGCAGGCCCGCCGTCTGGCGCGGACGGCGCGCCAGCGGCAAGGCGTCATCGACAAACGTGCCCTGCCCCACGCCGCCACGCAAGTAGCCCTCGGCGGTCAATTGGTCATAGGCTGCCAGCACGGTCTGGCGCGACACGGCCAGCACGGCGCTCAGCGTGCGCGTGGCCGGCAGGCGTGCGCCGGGCGCCAGCGCACCTTGCAGGATCGCGTCCTTGAGCCGTGCATACAACTGGCGAAACAGGGGGATCTCGCTACGCCGTTCGAGCGGCGTGGCGGCGATCAGGTCGTGGACATGCATGCTGGGCAATCTCAAATTGGTACGCCCATCTTTACCGTAATTGGCTATTTTGGAAAGCCAATTTGTAGCTCAGGATGCAGGCTCACCCTGGAGACACATTGCATGTATTGCCCTGCCCGTTTTGCCCAGCCTGACAGCGCCAGCCTGCACGACCTGATCTCCACTCATCCATTGGGGATGCTGGTCACGCACAGCGATGGCGTGCCGGATGCCGATCACCTGCCATTTGATGTGTACGCCAGAGAGGGGGTGTTGCGCACGCATGTCGCGCGCCGCAATCCCGTCTGGCGACGTGACGGGCAGCAGGTGCTGGTGGTGTTTCGCGGGCCATCGGGATATGCCACGCCGGACCGCGTGGAAAAAGAAGAGACCGGTGGCCGCGTGGTGCCCACCTGGACCTACAACGTGGTGCATGTGCACGGGCGGCTACGCACGATCGACGAGCCGGCCTGGCTGCTGGCGCAGGTGACGCGCCTGACCGACCGCATGGAACACATGCAAGCTGCGCCATGGGCGGTGCGCGATGCACCGGCCGAGTACATCGACGCGATGCTCAATGCCATTGTCGGCATCGAGATCGTGATCGAGCGAATCGAGGGGAAATGGAAAACCGAGCCGGCGCCACGGGTGCGAAGCACGCTTGGCGCCGACCCGGTCAATGCCGGATCTTAGTGGCTGGCGCCGGTATGACCTGCGGCGCCCGAGCTGCCGGTGCTGCCCATCTTGCCGCTAGCAACTTTCTCGGCGTGCTTCAGGTGCTCCTGCACGACCGGGATGGTCTTGTCGACCTGACCCTTGACGTCAGCATCCTTGGCCGCTTTCGAGGCTTTTTGCAGCTTGGCCAGCGTGTCCTTGTGTGCTGCCACGCCGCCCTGCTTCGTATAGGTCTTGTCGAACGCGTCGCCGTTGGCCTTTTCGAGCTTGGCCGCCAGCGCCTTGTGCTTGGCATCGAGCTCGGTCGGCAGGGTCACGCCTTTCGATTGTGCCAGCGTCTGCACTTCGGTCAGCGCCTTGCCATGGTCGTCGACCATTTTCTGAGCGAACGCTTTCACATCGGCATTCTGGCTCTTGCTTTGCGCCATTTTGCCCATTTCGACTTCAGCCATGTTCGACATTGCCATGTCCATGATGGCTTTGCGATCGGCTGCAGTCAGCTTCGCAGTGCCACTGGCGGTGGCGGCAGTCGCGCTGGCGCCCATCTGGGTGGAGGCAGTTTGCGCCTGCGCGCCAACCGAACCGAACATGGCTGCGGCGACCGACACGGCCAACAGGCGCTTGATGAATTGGGTTTTTTGCATGGTGTATCTCCTGGTTCTTGACATTGTGTATGTTTGGTCGATTCAACACTGCTTGTCGAACCCGCCGTGATGACGGTTATCAACGAAACAACATCGAGTGCGACGACTGTATACCTGCGTCATTGTTACCAGCGCGCGATAGCCAATAGGAAACTTTTAATCAAAAAAAACCAGCCTCGACGGCTGGCTTCGTATCACCGGAATTGCAATGTCGCCGTCAGATCGCCCGGCGGACGGGCGCCGCGCCCTTCGAACGCGGCGTTGCGCACGGCCAGGCCTTCCAGCAGCGGCAGACCGTGCAGGCGCGTGATGAAGCGCAGCACCGAGGTCGTGTCATAGAAGTTGTGGTCGACCGCGCCGCGCTTGGCGTGCGGCGACACCACGATCGCCGGGATGCGCGAGCCCGGGCCCCAGCGGTCGCCCTTCGGCGGGGCCACGTGGTCCCACCAGCCGCCGTTCTCGTCGAACGTAATCACCACCACCATGTCTTTCCACTGCGGTGATTTTTTCAGGTGCTCGATGACGTTGGCGACGTGGGCGTCGCCCGATTCGATATCGGAATACCCGGCATGCAGGTTCAGGTTGCCTTGCGGCTTGTAGAACGCAACCGCCGGCAGCTTGCCGGCAATCACGTCGGCAATGAAGCGGTTCGAGATCGGACTGTCGCCCAGGCCGCCGTCGCGCAGGTGGTCGGCGCGCGCCTTGGTTCCCGGGGCGAACTGCCTGAAGTAATTGAGTGGCTGATGGTGGTACTGGAAGTTTGGCTTCTGGCCGGCGCCGCGGCCATCGAGCGCTGCTTGCTGCCCGCCGCCATACCAAGCCCAGCTCACGCCCCGCCGGGACAACAGGTCGCCGATCGTGTCATAGGTTTGCGGCGGCAGCACACTGGCATCCTGCGGATCGGCGTGCAGCGGGTCGCCGTCGACGGCCGGGCGGACCCAGCTCGGCTGGTACGGCGGCGCCATCGTATTGACGGCGTAACCGTCCGGCGTCATCGCGCCGTTGCGCACGACCTTTGGCGGGCCGTCCAGCGCCGATGCCGGCGAATCGGGGTCCAGCGCCAGGCGTACACCTTGCGGGCCATCGGCCAGCACCGCGATCTTCGATTTGGCCGCTGTCTGCGCGGCATCGAAGTATTCCGGCACCCGGCCGCTGATCAGGAACTGGTGGTTCAGGTACGAGCCGCCAAACGCGGCCATGAAGAAGTTGTCGCACAGCGTGAAGTCGCGCGCGATCTGCCACAGGCCGAGGTTCTTTGATGTTTCGCCGTAATAGCCCATCACCATGCCGCCCGCATCGGACCAAGCGGCAAAGCCGTCGTTGCGCCCGCCATTGATCTGCATCTGGTTGTGATAGAACTGGTGTACCAGGTCGCGCGTGACGATTCCTTCCGGCAGCGGCTTGCCGTCGCCGTCAGTCAGCTTGAACGGCGCGTTCGGCATTGCGGCCAATTGCTTTTCGTCGATCAGGTAATCCTTGCCGCCGATATTCTGGCGGCCCGGCACCATGCCGCCCCAGATTCGGGGCAAGGTCGGCAGGACCGAACCGTCGCGGTCGCGCTGCTGCAGGCGCGCTGCAGGCACACTCGCCAGCGGCTCGGCCAGGCCGGGGAAATCGGCAAACAGATTGTTGAAGCTGCGGTTTTCCAGGTAGATCACGACCACGTTCTTGACGTGGGCGCGCAGCTTGGCGTCGAGCGAATTCCTGGCTGGCGCCTTGGCGGCGGTGGGCGCTGCGCTTGCGACACCGGGCAGCGTGCCGGCGCTGGCCACCACGCCAGCGGCCGCGGCGGCCTGGAAGATGCGCCTGCGCGCGGGATTGCCTGGCTGGGTGGACGCATCCGGTCCGGAATCTTGCTCGTGCACGTGCTGCTCCTGTCGCTGGCGGTCAAGCGACCGCAAAGCAACCATTATCCGTGAGCTTTACAAAGGGAAACAAGCAAGAGAAAACGAATTCGTCCGGATCGTCAAACGGTTGTCACATTTAAGCAGCACAATGCAAGTGCTCCTTGGGAAGGGAACGCGGCAGCGCAAGCTGCCCTACCGGCGCCGGCGGTCGGGAAATATACCGGCACCAATTTATAGAAGTAAAACGTCAAGGCACGGCCCCGACGCGGGCCGTGCCAGCCACATCAGCTCAGCCGTACAGCGGCACCAGGATGTCGTAGGCATTGTCCGGCCGCGCGCCATCGTCGACAGTCGGCGTGTAGCGACGGTCATACCGTTCCAGGCGAATCCCCTCTTCATCGGCTTCCATGCCCAGCTGCTCCATCGCTGCCGTGCCGGTCACGCGCGAGGCTTGCGCATGCACCATCGGGCCACGGTGCGTCATCAGCGCGTAACGGCGCGCCGGCACCTGGATGCCGATCATGCCGGGCGGGAGCTGGTCCAGGTCAGCGACCTCGACGGCCACGCATTCGACTTGCTCACCATTGTCCTGCCGCATCTTCACGCCATAGCGCACGCCATTGTGCTCGCCCAGTTCGCCTTCACGGGCGAGGAATGCTTTCCAGATCTCTGGCAAATCCGTTTCCGGTGCTGAAGCTGGCACAACTGCTGGTAGCCCGGCGAGCTTCATTTCAGGTAGTGTGATGGTCGAGATGTGCATGATGTGGACTTCTAAAGGGACGAAAAGATTATAGGCTTATCGCTTCGGCAATATTAGCAACGTCGCAATCGTGCGCTTCGATTCCCGGACAAAATGGAGACAACCGTTGACTACCTCACTTAAAGCCCTGCTGAAAGAGCTGGAAACCTTCGGCGCCAGTCACGATGCGGCCCACGAGAACCGTGCCAGCCGCATGCTCAACATCACCCACGATACCGGCGAGTTCCTGGCCGTTATCGTGCGGGCGATGGGCGCACGCCGCATTCTCGAGATCGGCACATCCAACGGTTACTCGACGCTGTGGCTGGCCGATGCGGCCGCGGCGCACGATGGTCTCGTCACGACGGTCGAACTGTCGCCCGCCAAGGTCGCGATGGCGGGCGCCAATTTCGCGCGCGTCGGGCTGCAGGACCGGGTGCATCAGGTCGAAGGTGACGCAGGCGACGTGCTGGCCGGCGGCGCCGATGCGGCGTTCGACCTCGTCTTTCTCGATTCGGAGCGCACCGCTTACCTGGCCTGGCTGCCGCAGATCGAACGCGTGCTGCGACCGGGCGGGCTGATGGTGGTTGACAACGCCACCTCGCACGCACAGGAGCTGGCGCCGTTCATGCAGTCGCTGCGCTGTGCGCCGGGCTGGAGCACCAGTCTGGTCGCGGTCGGAAAAGGCCAGTTTCTCGCCACAAAACACTGATTCCGGCGCCTGTGCAGTTCACCCCCCGTTTCTTGCAATCCATCGCAAGGGCGGGGCTGCGCCGGAATGTCGTGCCTAGAATGGGCTCCATCAACTCACTGGAGAACATCATGAAACGTGCCGTCATCGTCGCCCTTCTGTCGCTCGCATCCCTCTCGATCCAGGCCGCCGAACAGGTGCGCAGCGTGACGCCGTTCAAGACCATCGATTCACAAGGCCCCGTGAGCCTGGTGGTCGAGGTGGGCAAGGCGTATTCGCTGCGGGTCGAGGGCAACCAGAAATTCATCGACCGCGTGAAGACCGAGGTCGTGAACGGCGAATTGCGCCTGTCGTTCGCGGACAGGAACAGCAAGAACGTCAATATCGACGATGGCGAACGGGTGGTCGTCACCATGCCGGAGCTGACCAGCTTCCGCGGCGAAGGCGCCGGCCTGATGATCCTGAATAATGTGCGCACCGAGCGCTTCGACGTGAACTACCGGGGCGCCGGCAGCCTGCAAATGAACGGCAAGGTCGGCCAGTTGCGCCTGAATGCCGAAGGCGTGGGCGAAGTCGATGCCAAAGCCCTGATCGCGCAGGATGCCGATGTGACCTTCCGCGGCATCGGCGACGTGAGCGTGCATGCCACCAACAAGCTCAATGCCAGCGTTCAGGGCCTGGGCAACCTGACGTATTACGGCAAGCCGGCATCGGTGAGCAAGTCGGTGTCTGGCATCGGCAACGTCACCGCCGCCAAATAACCATCATGCATTGACGAGATCGATCAGCACCTGCGCATGACACGGTGTGCCCGGCCGGCACCAGCATGCCAGGTCATGGCCGCGCAGCGACGCATGTGCCTGTTGCGCCACCTGCTGCCCGGCCGGATCGATCTGCAGCCACAGGCGATACGCCGCCACGGCTTCTTCGACCGTCGGCATCGCGATATAGCGCCCTGCCGGTGTGCCCGGCGCCAGCTCGGGCAGCACCGAAAATGGATTACCCCACTTGCCAGGCCGCGCCACGGAAATCGTGTTGGGCGGCATGCGCCAACCTTTCTTGCGGCTCAGTTGCACCCGTTGCGGCGCGGTGGTTGACGTCATGGCGATCCTCGTCGATGGCAGCACCGGCAATTCCGGCATCGACGATCATACCGTCGCCAGGCGCTCCTGCATCGACTGTGCCCCTGCGTTGCCGCAGGTGGCGGACAGGAACTCCATCAGGCCCTGCAAGGTCTCCACGCGCGCGCGATAGAAGATGAAACGGCCCTGCTGACGCGGCGCGACCAGGCCCGCGTGCGTGAGTTCCTTCAGGTGGAATGACAGGGACGATGCCGGCATATCGAGGGTTGCTGCAATATGGCTTGCGGACTGGCCCTGGGGGCCGGCCTGCACCAGCAGCCGAAACGCGGCGAAACGGGATTCCTGGGCAAGCGCGGAGAGTGCAACGATGGCGAGATTGGTTTGCATGCGGTCATTCAAGGTTCGATTCAACGGTCCCGGTCGCTTACACCGCCGGGCCACGGTTCGAATACTGTCGAATGACTTTGACAGGGTGATGACATGGGGGCATGCCGGCGCAAATGCGTCACGCCTGCATACCTGTCATCACGCCTGCTGGCGCTGCGCGTCGTCCATCAGCTCATACCACATTGCATTGAGGACGGCGAAGGCTGCCGCGAGCGGCAGGCCGAGTAGCCAGGCGAAATACCACATGATGAAGTCCTTTCTGGTTGCGTTTTTTGTTACGTTATTCGTGAGGTTATTCGTTCAGTTAATACGCGTGGCTCGTGCCGCCGCTGATATCGTTTGGTACCACCTTGCCCCACAAGACCTTGTAGACCCAGCTCGTGTAGAGAAGGATCAGAGGCAAGAAGATGCACGTTGCGACCAGCATGATGAACAGCGTCAGGTGGCTCGACGACGCATCCCATACCGTCAGGCTGGCTTGCGCCTGGATCGACGATGGCAAAATAAACGGGAACATCGATGCCCCCACGCTGAGCACGATGCCGGCGATCGACAGGCTCGACGTAAGCATGGCCACGCCTTCCCGGCGCCGCACCAGCGCCATCAGGGTCAGCAGCGCACCGACGATGCCGGCTGCCGGTGCGAGCTGCGTCCATGGGTGCGCGGCATAATTGGTAAACCACATGCCCGCTACGCCCGCCTCGACGGTCTTGAACAGCGGATTGGACGGGCCGGTCGTCACCACCGCACTCGTGATGCGATAGCCATCGACGAAGCCCCACAGCAGCAGGCCGGCCGCGGCATACAGCACCACGGTGGCAACCGCGGCGCGCATGCCCCAGGCGCGCGCACGGCTGGCCACCAGGCCGTCGGTCTTGAGCACCAGCCAGGCTGCGCCGTGCATCACGAGCATGGCCACCGACACCAGCCCGCACAGCACGGCAAACGGATTGAGCAGCGCAAAGAAGCCGCCCTCGTAAAAGATCTGCTGATCGGGCGCGAGGCGGAACGGCACGCCCTGCAGCACGTTGCCCATCGCGACGCCGAAGATCAGCGCCGGCACGAAGCCGCCGACGAACAGGGCCCAGTCCCAGGTCGCGCGCCAGGCGATGCTGTCACGCTTGCTGCGGTATTTAAAGGCGACCGGCCGCAGGATCAGCGCCAGCAGCACGGCTGCCATCGCCAGGTAAAAGCCCGAGAACGAGACCGCATACAGTTGCGGCCAGGCCGCAAAGATCGCGCCACCGCCCAGCACCAGCCAGACCTGGTTGCCTTCCCACACGGGGCCGACAGCATTGATGACGACCCGGCGTTCCAGGTCGGTGTTGGCGACAAACGGCAGCAAGGTACCGGTGCCCAGGTCAAACCCGTCGGTGACGGCAAAGCCCACCAGCAGGATGCCCAGCAGCAGCCACCAGATGATGCGCAGCGTGTCGTACTCAAGAAGTGTATGAAGAATCATGGTGTGTTACTCCGCAGTGATCATGGGCGCAGTGCGCATTGCCGGCGTGGTGCCGACCAGTGGGCTGTGGGTGCCCGGCGCGTGGGCAAGTTCGTCCTCCGGTCCCTTGCCGATGGCCTTGAACATCAGTTTCATTTCCACGACGAGCAGGATCGTATACAGCACGACAAAACCGATCAGGGTCGTCAGCACAGTCTGGATGCCAAGATTCGACACCGCGACAGCGGTAGGCAGCACGCCCTCAATGGCCCAGGGCTGGCGGCCCAGTTCGGCGACGACCCAGCCGGCTTCGGCGGCGATCCATGGCAGCGGGATCGACCACACGGCCACCTTCAGCAGCCACGGATAAGCATCCAGACGGCGGCGCGCCGACAACCAGAAAAACACCGCCGTGAGCACGATGAAGAACATGCCCAGGCCCACCATGATGCGGAACGACCAGAACAGCGGCGCGACCTGCGGCACGGTATCCAGGGCGGCCTGTTTGATCTGCGCTTCAGTCGCCTGGCGCGGATCGTCCACGTAACGCTTGAGCAGCAGCGCGTAACCCAGCACCGCGCTGTGTTCTTCAAAGCGCGCCTGCAGTGCCGGCGGCACCGGTGCGCGGCCGCCGAGCGCGCGAATCTCTTCCAGCGCGCCATAGGCCAGGATGCCCTGGCGCACGCGCACCTCGGCCAGCTTGACCAGGTCAGTGATGCCGGGGATCTGGTTCGACAGCGAACGCGTGCCGATCAGGCCCATTGCCCACGGGATGTGAATCGCATAGTGCGTCTCGCGCGCGTTCTGGTCGGGAAAGCCAAAGGCGGTAAACGCGGCCGGCGCTGGCTGTGTCTCCCACATGCCTTCAATCGCAGCGAGCTTCATGTGCTGGTGCTCGGTTGCCAGGTAGCCGCTTTCGTCACCCAGTACCACCACCGACAGCGAGGCGGCCAGGCCGAACGATGCCGCCACCGTCATCGACCGCTTGGCCAGTTCGACATGGCGGCCCTTGAGCAGGTACCAGGCTGCAATGCCGAGCACGAACAGCGCTGCAATCACATAGCCGGCCGACACGGTGTGCACGAACTTGGCCTGTGCCACCGGATTGGCCAGCACCGCGCCGAAGTCCGTCACTTCCATGCGCATCGTCTGCGGGTTGAGCGTGGCGCCGATCGGGTTTTGCATCCAGCCATTGGCGATCAGGATCCACAGCGCCGAAAAGTTGGTGCCCAAGGCCATCAGCCAGGTCACGGCCAGGTGCTGCACCTTCGACAGGCGATCCCAGCCAAAGAAGAACAGGCCGACAAAGGTCGCCTCGAGAAAGAACGCCATCAGGCCTTCGATCGCCAGCGGTGCGCCGAACACGTCGCCCACGTAATGGCTGTAGTAGCTCCAGTTCATCCCAAACTGGAATTCCATCACGAGGCCGGTCGAGACGCCGATCGCAAAGTTGATTCCGAACAGCACACCCCAGAACTTGGTCAGCTGGCGCCAGATGGGGCGCCCGGTCATCACATACACGGTTTCCATGATGGCGATGAGCATCGACAACCCCAGGGTCAGGGGGACAAACAGAAAATGGTACAGCGCCGTCAAGGCAAACTGCAGTCGGGAGAGCCCGACAACGTCGAGATCCATGGTGAATCCTTTCTTCTCAAATACGTCAGTGGTTGGTTATTCTTAGTCTTGGCGCAGCGCGCCCAGTGCCGCATCGAATGCAGGGGTGCCGCGCCGCAGGTCGGCGTCGATGCGCCCGTCTTTCATCACGAGCAGGCGGTCGGCCAGCCCGGCTTCGCGCCGCAGATGCGTGGCCACCAGCAGCGTGCGGCCGTCCGCATGCAGTGCCAGGCGCGCCAGCACATCGGCTGCGGTGGCGCCGTCCAGCGCCTCGGTCGGTTCGTCCAGCAGCCAGAAGTCGGCCTGGCGAAGCAGCAATCTCGCAAGCGCCAGGCGGCGCGCCTGGCCGCCCGACAGGCCAAGGCCGCCTTCGCCCAGCAAGGTGTCAAGGCCCTGTGCAAAGCCGCGCACGTCCTGATCCAGGCCGGCGGCCTGCAGCGCGGCCCACAATTGCGCATCGGTGGCACCGGGATCGGCCAGGCGAAGGTTGTCGCGCAGGCTGTCGCAAAACAGCTCGGTGCGCTGGGTCAGCCAGGTCGCGTGTCGCGCCCACACCTGCCCCGCTTGCGCGGCCAGTTCGCCGGCCGCCAGCGCCAGCAATGTCGATTTGCCGACACCGCTGCTGCCCACCACGGCAACCCGCTCGCCAACGGCGATGCGCAGGTCGGTGGCATGCAGGGCCGCGCCGGTGCGGCCGGGATGGACCACGGTGGCGCCGTACAGCAGCAATGCCATGCCGGTGCCGGTGCCGGTGCCGGTGCAGTTATCTGGCGGCACTGGCACGTCTGCGTCATCCTGCTGGCGCAGGCGCGGCGCCACACGGCGCATGGCCAACCAGCTGCGGCCGGCCTCGATCGCGCCGCGCCGCAGCCCGGCGAACGGTTCCAGCGCGGCCAGCGCGATCAGCAGCGCCAGCGCCGCAGCGGGTGCGCCCAACGGCTGACCCGGATGCGATGCCACTTGCTGCGTCAGCGCGCCCACTGCCAGCAGGATGGCGGCGACAGTGACATGGCCACCGACCGCGTACAGCCAGCCGGCGCCGGTTTCCAGCCGGTGCAGCGCGGCGTCATGGCGCGCCAGGGTCGTGTCGAGGCGCGCCAGTTGCGCGCACTGCGCTGGCAGCCGGCCGGCCAGCGCCAGGTCGGTCTGGCCGGCGACCAGGTCGATCGTCTGGGCACGCAATCGCTCCAGCGCCCGGACGCGCCGCAGCGCCACCGGCCGCGCCAGGCGCGCCACGAGCAGGGTCACGCCCCATCCCACCGCCAGCAGCCAGACGAACATCGCCAGACCAAGGCGCCAGTCGAGGTTCGCCAGCACCAGACCGGCCAGCAGCGCGGCGCCGCAGGCCGCGACGGCCGGCACGATCAGGCGCAGGTAGATCGATTCGAGCGCATCGATGTCGCCTGTCAGGCGAAACAGCAGGCGCGACGGCCGGCGCAGCAGCGTGCGCGCTGCATGCGGCGTGGCCCAGCCACGAAACAGCTGCTCGCGCAGTGCGGCCAGTACGCCAAGCGTGGCGTCGTGCGTCACCGTGCGCTCGGCATACCGGCCGAAGGTGCGGCCCAGGGCCAGCAGGCGGATTGCCGCGCTCGGCACGAACACATTGAACATGACGGCGCTGCCAGCCAGACCGGCCAGGGCCGCCGATGTGATGAACCAGCCCGAAGTACCCAGCAGCGCCATCCCGGCCAGCACCACCAGCGTCGACAGCACCGCACCCAGGGCCAGGCGCCGCCCAGCGGTCCGGATGAACAGGGACAGCACCGGCTGCATGTCGTGATTGCGCTGGATGTCGTGATTGCGCTGTATGTCGTTACCGCGTTTCATGTCGTTACCACGTTTCATGCTGCGCTCCGCTGGATCAGTGGTTCGCCGATGCGCACGACGCGGCCCAGGCGCGCGGCCAGGGTCAGGTCGTGGGTGGCGACAATCATGGTGCGGCCCTGCGCCAGGCGCAGCAGCGCATCGATCACGCTGGCGGCGGTGTCGCGGTCGAGATGGGCGGTGGGCTCATCGACCAGCAGCAGGCCCGCCTGCGGCGCGCACATCGCGCGGGCCAGCGCGAGCCGTACCAGCTCGCCACCCGACAGGCCAAGGCCGCCCTCGCCCAAACTCTCGCCCGGCGTGGCATGCTCGATATGGCCGAGGCCTGCGCGGCCCACGGCGCGGCTGACGGTATCGACCGTCACGCCATCACGGTCGAGCGCCACATTGGCGCGCACCGAGCCGGCAAACACGTGCGGCTTCTGGCCGATCCAGGCCATGCGCGCGCGCAGGCCGGCCGCCGATGCAGCGTCCAGCGTCACGCCACCGATCCGTACAGTGCCGCCGTCGCTCGGCGCGAGGCCCGCAATGATCGACAACAGCGTGGTCTTGCCGCTGCCACTGGGACCGACCAGCGCCACGTGCTCGCCGACGCGGACATACAGATCCTGGTGGTCGAACAGCGGCGCTTCGCCCGGGTGCGCAAAGCACAGACCCTCGATATCGACCGATGGTGCGCGGCCAATGCGCAGCGCTTCGTCCTGCCCTTGCAGTGCGCCCGGCAACGGCAAGCCGGCCGCCTGCAACTGCTCCAGCGCCTCAAGCGCCGCCTCGCCGGCAGCCTTGTCGTGCCACACCGCCGCCAGTTCGCGCAGCGGTTCAAAAAACGCCGGCGCCAGCAGCAGCACGAACAGGCCTTCGGTCAGCGTGAGCTGTCTGCCCCAGCTGCCCGGCCCGATTTCACCAAGCAGGTGGAAACCCACGTACACCGCCACCAGTGCCACGCCCAGCGCCGAAAACAATTCGAGCGCGGTCGACGACAAGAAAGCAATGCGCAGCACGCGCATGGTGCTGGCGCGGACCGCTTCGCTGGAAGCTCTTACCTGGCGAGCAGTGGCATCGATGGCGCCCAGCGCACGCAACGTCGACAGACCGCGCAGCCGGTCGAGCAGAAAGCCGCTCATGCCGCCGACCAGCTGCAGTTGCGCTTCGCTGGCAGCCTTGGCGCGCCAGCCGATGACGGCCATGAACAGGGGAATCAGGGGCGCGGCCAGCACCAGGATCAGCGCGGCAAGCCACGAAAAGTTACAAACCACAAGCGCAATGACGGGCGGTGCCAGCAGCACACGCATGCGCGCTGGCCCGTAGCGCAGCAGCCATGGCAGCACGGCATCGGCCTGTTCGGCCAC
>Ga0308159_1000232_pt1 | contig 168068 bp, 139 predicted proteins | sample PhyCR1_FD_201040 | JGI IMG/M metagenome (GOLD analysis project Ga0308159, IMG submission 201040) | Phyllosphere microbial communities from UC Gill Tract Community Farm, Albany, California, United States - DLSLC.R1 | ecosystem: Host-associated > Plants > Phyllosphere > Unclassified | place...
TAATCCAGCTCCCGCTGCCACTTGCGCGTCAGGAACGCGATGATGGCGGGGCGGCCGTTCAGGAATTCGCCGCGATTGCGCCACTGGCTGTCCGGCGTATAAGCCAGCGCGACCTTTTCGGGATCACGGCTGTTCCAGCCATCCTCGGCAAGGCGGACCTTCTCGGCCGCCGTCTCCAGCGTGAAGGGCGGCAAAGGCGGGCGCGGACTTTCCATCATGCTTCTCCTCGTTTTTCGAGCCGGAGGCGCAGCGCCTCGTTCTCTGCTTCCAGTTCGGCCATCCGCTCGTGCAGCGGGCGCACCGCCTGTTCGATCTCCCGCTCGGTGAAGCGGGGGGTGATGTGCTGGGGGCAATTCCAGTCGAACGCCTTCAGCCGGAACCGGAAGATGCGCTCGGGCCGCGCCTTGTAGCCCTTGTCCATGACGCGTTCGGTCAGTGCCGGGTCTTCGTCAAGCGACAGCTTGTCGACATGGGCATAGATCTTGAGCCGCATGCGGCGCGGATAGTCCATCAGGAACAGCGAGGCCCGGTCGTTCGCGGCCAGATTGCCGGTGCTGATGTACTGGCGGTTGCCGCGATAGTCGGCGAAGGCCAGCGTGCGCTCGTCGACCATCTTGAGGAACCCGGCGGGGCCGCCGCGGTGCTGGACATAAGGCCAGCCGTCTTCCGAGACGGACCCCATGTAGAAGCTGTCGCGCGCGGCGATGAAGGCGGCCTCGTTCGCGCTGAACCGGTCGAATTCGCGGTCCCCTTCGAAATGGGCCCACTGCCTGTCCGCGCCCATCTCCGCCTGCGCCGCGCGGACGCTGGGGGTCATGGCGATATCGAGAAATCCGTAAGACATGGCGTATCTTCCGATTTGAGGCGGGGGCAGTTCGCGACTGCCCCGCCCTCGTTCAGCGCGGCGCGACCTTGCGATCGAGGAAATCCCGGATCAGCGGCGCCATCTCGTCCAGCTTGTCCTCGAGCGCGAAATGTCCGGTATCGAGGATGTGGAGTTCGGCCTCGGGCAGATCCCGCAGGTACGGGTGCGCGCCGGGCTCGGGGAAGATCGTGTCGTTCTTGCCCCACAGGATGATCGTCGGCGGCTTGCGCTCGCGGAAGAACTGCTGGAACTGCGGGTAGAGCGGCACATTGGTGCGATAGTCGTAGAACAGGTCGAGCTGGATCTCGCTGTTGCCCGGCCGGTCGAGCAGCGCCTGGTCGTGGACCCAGTTGTCCGGGCTGATCCGCGATACGTCACGGACGCCGTCGGTGTACTGGAACTTGGTCGCCTTTGGCGTCACCAGCCAGGCCTGCGCTGCCCGGTCCTTGGCCGATCCGCTCTTCCAGTAGGTCTTGATCGGGTCCCAGAACGCGCCGAGCCCTTCGTCATAGGCGTTGCCGTTCTGGACGATCAGCCCGCTCACCCGCTCGGGGTGCTTGAGCGCCAGCCGGTAGCCCACGGGCGCGCCGTAATCCATGACGTACATCGCATAGCGCTGGGCACCGATCTGGCCCATCAGCGCATCGACCATGTCGGCATAGTGCGCGAAGCTGTAAGCGAACTGCTTGTGATCGGGCGCATCGCTCTCGCCGAAGCCGGGATAGTCCGGCGCGATCACGTGATAGCGATCTGCCAGCAGCGGGATCAGGTTGCGGAACATGTGCGAGGATGTGGGAAAGCCGTGCAGCAACAGCACCACCGGGCCATCGGCCGGGCCGGCTTCGCGGTAGGCCATCTTCACGCCCTCGATGGTCGCGGTGCGGTAGTGAACGGTCGCCGGCGCCGTGCTGGACGCGGTGATCTGCTGCGTAGGAGCCGCCATCGCACCGCTAGGAGCCGCGATGGCCGCGCCCGCGAGCATCAGGGACAGGATCAGTTGCTTGGTCATTTTTTCCACCCTCGTCGAAACCGCTGAGCGATCTGCGTCAGCTTCTGGAGGGAGATATAATTCTTACCGATCGAAGCGATAATTCGGCAATTTTGAAAGTCATTGTTCCGATAATTGGAATTATCGCGCGATGGTCGCTATTGAAGAAGGGGATTGTTTCGCAGCGTTTCAACGGCGAGATCGACGAACGCGCGCACTTTGGCGGTCGCGCGTCGGCCCTCGCCATGGACCACGTGTATCGGCATCGGGCTTTCCGCATGATCGTCTAGCACGGAGTGGAGGCGGCCCTGCGCCAGTGCCGGATCGATCTGGTAGGACAGTACGCGGGTGATGCCCCAGCCCTGTTCGGCTGCGGCTATGGCGGCCTGGTTGGTGTTGCATAGCAGGCGCGGGTGAACGGTGACGCTGCTGCGCGAATCCGGGCCGAAATGCCACTCGGGCGAAACCCAGGCGCCGGTCGGCATGATGATGCGGTGCTCCGCAAGATCGGCAGGGGACCGGGGAACGCCACGCTCGGCAAAATAGGAAGGCGCGCCGCAGATCATCCGGCGCACCCAGCCCACGCGCGTGGCGGTCAGGCCCGACGGCGGCAGATTGCCGATCCTGATCGCGACATCGATCCCTTCCTCGATGATGTTCACGCTGCGGTCGAGGAACAGGCTTCGACCGGTCACGCGCGGGTAGAGATCGAGATATTCCAGCAGGATGGGAAGCACGTGCATCTGCCCGAACATGACCGGCGCGGTGACGACGAGCGTGCCTGCGGGGTTGCCGTGCGATCCCGCCGCCGAAGCCTCGGCCTCCGCGATATCGGTCAGGATGCGCCTGCAGTCGTCGAAATAGCGCTGCCCGGCCTCGGTCATCTTCACCGACCGGGTGGTCCTTGCCAGCAGCCGCACGCCGATCTCGTCTTCCAGACAGCATATCGCGCGCGTGACGGCCGGTGGACTGATGTGCATTTGCCTTGCCGTCTCGGCGAAGCTTGCGGTCTCTGCCACCCGGACGAAAATCCTCATGGCTTGCCAGCGATCCAAGTCCACGTCCCCCGTCAGCACAGTGTTCCTGCTGGAGATGCGCGGAAACAGTGGTTTAGGTCAATGATTGCGATCCGATGCCACAACCGGCATCAATCGTTAACTGGCGACGAGATTGGCAAAGGCACGGAAACCTGAAGCTGGCTGTCTCCCGGTGACAGCGGGGAGACAGAACCTTTCGGCAACCGCTACGCGCCCATTTCAGCCACTCGGAAGCTCCAATCGCCGTCCTGAAACGTGGCGTTCGCTGATGAATAATCTCTGGCTGGATGGTGATTGAGCCGAGCCACGACCATGTTGGCATTCAAACATTGGATGCCGATTGCGCTTCCTCCCGTTCAATTGTTCTGGGGGCTGATGACCAGGTTCTGTTCGCGTGCCTGGAACACGCGGCTGAACGGTGGCACGTCGTGGGTCAGCCAGACGTTGCCGCCGATTTCCGAACCCGTGCCGACTGTGACCCGGCCCAGGATCGTGGCTCCAGCATAGATCACCACGTCGTTCTCGATGATCGGATGGCGCGGGATGGCCTTGATGAGCATTCCCGTGTCCCCCACCGGAAAGTTCTTCGCTCCGAGCGTGACGCCTTGGTAGAGCCGCACGTTGTCGCCGATGATCGCGGTTTCGCCGATCACGACGCCGGTGCCGTGGTCTATGAAGAAGCCTCGGCCGACCTGTGCACCGGGGTGGATGTCGATCCCGGTGCGGCTATGCGAGATTTCCGAGATGATACGCGCGATCAGCGGGGCGCCTTCCAGATGCAGCGTATGGGCCAGCCGGTGATGGATAATGGCCAGCAGCCCGGGATAGCAGATCAGCACTTCATCCAGGCTGCGCGCGGACGGGTCGCCGCTGAATGCAGCTTCGATGTCGATATCCAGCAGCCGGCGGATTTCCGGCAACTGGTGCGAGAGCGCAAGGACGATGCGGGTGGCGCCGTCGTCGATGGCCTGTCCGTCACTCGGTTCGAGAGTATAGGTCAGTTCCAGCCGCAGCTGCGCGTGAAGGCGGCTCAGCGCGATCTGGAGCGTCTGCGTGACGAAGACGTCCTCGTTGTGCAGGCGCACGAAGTCCGGGCCAAGGCGCAAGGGGAACAGCGCGCCGCACAATTCGTCCATCACTTTGGCCATGCGGACCCGGGAGGGGAAGCTCTCCACGCCGTATTCGGCATGGTGCGTATTCGTCTGCCGCCAGTTGTGCCGGATCTGCGCGAGTTCCTGCACCACGCCGGCCACATCCCAGAAGTCGGCGGCATTGCCGACTGCAGCGAGGTTCGTGGAAGAGGTCGGCTCTGTGGTCATGAGGATACTTGCCCGGTAACTGCCACGCTCTCCGGATAAAGAACGCTTTCGCGAGCAGGATGCCTCTCGCGGATAATCTCAACTAAAATTGTAGATAAACGGGGTCAAGGTGTGCCGCGGCGGCGGCGGCCAAGAAAACATGCTCGGCAGTGAAGATCGTCTTCGCGGTGAATACGGTGTCCTCGGCGCAACATGAAGGGGGTGCTTTCCCCGATGCTGCAATGGCAGCAGCCTATCGATTTTTGCGCAGGTTCCATGGTTGAGTATAACCAAAATTTCTCCGCAAATCACGGAATTCCCAGAAGAAATCGTACTGGCACGGTTCTTGTTAATGGATTTCCCCGAGCAACCTGCAGGGGGATCAATGACCAAGTTTCTGAGTGCCGTAGCCGCTGTCACGCTGGGCAGCTTTCTCGTTCCCGGTTTCGCGGCGCCTGCTCTTGCGGCGGACGATGCCGCTGCCGATACGGCTTCCGGGTCCGAGATCGTCGTCACTTCGCTCAAGCGCGAAGTCCGGTTGCAGGATGCACCGGCCAGCATCACCTCGATCTCGGACGATACGCTGCGTGCGGCGAGCCTCGATTCCGCCAACGACCTTGCGCGCGCGGTGCCCAGCCTGACGATTACCGATGCCGGGCCGGGCCAGCGGCGCATCACCTTGCGCGGCATCCGCAGTGCCGGGGATGCGCAAGTCGGCATCTATTATGACGAGACGCCGGTAGCCGGGCCGCCGGGAACCACCAGCGATCCGGGCGGCAGCCAGTCCGATTTCAAGCTGTTCGACCTCGAGCGCGTCGAGGTGCTGCGCGGGCCGCAGGGTACGCTCTATGGCGCGGGCGCGGTCGGCGGGACCATCCGCCTCGTCACCCGCAAGCCCGATTTCGAGTTCGGCGGCCGGATCGACGTCGGAGCCACCACCACCGAAGGCGGCGGCGAGGGCTACCAGATCAACGCCGCCGTGAACGTGCCGATCGTGAAGGACGTGCTGGCAGTGCGCGGCGTCTACTTCCGGCGGCAGAACGACGGCTGGGTGGACAATCCGGGGCTGGGGCTGACCGGCATCAATTCCGAACGCAGCGACGGAGGGCGCATCCTGGTGCGCTTTATCCCGGCGTCGTGGCTCACGATCGATGGTGCGGCGCACTTCCTCTACACCGAGGGCGGAGCCAGCACCTGGTCGCCGAGCGCGGGCAAATACAATGCCGTCAACGCCTCGCAGGTGCCCTACGAGGACAAGCAGCGGCTCTACAGCCTGTCCGCCCACGCCGAACTGGGCTTTGCCGACCTTGTCGCGACGACCAGCTATCAGGACCGCGACACGCTGGTGACGCGCGATCCGACCCCGCTGTTCAACAGCTTCCGCACCGCCTCCGGCTGCGCGACGCACTTCACCGCAGCGACTTGCGCCACGCCCGCGGGGTTCGCGGCCTACAACAGCTATGTCGATAGCCTTACGCCGGTAATCTACTACCAGCCACAGTCGGTGACGGACTGGACCAGCGAACTGCGTCTGCAGTCGAACAATTCGTCGTGGTTCCAGTGGACCGTCGGCGGCTTCTACGAGGACCGCGATGCCAAGGTATTGTCGGAAGCGCGCCGCACAAATGCCTCCAACGGGTCGCAGGTCGTCGGCGCAACGCCGCTGCTGCAGCGCCACGTGGTCGATTACCTCAAGCAGAAGGCAGCCTTCGGCGAGATCGCCGTCACCCCGGTCGAGGGGCTGACGGTCACCGGTGGCCTGCGCTACTACAGCTACGACAAGACCGTGGGCGGCGACACCACCATCGGTCTCGACATCCTGCGCACGCGCGTCACGCCCTGGGCGCTGTACAAGACGAAGAACACCGGCTGGCTTTACAAGGCCAATGTCAGCTGGAAGGCCGCCGACAACCTGCTCGTCTACGCGCAGGTGGCGACCGGCTACCGTCCGGGCGGTGTCAATCAGGTGCTCGGACTGGCGCAGGCGCTCGCCTATAGCCCGGACAAGCTGACGACTTACGAAGGCGGCATCAAGACCTCGTTCGGCGGCGACGCGCTGATCCTCAATCTGGGCGGCTACATCACCGACTGGTCCGACATGCAGGTCAGCATCAACAGCGGCAGCTTTGTCTACCTCGGCAATGCGGGTGCGGCGCGGATCAAGGGTGTCGAGGCCGAGGCCACGCTCAACCCGGCGCGCGGCCTGACCTTCACCGTCAACGCCGCCTTCACCGATGCAAAGCTTACGCAGGACCAGGTGCCGGACGGGGTGACCCCGCTCGCCACGACGGCGCGCAAGGGCGACAAGATCCCGTTCATCGCGCCGCAGACCATCGGCATTGCGGGGCAGTACGAATGGGCGCTCGGTTCGGGCGGGTGGAGCGCGCTGTTGCGCGGCGATCTCGGCTACGTCGGCGGATCGCGCGCGGACTTCCGGCCCAATGCGTCGGGCTATCGCAAGGCGGGAGACTACACGCTCGCCAATGCGCGGGTCGGCGTGAAGAACGAGCGCTACGGCATCTACTTCTACGTCAACAACCTGACGAACACCGTCGCGCGCCAGTCCGCCGGCAATACGCTCGGCGGCACGACCGAGACCGTCACCACGCTGCCTCCGCGCACTTACGGCATCAACCTGACCGGCTCGTTCTGAGCCGCATGAAAGGCGTTCCCATGAAGCACAAGCACCTGATACGCGCCGCTTTCGGCGTGCTCGCACTCGGCCTCTCCGCCACCCCGGCATGGGCACAGACGTTGTCGGACAAGGACAGCGCCGCGATCCTCGCGGGGATCGACGCGCGCAAGGGCCAGCTCGCCGCCAACGCGCGCAAGATCTGGGAGTGGGCCGAGGTCGGCTTCCACGAGGACCAGAGTTCGGCGCTGCTCCAGCAGCAGCTCAAGGCCGCCGGTTTCCGCGTGGAGGCCGGCACCGACGGCATCCCCACCGCCTTCACCGCGACGTATGGCAGTTCCGGCCCGGTCATCGCGCTGCTGTCCGAATACGATGCGCTGCCCGGCCTGTCGCAGGTGGACCAGCCGGTCGAACAGTCGCGCGGCGGCCTTGCCGGGCACGCCTGCGGGCACAACCTGCTCGGCGCCGCCTCGGTCGAGGCGGCGATCGCACTGGCGAAGTGGCTGAAGGCGAGCGGCACCCCGGGCACCGTGCGGCTTTACGGAACACCGGCCGAGGAAGGCGGCTTCGCCAAGGCCTATCTCGTGCGCGACGGGTTCTTCAAGGACGTGGACGCGGTGCTGAGCTGGCACCCGAGCAGTTCCAACGGCGCCTCGCAGGGGCAACTGCTGTCGATGGTGACGGCCAAGTTCCGCTTTACCGGCATCGCCTCGCACGCGGCAGCGGCGCCCGAGCGGGGGCGGTCGGCGCTCGATGGCGTGGAGATCCAGAACGTCGCGGTGAACTACTTGCGCGAGCATATCCCTTCCGATGCGCGGGTGCATTACACGATCACCGACGGCGGCGACCAGCCCAACATCGTGCCCGCGCATGCGGAGAGCTTCTACTACGTGCGCCACTACGATCCCGAAGTCGTGCGCGACGTGTTCGACCGTGTGGTCAAGGCGGGCGAGGGCGCCGCGCTCGCGACCGGCACCAAGTTCGAATACGAGATCATCGGCGGCAGCTTCGGCACGCTGCCGAACGACACGCTTGGCCGGGTGGTGGACGCCAGCCTGCGCAAGGTCGGCGGTTACAGCTACACGCCCGAGCAGCAGCGCTTCGCCGACGAGATCGCCAGGACGCTGCCCAAGGGTGCTGCCAAGGGCGGGCCTTCGGCGATCGGTACCTATGATTTCGGGCGCAAGGGTTCGGCGTCGTCGGACGTCGGCGACATCAGCTGGGTCGTGCCGACCGCCAGCCTCGGCACCGCGACCTGGGTGCCCGGCACCGCGCCGCACAGCTGGCAGGCGGCGGCGGCCAGTGGCACCTCGATCGGCGTGGAGGGCGCCGAAGTGGCGGCCAAGACGCTGGCGCTGTCAGGTGCGCAACTGTTCCTCCAGCCCGACAAGCTGCGGGACGCCAAAGCCGAACTGCAGCGCAGCCAGGGCGCGGGGTTCAAGTACGAACCGCTGGTTGGCAATCGCAAGCCGCCGCTGGATTACGCGCGCAGCAGCCTGCGGCGGGGGCGCAAGTAACGGCTGGTTTCCCGCCACCTCGAAAAGGTGGCGGGAATTGCAAGGACGAGCCGGTCAGCCGCGGCCCAACCGCTCGTAAGCGGCCGCGAGCGGGCGCGGATCGACCCAGTCGGCCAGCGGGAAATCGCGCTCCAGAAAGCCGAACAGGCCCAGCGCCTTCTTCTGCTGGTCGAACAGGGCAAGGCGCTCGGCATCCAGCGTGGGATGCAGCGTCTTGTGGAAGTCCGCGCCATAAGCCTGCGTCACCGCTTCCACGCTGCCGCGCGTTTCGAACTGCAGGATCTCGTGCACTTTCGCGATATTCTGCGCGGCCCAGTCGGCGGCGCGCAGGGTCACTTCGAGGAAGCGGACGAGATGGTCGAAGTGATCGTCGATCAGGCTCTGGTGGACCGTGATCGGGCGCGGCGTGCCGTTGTTCACGCGCGAGGCCTTGTTCGGCAGTGCATCGAGGTCGATGCCGACGACGACGCCAGCCTCGCGCGCGCCGTCGAGAGCCGAGGCGCCCTTGACATAGACCGCGTCCACATCACCGTTCGCCAGCGCATCGATGGCCCAGAGCCGGCTAATGGTGCCGCGCCCCGGCTGACTGTCGCGTCCGGCGCCGCCGATGTTGCGGATGGTGCCGTCGACCTCGACCAGATCGACGTCGTCGAAAGTCAGGCCGCCCGCGTGCAACGCGCCCTTGTAGCCGAGCAGCGACATGCCCCGCCCGATGCTGGTGCCGCGCAAGTGGCTGGGAATCTCGTGGTCGGTCCAGCCGGGCAGGGCAAGGCGCTTGCCCTTGAGGTGCGCGGGTTGGGTGATGCCGGAATCGGGGCGGACGAGGATGACCTGGCTTTCCTCGATCCATGTCAGGCCGACGAGCTTGGTCGGCTCGCCCTGTGCACGTGCGGCGAAAGCGAGGATGTTGCCGCCCTCGCGGATCAGCGTGGGCAGGCGGTGGTCGTAGTGCCGCAGCGCGATCTCGGGCGTCGATTCCTGAAGCGTGCGCACCGGGATGCCCTCGCCTGCGAATTCCTCGGTCAGCCAGCCCAGCTTGTAGGCAAGGCCGGTCGCGGTCGGCACCGGGCAGCGGGTGAACCAGATTTCATCGGGCGCGGTGGATGCGATGGGAGCAGTCTGCGTAGCCATGTCGGTTTCCTCTTATGGGGGTGCGGGATCAGAAGGTCACCGAAACGGCGCCGCCCCACACGCGGGGCTCGATGATGTATTTGATGTAGCCGAAGTTCGCCGAAGGGATGATCGTCGAGGCGGCGTGGCTGTTGGTCACGTTGCGCGCGAAGACGGACAGCCTGATGTCGCCCGGCAGCTGCCAGGCCAGCGAGGCATTGCCGAGCCACTTGGGATCCTGCTCCAGCGGCGCGGCCTGCGTACCGGCGTTGAAGTAGAGGTGCGAGCGGTAGGACCAGTTGGTCTCCGCGACGATCCGGTGGCCGCCGCCTACGTCGAAGGTGTATTCGCCGCTGACGCTGGCGGTCACGTGCGGCGCGCGGACGAACTGGTTGCCAGAACAGTCGACGCCCGCCTTGCAGTTGGGGAATTCGGTGTACTTGGTGTCTAGCAGGCCGAGCGTGCCGGACAGGCGCAGCGCATCGAAAGGCCGCGCGGTCAGGACCGCTTCGGCGCCCTTCGACCAGCCCTTGCCGGCGTTCGACAGCTGGCTGAGCGGCAACTGGATCACCGTGACCTGGATGTTGCTGTAGTCGTTGTAGAACGCCGCGAGGTTGGCGGTCAGGCGGCCGCCCAGCCATTCGGACTTCAGGCCGACCTCATAGCTCTTGACGTATTCGGGGTTCACCGTGGCCACCTGCGTCTGCAGCGTCGCGCCCGGGTTGAACCCGCCCGAGCGGAAACCCTTGGCGTAGCGCGCATAGACATTGAGGCCCGGCGTGAAGTTGTACTTCGCCGTGGCGTCATAGGTGAACGCACGCCAGTTGCGTTTCTGATCCTGCACCGCGCGGATGGCGATGCGGGTACCGGTCACCGAATTGCGCGACCAGAACGCCACGGTGTCGAGGAAGGTCAGCGTGCCCGCGCCGCCGGTCGCGGTGCCGATGGTATCGAGGTCGATCGCCTTGTCTTCCCAGGTGTAACGCCCGCCCAGAATGATCTCGAGATTGTCGAGCGGCTCGTACGTGACATTGGCGAAGAGGCCGTAGCTGTTGTTGCTCTGGGTGAACTGCGTGTTCGTCCAGGCCGGGGCGAGGCCGACGGTGTTGGGCAGCACTGCGGTGACCGCCTCGGAATCCAGCTTCTCGTAATAGTAGTGCGCGCCGACGATCCACTTCAGGCGGCCCTCGTCCGGCGAAGCGAGGCGCAGTTCCTGATTGAAGATCTTCGCGTTCAGGCTGCTGTAGGTGTGTGTGCCTTCGTGCGGCACCTGAGTGCCGAGTTCGGAGCGGTGCTTGAATTCGTTGTAGCCGGTGATCGAGGTCAGGTGCAGATCGCCCACGTCCCAGTCGAGGTTGAGCTGGGTGCCGCGCTGGCGCAGATCCTGCCCGCTGTTCCCGAACGAGGAATTGTTTCTGTAGCCCTGCGCGATGGGGAAACCCGCAGGATCGGTCGTGCCGAGGCCCTGGTAGATGATGTCGCCGACGTTCTTGTAGTCGCGGTACTGCACGCGCAGCAGGGCCTCGAACGTATCGGTCGGCTTGGCGAGCACGGAGAAACGGGCCGCAGCCTCGCGGTTCTTGCCCATCGGGGTGCCGTCGTGCCGGTTCTTCGCGAAGCCGTCGTCATCGCGGAAGTGACCGGCGAAACGCACCGCCACCTTGTCGCTGAGCGGACCGCCCCATGCCCCTTCGAGCAGCGTGGAGCCGTAGCTGCCGTATTCGGCGCGGGCATAGCCGCTGGCGTCGAAGGCGGGCTTGCGCGAGATGAAGTTGACCGCGCCTGCCGTGGTGTTCTTGCCCCATAGCGTGCCTTGCGGGCCGCTCAGCACCTCTACGCGCTCGAGGTCGAAGATCGGGAAGGCCTGCGCGACGGGAACACCGACGTAGACTTCGTCCTGGTAGATGCCGACCGGGCTGGTCTGGCCGTTTCCGGGTACCGAATTGCCGATGCCGCGCAGATACCAGCGCGGCGTCAGATTGCCGACCGAGGTGTCCGCGCTGAAGCTGGGCACGAAGCGCGAGATGTCGCTGGCGCGGGTGATGAGCCGGTCGCGCAGGGTATCGCCGCCCAGTGCCACCACCGATGCGGGCACGTCCTGCACGCTCTGGCTGCGCTTCTGCGCGGTGACGAGGATGACGTCGCTGCCGGATTCGCCCGCGTCCGCTTCCTCGGCATGGGCCGCGCCGGAAAGCGACAGGGCCAGCGAAAGGGCAAGGGCCGATACACCGGCGCTGCCGATGCCGCGCGGGAAAGTGAAGGTCTTGGGGCCCCTGGATGCCATGGCGTGTATTGTCCTTGTCTGCGAACCGGAAACGATGTGTTCGCGGACAGGCAGAGCAAACGGCGTGCCAAGGACGCAAAATGCCGTTCTGTCAGGGGCTTGACGCGGCTGGACGACAGCCGATGTTCAGATCGACGCACCGGCTGCGCGAATTTCGATGCGGGAATGCGCCATTGGGCGCAGGTTCAGATGAGGCCGAAGTTCTTCAGGTGCGTGCGCAGCACGCTGCGAGTCACGCCCAATGCGGCGGCGGTGCGGATCTGGTTGGCCTCGTACCGCGAGAAGGCGGTGCGCACGACGCTCTCGATCGTGCGGTCGAGCAGGTCACCCTGCTTTTCCTCGAGAAAGCGCGCGACCAGCGGGGTAAGGCGGTCTTCCATGATTGCCTGATCCGCCGTCGCTGCAGGCAATTCTGCGGACGGTTCCTCAGGGGCGGGGCGGATCGTTTGCGGACGGGCATCGAGCGCATGGAGCGCGAGGTCGTGGGCGGTGATCTGGCCGTCGATGCAGGTGAGGGTCGCGCGCAGGATCGCGTTTTCCAGCTCGCGGATGTTACCGGGCCAGGGATGGGAGAACAGCGCTTCCTCCGCCCCGGCGGTCAGTTCCAGTCGCCCCGCGCCGATCTTTGTCCCGTACAGTTCGAGGAAGTGCCGGGCCAGCGGCAGAATGTCCGCGCGCCGTTCACGCAAGGGCAGGATCGGCAGAGCGACGACGTTGAGACGATAGAACAGATCTTCGCGAAAACGCCCTTCGGAGACGGCGCGGCCAAGGTCCAGGTTGGTCGCCGCGATCAGCCGCACGTCGAGCGAGACGGGTTTGCGCGAGCCGAGCCGGACCACCTCGCGCTCCTGCAGGATGCGCAGCAGCTTGACCTGCAGCGACTGCGGCAGGTCGCCCACTTCGTCGAGGAACAGGGTACCGCCGTTCGCGGCCTCGAACCAGCCGGGGCGGGCGTCCATGGCGCCGGTGAAGGCGCCGCGTTCGTGCCCGAACAGTTCGGATTCGATCAGGCTTTCGGAGAAGGCGCCGCAATTGACGGCGATGAAAGGGCCGCTGCGGCGATCGCTCAGCGCGTGGACGTAGCGGGCGACCAGTTCCTTGCCGGTGCCGGTTTCCCCGGTGACGAGCACGGTGGCCTCGCTGGGCGCGGTGCGCTCGATCAGCGGCACCATCGCCCGCGAGCGAGGATCGGAAAACACGAAGGCCCGTGCGCGGATCGCCGGAATCGCGGGATTTGTAGGGTCGAGCGACAGGATCGTCCTGCCGCTGCCTCGCCCTGCCGGAGCTTCCGACCGGTGTTTCGCTAACGCCATGGTTCGTGCCTCCTCGCCGCGCACTGTGCCATCGACTCATTGTCTATAGGAATAGTAGAGAATATGGCCGGCTGGCAAGCGTTACCTTCAGGCGGCGCGGTCGAGCGCCCTCAGCGCCAGTGCGGCGGCGAGCGGGCGGGCGTCCACCCAGGCATCGACGTCCACCGAATTTTCGAGGAAGCCGTGCAGTCGCAGGAAGCGCTCCTGCACGCGCAGCATGTCGATCCGCTCGGCGGAAAGGTCGGGGTGCAGCGCGCGGTGGAAGCCGTCGCGATAGGCGGCCTCGACGCCGACCGGCCCCGCGAAAGTCTCGCGCTCCAGGATGTGCTTCAGTTCCACCGGATGCCCGGCGGCCCAGTCGGCGGCGCGCAGGGTCTGGTGAAGGAAGCGCACCACGAGGTCGAAATGCGCCTCGATCATGTGGCGATGGGTGACGATCGGACGCGGGGTGCCGTTGTTCACCCGCGTCATGCGGCTGGGATAGGCGTCGAGGTCGATGCCCACTTCGAGCCCTAGCGCCATCGCGGCTTCGGCGGCGGCGGCGCCCTTGACGTAGACCGCGTCCACCCGCCCTTCGGCCAGCGCCTGAAGGCCCGACCACATGCGCTGCATCATCTGCGGTTCGGAGAAGTCCACTTGCGGCGTCGGCACGTCCACCAGCGTCACGTCCTCCAGTTCGAGCCCGGCCAGCCGCAGCGCGTTCTTGATCCCGTGCAGCGACATGCCGCGCACGACCGAGGCGCCCCGCGTCGAGACGTAGCCCGGCAGGGCGAAACGCAGCCCCTTGAGGTGCGCGGGATCGAGCACCTGTTCGCCGGGGCGCACCATGATCGCCTGTCGCTCGTCGATCCAGGTCAGGCCGATCACCCGCGTTTCCGCGCCCAGCGCCCGCGCCGCGAGGGCGGGGATGTTGCCGCCCTCGCGAAACAGCGCCCGCGTCATGTCGTGATGGTCATGCTCGACCACGCGCAGACGGTCCTCGCGCAGCCAGTTCACGGCGATGCCGTCCCGTCCGAAATCGGCGTCGAGCCAGCCGAGCGACCAGGCGATGCTCGATGCGGCGGGCACCGGCGAGCGCACCAGCCAGATCCGATCGAGTTCCCCAGTCCCAGTCACGCTCACCGCACCGCATCTCCGTTCGTTCGCCGGCCTGAAAGCAAAGGCCGTGCCAGCGCCGGGCCATGGCGCGATTGAGCGGTTCCGGCCGCTCGCGTGTCCAGATCGCGACGCTGCGCTGCGCAGAATTGCGCAGCAGGGCGGCACTCAGGAACCGAGGCGTGGGAAGCGCCGTGGTTTGCCGAGCATGGCACGGTCCATGCTTCGGAGAAACCGCAATATCTCGATCGAAGGGAGCCACCGATGGCACTGCGTTTCTACTGGCACTTGTCGAGCACTGCGGCGGCCGACCGCCGCCGCGCCGAATGGGGCGATGGTGACCGGCCCTGGGTTCCGGCCCGTGATGCCGGCAGCCGCCGCCTCCAGATCAACCACTACGACTATCTCACGCAGGTCGCCCGCGCGGCCGAGCTGACCGGCTTCGACGGTATCGTCATCCCTGACGAGCCCGAGGGCGAAGAGCCGTGGATCGTCACCGGCACCCTGCTGCGCGAGACGCGGCGGGTGCAACTGGTCACTGCCGTCGCGCCGGGGTCTGCTTCGGGTGTCTACCACGCCAAGATGGCGGCGAGCGTGCAGCGCTTCTCGGGCGACCGGCAGGGCTGGCTGATCGACCCGCGCCAGGGGCCCGAGGCCGGGGACGCCATCGACGAGGCCGAAGTGCCCGCGCGCACCGGCGAACTGTTGACGTTGCTGGACGGCGTCTGGGGCGACGGCCCGTTCGATCAGGAGGGCCGTCACTTCGTCGTCGAGAAGGGCGGGTTCGGCGATCTCGTACGAGGGCGGCGGCGCCCGCCGGTATGGCTGCGCGCATCGCAGGCGCCCGATGCGGACCTGCTCGCCCATGCCGAAGTGCTGCTGCTCGATACCGGCCTGTCGATCGAGGCACTCGGCGATTTCGTGTCGGGCGCGCGTGATGCCTACCCGGATTTGCGCATCGCCGCGCGGATACCGCTGCTCGCCCGCGCCGAAGCGGCCGACGTCGCGGTGGAGCGCGGGCGGACGGCGCCCTCGGCCGATACGCTGGTCGGCACGTACGATGATGTCGCCGCGACGCTCGCGGACCTCGAACGGGCGGGCCTCGATATCGCCGTGCTGTCGGCCACCAACCAGATTCACGAAGTCCACGTCGCGGGCGAGCAGGTCATCGGCCGCGTGCGCGCAGCGGCGATCGCCGCCTGAAGGAAAGGGCAACGACATGAGCATCGATTTCTACTGGCGCATCCCCACGCATGGATGCAGCAGCTCGATCCGCGAGCGCAGCTTCAACCGGGGAGACTGGTCGCCGCTGGCCCCCGGCAACCAGACGCCGGGGCTGGTGGACGGCGGGCCCGACGGGACCAGCTACCTCGACCACATGGCCGAGATCGCGCGCGCGGCGGAGATTTCCGGTTTCGTCGGCGGGCTGCTGCCCTCGTTCCCGATGACCGACGATCCCTGGGTGATCTCCGCGGCGCTGGCGCGGGCGACCAAGGCCTTCCGCTTCATGATCGCGTTCCAGCCGGGGTTTCTCAGCCCCGTGCGGGCCGCGCGCATGTCCGCCAGCCTGCAGCGGGCGAGCAACGGGCGGGTGGTCTACAACATCATTACTGGTGGCGGCGGCCCGGCCCAGCGCTGGTGGGGCGACCCCTTCGACCACGACGACCGCTATGGCCGCACCACCGAGTTCCTCGACGTGATGAAGGGCGTGTGGAAGGACGGCCCCTACACGCACAAAGGCCACTTCTACGAGGTCGAGAACGGCGCCCTGCCGCCGGCGCTGGCGCAGGAGGATCTGCCGACGATCTACTTCTCCGGCTCGTCCGAGGCGGCGTTGCAGTCGGCCGCGCGCCACGCGGACTATTACCTCTCGTGGCTAGAGCCGTTCGGGCAACTGGCGCAGAAGTTCGATCAGGTGAAGGCGCGCACCGCCGAACTCGGCCGCGCCATCAAGTGCGCGATCCGCGTCGAAGTCGTCGCCCGGCCCACCGAGGAGGAGGCTTGGCGCGAGATCGAACTGGGCTTCGCCAATGTAAAGGCCGCCAGCCGTAACGAGTTCGGCGAGCGGCGCGGGGACTCGGTGGGCGTGCAGCGCCTGGCCGGGCTGGGCGTGGCCGACGCGCGGGACTGGCGCGACCTCATCGTCTCGCCCAATGTCTGGGGCGGGTTCAGCCTGCTGCGACCCGGCCCGGCGCTGGGCATCGTCGGCAGCTACGAGAACGTCGCGGCGCGGCTGGACGAACTGATCGGACTAGGCGCGGATTCCTTCATCCTCGCCGCCACGCCGCATCTGGAAGAGGCTTACCGGGTGGGCGAGGAAGTGCTGCCGTTGCTGGGGCACCGGGCGGTGCAGCGGCTGGAGGCGGCGGAGTAGGCGAAAAAGAGCCCGGCGATTTTCGCCGGGCCTTGTTGTGTGTCACCCTCGTCATTGCGAGCGAAGCAATCCAGGGCGGTTTAATGCTGCCTTGGATTGCTTCGCTTCGCTCGCAATGACGAACGGGGCCTCAGCGCGGCTCGGTCCACCAGCCTTCGAGCTTCAGGTCGCGGATCGCCTTGTCGACATAGCTACGGTCGATCAGGTGCGAGACGTCCACCTTGCTGCGCGTCAGCCCGGTCTGCGCGGCGTAGTCAGCCACGAAGTCGAAGTGATCCTGTATTTCGCGGCCCGGCAGCGGGGAATAGCGCTGGCGCCACGGAAGCTGGTTGTTTTCGGCGTCCCGGATGACCGCTTTGAGCGGTGTGCCGCCCAGCGTTCCCCACGACAGCACGGTATCGCGGTGCTTCTCCTCGCTCGACCAGCGTGCCTGCCGCACGAAGGCATTGACGACGATCTGGACGATGTCGGGGTGCGCGTCGATGAAGTCCTTTCGCGCGAACGTTCCGGCGACCATCTTCCAGCTTTCCGGTGCATCCTTGGTGGACCACAGGACGCGGGCGAGGCCCTTTTCCTCCAGCACGTAGGGTTCGGCCTGAATCAGCACGATGGCATCGACTTTGCCGCCGGTCAGCGCGGCCTGTCCGGCGACGGCATTGACGTTGATGATCTTGAAGTCATCCAGCGTCATGCCCTGCGACTGGACGTAGCGCGCGAAGCCCGCCTCCCATGGCCGTCCGCGATGGAGCGCGATGCGCTTGCCCTTGAGGTCACGCAAGGTGCGTGCGGTCGAGTCCCTGCCCACCGCGAGGTAGATGTTGGAACCCGCGCGGCTGGGGACCACCAGCTTGAGGTTCACGCCGCCCGCCATCGCGATCACCGAGGGCAGGTCGCCATAGGCCGCCATGTCGATGGTCTTCGCCGCGAAGCCCTCGTTCACCACCGGCCCGCCGACGGAAGGCGGCACCGGCACCCAGCGGGCCTTCCAGCCTTTCTTCGCCAGTTCGGCGTCGAGCCAGCCGTCCTTCTGGATCTGGGCGAGGCCGCCGATGAATTCGTTCGCGCCGTTCTTCGGCGAGACGATTCCGGCGATGTCGACGACTTTTTCCGCCGGCTCGCCGCTTTCGGAGGAGCAGGCGCCCAGCAATGCGAGGGCGGGCAGCAGCAGGGCCAGGAACGTGCGGCCTTTGGTCATGAAGGGCTCCGGGAATGGGAGGATCGCGCCGGGAACGAGACGAGCGTGCCGTCCTCCTCGCGCGGTTCGCGGGTGAGTTCGCCGAGGATCTCGTCCTTGAGGCGGTGCAGCAGGGGCGAGGCGCGGTCGCGCGGGTGGGGCAGGTCCACGTCCACCACGCGGGCGATGCGGCCCGGGCGCGGCGACATGACGACCACCCGGTCGCCGAGGAACAGCGCCTCGTCGACGTCGTGCGTCACCATGATCATGGTGGTGCCCGCCTCCATCCAGATGCGCTGGAGTTCGGCCTGGACCTTGACGCGGGTGAGTGCGTCGAGCGCGCCCAGCGGCTCGTCCAGCGCCAACACCCTGGGTTCGTTGACCAGCGCGCGGGCGATCGCGGCGCGCTGCGCCATGCCGCCCGAAAGCTGGTGCGGATAGGCCTCGCCGAAGTCGGACAGGCCGACCAGCGCGAGGTGCTCGGCGATCAGGCGTTCGCGCCGTTCCTTCGGCAGTTTCTGGTTGAGCAGCGCCACCTCGACGTTCTGCGCCACCGTCATCCACGGGAACAGGCGGTGATCCTGGAACACGAGGCCGCGTTCCAGCCCGGTGCCCGCGACGCGGGTGTCGTCCAGCCGGATCTCGCCGTCGTAATCGGTGTCGAGGCCCACGATCAGCCGCAGCAGCGTGGACTTGCCGCAGCCGGAGGGGCCGACGATGCTGACGAACTCGCCGGGCCGGATCGACAGGTTGATGTCGTCCAGCACGGTCATCGATTTGCCTGACATCGCGTAGCGCTTGGACAGGCCGGCGATGCGCACGGCGCCGGTGCGGGATGGTCCGGTGGTCCCGGCAGGTTCGCGCAAGTGTCGAGGGTCGGTCATGGCTTGTCCTAGTTTCCGGGGGCGGGCTGCCAGCGCAGCAGGCGGGCGCGCAGCAGGGCGAACAGCTGGTTGAGGGCAAAGCCCATCACGCCGACGCAGGCGACGCAGACGAGCACCACGTCGGTCCGCGCGGCGACCTGCGCGGCCATCATCTCGGTGCCGAGGCCGGCGGTGGCGCTGAACAGCAGCTCGACGCCGATCGTGGCGATCCACGCGAAGGCGAGCGCCTGCGAAATGCCGGTGAAGATCAGCGGCAGCGCGCTGGGCCAGGCGATCAGGCGCAGCGACTGCAGACGGGTGAAGCCGTAGAGACGGCCCACTTCGGCCAGCTTGCCCTCCACCGCCTGCATGCCCTTCTGGGTGTTGAGGACAGTCGGGTAGAAGGCCGAGAGCGAGACAAGCAGCAACTTGGCACCGTCGCCGTTGCCGAACCACAGCGCCACCAGCGGCAGCCAGCCGAGGATCGGCACTTGCCGCATGGTCGTCACGATCGGCCCGGCGGTACGGTCGAACGGGCGCCACAGGCCCATGGCGATCCCGGTGGCGATGCCGATCGAGCCGCCGATCAGCAGCGCCGTCAGCGCGCGCTGGAGGCTGGCCCCGGCGTGAAGCAGCAGCCGTCCGTCGAGGAGCATCTCCACGAAGCTGCGCGCGACCTGTTCCAGCGGTGCGAAGGCATAAGCGTGGCCCGCGCCCTGCCGCGATTCCCATTCCCACCAGCCGAGCACCAGCGCCGGGAACAGCAGGGCGAGCGAAACGGATCGCAGGCGCAGGCTCATGTCGCGGTCCTCCAGCGGCTCAGGTGGCGTTCGAGCCGGACCATCGAGGCGTCGAGCAGGAAGCCGATCAGCCCGGCGACGATGACGCCGCACAGCACGACGTCGATCTGGAACAACTGGCGGCCCATCTCCATCATCTGGCCAAGCCCGCTGTCAGCCGCGAGCAGTTCGGCGGCGACCAGCGAAAGCCAACCCCGCGTCAGGCCCAGCCGCAGTCCGGTCAGCACTTGCGGCACCGTCGCGGGCAGGATCACCCGGGCGAGGAAGGGGGCCAGCGGCATGCGGTAGAGCCGGGCGACTTCGCGGTGGCTGGCCGGAATGTCGCGCACCGCGTCATGCGTGGCGAGAGCGGAGGGGAAGAAGCTTGCGACCGAAACGATGACGATCTTGAAGCTGTCCTCCACGTCGAAGAACAGGATCAGCAGCGGGATGAAGGCGATCGTCGGCACCTGCCGAATGCAGGTGAACGTCGGCCAGAGCAGCCGGTGCACATTGCGCGAAAGCGCCATCGCAACGCCGGTGGAGACGCCGACGAGACTGCCCGCCAGGAACCCGCAGGCGAGGCGGTAGAGGCTGGCCGAAAGGTGGCGCTCAAGCTCGCCGCTGGCACCCAGCGCGAAGAGGGTGGCGCCCACCTGTTCGAGCGGGACGAGCACTTGCCGGGGCCAGATGCCGGTCGATGCGGCGATTTCCCATAGGACCAGCAAACCGAGCACCGGCGCCAGTCTGATTGCGGCTTTCCCTGGGCTTGGTCTGTGCACTGCGAAAGGTACTCCCGGTGCCGGTGCGGCGCTTGGTCACTTCCGGGCCAATTCAGCAAGGTCCATGCCAGACACCGCAAACCGGCCGTGCGGGCGGAGCGGATGGAAAGAGCGGGGCGGCGCTGTCGAAATCTGCGCAGTGGCTGCATCGAAACCGCCAGAGGCGGGCAATCAGGTTGCCAGCACGCGCCGGGGGGCATAGGCCCGAAGGCATGAACTGGCTCTACCTTGTCGGCGCCATCGGCTTCGAGATCATCGCCACATCCGCGCTCAAGGCGACGGACGGCTTCACCCGCGTGGTGCCCACCGCCGTGACGGTGGCGTGCTACGTCGCGGCGTTCTTCTGCCTTTCGGTGGCCTTGCGCACGATCCCGATGGGGGTGGCTTATGCGATCTGGTCGGGCGTGGGGATCGTCGCGATCTCGCTGATCGGGCTGGTTGTCTACCGTCAGCAGTTGGACGCACCGGCACTGGCGGGCATCGCGCTGATCCTGGCCGGCACGCTCGTCATCAACCTGTTTTCAAAAGCGGCCGGGCACTGAAAGTTTGATCGACTGACGTGGATACGGCACCGGCCGCTGCCTCTGCTGGGCAGAAGCAAGCCCGCACCCGCGCAAGTCTGCGCGGGTGCGGCGGAACTCATGGATCAATCCTCGATCCGGCCGTGCGAGTCCGCTTCGCCCTTGCGCCAGTAGCCGGCGGCCTTCGACCATTCGCGCGGGTGGCCGCGTTCGGTGACGAGGTGGTCGCGCACCGCGCGCGCCACGGTGGTTTCCCCGGCGATCCACACGAAGCCGTCGCCCTCCGGCAGCGCGATGTTGCGCAGCACGGCGAGCAGCGCAGCGGGATCGTCGGCGCTTCGTGCGGGACGGTGAGCCCAGATCGGCACAAGCCGGGCGGCGGTCTCGAAGTGCTGTTCCTCCTGGGGGCCGGTCACCGCGACGACGCTGATGACGTGCGCGCCTTCGGGAAGTTCCTCGATCCGGCGGCCGATGGCCGGAAGCGCCGTCTCGTCGCCGACGAGAAGCCACCAGTCGAAAGTGGGAGAGATCACCGCCGAACCGCGCGGGCCGCCGATTTCGAGGGCATCGCCCGGTTCCGCGTCGATCGCCCAGCGGGTTGCCGGGCCGGCGTCGTGGACGGCGAAATCGAGCGTGAGGGTGCGTTCCTCGCGGTCGTAGGCGCGCGGGGTATAGTCGCGCCGCTGCTCGCCACCGTCTCCGGCAGGGAGGAACAGCTTGACGTGGTCGTCTGCGCCGAGGCTGACGAAATCGGCTAGATCCTCACCTTCCACGACGATGCGGATCATGTTCGGCGTGATGCTGGTCTTGTCGCGCACGGTAAGGTGGCGGCGGCGCGTTTCGTGCCGGTGGCGGGTTATTTCGTGCTTCATCGGGGGTAGCTCCTGGGTTCAGGCGGGCGCATAGCGGCTGACTTCGATCCCGGTGCCCACGGGCAGCAGGATGCTCGTCACGCCGGGTTTGGCGCGCACGGCCTCGACATAGGCGCGGGCGTTATCGCCGCCCGGCCGGATGATGTTGTCGGCGACGATCACCGCGCCCGGCGCCAGCCTGGGATAGAAGGCGTCGAGGGCGGGTACGTAGAGGTCTTTCCACAAGTCGAGCAGGACGAAGTCGATCGGTTCGTCGATCGCCGCGATCAGTTGCAGTGCGTCGCCGACGCGGAAGTCGATGTATTCGGCAAGTCCCGCCGCCGCCGCCTGTTCGCGGGCGTGGGCGGATTTGTAGTCCTGCAGTTCCAGCGTGATGACCTTGCCGCCCGAGGCGCGCGCCGCCTCGGCCAGCCAGATGCCGGAATAGCCGTAGGAGGTGCCGATCTCCAGGATCGTGGGCGCATCGAGGCTGCGCGCGATCAGGTTGATGAGCCGCCCGGTGTCCGGCCCGACGGCAAGAAGCCGGTTGTCCCTGGACCCGGGCGTGAAGGGCTGCGTGCGTTCGTGCGCGATGCGGGCGTGATAGCCTTCCAGCACCGCGGTGACTTTATCGTCCATGTCCTGTCCTTGATCGACGGTGTCCCGGTTCATGTCCGGGGACTCGGTGTGTGCCTTGCCGTCTCAGGATAAGAATGGATAAGCCTCAATCAAGATATATCTTAAAAGTAATTTGTATCGCTTGGTATCACGCCCCGTCCCGCTGCCGGGACGGGGCGTTTGGCCGTCAGAAGTTGAAGCCGAACTGCGCCGTGATCGAGCGCCCGCGCGTGGGCTGCAGGAAGGTGTTGGTCGAGCCCGTCAGGCCGCTCACGAAGTTCAGCTGGTCGGTCAGGTTCTGCACCTGAATTTGCGCGTTCCAGCGCGGCTGGCGGTAGAACAGGCCAAGGTCGAGGTTGTAGCTGGTGGGGATGCGCACCGTCTTGCTGAGGTTGAGATACCACGGGCTCGTCAGCCAGCCCGACAGTTCCGCGCCGAAGCCCGAAGGGTGGCGCCAGTCGAGGTAGCCGCTGAGGTTGTACTTGGGGATCTGCACCGCGTCGAAGCGGCCCGCCGGCAGCTGGTTGAGCACGTTGCTGTCGCTGAACACCGTTCCGTTGTCCGCCACGAAGCCGCGCGGGGCGAAACCGGCCTGCGAGGTGTACTCGTTGTAGGCGGACAGGTAGTTGAAGTTCAGCCCGGTGCGCCAGGCTTCGCTCGGCTGGTAGCGCAGGGTGGTCTCGATGCCCTTCACCTTGAGGCGGGCGATGTTGTTGAACTGGTCGGGGCTCTGGTCGCGGGCCTGCTTGAAGCCGGAGAGGGTCACGAACAGCTGGCCCGCGATCGGCTCGGCCTTGATGCCGACTTCGTAAAGCTCGCTCAGGCTCTTGAACTGCAGCGGGTTGAGCAGGTTCGCCGCCGCGCCGCTGCCCCAGGTGAGGCCGTTGGAGAACAGGCCGGTGTTGATCGCGATCGAGCGGTCGTACGTGAAGTAGATCGTCGAGCTTGCGGTCGGCTTGACGTAGGGACTGGCCTGGACCGAGTAGAGCTTGAAGTCGCCGTCGTCCTTGCGTTCGCTGGCGCCGGGCAGCGGGAAGGGGTTCCTGATCGAGGCATCGACCCAGCTGCGGCTGCCGCCCACGTTCAGCCCCGCGAAGTCGCCGAACTTGAGGTTGTGCTGGGTGAAGGCGGTGATCGTCGTCCAGGCCGTCTGCGATGTATAGGCGGCGACCGATTCCGCGTAGAGACCGTTGCCCGCGTAATACATCGGCGGCAGGCTCAGCCAGCCGAAGTAGTTGGAATACTGCGGCTGGCCCGCCGTGCCGATCCACGCCGCGTTGCCACCGTTGGGATTGGCGGTGGCGATGCCCAGCAGGTCGCCCGGGTTCTTGGTCGAGGGATCGAGCGTCAGGTCATAGGCGTAGATGCTCGTGCCGAAGCTGTTGTTCGCCGCGATCGAGCGGTTGGTCTCGCGCCGGTAGATCACGCCGGTATTGCTGTCGTCGATGATGCCGCCGCCGAACTCGAAACTGTGGCGCACCTCGAGGCGGTTGTCGAAGATGCGGTCGCGCGACTGCACCTGGAACGATCCGGTGGCGTCGGTGGTGTCGCTGGAGCGCTCGTAGAAGGTGCTGTTGACCACGCTGGTGTGCTCGCCGACGTCCCAGTTCAGCTTGAGCTGCGCGGTGAAGCGCCTGGAGGTGTTCTGGTCCTCCGCGCGCTGTGAGCGCTGGCGGGAGATCTTGGTCAGCTCGTTGCCTTCCAGCGTCGGGTCATAGACCCAGCCGCGTACGGTGCCGGGGCTCGTCTGGGTGTTGGGCGAGGCGGTCTGGAAGGTGCCGGGCACGACCACGTACTGGCCCGCGGAATTGCGCGCGCGCTGCACCCAGCCGGTGGCGGCGGAATTCGCGTCACCCGAGGCGAAGACCGGCGACCAGTAAGTCGAGCCGTTCTGGATGATCGGCGTCGCCCGGCCCGCGTAGTAGAGGCCGTCGTCCACCAGCGACTGCGTCGCGCGGTTCCAGCCGTGCGTCACGTTCCAGTCGTAGTAGTTGTCGTAGGAAGCGTTGAGGTCGGCGCGGAAGTTGCTGGCCGGCTTCCATGCCAGCGCACCGTAGAAGGCGTAGAAGTTGTTCTTCACGTTGTCGTAGTAGTCATCCTGCTTCTGCACCGTGATGCTGGTGCGGTAGGCCAGAGTGTCGCTGATCGGTGCGGTATCGTCGCCGGTCACGGTGAAGCCGAACTTCGACTTGCCGTCCGGAATGATCGAGCCGATGCGCGTCGTCAGGCTGGAGCGGCGCTGGTCGAAGTCCGGCTTCTTGGTCAGGTAGTTGATATAGCCGCCGCTGCCCGTCACCGAACCGAAGATCACCGAGGAGGGACCGGCGACGATGTCCGCGCCTTCGTAGGCGTTGAAGTTCGCCGGGTGGCGTACCGCATAGCCGCGCTGGCCGTCCTGGAACACTTCGGAGCCCTGTGCGCGCAGGGTCGGAACTATCCCTGCGTTCTGCCCGCCGCCGCGCGTGATGCCCGGCGCGTACTTGGCGAGATCGTCGGAGCTGGTGATGATGTCCTTGGTGAGCTGCTCGGTATTGATCTGGGTGACCGAGCGCGGCGTGTTCAGCAGCGTCTCGCCGGTGCCGTAGATCGAGGTCGGCGCGCGGCTCGAGAGGATCGAGGTTTCCTTGTTCAGCCGCTCGCCGTTGACGGTGATCGCGTCCGCGTCCCTGTCTGCGGTTTCTGCGGCCGCCTCCTCGGCGGTCTCGGCATGGGCGGTGGCGGTGAACGCCAGCGACAGGGCGCTGGCGGCGATAAGGTACTTGGTGACGCGCATGGGATGCTCCTGCTTCGACCCGGCAATTCGGTCTCTTGCGGCCGGTGTCTTCAAGGCGGAGCCGAAACCCTCATGCGGACCCCCCGGTGCGGCCGCTCCACCCTTGCGGGCTGTTAAGCAAAGCGCGTGCCATTGATATTTATGCAGATATTTCAATGTTATAGTATTGTCGGGTGGTGGTGGAATTTGTGCAGCGTTGTGGGGCTTTGAACAGTCCGGAACACTGCTGTCGGCGTGGGATGCAGGGGCTTCGACAAGCTCAGCCTGAGCGGGTTCCGGGGGAAATCCTCTCGACACCGCTCAGGCTGAGCTTGTCGAAGCCCCTGCCGCTCAAGCACCACCGCCGGTAATGGTGATTTCGCAGCATGGCATTACCGCACACCCAGAATATATCGCTGAAATACCACAATAACCCGCGATGGCCCGAGACTTGCTTCCTCGCTTCAAGCACAACAGCGAAAGGTCGAGGCATATGGCAGTCAAGCTACTCTGGTATCTCACCGCACCGGACGGCGTGGTCCCTTGGGAGGAAAAGGGCCGCTGGGACACCGGCTTCGACCACCTTCAGCAACTGGCCGCGACGATCGACAAGCTGGGCTTCTACGGCGCCCTGCTGGCGACCGGCTATGGCGGCAACGACGTCCTGACCGTGGCCGCCGCGACGCTTTCGGTGACGAAGCGCATGACGTTCCTGGGCGCGATCCATCCGGGCCTGCTCTCGCCCGCCAAGCTGGCGCAGATCGCGCTGACCATCAACAATTTCTCGGGCGGACGCCTGGCGCTGAACGCGGTGAACGGCAACGACGCGACGCAGCAGGCCTATGGCATGTTCCTCGAACATGACGAGCGCTACGATTACAGCCTCGAATACTGGCGCGCCTTCAAGCATGCCTATTCGGGCGATCCGGAGGGCTTTCACGGCAAGTATATCCAGCTTACTCCGCCGCCTGCGCGCGGCTATCGCCCGGCCCATGAAGGGGCGGAGCGTCCATCCGTCCCGCTGTGGGGCGCGGGCACGTCCGCGCCCGGGGTGGCCCATTCGGTGCAACTGCTCGATACGTACCTCAGCTTCGCCGACACCCCGCCGCGCCTCGGTGACAAGTTCCGCCGGGTCGGCGCGGAGGCCGCGAAGCTGGGCCGCACGCTGGATTACGGCACCCGCCTCCAGATCATCGTGCGCGAGACCGAGGAAGAGGCCTGGGACTACGCGCAGTGGCTGATCGACCAGACCTCGCTCGATTATGCATACCAGGGCCTCAAGCGCTTCCTGCCGCCGGGCGAGACGCTGGAGACCTACCGCAGCGCCGATCCGCAAGTGAACCGCAACCTCGATACCTTGCGCAGCGGGCGGTGGCCCAAGGCCCGCGACTTCGAGATATATCCGAACATCTGGACCGGCCCGGCGCTGCACGGCTTCGGCATCCTTGGCCCGGGCGCGGGCACCACGCTGGTCGGCAGCGCCGAGAACGTCGCCGCCCGCATCCGCGAGTTCGAGGCACAGGGGGCGAAATCGTTCATCCTTTCGGGCTGGCCGCTGATCGAGGAAGCGCACCGCGTGGCGCACCTGCTGTTCCCGCTGCTCGACCTCGACCACGGTTTCGAGGTGCCGCTGCTCAATGCCCGGCGCACCCGGCCGTTGCTGTCGGTCGCCTGAGGAGATAGCGCATGACCACCATGACCTTGCCCGTCGCATCGCTCGACCAGATCTTCGGCAATGCCCGCAGCAACCACCGCTATCAGCCGCGCGCCGTGGGGGAGGAGACGGTGCGCGAACTCTACGAATTGACCAAGCTGGCGCCCACCGGCTTCAATTCGCAGCCCGCGCGCTACGTCTTCATCCGGTCGGCCGAGGCGCGCGAGCGGCTGGGCGCGGTGCTGTCCAGCAGCAACCGCGACAAGGCGCTGGCGGCGCCGCTCAACGCCATTGTGGCATGGGACAGCGCGTTTCCCGAACGCCTGCCGCAGATCCATCCGGGCCGCGATCTCAGCGGCTTCTTCACCGATCCGGCGAAGCGGGAGTCGGCGGGCGTGTTCAACACCGCGCTGCAGGCAGGCTTCCTGATCGTTGCGGCGCGCTCGCTGGGGCTGGATGCGGGGCCGATGACCGGTTTCGACGCGGCAGCGCTGGACCGCGCGTTCTTCCCCGACGGGCGTTATCGCTCGTTACTGGTGCTCAACCTTGGCTACGGCGATCGCAGCCAGATTTCCGAACGCGGCGTGCGGCTGCCGTTCGAGGATGCGGTGCAGGTGCTCTGAGCCCCTTCGTCATTGCGAGCGCAGCGAAGCAATCCAGGGCCGCGTAAACCGCCCTGGATTGCTTCGCTGCGCTCGCAATGACGGAATTTGGTGATGAACCGAGTTTAACCGACAGGAAGGGCCGCCGGGATCGCAAGCGGCGGCCCTTCCTGTGGGCACCGGCCTTTGCCCCCTCAGGCCGGTGCGAATTCGCGGGTGAACGAGCGGCCCTTTTCGAGCAGCCCGGTGCGCTTCCACTGCAGGTCGAGCGCACCTTCGGTATAGACCTGCGCCCCGCCGATCTGCGCGGCGATGGCCTGCAGGCGGGCGGATTCCTCGATCAGCAGGACAAGCTGCGCGGTATCGACGATGCCCTTGCCCCAGAAGTTCGCGCCGCCGTTGCTTTCCAGCAGGCCCGGTGGCGGTGCGAGGTCGGGGTAGGTGTCCAGCCGCTCGCGGATCGTCTCCAGCACGCTGACGCGGCGCTCCAGATGATTGGGAATCTCGCGCGCGAGCAGGTGGCGCTGGGCCGCGACGTAGAGGATCGGGAACGGCTTGTGCGCCAGCGACCATGCGGCAAGGTGCGGCGTATGGGCGTGGATCAGCGTATCTGCCCCCAGCCGCGTCTCGTTCAGCACGGAATCCTCCGCGTCCGAGAAGCGCGAGACGGCGACTTTCACCTCCCTGTCGCGCGACCATGGCGAGGGAAAGCGGAACGCGAGCAGGGCGTCGCGATCGGGCACCTTGTGCGCGACGTTGAAGATCAGGCTGGCGGTCAGCGTGCCGCTGTCCTTGAGGAACCGGAAGGCGTGCGCTGCGTCGTCGCGGGCCCTGGCGATATAGTCGGCCAGTTCGATGTCGATGCTGTCGGTCATGGCTTGCTCTCCTTATTCGGCGGCGACACGGCTTTCGGCGGCGATCAGGGTGCGCGCCTCGATCAGCGGGCCGCGGTCGATCCACGCGGCGACGTCGAAGTCGGCCTCCAGAAAGCCCCAGTCGCGCAGGAAGTCCTTCTGCGCCGAGAGGCCCGCCACATAGTCCTCGGTCAGGCGCGGGTGGAGGCTGGTGGCGTAGCGCGGGAAGGTGGCGGCGATCGTCTCGCGGTCCGAACGGCCGTCTTCGGCGGTCAGGGCATCGAGCGCGGCTTCCGGATTGGCCTCGGCCCATTCGGCTGCGCGCAGCAGCGCGGCGATGTAGCGCACCACGAGATTGCGGTTCTGCTCCAGGAAGCTGCGGTGGACGGTCAGCGGACGCGGGGTGCCGTTGTTGATGCGGTGGAGCGGATTGGGCTCGTCGGTCAGGCGCACGAGTTCGCGCAAGGCCGCGCCATGTTCGCGCAGCAGGCGCAGGCCGGAGGACTGGCGCAGGAACACGGCGTCCACGCGCCCGTCGAACAGCGCGTCCAGTTCCGCCGCGCCCGATCCGCGCCCGGTGGCGCCGTAGACGTTGCGCTCCACTGGCACGTCCACGAAGGCTACTTCGTCGCGGGTGAGGCCCGCGACCGCCAGCCCGTTGGCGAGCCCGTGGAAATTGGCGCCGCGCTGGAAGTCGATCGAGATGCCGACATAGAGCGGCACCGCCAGCCGCTTGCCCCTGAGGTCGGCCAGCGTGCGGATGTCGCTGTCGGCGCGGGTGACGATGGACTGGAATTCGTCCACCCAGCTGATCGCCAGCACCACCGTGTCCGCCCCCTTCGCGCGGGCCCAGATGGGGGGAATGTTGCCGCCTTCGCGGAACATCGAGGGGATCGAGTGGTCGAAGTGGCTCTCGCGCACCGCCGCGTCGCCCGATTCCTGCAGCGAGCGCAAGGTGACGTCATCGCCGAACTCGTCGTGCAGGAAGCCCTGCTGGATCGCGATGGTGGAGGCAGTGGCGCCGCCGCAGCGGGTGAACAGGATTTCCGTATCGCTCATGATCGTATCCTTGTCAGCGTTTGAAATGGATGGCCTTGGTCCCTTCCTTTCGTCATTGCGAGCGGCGCAGCCGCGCGGCAATCCAGAGCGGCGTCAACTGCCCTGGATTGCTTCGCTTCGCTCGCAATGACGGACGGGTAGGGGCAAGGTGGAGTGCTCCGTAGAGTGATGGTCAGGTCAGGCGCGCCGCCAAAGTGCGTCGGTGCGCCAGGCGGAAAAGGCGGTGCGGTCGGGCGTGACGCCGCCGATGGCATTGGCGGCGGCGTCCTGGTTGTTGGAAAAGCCCCAGATCAGCAGACCGCCCTTGTCGTGCTGGATGCGCTGCGCCGCGCTGACGAGGGCCTTGCGCTTCTCGACATCGGGCTGGCCTGCGGCCTGCGTGACGAGGCGGGTGAACTGTGCATCGTTGAAATGCGTCTTGTTGCCCGCCGAGCGCGGCCCGTCATGCTGTTGCAGCGTGAGCAGGAACGGGCGGGATACGCCCGACACCGTACTGAAGGTCCAGTTGTTCTTGTCCGGCCCGGCGAAGATGGAATCGTCCACCAGCCTGATCTTCACCGTGACGCCGGCTTCTCGGGCCTGCTCGGCGAACACGATCGCGGCATTGCCGCCGGCACCCGCAGTCGTCACCAGTTCCACCGTCAGCCCGCCGCCATGTCCCGCCGAGCGCAGCAGGCTGCGGGCTTCGGCGATGTCGCGCCGGCGCTGCGGGATGGTATGGTCGAACGTCGGGTCGCTTGGCGAATAGAGGTCGTTCGCCACGCGGCCCTGGCCATGCAGCACGCGCTTCACCAGTTCCTCGCGGTCGGCGATCAGGCGGAAGGCCTTCGCCACGCGCGGATCGTCGAATGGCGCTTTGCTCAGGTTCATCGCGAAGCCCTGCCAGCCATCGGTCTCGGAGGAGACGAGCTGGAACTGGTCGGAGGACTTGAAGAAGGCGAGTTGCTCGAAGCCGATCGTCGGCGCCACGTCCACCTGCCCGGTCTGCATCGCCTGGAGCCGCGCGATCGGATCCTTGAAGTCGATGATCTCGACTTCGTCCAGCCAGGGCTGTTCCGGCTTGTAGTAGTTCTCGAACCGGCTGAAGACCGAACGCTGGCCGGGCGTGAAGCTCTTGAGGCGGTAAGGCCCGGCACCGACCGGGTTCTTCACAGGATCGTAGTCGGTCGGCACGATGCCGCCCCAGCTCATCCACAGTTCGGGCAGGGCGGCAAGGCCGTGGCCCGGTTCGAACGGGATGGTGACGGTCAGCGGATCGAGGGCCCTGATCCCGTCGCGCTGCAATCCGGGGATGTAGGAGCCGTAAGGCGACGCCAGCGCCGGGTCGGTCAGGCGGCGCAGGGAGTAGATGACGTCCTCGGCGCGGATCGATTTGCCGTGGTGGAATTCCAGCCCTCTCCTGAGGCGGATGGTCCACTGGGTCGCGTCGGCATTGACGTCGGCGAACTCGGCGAGCGCCAGTTCGGGGTTGGCCTGGCGGTTCCATTCCCACAGCTTGCTGTAAAGCGCCCAGCCCCGGAACGAGCCGGTGCCGAGCGGCTTGTGCGCGTCGAGATTGCCGGTCTGCGCGCCCGAGATGATGGCGATGCGGGCCTTGCCGCCGCGCTGCGGCTTGCCGCCGGTGGCGATAGCGGGCGCGTCCTTGCCGCAGGCTGACAGCAGCCCGGTCCCCAGCGCCAGTCCCCCCGACAGCAAGGCGCCCCGGGCAAGAAATGCGCGGCGCGACCGGTCAGTCATGATGCGCGGACCTTGCGGAAGCGGATCGGCCGGAGGGGTGGGTCTGGGGCACGCATGCTCTCCTTGCGGGAATGGGCAAGCCGTTCAGCAAGGCGCATGCCAACCGCGCGATTCCGGGAAAGCGGGGCATGGGGAGGCCGGATGGCTGCGCAGTTCGCAGCGCTGCTGTGCGATTTGAAGCAGACGGCATCTTGACATTTATAACCACATGGGTTATATGACCCAGCATCCGGAGCAGTGCAGATCACATTGCTTCGGTGTATCGGGTCGGCGTCGTGGGCCGGGATGCGGTTTCAAGCCGCAGCTGTGCAAACCACGCGCCCAACGAAGACCCGGACCGCCCTCTCGGCTCTGGAAACGTCCTTCGAACCGCTTTGTCCTTATGGACAGACAACGCGAAGGCTATCCCGGATGACCCATGACCGCCAACGATGCGAACCCTAACGTCGGTCATACGGGACGGCTCCGATGGAATGCCAAGGTCGAGCCGGGCTGACCACCGCTACCCGGCCGCTCGTCAGAGCAGGTGGAACACAAACCCCCGCGTCCCAGCTTGGACGCTCCCGGCGCCGACCCGATTTTACCTCGGATGCGTTGATTTTCCCCGGCGTTAGGCCCGCACTCGCCAGCGGGTATTGTCGTATGGCCTCACCCCACCTCGTCACCCGCGAGCGCAGCGAAGCAACCCAGGGCGGCTCAAGACTGCCCTGGGTTGCTTCGCTGCGCTCGCGGGTGACGAATGAGGGGCCCCTGAGGCAAAAGTGGCGCGCGCCGCAGGGGCTTCGACAAGCTCAGCCTGAGCGGGGTTGAGAGGTTTACGCTACTTCCGCTCACCCTGAGCTTGTCGAAGGGTCAGGCGCGGCCTGTCGAAGCCCCCGCGACCACGGATGCGCAGAACCCGTCATCGGCGGTGCTGTTTTCTCCACACTTGCGGGAGCGCCCGCCCGTCTTCTCCCGCGCTTTCCCCCATTGGCACGGATGCTGCTTTGCGGTTCCCACATCTGTGGAGCACCGCCCATGACCATCGAGTTCTTCGCCCGCCTGCCGCTGCACGGCGAGACCCAGTATATCCCCGGAGACAACCGCAATCGCGGCGACTGGAACCGCCAGCCTCACGCCAGCACCGGCGCGGTATCGTCGGGCGAGGACGGCGACTTCGCCTACATCGACTATCTCTCGCAGGTCGCCCGCGCCGCCGAGATCAACGGGTTCTCCGGCGCGCTGCTGGTCAATGCGCCGTTCGGGGACGAGCCGTGGATCGTCTCCGCCGCCCTTGCGCGCGAGACGAAGCGGCTGCGCTTCGTCGATGCCTTCCACCCCGGCCACTTCAGCCCCTGGCAGGCGACGCAGATGGCTGCGAGCTTCCAGCGCATCAGCGGCGGGCGCCTCGTCTGGAACATCATTCAGGGTGGCTCCGACGGGTTGCTGCGCGCCAACGGAGAGCCGCTGCCGCATGACGAGCGCTATGCCCGCGCGATCGAGTTCCTCGATCTGGTCAAGGGCTTCTGGACCAACGAGAGCTTCCATTACGAGGGCCGATACTACCGCGCCGACGGCGGCGGCTTGCGCGGCCCGCTGGCGCGTGCGCCGATCCCGACGATCTGCTCGGCGGGCACCTCCGAAGGCGCCAAGGAACTGGCTGCGAAGCATTCGGACTATTACCTCGTCCTCGCGGAATCGCCCGAGCATGTCGCGCGCAACATCGCCGACGTGAAAGCGCGCGCGGCGAAGTACGGCCGCGCCGACAAGATCCGCTTCGGCGTCTCAGTGGACGCCATCGCGCGCGAGACGGACGAACTCGCTTATGCCGAGGCCAGGCGCTTCTTCGACGAAGGCGTGCGCGCGGGCACCGTGAAGGCCGCCGCCGAACGCTCCGCCCACATGTCCGACACCAACCGCGAACGGTTCGAGCGCTACAACGGGCGCCCGGTCAACGACTTCGACGACCTGTTCGTGGAGCCGCACTTGTGGGGCGGTTTCGGCTATATCGGCATCCCGCCGGGCTTCGCCTTCGTCGGCAGCTACGAGAACGTCGCCGCCAAGATCCGCCAGTTCGCCGACCTCGGCCTCTCGTGGTTCTTCATCAACGGCTACCCGCATTTGGAGGAAATTTACCGCCTCGGGGAGCATGTGCTGCCCCGCTTCCGCGCGCCGCGACTGGCGGCAGTAGAGGACGAGCAACCGGTGCCGCTCGTCTCGGGCGGTGGCCTTGCCGCGCGCGGGAACGGCTGATGGTGGCGGACCTTTCCCGGCGCGGCCTGATCGGCGGCGCGGCCGGTGCGGCGCTGCTGCTCTCGGGCTGCGGCAAGAGCGGCGAGGCGGGCAGCACGGCGCCCGCCAAGCCCCGGCGCGGCGGCACGCTGAAGCTGGGTATCGTGGATGGCGAGCGCTCGGGCAACCTCGACGCGCACAAGCCGCTCGGCCTTGGCAGCACGATCCGCGGTTTCGCGATGTACGCGAAGCTGTGGGAGTGGGACGACACCATGCAGCCCAAGCTGGCGCTGGCGGAATCGGTGGAGCCCAACGCCAATGCCAGCGCCTGGGACATCCGCCTGAAGCCCGGGCTGGAATTCCATAACGGCAAGACCATCACGGCGGACGACGTGCTGTTCTCGATCCGGCGCATCACTGATCCGAAGCTGGCATCGCCTTATGGCGCGCTGGTTTCGCCAGTGGACCGCGACGGGGTGCGGAAGCTCGATGAGCGTACCGTGCGCATCCCGATCCGCGAAGGGCGCGGCTTCGTGGCGCTGCCCGAGACCTGGACCAACTTCGGCGGCATCGTCCCGGTGGACTACGATCCGGTGACCAACCCGGTCGGCGCCGGGCCTTACCGGATCGACAGGTTCGAGCCCGGCCGGCGTTCCACGTTCAGGCGCTTCGACAATTACTTCAAGCCGAACCGCCCTTATCCCGACGCGCTGGAGATCATCGAGTTCAAGGACCAGACTGCCCGCATCGGCGCACTGCTGGCGGGGCAGATCGACCTTGCCAACGCGATCCTGCCCGAACAGGCCGGGCTGATCCGCAGCGATCGCCGCGCGCGCATTCTCACCTCGCCGACCAACGGCTGGCAGTCTTTCGACATGAACACGAAGGACGGCCCCTTCGCCGACGTGCGGGTGCGGCAGGCCTTCCGCCTGCTCGTCGACCGCGACGAACTGGTGCGCCGTGCGCTGCAGGGCGAAGGGCGCATCGCCAACGACCTCTACGCGCCGCAGGATCCGACGTTCGACCGCAGCATCGCCCAGCGCCGTCAGGATCTCGATCAGGCGAAAAGCCTGCTGCGGCAGGCCGGGCAGGAGGGGCTGCGCACCGAACTGGTGGTCGGCCCGGCCAACGTCGCCGCCGCGCTGGTGCTTGCCGAGCAGGCGAAACGGGCCGGGGTGGAAGTAAAGCTGCGGCAGGTCGATGCGGCGACGTTCGCGGGACCGGCGCGGCGCGACTGGCAGGTCAGCACCGGCGGGACGCTGGGCGTGCCGTGGCTTTCCACCGCGCTGCATATCGACGCGCCGAGCGCGGTGGCGAACAAGACCAACTTCCACGATCCGCGCTTCACCGCGCTGTTCGATCAGGCGCTGGCCCAGCCCGATCTCGCCGCGCGCTCGGAGCTGGTCCACCGGATGCAGCGCATCCAGCACGACGAGGGCGGCCTGCTGATCTGGGGCTTCGCCAATACGCTCGACGGCGTCGGCCCGCGCGTCGGCGGGATTACGGCGGAGCGCTCGCACTTCCCGACCTGGCGCTTCGACCGGATGTGGGTGTGATCGCGCCGCCCCCATTTCGTCATTGCGAGCGCAGCGAAGCAATCCAGGGCGGTTTACGCGGCCCTGGATTGCTTCGCTGCGCTCGCAATGACGAAGGGATGTGGGGGCAACCCTCCGGACAAGGAGTGAGCATAACCGGGCAGCGGCGGGGCAGGGCGCTGGTGAAATCTGCGCACCTGCCTCTCAGCCATCGCCCGAAACGGCGCAAGTGCGCGGTTGGCACGGCCTTTGCTCTCACCGTCGGCATAGTGGAGTTCCAATGACCGACAATATTCACACCATCGGCGAGGCGACGGCGGCAGGGCGGCTGGACCGCATCCTGTTCACCCGCTGCCCGGTGCCGACCGCCTCGGGCATCGCCCATTCGCTGGGCTGGCTGGGCGAGGAGTTCGGCCGCGACGGCCTGCGCGTCGAGGCGCTGCAGGACAAGCCCCGCGCCATGCGCGCGCATCACAACGAGCACGACCTTCCCGGCCTGTTCCGCGAGGGCGGCAACATCCCCGCGCTCGCCACCAAGGCGAAGGGCGCGCCGACGCGGGTGATCGGCCTGACCTGGATCGACGAGTGGCAGGCCGTGCTGGTCCGCCCCGAGACCGGCCCGATCGCGCCCGCGCAGCTGGGGGGCCTGCGCGTGGCACTGCCCGCCTGGCGCGAAACGCGTGGCTCCAGCATCGCGCGCGGCATGTCGCTGGCGGGGATCAAGGGCGCGCTCGGCATCGCCGGGCTGACGCTGGAGGACGTGACGTTCGTGGACGTGCCGCTGGCCCCCGCTTCGGAGGATTCCGCCTTCAACCTCGACAACATGTGGTCGGGGATCGATGCGCTGGCGGCAGGCACGGTCGATGCGGTCTACGTCAAGGGCGCCTCGGCGGTGGACGCCGCGAAGCGTGCGGGCGTGGTCGTGGGCATCGATCTCGACGGCTATCCCAGCCGCCATACCCGCGTGAACAACGGCACCCCGCGCCCGATCACGGTGAGCCAGGACCTGCTCGACGATCATTTCGACCTCGTCGTGCGCTTCCTCGAACAGACCCTGCGCGCGGCCGACTGGGCGGTGCACAACCTGCCCGCCGTGCGCGAGATCCTGCAGACGGAAACCCATGCCGGCGCGGCCGGGGTGGAGGCGGCGTACCGCAACAACTTCCACCGCTCGCTCCATCCCGACTTGTCCGAAGAGCGCATCGCGCTGCTCAGGCGGCAGGCCAATTTCCTGTGGCTCCACGGCTTCCTCGAACACGACGTCGATGTCGACGCCTGGATCGATCCCCGCCCGCTGGCAGCCGCCATCGAACGCCGCGCGCAAGACCGCGCCGCCTGAACCACCCGCCCAATGAACTGAGGAGAACGACCATGGCTACCGCAGTCCAGACACCCGAGCTGAATTCCACCGTCCTCGATTTCGCGAACGACGTCGTGCGCCAGTCCGCCGAAATCTTCCGCGCCTACCGCGAGACCGGCACCATCACCGCCAACGGCACCGTCGGCTTCATCGAGCGCGTGCCCGACGAGGACAAGATCGTCTCGGTCAACCTGCCGCACCCCTTCGACCGCAGCACCTACAGCAACGAGCCGCTGAACTTCACTGTCACCGGGCTGGACGGCACCGCCTTCAAGGGCCGGGCGAACGGGCGCTACCTCAAGGTGTTCAACGCCAATCCCACCGTCACCTCGCTCAGCCACGTCCACTCGCCCAACCTCGGCGCCTGGGCGCAGACGCACCGCACGCTGCCGATCAGCTACGTCCCCGTGCAGCGCTTCCACCTCGCCCGCGAACTGCCGGTCTACATCGATCGCCGTCAGGACGAGGCCGAGTTCATCAACGAGAAGCTGGCCGAGAATCCCTTCACCCCCGCGATCATCGAGGCCAACGGCGGCGCCACCGTCTGGGGCTGGAAGGGCCTGCGCGACCTTGCCGAATTCATCCTGCTGCTGGAGGAAGGCGCCGATATCCAGATCAAGGCGCAGGCACTTGGCGGTTCGCGCACTTACGGCCCCGGCGTCCTTCGCCAGCAGTGGAAGATGAGCAAGCGCTACGAAGAAGCGCTCGGCCTCGGCCTGCTGCCCGTCACCGACGTCGACTGATCCTAGGAGCATCCGCACCATGACCCGTCCCGTGAAGCTGCTGTGGTATCTGACCGCGCCCGACGGCCCTTATCCCTGGGCGCCGGAAGGGCGCTGGCAGACCGGCTTCGACCACCTCGAACAGCTTGCCCGCACCATCGACAAGCTGGGCTTCTACGGGGCGCTGCTGGGGTCGAGCGCTTACGAGAGCCTCGCCGTCGCCGCCGCGATGATCCCGGCGACCGAGCGGATGAAGTTCCTCGTCGCGCAGCACCCCGGCGAGCTTTCGCCGGCGGTGCTGGCGAAGTACGCGCAGACTTTCGACCATTTCTCGAACGGGCGGCTGCTGTTCAACGTGGTCAATGGCAACGATGCCGGCCTTGCGGCGCTGGGCGTGCATTATCCGCATGACGAGCGCTACGATTTCAGCTTCGAATACTGGGATGCCTTCCGCAAGGTCTACGGCGGCGACCGTAGCGGCTACGAAGGCGACTTCGTGAAGCTGGCGCCGCGCGGTATAGGTCCGGTGCCGATGACCGTGTGGTCCGGGCCTTATCAGCCCGGCGGCGTTCCCTTGTGGGGCGCGGGCACTTCGGAGCCGGGCGTGGCGCATTCGGTGAAGCTGCTCGACGTCTATCTCAGCTTCGCCAACACTCCGCCGCTGCTGGGCGACAAGTTCCGCCGCGTCGGCGCGGAGGCGGCGAAGATCGGCCGCACGTTGGAATACGGCACCCGCCTGCAGGTCATCGTGCGCGAGACCGAGGAGGAAGCCTGGGCCTATGCCGACTGGCTGCTCGAACGCTCCTCGGTGGAACACGCCGAGCGCTCGATCCGGATGCGCCTGCCGCCCGGCGAGACGATCGAAAGCTATCGCAGCCCGGACCCGCAGATCCAGCGCAACATCGACACCGTCAAGTCCGGCCGCCTGCCCAGCGCGCGCGACCTTGAGGTCTATCCCAACGTCTGGGTCGGCCCGGCGTGGTTCGGGTTCGACATCATGGGGCCGTCGGCGGGCACCACGCTGGTCGGTTCGGCCGAGAATGTCGCTGCGCGCATCCGCGAATATGCGGAGCAGGGCGTGGGCGCCTTCATCCTGTCGGGCTTCCCGCTGATCTCCGAAGCGCACCGCGTGGCCGAACTGCTGTTCCCGCTGCTCGACCTCGACCACGGTTTCGAGGTGCCCTCGCTGCGGGTGGGCGAGGCCCGCAAGGCGCCCGTGCGAGAGCCGGAGAGCGCGCTGGCCTGACGACCCATTTCGTCATTGCGAGCGAAGCGAAGCAATCCAGCGCGGTGCGGCGCCGCGCCGCTCTGGCCACTATGCTCTGGATCGCCGCGGACCTGCGGTCCTCGCGATGACGAAACAGCCCCAATCTGCAACGGCAAGGATGCAAGATGGCGACGATCTATTCCGAGCAGAAACCCCCGGCGGCCAGCCCTCCGTGGGCCGACGAGAACGCGGCGGACGAGGGCGCACGGTCCGAACGCACGCGCCTGAGGCTGCCCGCCTGGCTGCCATGGCTCGGCGGGCGCGTGCTGTCGGGGCTGGCGACGGCCTTCGTCATCTCGATCCTGGTCTTCGCCGCAACGCAGGCGCTGCCGTCCGATCCGGCGCGGGTGATCCTCGGCCCCGACGCGACCGAGGCGAGCATCCGTACGCTGCAGGCGCAACTGGGGCTCGATCAGCCGATCCTCGTCCAGTACGCGAAGTGGGCCGGACGCGCGCTGACCGGTGAGTTCGGCGTCTCGCTCGATTCCAGCGTTCCGGCCGGGCAGATCGTGGCGGATCGCTTCGGCAACTCGGCGGCGCTGATGGCGGTGGTGCTCGCGATCGCGGTGCCGCTGGCCTTCCTCGGCGGCGTGGCGCTGGCGATCCGCCGCGACAGCCGGGCCGACAACTGGGCGATGAACGCCATCATCCTGTTCAAGGCGCTGCCCGCCTTCGTGCTCGCGATCGGGCTGATCCTGCTGCTTTCGACCACGGTGTTCCCGATCCTGCCGGCGGTCTCGCTGCTCGATCCCGAAGTCTCGCCGCTGCTCCAGCCGGTCTATCTCGTGCTGCCCGCGCTGACCCTGACCCTCACCGTCGCGCCGTTCCTGCTGCGGCTGGTGCGCTCGGCGATGATCGAGACGCTGGAGGCGGACTATGTCGCCGCCGCGCGCCTTCGCGGCATCCCGGAGCGCCGGATCGTCTGGGCGCATGCCGTGCCCAATGCGCTGGTGCCGGTGATTCAGGGCATCGCGCTCACCAGCCGCCTGCTGCTGGGCGGCGGGCTGATCGTCGAGGTGGTGTTCAGCTACCCCGGCATCGGCAATGCGCTGAACGCCGCCATCGAAGTGCGCGACGTGCCGGTGATCCAGGCGATCACCCTGACGATGGCGGTGGGCGTGGTGCTCATCAACCTGCTCGCCGACGTGGCGACGGTGCTGGTGACGCCCAAGCTGCGTACCTCCTCCCGTCCCTGGCTGCGCAACGGCACGCGCGCCAAACTCAAGCTGAAGGCAGGCGGAGTATGACCTCGAAACTGTCCGCGTTGCGCCGCGACCCGCAGGCGCGCCTCGGCCTTGTCTTCGCCGGGAGCGTGCTGGCGATGGCGCTGCTCGGCCCCGCGATAGCGCCGCAATCGCCGCTGGCGCTGGTCGGGCCGACGTATGGGCTGCCGGGTGATCCGGGCGCCCTGCTGGGCTACGACTACCTCGGCCGCGACGTGCTTTCGCGGTTGCTGGCGGGCGGCCGTTCGGTGCTGTGGATGAGCTTCGCGGCCAGCGCCATCGCGCTGGCGCTGGGGGCGGTGATCGGCATCGCGGCGGGGCTGTCGAAGCGCTGGATCGACCATGCGGTCGTCTGGGGCACCGACGTGCTGCTGGCCTTTCCGGACCTGATCCTGGTGCTGCTGGTCGTGTCGATGCTGGGGCGCGAGCCATGGCTCATCGTGCTGACCGTGGCGGTATCCTTCGTGCCCGGCGTGATCCGGCTGGCGCGCGGGGTGACGCTGGGCGTCGTCTCGCAGGAGTACGTCGAGGCGGCGCGGCTGATGGGCTATCCGTGGTGGCGGGTGGTGCTGCTGGAGATCCTGCCCAACATCGCGACGCCGCTGCTGGTCCATCTGGGCATCATGCTGACCTGGGCGGTCGGCGTGCTCTCGGGCCTCAGTTTCCTCGGCTACGGCGTGGCGCCGCCCGCCGCCGACTGGGGGCTGATGATAAACGAGAACCGCGCGGGCCTGATGATCCAGCCCTGGGCGGTACTCGCCCCGGTGGCGATGATCGGCCTGTTCGCCCTCGGCACCAACCTGCTGGCCGAGAGCATCTCGCGCGCCGGTTCCCGCATCGGCGTGCGGCGCGGCGTCAAGTCACGGGCACGCACGCAGATGCGCGGCAAGAAGCGTCGCCAGCGGGAGAAACAGGCATGAGCGTCGTCCCTTTCGTCAATGCCCTGCTGCAGGTGCGCGACCTTTCCGTCGCGATTGAGGACGGGCCAGAGATCGTCGGCGAAGTCAGTTTCTCGGTGCTGCCCGGCGAGATCGTCGGCGTGGTGGGCGAGAGCGGCTGCGGCAAGACCAGCATCGCCACCGCGCTGCTCGGCGACAGCCGCGCCGGGGCAGTGATCTCCGGCGGATCGGTGTTCCTCGACGGGCGCGACATCCTCGCTCTGACCGAGGCGGAGCGGCAGAACATGCGCGGCGCGGTGATTTCCCACGTCGCGCAGGATCCGGCGCTGGCGCTCAACCCGATGCGCCGGATCGGCTCGCTGCTGGACGAGGTGCTCCGCGTCCACCTGCCCGATCTGGGCAAGCCCGCGCGCGAGGCCCGCATCGCCGAGGCCGCCGCCGACGTCGGCCTGCCCGCCACGCGCGAATTCCTGCGCCGCTTTCCGCACCAGCTCTCGGGCGGCCAGCAGCAGCGCGTGCTCCTCGCCCTTGCGGTGCTGCTGCGTCCGCGCCTGATCGTGCTCGACGAGCCGACCACCGCGCTGGACGTGACCACGCAGGCGCGGGTGCTGGCGACCTTGCGCGACTTGTGCCGGACACGCGGCATCGGCGCGGTCTATGTCTCGCACGATCTGGCGGTTGTGCGCGAACTCGTCGACCGGGTGGTGGTGCTCTATGCCGGGCACATCGTCGAAAGCGGCGGGCGCGACCAGATCTTCGAAAGCCCCGCGCATCCCTACACGCGCGGCCTGCTCGATGCCGTGCCTGACATCGCCGGGCGCCACGCGGTTCGGCCCATCCGCGGCCATGCACCCGCCTTGCAGGACCGTCCGGACGGCTGCCGCTTCGCGCCGCGCTGCGCACTCGCCAGCGCCAGTTGTGCGCAGCGGCCCGGCCTGCGGGAAACGGGGCGCGACTTCGGCGACCGGCGCCTCGTTGCCTGCCATCATCCGATCCGGGACCGCCGTGACGACACGCCGATCGCCTCGCGCCTGATCTCTGCCGCCGCCGTGCAGCCGCTCGCCGTGCTGGAGGGGGTCTCGGCCAGCTACGGCGACAGTCAGGTGCTGTTCGACGTCGGGCTCGAACTGCCCAAGGGCTACTGCACCGCGCTGGTGGGCGAAAGCGGATCGGGCAAGACCACCTTCAGCCGCGCGCTGGTGGGCTCGGTGGAGGACGTGGAGGGCACGTTCGACTACGATGGCCGCCGCGTCCGGCTGTCGGGAGAGCGCGACATCGATCTGCGGCGCCGCATCCAGTACATCTTCCAGAACCCGTTCCGCGCGCTCAATCCGCGCCAGACGGTGGGCCAGATCCTGCGCACGGCGGCGCTGCATTTCTTCCCGATCCGCTCCGCCGATGCCGACAGGGAAGTCGCCGCGGTACTGGAGCGGGTCGCGCTCGCGCCCGAACTCGCGCGGCGCTATCCGCGCGACTTGTCCGGCGGCGAGCGCCAGCGCGTCGCCATCGCCCGCGCGCTCATCTGCAAGCCCGAACTGCTGATCTGCGACGAGATCACCTCGGCGCTCGACGTGTCGGTGCAGGCGGCGATCATCGACCTGCTGCGGCAGCTCCAGCGCGAATCCGACCTGACGATCCTGTTCGTCACGCATGACCTCGGCGTCGTGCGCGCGGTGTCGGATTTCGTGGCGGTGCTGCAGCATGGACGGATCGTCGAGCACGGCCCGGCCGATCGCCTGCTGGACCGTCCCGAACATCCCTACACCCGCGCGCTGATCGCGGATTCGCCGCGTCTGCGGGAGACCGCCGGGTGAGTTTGCGGCGCGCTTCAAAGCGCCGGGGATTTTACTACGTTCGTCATTGCGAGCGCAGCGAAGCAATCCAGGGCAGTTTTGCGCCGCCCTGGATTGCTTCGCTGCGCTCGCAATGACGAAAAACCATCGCGGCTAAAGGTCAGCTTCGCCGTCGCGAAGGATTCCCAACTGCATTGGTAGACAAATGGTGGTACAGTCGTTTTCGATAAGAGGAAGCGGACCACCGCACCGGCTGCAGGGCGCACCGGAATCATCCGGGGCGAATAAGGCACGGGGGGCTTCACATGCGCGACACCATCCTGAAATTCGAGGTTTCGGCCCTGGCGATCCGGGCGCGGACTTTCATCTTCTCCGACCCGCGATCGAAGGCGCTGCTGCCGCTGATCGCGCGCACCGCGCCCAGCGACGCCACGGTGATGATTACCGGCGAGACCGGCACCGGCAAGGAACTGGTGGCGCGCTACGTCCACCAGCAGAGCGGCCGGGCGGACCGTCCGTTCGTGGCGGTCAACTGCGGCGCCTTTTCCGAGACGCTGGCGGAGAGCGAACTGTTCGGCCACGAGCGCGGCTCCTTCACCGGCGCCACCAACGCCCGCGAAGGCTGGTTCGAGGCGGCCAACGGCGGCACCCTGTTCCTCGACGAAGTGGGGGATCTGCCGCATTCGCTGCAGGTGAAGCTGCTGCGCGTGCTGCAGGAACGCGAGGTGGTGCGCATCGGCGCGCGGCGGCCGGTCAGCCTCGACTTCCGCCTGATCGCGGCGACCAACGTGGACTTGCGCGCGGCGGTGGAGGCGGGGAAGTTCCGCGAGGACCTGTTCTACCGCCTCGGCGTGGTCACCCTGCCGCTGCTGCCATTGCGCGAGCGACCGGCGGACATCCTGCCGCTCGCGCGGCATTTCCTCGGCGTCTACGGCGAGAAATCGGGCGCGCCGGCGATCTCGCTCAGCCCGGATGCCGAGGACGCGGTGTTCCACCATGCCTGGCCGGGCAATATCCGCGAGCTTGAGAACGTGATCCAGCGCGCCACGCTGGTGGCGCCGGGCAAGTTCATCGAGCCCGAGCATCTCGGTCTCGCAGCGGCTGTTCCGGGCGCGCGGACGGCGGGTCCGGCGCCCGTCGCGGATGCGCAAGGTCTCGATGATATTCGCTCGGCGCTGTCCAGGCTGATCTCGTTCGGAGAGCCGCAGTTGCTGGATCGCCTGATCGATCTGGCGGTGCGTGAGGCTTATGCGCTCTCCAACGAGAACCAGGTCCGCACCGCGCAGGCGCTGGGCGTGACCCGCAACGTGATCCGGACTTACCTCAAGAACGCGGGACTCATCGGAGACTGACGCCGCCCACCGTCTCGTCATTGCGAGCGTAGCGAAGCAATCCAGGGCAGTATTAAACCGCCCTGGATTGCTTCGCTTCGCTCGCAATGACGAGGATGGTCGGTTACCGTCGGGGGCGTGGCAGCGGGCGGCGTGCAAGCTGCGGGATCGCTTCTGCACACCGCCCCGCCCCTTTCACGCCGTCACCGCAGCCCGCTCGCGCAGCCGGGCATAGGCGGCTTCCAGCGGGCGGCGGTCCACCCAGTCGGCCAGATCGAAGTCGCGATCGAGCAGGTTGTGCACGAACATGAACCGCTTCTGCTGCTCGAACAGCGCGAGCCGTTCGTCCGAGAGGTCCGGGTGAAGATCGGCCAGCGTCTCGTCGCTGTAGGCGCGCGCCACGCCCTCAGCCCCGGCGCGGGTCTCGCCCTGCAGCACTTCGCGCACTTTCGCCTGGTTCGTCTTCGCCCATTCGGCCGCCGCCAGCGTGCGCTCCAGGAAGCGGACGACGAGGTCGAAGTGATTGTCGATCAGATCCTGATGCACCGTGATCGGGCGCGGGGTGCCGTTGTTCACGCGCCAGCGCCGGTCGGGCAGGGCGTCGAGATCGATGCCGACTTCGAGGCCGAGACGCTGCGCGGCGTCGATCGCCGAGGCACCCTTGACGTAGGCGGCATCGACCCGGCCCTCGACGAGGTCGGGCAGCCCGGTCCACAGCGACTGGAGCTGCGCGCGCGGATCGCCCTCTTCGCGCGGGCGCTGGCCGACTTCCACGAACGTCACATCGTCGAAGGTCAGCCCGGCATAGGCGAGCGCGCCCTTGATGCCGTGCTGGCTCATCCCGCGCGCGATGCTGGAGCCGCGCACATGCGCGGCGTCGGGCTTTTCGGACCAGCCGGGCAGGGCGATGCGCTTGCCCTTGAGGTGCTCGGGCCGGGTGATGCCCGAACCGGGGCGCACGAGGATCGCCTGCGCCTCGTCGATCCAGGTCAGGCCGATCAACCGGCTCGGCGCGCCCTGCGCCCGCGCCGCGATGGCGAGCAGGTTGCCGCCCTCGCGGATCAGCGAAGGCAACTGGTGGTCGTAATGGTGACGGCCGAGATCCCGGTTGTCCTGCAGGGTCGCGACCTTGATGCCGTCGGGCGCGAATTCCGCGTCCAGCCAGCCCAGCTTGTAGGCAAGGCCGGTTGCGGTGGGCACCGGGCAGCGGGTGAACCAGATCGTGTCTATGGTATCGGTCATTGCGAATTCTCCTGCGTTTACCAGCGGTAGGAAAGGGTGGCGGAATAGAAGCCGCCGAGCGGATTGACGGGGCTGTCCTGCACGTAGGCGACCGAGGAGAACGGCCAGCGCGAGGTGGCGTTCTTCGGCACTTGCGCGGGCCTGGTGTCGAACAGGTTGTTGACGTTGAAGCGCAGGCCGAGCCGCTCGGTGAATTCGTAGCCCGCTTCGAGGTCGGCGATGAAGATCTTGCCGACATCGACCAGTTCGATGGTATTCGGCCCGCTCGCATGCGTGAGCGTGTAGGATCGGTTGATCTTGCCGTAGTACGTCCCGCGCAGGCCCAGCGAGAACGGGCCGGATTCCCAGTTCACCGAAGCGATGCCCTTGAGGCGCGGGGCGCGGTAGAGCACTTGCGCCTGCGTGCTGGCGGAGATCATCACGATGTTGAACTGCTGCAGCACTGCGGGAGTGTCGGCGATGTCGACGAACTTCGTCTTGTTGTAGTTGCCCGCAAGGCTCCAGCGCAGCGCGCCGGAGCCGACGTCGAACCTGCCGTCGAGCACCACGTCGACGCCGCGCGTGCGCGTGGTGCCGGCGTTGACGAGGTACGAGATGCTGTCGTCCGGGCCGAAGGTGGGCGAGGCGGCCTGTACCAGCACGCCCGAGCCGGGATGGGTGGATTCGCGGAACGCGCCGATCTGCGAGATGCGGTCGCGCACGCGCACCTGATAGGCATCGATAGAAAGGTTCACGCCGCTCACCGGCTGCACCACGAAGCCCGCGCTGAAGTTGGTCGAGCGTTCGGGCTTGAGCGGTTTCGCGCCCAGCGCCTGCGCCTCGGGCGAGTTGACCGCGAGGATGTGGTTGGTCTGGTTCACCGTCACCCCGGTCTGGCGGAAGGTCAGCGCGGCCAGCGCCGGAGCCTGGAAGCCGGTGCTGGCGGTGCCGCGCAGCGCGAAGCCGGGGGCGATCTCGTAACGGCCGGAGATGCGCCCGGTGACGACGTCACCCGCGCCCTGATACCGCTCGTAGCGCGCGGCGAGGTCGAGCGTGATCGCCGTACCCGGCCGCAGAGAGAGCCCGGCGTAGAGCGCGTAGGAATTGCGATCGTCGCTCGCCGCGTCTTCCGGGCGGACGCCGGTGTCGGCCTGCGATCCGGCGTCGGACAGCGAGATCGGCTTGCCCGCGTTCGGCCCGTCGAGGATGGGCTGGCCGCCGTAGCCCCACGACTGTTCGTCGCCCTCGGTGCGGCGGTAGGTTTCGCGGCGGAACTCCGCGCCGAAAGACCAGTCGGTGCCGAAGCCCAGCAGCCCGTCCTCGGTGCTCTTGCGGATATCGAGGTTCGAGGTCCAGGCGGTGTAGCGGTAATTGCCGAGGAAGAAATCGGTCTGGCTCTGGAGGCCGTAGCTGGGGCTGATGGAATCGTAGACGTAGGTGTCGATGTCGTCCTGTCCGTAGCCGCTGGACACGTCCCAGTTCCAGCCCTCGCCGATCTCGCCGCGCACGCCGAGCAGGGCGGAGAAGTTGTTCTCGACCACGCCGCTGTAGGGGGTGAACCCGTCGGGCCAGATCGCGCGCACGTTCTGGTCGCGCGAGGGGAAGCGGAAATGCTGCGGCGAGCGGCCCTTGCGCCACGAATAGTCGCCGAAGCCGTAAAGCTCCAGACCGTCGCCCAGCGGCACCCCGAGGTCGGCCGTGAACGAGGCGACTTGCGCGCGCGGCACGCCGCCTGCCGCGCCGAAGATCTTGTGGCGGTCCACCGTCGCCTCGCGCGGGTCGGGCGTCGCTCCGGCGGGGAGCGTGGGGGCGGTGGAGGCGTTGCCTGCGGGCAGCACCGGGTTGCCGCTCGCGTCGCGCGGGAAGTAGAACAGGATGTTGCCGGGCACGTCGCCATCGCCGAACAGGGCCTTCTGGTCGACGTACTGGCCCGAGACGTAGAGATGCCCGCCGTCGCCGATCCCAAGGCCCGCGCCCGCGTTGTACTGCTGCAGCCAGCCGCCGCCCTGATAATACTGCCCGGCCCGCGCGCTGACTTCGCCGCCTTCGGAGGACTTGCGGGTGATGACGTTGATGACCCCTGCGATCGCATCCGAACCGTAGATCGCCGAGGCCCCGTCGCGCAGGACTTCGACGCGCTCGATGGTGCCCAGCGGGATCAGGCCGAGGTCCACCGCCGCCACGCCCACGTCATTGACGCCGAGGCGCGCGGTGACGTGGCGGCGCTTGCCGTTGACGAGGACCAGCGTGTGCCCGCTGCTCAGCCCGCGCAGCTGTCCGGCGCGGATGAAGGTGTTGATGCCGTAGCTGGGCATGTTGGGCACGTTGAACGAGGGGAGGGTGTCGTTCAGCGTCTGCAGCAGGCTGGCCTGGTTGGCCTGTTGCAGCGTCTTGGCGGGAAGGACGTCGATCGGGGTCGGGCTGTTCTCGACCGTGCGCCCGGCGCTGCGCGCGCCGGTGACGACGATGTTGTCCGCTGCCTCCGCTTCCGTGGCCGCGTCCGCCAGCGCTGCCGCTTCGGCCCGGGCGATGCCGGGAGAAAGCAGGGCGAGGGCGGCGGCCCCCTGTGCGAGATAAGTCCTGAATGTCATGTGTCGTCGCTCCGAAACCATTTTTCGCTATTCGTTTCGGCGGTCCGCCCCGGCGTTGCCGTGCGCGGTTTGCCCCCGCAGGAGCATGTTTTGCAAAGACCGGGCCAAATGAAGTTTCGATGAGATTTCGGGGTCTTTGTTGCACTCTGGAAATATAACTGCGATGCAATCAGCAGGTGATGCTGGTTTGTCAGCAGAGTATTCAAAGTGCAGTCGGCTTGTTTACTGACGTCATTGCGAGCGTAGCGAAGCAATCCAGGGCGGCGCTGAACTGCCCTGGATTGCTTCGCTACGCTCGCAATGACGATGTGGCGGGAAGTATCAGGCCGCCCCGCCGATCTCGACCAGACGCTCCACGGTGACTTCAGGCAGCGCCCCGCTCTGGCGTTCGTAGGCTTCGTAAAGCGCAGCATAGGCGCCGCCGAGCGCGGTCAGTTCGCCGTGGCTGCCCAGTTCGATCACCTGCCCCTCGCGGATAACCGCGATCCGGTCGGCGTCGCGGATGGTGGCGAGGCGGTGGGCGATGATGATCGCGGTGCGCCCTTCGCATAGCCGCCGCAGCGCGCGCTGGATCATCCGCTCGGTATGGACGTCCACCGCCGAGGTCGCCTCGTCCAGCACCAGCACCGCCGGGTCGGTCAGGTAGGCGCGCACGAGGCACACCAACTGGCGTTGCCCGTGGCTGAGGTTCGCGCCCAGCGGCCCGACCTGTGTGTGGTAGCCTTGCGAAAGGCGCCCCAGTACTTCGTCGGCATCGAGCGCGCGGGCGGCCTCGATCAGTTCCTCGTCCTCGGCCTCGGGACGGGCCTGCCGCAAGTTGTCGAGCACCGAGCCGCTGAACAGCACGTTGTCCTGCAGCACCACGCCAACCTGCCGCCGCAGGTCCGACTGGCGCATGTGCTTCACGTCGATGCCGTCGATCAGCACGGCGCCGCTCTGCGCCTCGTAGAAACGGGTGAGCAACTGGACCAGCGTGGACTTGCCGTGCCCGGTAGCGCCCACCACCGCGACGACTTCGCCCGCATGGATGTGCAGCGAAAGGTCGTGCAGCACTTGCGGCAGCACGCCGGGCGCGTAGGAGAAGCCGACCGACCGGAACTCCACCTCGCCGCGCAGCGCGAAGACGGGCACCGGCTCCTCGGCGTCGAGGATCTCCGGTTTGGTATCCAGCAGCAGGAACACCCGCTGGGCCGAGGCGGAGCCGGAGGCGTAGCGTTCGAACAGGTCGTTGAAATCCTGCAGCGGGCCGAGGAAGAGCATGACGTAGAACAGGCTCTGCGCCAGCTCGCCCAAGGTCAGCTGGCCTTGCGCAAGGCCATAGCTGCCGACCAGCAGGATCATCGCCATGCCCGCCGCGTTGAGCAGGCCGCTGAGCGGCGCGAACCAGCCCGAGCGCATGTTGCCGCGCACCAGCGCCCCGTCGAAGTCCTTGAGCAGCACGCGGTAGCGCGCCCGGTTGGGCTCCTCGCGCACCAGTTGCTGGATCATCCGCACACCCGATACCGTCTCGACGAGGTGCGAGGTGAAGCGGCTGCGGTTCTCGGCGACGACGGCCCAGCTTTTCTGCGACACCCGCTTGAACAGCCAGGTTCCGAGGATCAGGAACGGCACCACGGTGGCGAGCGCGCCGAGCAGCAGCGGCGAGAGCAGCCACAGCATCACCGCCGCCCCGGCGAAGCGCAGCACGGCCGAGAGGATGTCCGGCGGGCCCTGCACCAGCAGCGCTTCCAGCGCATCGACGTCACGGTCGGCGCGCGAGAGGATGCGGCCTGCCTTGGTGCGGTCGAAGTAGCCGACGCTGAGTGCCTGGATATGTTCGAAGATGCGGATGCGCAGGTCGTTCAGCACGTGCAGTGCGGCGGCGCCCGCCAGATAGCTGGAGACGCCTGCGAACAGGAACCGCGCCAGCCAGGTCACGGCAAGGCCGAGGCCCAGCCAGGCCAGCAGCCGCTCGTCCAGCGTCCACCCGGCCGCGCCCTTGACCAGCCCGTGGTCGAGCAACTGGCCGATGAACCACGGCCGGACGAAGACGATGCCGACCAGCAGCGTCTCCAGCGCGATGACCGCCGCCACTTGCCCGCGCACCGGGCCGAGCAGCGGCAGCAGACGGCGGAACATGCTGCGGTCCAGCGCATGACGCGCCAGCATTTCCTCGATCTCGATGTCGCTGAGGACGCGCTGGTTGTCAGGCTGCGGCACGGTCGATTCCCAGAAGGTCGCGGTAGAGCGGGTCGAGCAGGAGGTCTTCGTGCGCTCCGCTGGCGACGATGCGCCCCGCGCCGAGGACGAGGGTGCGATCGGCAAGCAGCACGGACGAGAGCTTGCTGGTGATGAGCAGCACCGTCATGCGCCCGCCGTGCTGCGAGCGCAGTCCCCGGATGTTGCGCAGCACGGTGCGCTCGGTGACGGCGTCGAGCGCGCTGGTGGCATCGTCGAGGACGAGGATGTCGGGCGCGGCCAGCAGCGCGCGGGCAAGGCACAGGCGCTGGCGCTGGCCGCCCGACAGGGTGACGCCCCGGTCCCCGATGCGGGTTTCTAGGCCGTCGGGCAGGCGGGCCAGAACTTCCTCCGATCCGGCAAGGCGCAGGGCCTCGACCAGCGCGGCGTCGTCCGCATCGGGCGCGGCGGCGCGCAAGTTGGCGGCCAGCGTGTCGGAGAACAGGAAGATGTCCTGCGGCACGACATGGACGCGGCGGCGCAGTTCGCCAAGGCGCAGGCCGCGTACGTCGTGCCAGCCAGCCGCGTCGGAGCCGACCGCAACCGACCCGCCATCCACGTCAGCAAGGCGCGGCAGGAGCGAGGCGAGCGAGCTTTTGCCCGATCCGGTCGCGCCTACCAGCGCGGCGATGCCGCCGGGCTCGACGGTCAGATTGCAACCATCCAGCACCAGCGTCTGCCCGCCCGGCGCCAGCAGGCGCACCGCATCGAGCCTGAGGCCGAGCGCGCCTGCGGGGAGGGCGCGGGAGCCCGAATGAATCTCGGGCTGTTCGTCCAGCAAGTCCCAGATGCGCGCGGCGGAGGCGCGGGCGTCGGCGAAGATGCGCATCACGCGGCCCACCGTCTCGACGCGGAACACCAGCGTCGTCGCGATCAGCAGGGCGGAGACCAGTTCGCCCACGCCCAGCTTCCCGGCGACGACGAGGTGCGCGCCGTAGACCATGATCCACACATGGCCGAGCGCTACTACCGCCTGCGGTATGGGAATGCGCGAACTGCACCAGGCCAGCGCATGGCGCGACTGGTCGAGGAAGAAGCCGACGTGGCCCCGGAATTTGCGGATGCGGCCCTGTTCCAGCCGGAACGACTTGATGACGCGCACGCCGCCGATGCCCTCGGCCAGATCCTGATTGACCTGATCGTAGGCATCGCTGACGTTGCGGTCGAGCACCACCAGCGTGTCGGTCTGGCGTACGAAGATCCAGAAGCCCAGCAGCGTCAGCGCGAACGGCACCGCGCCCAGCGCCCGGTCGTACCAGAACAGCAGCCCCATCGCGGCGGTGACGACGAGCGCCGTCTCCACCGTCTGGCGCCAGAACGCGACGAGGGCGTCGCGCAGCTTGTCGGCATCGCGGGTGGTGCGGGTTATCATCTCGCCCATGCCGTGCTGCCAGTGGTAGCCCAGGTGCAGCGTCTGGACCTTGACGAGGATCTTCTCGCGCAGGGTCGAGAGCAGCGACTGGCTGGCCCGAATGCTGCATAGGCCCGAGATGTACTGCAGCACGCCCCGCGTCGCGGCGAGGCTGACGAGCAGGATCGCCCAGTGCCCGGCGACGGTGAGGTCGATCGTGCCGTCGGCGAGGCGAGTAGCCGCCTTGCCCGAGTTCACCGCATCGAGCGCGCGCCCGACCAGCCATTGCTGCAGCGCAAGGCTGAGATGCACCACCGTGAACAGCGCGAAGGTCACGCCGAACAGCACGGGAATCGTGCGGTAGAGCGCAAGGCTGCGCAGCAGGGGATAGGCCTTGAGAGGCGAAGGGCGCTGTGCGCTCGCAGCGAGGGAAGCGTCGGTCATAAGCGCGCGGTCAGGCCTCGGCGTGGCGGCGGATCGCGGCTGCCGAGTATTCGTGCGGCGGCGTGCCGTTGAGGTAGTAGTCGCCCACGTGATGCAGGCGCCAGCGGATCGGATCATGCGTGGTGTGGACGCGAACGTCGGCCCAGAAGCGGTCGAGGTTGAACTTGCGGTACGAGGAACTGGCCCCCAGCAGCGAGAACATGTCGCTGGAGATCAGCAGCGCCGCCTCGTCGGTCTTCACGCGCGCGGCGGCGACGGCGAGGATGAGTTCGTCGTCGAGGTCGCTCGGGCGCCCTTTCGCGTTGTATGCATCGTAGAGTTCGGCCGCATCGCGCAGCAGCGATTCCGCCACGCGCAGCGCCACCGCATAGTCGCCGATGCGCTTGATGATGAGCGGCTCCTGCACCGCGCGCTCCACCTCGGCATCGATCCAGACGTTGGAGTTGTTGCCCAGGTAGTGGATCGCCGCCTCGAACGCGCCGCGCGCGATGCCGGCGTCGATAGCGGCGTGGTTGATCTGCGCCCAGGTGAGGCCGGTGCGCTCGGGCTTCTGCGGGGCACCGGCGCCGGGCAGGCTGACCTGCCAGTCCTCCAGCACGAGGTTCTCGAAGCGCACGCCGCCGCTCACCGAATGGCGCTGGCCGAACGAATGCCAGTCGTCGTCGAGGATCAGGCCCGGCGTGTCGCGGTGGACGAGGAAGCCGATCTGGCCGTCTTCGGTCTTCGCGCCCGAGGGTATCCATTCGGCAAGGTAGCTGCCGGTGGCGTAGAACTTGGCGCCGTTCACCACCCATTGCCCTTGCGCATTGCGCGCGGCGCTGGTGCGGATATCGAACTTGTGCTTGCCGCCCACTTCCGCCGCCGCATGGCCGAGGCGCTTGCCGGCGGCGATATCGGCGATCACACGGCGGCGCAGCGCGTCGTCGGGACGGCGCAAGATGCCGCGCAGCATCATGTTGTGGATCTGCACCAATTGGCCGACGCCGCCGTCCGCCGCCGAGATGATCCGCGTGATCTCCACGATCGTGGCTACCGACGCGCCGATGCCGCCTTCCTCGGGGGAGAGCGCCACGGTGGTCACGCCCGAGCGTTCGAGGATCGCGCTCTGTTCGTGGGGGATGCGGCTGCGCTCGGCCGGGTCGGCGGAGATCGCCGCGATCAGTGCGGCGGCTTCGTGCGCGGCGGCGATGGCGGCGGCTTCGTCGGCGAAGCGCGGGGCGAACAGGGGCTCGCGGTCGAGCAGGTCGGTGGCGGGCTCTGTGCTCACAGCGCGTTCTCCTTGGTTGCGGCGTTCGTCGCGATGGCGATCTCCTGCTGGCGCAGCCTTGCCGCGCGGCCGTATTCGTCGGGCGGGACGCCGTTCAGGTAGTAGTTGCCGATGTGATAGATGCGCCAGCGGATCGGATCGTGCGTGGTATGCACGCGCGCATCGGCCCAGAAGCGCTGCAGGTTCCAGCGATCGAGCGTGGAGTTGGCCCCCGTCAGCGCAAACAGGTCGCTGCCGATGAAGATCGAGGCCTCGTCCGACTGCGCGCGCGCGGTGGCGGTGGCGAGGATCAGTTCGTCCTCCAGCGCGCGGTTGCCGGGATCGGCCTTGAACCGGTCGAAGGTGCGCGCCGCATACCGCAGCGCCGATTCCGCCGCGCGCACGGCGACGGCATATTCGCCGATGCGCTTGATGGTGTGCTGCTCGTCGGCGGCGCGAGCGAGGCCGGATTCGGGCCAGGCCCGCATATTGTCGCGGATGTAGGCGGTCGCCGCTTCCAGCGCGCCGCGCGCGATGCCGGTGTCGATCGCGGCGTGGAGGATCTGCGGCCAGGTCAGGCCGGTGCGCGGCATGAAGTCCGGCGCGCCGCCTGCCGTTTGCGTTTTCGGCGCGAAGCGGGGATCGACCTCGACGTTGTCGAAGTGGACGCTGCCGCTGACCGAATGCTGCTGGCCAAAGGCATGCCAGTCGTCCTCCAGCGTCAGCCCCGGCGCATCGCGGTGAAGCAGCACGCCGACCGGGCCGTGGTCGCTGGTGGCGGAGATCGAGATCCACTCGGCGAGGTAACACCCGGTGGCGAAGGTCTTGCGGCCGTTGAGGCGCCAGATGCCCTGTTCGTCCAGCGTAAGGCGGGTGCCACCGCCCTTGCCCTTGCCTTTCCCTTCCGCCAGCGCGTTGCCGAAACGCTTGCCGGCGAAGATGTCTGCCACCAGCCGGGCGCGGAAGGCATCGTCGGGGCGCGAGAAGACGCCCCGGATCATCACGTTGTGGATCTGCAGGATCTGCCCGACCCCGCCGTCCGCTGTGGAGATGATCCGCACCGTCTCCACCACCGTCTCGATCGAGGCGCCGAGGCCGCCGAACTCACGCGGGACGTAAATGCTGGTCACGCCCGAGGCGGAGAGGATTTCGGCGGCCTCGTGCGGCACCCGGTCGTTCAGCGAGGCATCGCGAGCGAGCAGGGCGATCTTCGCTGCGGCGGCGTGCGCGGCGGCGATGGCTTCGGCCTCGGAGGCGAGGCGGGTGGGCTTGGTGATCATCCCGTTGGGCTCCGGTCAGGCGGTCTGGAGGGCGGGAGCGCCGGTCTTCGCAGCCGCTTCCTCGCGGCGGCGCACTTCCTCGCGCACGGCTGGGATGATGTAGCGGCCGTAGTCCACGGCATCGTAGATCGGCTCGTAGCCGCGATTGAGGAAGGTGGTGACGCCGATGTCGTAGTAGTCGAGCAGCGCCTCCACGATCTGGTCGGGGGTGCCGACGAGCGAGGTGGAATCGTGCGTCGCGCCGACCGCGGTGGCGGTGCCGAACCAGAGGTACTTGTCATGGCGATCGCCGCGTTCGGCAGCGGCGAGGAGGCGCTTGGTGCCGGTGCCCTGGACGCCGTGGAACAGAGGGTTGGGTGCGGCGTTACGGCGGTTGCTGGCGAGTTTCTCGGCGATTTCGTGGGCCTTCTCCCACGCCTGCGCCTCGGTCTTGCCGATGATGAGGCGGGCCGAAAGGCTGACGCGCGGGGTGGGCTTGCCGATCGCGGCGGCGGCGGCCTTCAGCTTGCCGATCTGTTCCTTGACGTCGGACAGAGGCTCGGCCCAGAGCGCGTAGAGATCGCAGTGCCGCGCGGCGACGTGATAGGCCGCGTCCGACGATCCACCGAAGGACACCGGCGGATGCGGCTGCTGATACGGCTTGATCGGCGAGTAGACGTTCCTGAGCTGGTAGTACTTGCCGTCATGGTCGAACGGCGCGTCCGAGGTCCAGGCCTGGCGCAGCACGTCGAGGTATTCGCTGGTGCGCGCGTAGCGTTCGTCCTTGTCGGTGAGGAAATCGCCGAGGCCCGGTTCGGCGGTGATGCCGGTGATGGCATGGACCCGGATGCGGCCCTTGGTTACGTGATCCAGCGCGGCGAGCGCCTTGGCACCGTGCAGCGGCGAGAGCGGGCCGGGCCGGAACGGGATCATGAAGCCGAGCCGCTCGGTGACCGAGGCGGCGAACCCGGTGGCGACGATCGATTCGCCGCCAGCCAGCATGAGCACCCGGTCGAAACCGGCATTCTCGTGCACCCGTGCCAGATCACGCAGGAAGTCGAGATCGATGTTCTGGCCGCCGCTCGGCGGGCCAAGGAACTGGTTCTGGGCGGCAAGTGCTCCGACGAATTCAACTGGCATGGTCACCCCTGTGCTGGCGCGCTGCGCGCATTCGCGGCATCCTAATCAAGAGCCGTGCCAGTTTGCGCTGATCGCACGGTATGCGCGGGTTGAGAGGATGCGGGCGAACGGTTGCCACGGCGGTCGTTCAAAATGCAGCAGTGGGGCGATGCCCGGATGGTCAAAAACGAACAGCTGCGGCGTGCCAAGCGCGGCTAGGGCGGAGGCAAAGAAATCTTGCCGTTGACTTGGACCCTGCCGGGCATAGTCTCGAGCTTGCCTGAACAGCTGATACCTCCGCTTTTCCAGGCCTCGACGGCGGGCCGCGCGCGGCGCCGTTCTTTCGCGCCTCACCGCGCCGATGCCCGGACGACAGCGTCAGGCACCGCACTCTCTTCTCCTCACGCAGCCTCGCGGGATGTCTCGCGAGGCGCCGTAGCCCGATCCCGTCGGCCTCTGCGTCACCCGCGCGCGGCCTGCTCCGAAAGGTTTCCACCGATGTCTCTCAAGCTCTCCGACACCGTGCCCGATTTCACCCAGGATTCGACCGAGGGGTCGCTGGGCTTCTACGACTGGGCGGGTGATAGCTGGGTAGTCCTGTTCTCCCATCCGAAGGACTTCACCCCGGTCTGCACGACTGAACTGGGCACCGTCGCGCGCCTCAAGCCTGAGTTCGAGCGGCGCGGGGTGAAGGTCATCGGCCTGTCCGTCGACGGCGCCGACAGCCATGAGGAATGGTCGAAGGACATCGCGGAGACGCAAGGCACGGCGCTCAACTTCCCGCTTATCGCGGACCACGACCGCAAGGTGTCCGCACTGCTCGACCTGATTCATCCCAATGCCTCGGACACGACCACGGTGCGCACCGTGCTGGTCATCGACCCGGCGAAGAAGCTGCGCCTGACGCTGACCTATCCAGCCTCCACCGGCCGCAACTTCGCCGAGATCCTGCGCACGATCGACAGCCTGCAACTGACCGACAGGCACAAGGTCGCGACCCCGGCGGACTGGCAGCAGGGCGGTGAAGTCATCATCGTTCCCTCGCTGGGCGAAGCGGAGGCCAGGGCGCTGTTCCCGGACGGCTGGACGGAACAGAAGCCCTACTTGCGCCTCGTCCCCCAGCCGGCCTGAAGCCGGCCTGCGAAGAAAGCCCCGCCATGATCGACCTCTATTACTGGACCACCGCGAACGGTCACAAGATCACGATCTTCCTCGAGGAGACGGGGCTTCCTTACCAGATCACCCCGGTGGACATCGGCCGGGGCGAGCAGTTCCTGCCGTATTTCCTGTCCATCGCCCCGAACAACCGCATCCCCGCGATCGTGGACGACGATCCCGCGGATCGCGGGCCGCCGCTGTCGGTCTTCGAATCCGGTGCGATCCTGCTCTACCTTGCGGAGAAGACCGGCAGGCTGATCCCGCAGGACCTGCGCGGCCGGAGCGAGGCGGTGCAATGGGTGTTCTGGCAGATGGGCGGACTCGGCCCGATGGCGGGGCAGAACCACCATTTCCGCCATGCCTCCCCCGAGCAGATTCCCTATGCGGTCGAGCGCTACACCAACGAGACCAACCGGCTCTACGGCGTCCTGAACAAGCGCCTCGCCGACCGGGAGTACCTCGCCGGGCCGGACTATTCGATCGCCGACATCGCCAGCTATCCGTGGGTCGTGCCATGGCAGCGGCATGGGCAGTCGCTCGACGACTTCCCCCACCTGCGCCGCTGGTTCGAGGCTATCGGCGAACGCGAAGCGGTGGCGCGCGCCTATGCGCTCGTCGCCGAGATCAACCCCGATGCCAACGCCCCTCAAGGCGAAGAAGCAAAGCGCATTCTCTACGGGCAGACGGCTTCGACGGTGAGCGCAAGGTAATGCCGTGGAGCCGGAAGGTAGGGAACAATGACGGCTTGACAGATATTCTCAATTAAATAACTTGAGAATTGTCGAGATCGACATCCGATCCATGCCAGGGATCGGTATGCCGATCGAAAATATGAGAAAGGGCGCCAGGATGACTCAGTCCCGCAACGATTTCCATGTTTTCCGCCGCGGTCTGGAATGGGCCGTGACGCTCCATGGAATTGCACTCGATGTCTTCGCCAGTCAGAAGGCGGCGCTGAACCGCGCCATCGACGCCGCGCATCAGATCGGCATGCAGGGCCGCGACGCGCAAGTCCTGCTGGTCGAGGACAATGCCGCGCCCCGCCTGCAGTGGGTCTTCGGTCATCATCCCTATCCCCCGACCGCCTGAGCGGGCGAGGTCAAACCGCATCTTGTTGTAACGAAAGACCTGCAGGAGGCTCGAATGCTGGGTGTACTCCATGCTGATAACGCTGCGACGAGCGATGCCGTCGCTGATTTTTCTGAGCGCAAGGGGCCGTCATTTCGCCGGGCCCGCGATATTCTACGGCAAAAGAGCCAACTCACCCTCGACCAGTTTCACGAACTGGATAAACTTTTTGCCGATATATCTCCCGCTCAGTTCACCAATTTGATGACAGATGATCAGCATCTGCAACAAATCCGACAATACGAAATCTTGGCGTGGCGCCATCCGCGGGCTGCAGGCCCCATTGTCGCAGTTCTGCTGCTGGCCATAGCCTTCTCCGCAGTTGTAGCACTATGGGGAATATGATGCGTTGATCTCAGACATGCTGATCACGCGATTATTATAATATTTCGCTGATTCCGTGTTGCCTCGTATCCGCGCGGTATTGTCGCTCCGTCCCGAAAATCCAGGCCGCTCCTGACCCGAGGGCGCTTACGGTGATCGGATTTGCCCGATCCTCTACAGCGTCGATGATGTGACTGGAAGCGACGTCCTGGTGGATGATGGATGGCGTACTAAGCGGCCCGCTTGTCGATCAGCGTGGCGGCGAGTGCCTTCCAGAACGTTTCGGGGATCGGTGTGGCGGCGAGGGTTACGGCGCTTGCCAGTTCGTCGGGAGAGGCGATGCCCGGGATCACCGCCTCGACCACCGGATGCCGGACGGGGAATTGCAACGCCGCGGCGGCAAGCGGTATGCCATGTTGCGCGCAGAGGTCCTCGATCAGCCCGACCTGTGCGACCACGTTCGGCGGGGGCGCTCCGTATTCGTACTGGGCGGGCGCATGATGCCGCACCCCGCGCGCGAGAATGCCCGAATTGAACGGCGCACCGGCGACCACTTGCACGCCGCGCCGCGCGCAGAGCGGGAACAGTCCGTCGAGCGGCGCTTGTTCCAGCAAGGTGTAGCGGCCTGCCAGCAGGATCACGTCGAGGTCGGCGTGGCCCAGCACCTCCTCGCACACCGCCGTTTCGTTGACGCCCAGCCCGATCGCGCGGACCGCGCCGCTCGTTCGCAATTCCTGCATCGCGCGCAGGCCGCCGCCGAGGAATTCGCGCATCCGATCCTCGTGTGCGTCCCCGTGGGCATAACGGCCGATGTCGTGTGCCAGCAGTATGTCGATGCGGTTGCGGCGCAGGCGCTTCAGGCTGGCTTCGTACGAGCGCATGACCGCGTCGTAGCCGTAGTCGAACACGCTCTCGAACGGCTCGGGGGAGACGAAGCCCTGCCGGGCAGCGGAAAGATCGGCGTCGGGGGCGGGATCGAGTTTTCGGCCGATCTTGGTCGAGATCACGGCCTCGCTTGCCGGGTCGAGCGCCGCCAGTGCTTCTCCCAGACGCTTTTCGCTGAGGCCGAAGCCGTAGTGAGGCGCGGTGTCGAAGTAGCGCAGCCCTGCAGCCCAGGCGGCTTCGATCACGGCGAAGGCCTCGGCGTCGGTGACGGGGCGATAGAGGTTGCCGATGGCGGCCGAGCCGAAGCCCAGCGTTCCGGCGAAAAGAGGGGTCATGGGTGCTCCAGTCCGTAGAATTCGCGGGCCGCGCCTTCGAACAGGCGGGGGAGATCGGTATCGTCGTCGAATGCGCCGACGAGCATTAGCGTGTCGCGCAGCCAGTCGGCATAACTGTCGCCCATGTGGCGCAAAACCGGCCAGTCGGAGCCCCACATCGTGCGTGGTCCGAAGCAGGCCAGCACATGCGCTGCGTAAGGCGCCAGCGCGGTGGCCTCCTGCCCCGGCGCCTGCTGCGTCCGCAGGCCCGAGAGTTTGCACCATACGTTCGGCAACTGGGCCAGGGCCGCAAGATCGTCGCGCCAGGGATCGAGGGCGCCGTTTGCTGCGTCGGGCTTTCCGGCATGGTCGATGACGATGGGCAGCGCCGGCCAGCGCCGCGCGAAGCTGGCGAGGGCGGGCAGGTGGCGCGGCTCCACCAGTGCGTCGAAGCGCAGGCCATGCGCGACCATCGCGGTGATGGCGGGCGCGACGGCGTCGCTCAGGATCCACTCGCTGTCGGCGATTCCCTGCAGCATCGGGCGCAGGCCCCGGCACTTGGGCTCGCGCCCGAGTTTGGCGACGCGCGCGGGTGCGTCCGCCGTGTCGAGCGCGGCCCAGGCGACGACGCCCAGTACCCTCCGCTCGGTCGCGGCGAGAGCGAGGAGCCAGTCGGTGTCGCGATCGTCGGGCTGCGACTGGACGAGGATGGTGCCAGCCAGCATGATGCCCGCCGTTTCCGCAGCGAGATCGGGCGGCAGGAAGTCGCGATGGAGCAGGGGCCAATCGGCATTCGGCCAGGCGCATTCCGGCGCATCCACGCGCCAGAAATGCTGATGGGAATCGAGGACGCGCAAATCCATCGGCGCACCTTGCGGCCTTGCATCGGAGCTAAACATACTACATCATACAACATGACATGCGGCTGTCCATGCCGCGTTGGGATGATGCAGAAAGGAAGTTCCGAATGAAACTGTGCCGCGTTGGGGAAGCCGGCCAAGAGCGCCCCGCGATGATCGATGCCGAGGGCGGCATCCGCGACCTTTCCGGCCATGTCGCCGACATCGGACCCGATACGATCGGTGCCGAGGGGCTGGCGCGCCTTGCCGCGATCGATCCGGCCTCGCTGCCGCTGATCGACGGGGCGGTGCGCTATGGCCCCTGCGTCGGGGGCACGCGGCAGTTCGTGGCGATCGGCCTCAACTATGCCGACCACGCCGCCGAATCGAACCTGCCGATCCCCGAGGAGCCGGTGGTCTTCAACAAGTGGGTCAGCTGCATCCAGGGGCCGAACGATCCCGTCCCCGTCCCGCCCGGCTCGCGCAAGACCGACTGGGAAGTGGAACTCGGCGTCGTCATCGGCACCGAGGCCTATCAGGTGGACGAGGCCGCCGCGCTCGATCACGTCGCGGGTTACTGCGTCATCAACGACGTGTCGGAGCGCGAGTGGCAGCAGGAACGCGGCGCCACCTGGGACAAGGGCAAGGGCTTCCCCGGCTTCGGCCCGATCGGCCCCTGGCTGGTGACGGCCGACGAAGTGGGCGATCCGCAGGGGCTGGCGATGTGGCTGGAGGTCAACGGCAAGCGCGTGCAGGACGGCAGTTCCGCAACGATGATCTTCACCGTGGCGCAGATCGTCTCCTACCTCAGCCAGTTCATGCGCCTGCTGCCGGGCGACGTCATCACCACCGGCACGCCGCCGGGCGTCGGCCTCGGCCAGAAGCCGGAGCCCTGGTATCTGAAGGGCGGTGACGTGGTGACGCTGGGTATCGAGAAACTCGGCAGCCAGCGGCAGGAGTTCGTCTCCGCCGATTGACACCGCGCGCACCATGCGCTTAAATCATCATACGTATTATGTAATGATGGAGAGAGGGCATGGGGCGTTTGGCGGGGAAGACCGCGCTGGTCACGGCGGCCGGGCAGGGCATCGGCCGGGCCAGCGCGGAAGCGTTCCTGCGCGAAGGCGCGCGGGTGATCGCGACCGACATCCGCGCGGACGTGCTGGCGGACTTCGCCGGGGTCGAAACGCGGGTGCTCGACGTGACCGACCCTGCAGCGGTCAGCGCCATCGCTGCCGCGCATCCGGAGGTCGACGTGCTGTTCAACTGCGCGGGCTTCGTCCACGCAGGCACGATCCTCGACTGTGACGAGGAGGCGCTGGATTTCTCCACCGCGCTCAACGTCACCGCGCAGTACCGCATGATCCGCGCGGTGCTGCCGAACATGATCGCGCGGGGCGGCGGATCGATCATCAACATGTCCTCGGTCGCCTCCAGCGTGAAGGCGGTGCCCAACCGCTTCGCCTATTCGACCACCAAGGCTGCGGTGATCGGCCTGACCAAGTCGGTCGCGGTGGACTTCGTGACGCAGGGCGTGCGCTGCAATGCGATCTGCCCCGGCACGGTGGAGACGCCCTCGCTGATCCAGCGTCTGCACGACACCGGCGATTTCGAGCGGGCCTATGCCGATTTCACTGCAAGGCAGCCGATGGGCCGCTTCGGCAGCGCGGCGGAACTGGCGGCGCTGGCGGTCTACCTTGCGTCCGACGAGTCCGCCTTCACCACCGGGGCGATCCACGTCATCGACGGTGGCTGGACGAGCTGAAAAAACGACGCTGAAAAAACGACAGGGAGAGTGACATGAACAAGGCCCGCCGCATCGCGCGCCATCTGGCCGTTCTGGCCGCGAGCGTCAGTGCCCTGCCGGCGATGGCGCAGGAGCGGGCCGTCGAGGTCCACGTCTCCCCCGCGGGTGACGATCGCAACCCCGGCACCGAGGCGCGGCCCGTGCGCTCGCTTACCCGTGCGCAGGCGCTGGTGAGACGCAGCAATGCCGGTGCCGACGTGACGGTCCTGCTGGGCGAGGGCGCGTACCGGCTCGACGCGCCGCTGGCGTTCCGCCGCGCCGATGGCGGGCAGGGCGGCCACAGCGTGACGTGGAAGGCAGCGGCAGGCGCGCATCCGGTGATCTCGGGCGGGATGACGGTGACGGGTTTCAAGCCCTATGACGCTGAGCGGCGCGTGTTCGTGGCGGACGTTCCCAAGGGCCTCGACAGCCGCCAGCTCTGGATCGACGGCACCTTGGGCGAACGGCCCTGGGTGGAACTGCGCGCCGCCGACGTGACCTTCGATGCGACCGGCTTCACGGTGGTGAACCCGAAGCTGGACTGGCTCTCCACGCTGGCGCGGCCCGACCGGGTGGAACTGGAAGCGACCGGCTTCTTCACCGACCGTGTCTCTCCGGTGAAGGGTATTGCGGGAAGCAAGGTCACGATGCAGCAGCCCGCCTGGGACAACAACACCTGGGGCTACGACACGATATCGAAGCCGATCTTCCCGGACGACAGCCGCCTGTTCCTGGTCGGCGCGCCGGAGTTCATCGGCAAGGCGAACGACTGGCATTCGCGCCCCTACCAGTGGGCGATCGACCCGCAGGCCGGCAAGCTCTACCTGCGCATCGGGCTGGACGAGGACATCGCAGGCCGCGAGGTCGTGGTACCCCGGCTGGAAGCGCTCGTCTCCATCGCCGGCACGCCCGAGGCGCCGGTGGAGCACCTGCGGTTCGAGGGGCTGCGCTTCTCGCACACCAGCTGGCTCGGCCCTTCGCGCCCGACCGGCTACGCCAACCAGCAGAGCGGCGCATTCCTCTACGAGACCTCGCCGATCCGTCCGGCGGACGCCTGGAAGACCTGCGGCTGGGGCTGCACCGAGTTTGAATCGATGCGCCAGAAGTGGCACCAGATGCCCGCCGCCGTGCAAGTGGCCGCCGCGCGCGACGTGACTTTCGCGGGCAATACCTTCTCGCAGTTGGGGCAGGTGGCGCTGGGCATCGGCAACGACGCCAACGCCAATCTTTCGGGCGTGGGGCTGGCGACGCAGGGGGTGCGGGTGACGCATAACCGCTTCGCCGTGCTTGCGGGCAGCGCGATCATGGCGGGCGGCGTGCGGATCGAGGCGCACCATCCGGAGAACGCGAACCTCGTGAACCGCGACCTCGCGATCGAGGACAACACCGTCGCCACCGTTTCGCAGGACTACCGCGACAATGCCGCGATCCTGACGACCTATATCTCCGGCGCGCGCATCGCCCACAACGAGATCACCGACGCGCCTTACGACGGCATCGCGGTGGGCTGGGGCTGGGGCTACAACGACGCGGGCGGCAACCCGAACTACGACGAGAACGCGAAGGGCTACGTCCACAACACCAGGTTCACCACGCCCACCACGCTGCGCGACACCGTGATCGAGGGCAACCGCATCCACGGCGTGAAGACCTGGTTCATGGACGGCGGCGCGATCTACAACCTCTCCGCCAATCCCGGCGCGGTGATCCGGGGCAACCACATCTTCGACATCGGCAACAAGATCGCGATCTATCTGGACGAGGGATCGAAGCACTTCCGCGTCACCGGCAACGTCGTCGAGACCGGGGGCAAGTGGCTGAACATCAACACGGCGGGCGCGATGTACAAGCGGCGCATCTCCACCGACAACGTGGCGAGCGGCAACTGGCACACGGTCAACACCACCGGCGGGCGCTGGCTGGAGGAGATCGGCAACACCGCGAAGGACAACACGCTGGTCCCCGATCGCAACTGGCCCGCAGCGGCGCGGGCGGTGATCGACGCGGCGGGAGTCCGCAAGTGACGGGCCTCGACCGCCGCGCGCTGCTCAAGGGCGCGGGTGCGCTGGGGGCAACCGTAGGCGTGCCGCTGCATGGCGCACTTGCACAGGATGCGGCGGCCTTGCGCATCGTCGATCTGCGGGCCGAGGGGCTGGTCGATCCCATCGGCCTCGACATGCAGGACGTGCGCTTGTCGTGGCGGCTGGAAAGCGAACGGCGCGGGGTGGAGCAAGTCCGCTGCGAAGTGCAGGCCGCCTCCACCCGCGCGCTGCTGGAAGCGGGCACGCCGGACTTGTGGCACGCGGGCGAAGTGCTCACCCGGCGCAGCATGGACATGGGCTGGCTCGGCGCGTCGCTGAAGTCGCGCCAGAAGGTCTACTGGCGCGTGCTGGTGCGCGACGACGCGGGCAAGCGCGCCGCCAGCCCGGTCGCCAGCTTCGAGATGGGTCTTCTCGACAAGGCGGACTGGCAGGCGCAATGGATCGAGGCGCAGACCGACCTCGAACGCGCCGACCGCGCCGCCGGGCTCGTCTGGATGCGCGGGGACCGCACTGCGGACGACAGCCCGCGCTTCTTCCGCATGGTCTTCGACCTCGACAGAGCAGGGGAGGTGACGCTGTTCACCGGGGCCAACTTCAAGTCCACGCTCTGGCTCGACGGGGAGCAGGTGCAAGTGCCGCTGGGCTTCAAGCGCTTCGGCATCGACCCGGTGGAGGCGACCACGCGCCAGCTTGCGGCAGGCCGCCACGTCCTCGGCTTCCGGGTGGAGAACCCGCGCGGCTTCAACGGCCCGAAGATCCACGAGATCGCCGCCACCGCCATGATCCGCAGCCCCGCGCGCCGCATCACCAGCGAAGGCATGCGCACCGCGCTTCATGCAGGCGAGGGCTGGTCGACGGTCGGCTTCGACGACAGCCGCTGGGACAAGGCCGCCCGCTCGGCGCAGCAGCCGCAGGGTTTTCCGCGCAGCGGCGCGTACATGCTGCGCCGCGAGTTCAGGCTGGGCAAGCCGGTGCGGCAGGCGCGCCTGCGCATGACCGCGCTGGGCGCCTACGTGGCCGAGATCAACGGGCAGCGGATCAGCGACGTGTGCCTCGCACCCGAAAGCAGCGACTTCCGGTTCACCGTGCTCTACCGCACCTATGACGTCACCGCGCTGCTGCGCCCGGGCGCCAACGCCATCGGCGCGATGCTGGGCGAGGGGTGGTACGGCAGCTATCACGCCCCCGCCGGTCGCTATGCCTTCGGCGACCCGCCGCTGCGCCTCTTCGCGCAGCTGGAGGTGGAGCACACCGACGGCACCCGCTCCATCGTGGCGACGGACAAGGACTGGCAACTGCGCCCCGAAAGCCCGGTGACGCAGGCCGAGATCTACTACGGCGAGGACTACGATGCGCGGCTCGAACAGCCGGGCTGGTCGCAGGCGGGTTTCCGGGGGGCGGGCTGGGTGCCCGCGCGTATCGGCAGGACACCGCCCTGTGCACTCGTGTCCCATGTCGGGCCGCCGCTGCGGCCGATCGAGCGGATGACGGCGAAGTCGATCACCAGTCTGGACGGGGACCGGCATGTCGTCGATTTCGGCCAGAACTTTGCGGGCTGGGTGGAACTGAAGACCAGTGGCCGGGCGGGGCAGCAGGTCTCGCTCAAGTTCGCGGAGATCCTCGGGGCCGATGGCGCGGTCGATCAGGCCAACTTGCGATCGGCGCGCTGTGCCTGCCTCTACACCCTGCGCGGCGATCCGGCGGGCGAGACTTATCAGCCGCATTTCACCTACTTCGGCTTCCGCTATGTCGAGGTCAGCGGCCTCGGCCGCGCGCCGACGGAGGAGGAGATCGCCGGGATCGTCGTCTCCAGCGCCTTGCCCGAAACCGGCCGCCCGCTGATCGGGAACCGCATCATCCAGGGCCTGTGGCAGAACAGCCGCTGGAGCCAGCGCTCCAACTTCTTCGGTGTCGCCACCGACTGCCCCCAGCGCGACGAGCGGCTGGGCTGGACCGGCGACGCCAACGTGTTCTGGGACGCGGCGGCCTTCACCATGGACGTCGGCCCCTTCACCCGCCGCTTCATGGGCGACATGCGCGATGCGCAGGGGCCGCGCGGGGAATTCCCTGACTATGCGCCCTCGGGCTGGCAGGACCAGTTGCTGGGCGCCTCGCCGGGCTGGGCGGATGCGGGGGTGATCCTGCCGTGGACGGTGTGGCAGCGCTATGGCGACACCGCGATCGTCGATCGCAACTGGTCGGCGATGACGCGCTACATGACGTTCATCGCGCAGACCAATCCCGACAAGGTCTGGCGGACCTTGCGCGGCTACGACTACGGCGACTGGGTGGCGCTCGACGCGAAGGAACCGGGCGACGAGACGACGCCCAAGGATCTGATCGCCACCGCCATGTGGAAGCGCTCGGCGGACGCCATGGCGGACATGGCCAAAGGCTCGAAGCGCCAGCCGGAGGCGGAGCGCTACGCGCAGTTGTCGAAGGATATTGCTGCAGCATTCGGTGCAGCATTCGTCAGGCCGGACGGCAGCGTGGGCAACGGTTCGCAGTGCGGCTACATCCTTGCGCTGCGTTTCGGGCTGGTGCCGGAAGCCTTGCGCGTGGCGGCGACGGCCAGACTGGTGGCCGACATCCGGCGGCGCGGCACGCTGCTGTCCACGGGCTTCCTCGGCACCCCCTTCAGCCTCGACGCGCTGGCCGATCAGGGCGAGCATGCGCTGGTCTACGACCTGCTGCTGCGCACGGCGTTCCCCTCGTGGGGCTATATGATCGCGAAGGGCGCGACGACGATCTGGGAGCGCTGGAACGCCGACATGGCGGATGCCTCGATGAATTCGTACAATCATTATGCGCTGGGGGCGGTGACGGGCTTCGTGTTCCGCCGTATCGCCGGGATTGACCCGCTGGATGCGGGCTTCCTCAAGTGGCGCTTCGACCCGGTGCTGGACCCGCGCCTGCCGCGCGGCGGAGCGAGCTACGACAGCGTGCTGGGGCGCATCGTGACGGACTGGACTTATGCGCCGGAGCGATCCGACGCGCGGTTCGAGGCGCGGATCGTGGTGCCCGCCAATTCGCGCGCCGAGGTATGTTTGCCCGCACGCTCGGTGGATGCCGTTCGCGAGGGCGGGCGGCCGGTTTCCGGGGTGCAGCGGGGGGACCGCGTGGTCGTGGAAGTGGGGTCGGGGGAGTATCGCTTCACGGTGGCCTGATTCGTCGTCCCGGACCTGATCCGGGACCAAGTTGGACTCAAACCCTCTTCGTCATTGCGAGCGCAGCGAAGCAATCCAGGGCGGTTTACGCACGCCCTGGATTGCTTCGCTGCGCTCGCAATGACGAAGGGCGGGGATGTTCTAAGGCCGCGTATCCCAGCCCCACTCCACCGTATCCGCCAGCGCCCCCGACCGCGCCTCCACCCGGTTCGCACCCGGCGCGAGGTCCAGCGGCCACGCCGCGATGTGGTCCGTCACCGGCACTTTCGTCCAGGCGCCGCCGTTGAGGCGCATCTCCACCTCGCTCTGGTTGGTGAAGGCCTGCGCCGTCACCCGCTGCGTCCGCTTGTGCAGGTCGCGGCGGCTGGCGAGGTGCAGCATCGGCGTGTCCGACCAGTTCGCCTGATACCAGTACCAGGCGTCCTTGCGCACCTTGCGGTCCTCGGTGACGAGGCCCTTGTCGTTGATCGCGGGGCGGTCGCCCTCGTTGCGCTTGAACGAGGGAAAGTCGATCCCCACCCATACGAAAGTGGACCACAGGAACGGCCGCTTCTTCATTTCGCGCCAGTGCTTGACGTGAAAGTCGGTCTGCCATTGCTCGGGGTGCCAGTAGCCGTTCGATTCCGGGCGCTTGAGCACCGGGTCTTCCTGCTGCAGCACGCTTGCCCCGGCGCCGTATTCGCTGACGCCGATGGGACGGCCGGGCAGTTTGGCGTGGAGTTCGTCGGCCCATGGCCCGATGTCTTCCGCCTGCGTCCAGTACCACCCGAAATAGCGGTTGTAGGACACCGTGTCGCTGTGCTGCGCGATGGGATCGTCGTCGGCGAGGCAGCAGTGTGCGTATGTCGTCGGCCGCATGGGGTCGAGCGTCTTGGCGGTCGCCTGCAATTCGGCGAGGATGCGGTTGGAGGCCGCGTCCGACTTGCGGATCTCGTTGCCGATGCCCCACAGCGCCACGGACGGATGGTTGCCGGTCTGCGCGATCAGCTCGCGCATCTGCTGGACGAGGTTTTCGCGGAAAGCGTCGGAAGGATCGTGGTCGTCGATCAGCGGCACTTCGGTCAGCACCAGCAGGCCCAGTTCGTCCGCACGTTCGTATACCCGCTGCGGATGTTGCATATGCGCGAGCCGCAGGCCTGTCGCGCCCATCTCGGCGAAGAGGTTCAGATCCTCGTCGATCTGTGCCGAAGTCACCACCGGGCCGTGCCCGAAGCGGGTGGGCAGTTGCAGGTTCACCCCGCGCAAGGGATAAGGCGCGCCGTTGAGCAGGAACGTGCCGTCCGGCTTCACCGCGACCGTGCGGATGCCTAGCGGCGCACTCTGGCTGTCGATGACGTTGCCGCCCTCGGTAATTTCGGTGACGACGCGGTAGAGGTAGGGGGCCTTGATGCCCTGCCACAGCCGCGCATTGTGCAGGACCAGCGACTGGTCGAGGTTCTGCCGGGTGCCGGCGCCCAGTGCCACCGCGCGCGAGGCTTTAGCTACCACTTTGCCGCCCGCGTCGAGCACACGGCTGTTCAGGGTGAAGCGCGCGGGAGCGGTGCGGTCGTTGCGCAGCAGGACGGTGAGGCCCACAATCGCCTCGCTGCCCTTCAGCGCGGTGGTGCGCACGGCAAGGCCCGGCCCGCCATGGTCGAGCCGGTCGAAGGCCAGCGCGTCGCTCTCGATCAGCGTGACCGGGCGAGCGAGGCCGCCGAAGACGTTGAAATCGCCGTTAAGCGGCGCGATCGTGGTGTCTCGCGCGTTGTCCACGCGCACCGCGAGCACGTTGGCGCCGTCGCGCAGCGCTTCGGTCGCGTCGAGGCGGAAGGCGCCGTAGCCGCCCTTGTGCGCGCCCAGCCGCTTGCCGTTGAGCCAGACTTCGGCCTTGAGCGAGACGCCAGCGAACTCCAGCAGCATGCGCTTGCCGGGCGTGGGCCGGGCCTCGAAGTTCAGGCGATACCAGGCGGGGCCGCGATAGTAGACGCCCTCGGGCTCGCCGCGCGCCTTGGCGCCGCCGATGCCGGAATCGCCCGCGTTGTAGGTGTGGGGGACGGAGACGGTCTGCCATGCGCGGTCGTCGAAGGCGGGCGCCTCGGCCCCGGCGGCGTCGGCCTTGAGGAAGTGCCAGCCCTCGGCCAGCGGGCGTTCACTGGCGGCGAGGACCGGCAATGGCGCGGAAGCGAGCAGGGCGGCGAGAAGAGGGCGCAGAAGCATCGTCAGTCCTTCAGGAGAGTTTCGCCACATCGCCGATCGCGATGTCGCTGCTGGCGGCGCTGCGCACCGCGCGGGCCCGCTCGTGCGGGGAGCGCAGGCCGTCCACCACCGCGCCCGCCACGTCGTCGAACACCACGGCGGGCCGCGCGTCGGGCGCGTCCACCGCGAAGGTCACGTCCTTGAGCATCACGTTGCGGGCATGGCGCACATAGAGGCCGTGCGCGGGGAACGTCCCCATGAAGCTGGGTTCCAGGCTGGAGGCGGGCCGCTCGGGAATGGTCCGGCCTGCATCCTCACCCGTGCCGCCGCCGGCCGAGCGGACGTGGACATCCACGAAAGTCACATCCTCGATCGGTGCGCCGGGGTTGCCGACCACGCCGCAGGCATAAGGACCGGGCGCGCCCGAGACGTTGATGCCGGAAAACCGCACGCGCCGCACTTTCGAGGGGCCATTGCCCAGAGGCGCGCGGTTGCGGGCGGCTAGGCGCACGAAGATCGGGTGGTTCACCGGATTGCGCAAGTTGATGTCGCGGAAGGTCACGTCCTCCAGAACGCCGCCGTCGATCGCGCCCAGTTGCAGTCCGCGCGTGTTCTCGCAGATGCAGTCGGCGATCAGGATATTGCGGAAGCCCGTGGCGGAATCGGTGCCCAGCTTGATCCGCCCGAGCACGCCGACGTCGTCCACCGAGCGATAGGTGGAGGGCCGATAGCTGCCGTCCACCAGAGTGCCCAGATCGTAGCCGCTGGTCTTGCAGCCGATCACGGAGACCTCCTCGCAGAACACCGGCTCGTTCAGGGCATAGCTGCTCTTGAGGACGATGGCGTCGTCCTTGGGGGCGTTCACCACGCAGTTGGTGACGCGCACGTCGCGGCAGCAGTCGATGTCGATGCCGTCGCGGTCGGTATCGACAGTCAGGTTGTCGATGGTGACATTGCGCGATCCCAGCACGTAGCAGGCGAAGTGGCCGCCCTGCAGGATCGTGAACTCGCGCAGCAGGACACCCCGGCAACGCTTGAGCGCCACCGCCTTGTTGCCGCGCCCTTCGTAGGCCATCTCGCGCGGGATGGCGCGGCGGGCGGCATCGGGCGAGAGGCCGAGTTCCTTCGGCGACTTCCACCCCTCGATCCCGTGCCAGCGGGGGGCGGGGCCCTCGCGGTCGAGGCCGAGGCCGTGGATCAGCCCGCGCCCGATGATCGCCACGTCGGTCAGGTCGATGCCCGAGATCAGCGCATTGCGGAAATGGGCGACGCCGTAATCGACATACTGTTCCTCGTAGACGCCCTCGGGCAAGTCGTAGGCGCCCTTGTGGCGGCGCGGGTCGGCGGCCTCGATCACGCTGCCGGGCATCAGCAGCAGGGTGACATGGCTGCGCAGGCGGATCGAGAAGCACAGGTAATGGCCCGGAGGGACGACGACGGTGCCGCCGCCCGCATCGTTCGCGGCGGCGATGGCGCGGTTGAAGGCATCGGAATCGATCGCGGCGCCGTCGCCCTTCGCGCCGTGGTCGCGAACGTCGTGGAAGCCAGTCAAGGCCCCTGTGGCGCGCACCGGCGCCGAGCTCATCGCGAAGGCCGCGCCCATGCCTAGCGTCACGGCGCGGCGGCTGAACTCCGCCCGTTCGATCACGCGGTTCACGTCCTGCTCCCTCAAATTATGTTGTATGATGTATTACATAATGGATGATGGATGCCAAGCCGTTGCGAAGGGAATTTACTCGCGGAAGGGCGCTCGAACCGCCGAATTTGAGATCAACACCGTCCGTCATTGCGAGCGCAGCGAAGCAATCCAGGGCAGTGTAGTGCGCCCTGGATTGCTTCGCTGCGCTCGCAATGACGAGGTGGGGGCTTCTACCAGCATGTCGCGCCCGATCGCATCCACCGAGGTCACCCCGCTCAGCGCCATGGTCAGCTTCATGCCCTGCGCGATGAGGTCGAGCAGCTTGGCCACCCCGGCCTCTCCGCCTGCCGCCAAGGCGTAGATGTACGCCCGGCCCAGCAGCACGCCGTCCGCGCCCAGCGCCAGCATCCGCACCACGTCGAGCCCGGTGCGCACGCCGCCGTCCACCAGCACGGTCAGCTTGTCGCCCACCGCGTCGGCGATGGCGGGCAGGGCCTCGGCGGTGGAGAGGGCACCATCGAGCTGACGGCCGCCGTGGTTGGAGACGATCACTCCGTCCGCGCCCAGCCGCACCGCGTCGCGCGCATCCTCGGGGTCGAGCACGCCCTTGACGATCATCTCGCCCTGCCAGAACTCGCGAATCCATTCGAGGTCGGACCAGGTGATCGACGGGTCGAAATTGGCACCCAGCCAGCCGATGTAGTCGGCAAGGTCGGTCGGCTTGCCGCGATAGTCGGAGACGTTGCCGAGGTCATGCGGGCGGCCGAGCAGCCCCACGTCCCAGGCCCAGCGCGGGTGGGTGACGGCCTGCAGCATCCGCCGCAGCGGGGCGGCCGGGCCGCTCATGCCCGAGTGGGCATCGCGGTAGCGCGCGCCGGGCAGCGGCATGTCGACGGTGAAGACCAGCTTGGTCACGCCCATCGCCTGTGCCCGTTCCAGCGCGTGCCGCATGAAGCCCCGGTCCTTGAGCACGTAGAGCTGGAACCAGATCGGCGCGCCGCTGGCGGCGATCACGTCGGCCAGCGGGCAGACGCTGACGGTGGAGAGGATGTAGGGCACGTTCGCGGCGCGGGCGGCGCGCGCCACCTGCAATTCGCCGCGCCGCCGCATCATGCCGCCAAGGCCGATCGGCGCGAGCAGCACCGGCATCGCCAGCTTCTCGCCCAGCAGCGTGGTTTCGAGGCTGAGCGCGGACACGTCGCGCAGCACGCGCTGGCGCGGGCGCACGGATTTCAGTGCGGTGAGGTTGGCCTCCATCGTCTCTTCCGAGAAGGCCCCGCCGTCGAGGTAGTGGAACAGGAACGGCGGCAGGCGGCGGCGTGCGGCCTCGCGGAAGTCGAGCGGGGAGGAGACGATCATGCGGGTTCCCTCAGGGATCGGTCGGGTGCGAGGTGCAGCACGAGGTCGGCGCGGCCGGGCATCTCGGCAAGGATGTGGCGGGTCAGGCGCTCGTAATGCTGCACGAAGCGGTCGAGCTGCGGGGCGTCCATGACGCGGGCCGCGCTGTCGCAAGTACGGGCGCGCAACGCGTCTTCCTGCTGGCCGCGCCAGCCGCGCACGACCTCGAAGCCCGGCGCGGCGAGCAGGACGAGGCGGTCGATCCGGGCGAACAGGTCTGCGTAGGGGCCGGACAGCGCGGCATCGACGGCGGTGCGCCAGACCGCCTGCGGGTCTTCCTCGCGTTCGAGGGCGTTGACCGGGGCGGCCAGCGCGGCGCTGTCCTGCGGGCGGGCGCCGACGCACCAGCCCTCGAAGATCAGCAGGTCGAGGGCGGCGGGCACGCTCTGGCCTTCGGGGGCAGGCTCGTCGTGCGCCTTGTCGAAGCGGGGGAGGGTTACGGGCGCGGCGGCCAGCACCGCATCGAGCAGGGCGATCCCTTGCGCCACGTCATGCGTGCCGGGCACCCCGCGCGTCGCGAACAGCGGATGCACGTCGCGCGCCAGCTGCGCGCGTGCCGCGCGGCCGAGGTAGAGATCGTCGAGCGAGAGGATCGCCACGCGATGCCCTTGCGCGTCCAGCGCGGCCTTTAGCGCGTCGGCCGCCGTCGATTTGCCCGAACCTTGTGAACCGCACAGGCCGAGGATCAGCGGGCCGTCGCGGCGTTCCTCCAGCCATTCGCGGACGGCGGCCAGGATGCGCTCAGAGGACGGGGTCAAGCAGCGGTTCCCCGGCGAAGAAGCGGTCGAGGTTGTCGGCGACTTTCATGCCCATCGCCGTGCGCGCCTCGATCGTGGCGCTGCCCAGATGGGGCAGCAACACGACGTTGGGCAGGTCGACCAGCGCGGGATGCACGTTCGGCTCGGCCTCGTAGACGTCGAGCCCGGCGGCGGCGATGCGGCGCGCGGCCAGAGCCTCGGCCAGCGCCGCCTCGTCGATCAGGGTGCCGCGCCCGGTGTTCACCAGCACCGCATGGGCGGGCATCCGGGCGAGCAGCGCGGCATCGACCATGCGGTGCGTCTCCGGCCCGCCGGGCGCGTGGAGCGAGAGCATGTCGGCCTGCGCCGCAAGGTCGCCGAGGTCCGCGAAGTAGGCTTCGGGCGGCATGTCGGGCGCGGGGCGGCGGCTGTGGTAGGCGATGCGCATGCCGAACGCCTCGGCCCGCCTGGCGGTGGCCCGCGCGATCCGCCCGAAGCCGACGAGGCCGAGCAGCTTGCCCGAAAGCGATTGCCCGACAAGGTGCGTCGGCCGCCAGCCGGTCCATGCCCCGCTGCGCAATTCGCGCTCGCCTTCGCCCGCGCGGCGGCTGGCCATGAGGAGCAGGGTCAGGGCGATGTCGGCGGTGGCCTCGGTCAGCACGTCGGGCGTGTTGGTGACGGCGATGCCCTGCTCGCGCGCGGCGGCAAGATCGATGTGTTCGAAGCCGGCGCCGTAGTTGCCGATGATCGCCGCGCGGCGTCCCTCGACGGTCAGCACCGCGCGCGTCACCTTGTCCGTCACGGTGGGGCATACCGCGTCGTAGTCGCGCATCGCCTGTGCCAGTTCGGCTTCGCTAAGCGGCCTGTCGGTGCCGTTGAGTGCCGTTGAGTACCGCGCCTGCAACCGTGCCTCGACGGCTTCGGGCCAGCGGCGGGTAAGCAGGATCCTGGGCCTGTCGCTCACAGCAGTCCGCGCCTCGCAAGATTGCCCATCAGCGCGCCGGGACCGAAAGTCCAGGGTTCGCAGGCACTTGTGGACGCCACGCGATTGACCAGCGTGCCCAGCTGCGCACAGCCGATCCGCACCACGTCGCCGGGCTTGTGGGTAAACCCGCGCCCCGGCTCGTCACGGTCCTGAGTCGGCGCGAACAGGGTGCCGAGGAACAGCACCAGCCCGTCCGGATAGCGGTGGTGCGCGTTGAGCGCCTGCGCCGCGAGATCCGCCGGAGGGCGGCTGATCTCGCGCATTTCCGAGCGTCCCTGCATGTCGAAGCCGTCTTCTCCGGTTACCGTGAGCGTGAGGCTTAGGGTCTCCACCGATGTGAGGTCAAACCCCCCGTCGAACAGGCGCACGAAAGGCCCCAGCGCAGCGGCGGCGTTGTTGTCCTTGGCCTTGCCGAGCAGCAGCGCGGAGCGCCCCTCGACGTCGCGCAAGTTGACGTCGTTGCCCAGCGTAGCCCCCAGAATCCGGCCGTTCGAGGCGATAACGAGGACGACTTCGGGCTCGGGATTGTTCCAGGTGGAAGCGGGGTGGACGCCGATTTCCGACCCCGCGCCGACGCTGGCCATGGGCTGCGCCTTGGTGAAGATCTCGGCGTCCGGCCCGATGCCGACTTCGAGGTACTGGCTCCATGCCCCCGCCGCGATCAGCGCCTGCTTGAGCGTCTCGGCCTCGGCCGAACCGGGGCGCAGGGCGCGCAGGTCGTCGCCGACGAGGTCGCGGACTTGCGCGCGGATACCGGCGGCGGCCTCGGGATTTCCGCGGGCGCGCTCCTCGATCACGCGCTCCAGCATGGAGGTGACGAATGTGACGCCCGCCGCCTTCACGGCCTGCAGGTCGACCGGCGCGAGCAGCCAGGGCCGCGCGGGATCGCGCACTGCCGGGTCGGTGTTGGCGAGGATCGCGGCGAGGGGGCCGATGTCCTCGCCTTCGGCGGCGCGCAGGGCTGCTGCGGGATCAGGTGCCTCGCACAAGTCGCGTGCGGTGGGGAAGGCGCGGGTCACGTCGGTCAGGCGCTCGCCATCGACACGGACCAGCGAAGGGCCGCTCACATCGGGGCGCCAGACGCGGCCGAACAGCAGGGCTTCGGGATCGGCGGGAAGGATCCCGGCGGGGGAGAGGTCCATGGCTCAGCGCCTCCGGAACACGGGCGCGCGGCGCTCGGCGAAGGCGGCGCGGCCCTCTGCGGCGTCGGCGGTGGCGAAGCAGATGGCCTGCAGGTCGCGCTCGTACTCGATGGCCTTTTCGTAAGGCATCTGGTGCGCGGCGCGCAAGTTGAGCTTGGCGGTTTCTGCCGCGATCGGGGCGCGGGCGGCGATCTGTGAGGCGATCTCACGGGCGCGGGGGAGCAGCGCGGCGGACTCGGTCACTTCGCTGACGAGGCCCCAGGCGGCGGCCTGCGCGGCGTCGATCATCTCGCCGGTGTAGAGCATCAGCGCGGCGTTCGACATGCCGATGGAATGCGACAGGCCCACCGCCATGCCGCCGCCGCCGATCCAGCCCAGCTTGATTTCGGGCGCCGCGAAGCGGGCGTTGGCGGAGGCGATGCGGATGTCGCAGGCCATTGCCGTCTCCAGCCCGCCGCCCAGCGCATAGCCGTTGATCGCGGCGATCACCGGCTTGCGGCAGGCGCGCAGGGCGTCGCAATAGTCCTGCCGGTTGCGGAAGTCCCAGGGCGTCGCGTAGGCATCGAGCCCCGAGATGTCGGAGCCCGCGCTGAACGCCTTCTCGCCGGCGCCGGTCACGATGACCACGCGCACGTCGTCCGAGGTGTTGCAGGTGGCGACGGCGGCGACCAGCGCCTCGGCCATGTCCGGGGTCATGGCGTTAAGCTTTTCCGGGCGGTCCAGCACGATGGTGGCGACGTGGGCGGCGATGTCGAAGCGCAAGTTGGCGCTCATGTCTCGGTTCCTCGGGTGTGATGGCGGGTATAGGCGGCCTCGATCCCGGCGAGGACGGTGGCGGCGGGCTCTTGCGCAAGGAGACCTTCGCGCAGGCGGACGGAAGCCTCGGTCTGGAAGGCGATGGCGCCGTCGTGGCGCGGGCGCAGTGAGGCCGCTTCCAGCGTGGCTCGGGTGCTGGAGTAGAACCCGTTCCATGCGGCATCGACTTGTCTGTCGACCCAGGCTGCGCGCAGTGCGGGCTGGCCTTCGTGAGCGGGGATGAAGGCCGTCTGTGCCTCTTCGCTCATGAGCCAGAGCAGATGCGCGCGCAGTTCGTCGGTCACCGCGCAGCGGCGCGAGACGGCGATGCCGGTGCCGCCTAGGATCGAGCCGATCCCGACCGGTCCGCGTGGCGCATCGGCAAAGGCGACGCCAGTTCTCGCATAGTTCACATAGCCGTAGACCAGCGGCACCAGCGCGAGGTCTTCCCCGTTCGACAATGCTTCGAGCAGCGCGATGGGGTTCTGGTCGATGCGGGCGCGCGTGGCATCGCCGGTCAGCCGGGCCATGAGTTCGTAAGCTTCGCGGCCCGCGGGGGGATCGACGAAGCGTCCCTCCGGCCTGCCTCCCGCGTGCAGCGAGGCGACGATGGACTGGAAGGTGAGCGCCGCATGCGGGCCGGAGAGCGAAAGCGCCACCGGCTCGCGGTGGGCCAGGGCGGTCACATCGTCCCAGGTCTGTGGCGGGGTTCCCACGCGCGTCGGGGCATAGGCCATGACTTGGCTGGCCGCGTCGAGCGGCAAGGCCCAGTGCTGGCCTCCATAGCGATAGCTGACCAATGATGGGCCGATGGCTGCCGGTTCCAGCGCCGCCACGGCATCCGCGCCGATCACCTGTTCCATCGGAAGCAGGCAATCGTGCGCCACCGCTTCGCCGACATGGGGATGGTCTAGGACGATGAGGTCGTAGCGCTGCGCAAGGTCGGCGATCGGGTGGGACTCGAAGCCTTCCAGCGGATGGCGATCCCAGGCGATCGACAGGCCATGCGTAGGCGCGACGATGGCGGCAGCAGCCTCCAACGCGCGGTAGCCGCGCGGGTGGTCCCAGGTGAGGCCGCGATAGGCGGGCGTACTCATGCGTGCTGGCGCACAACGCCGGATTCGATGAGCTGGGCGATGTCCTTTGCCCCGAGGCCCGCTTCGCGCAGTATGGCCTCGCTGTGCTCGCCAACCAGCGGTGCGCCGCGTGTGATGGCGCTGGGCGTGCGGGAGAAGCGGATGGGGAAGCCGGGCACTTTCACGCGGCCTTCGGTGGGGTGGTCGTACTCGACGAAGGTGCCGTTATGCTTGATCTGCGGGTCGTCGACGAGGTCAGCGTAGCCATAGACCGGCCCGCACCAGATGTCGGCGGCGCGGAACTTGTCCAGCCAGTGCGCGGTGGGCTGGCGGATCAGGTGTTCGCGCAGGCGGGCGAAGATTTCGTCGCGCCGGGTCCAGCCTTCGCGTTCCTCCTCCATGTCGGCGAAGAACGGGTCGTCCAGTTCGCGCGCCAGCGTGTCGAAGCGGGCCATCGCCAGCGTCATGTAGCCGTCCGCCGTCTGGAACACGCCGTAGGGCGAGCGGATGTAGCTGTGCGCGTGAGGCTCGGCCGAGCGGGCCTGCGGCTTGTTGCCGACGGTGAAGACCGACAGCTCCTGCATCTGGATGGTGGTGATCGCGTCGAGCATGTTGACCTGCACCAGCTGCCCCTCGCCGGTGCGCTCGCGGTGGAACAGCGCGGCCAGCGCGCCTTCGAAGGCGCTGTAGGCGGCGATCGCGTCCACCAGATACTGCCCGGCGGGGGAGGGCGGCGTGCCTTCGCTTCCGGCCGAGAGCATCGCGCCCGACATGCCCTGCAGCAGCAGGTCCTGCCCCGGCAGCATGCGGTACGGCCCGTCCTCTCCGTAGCCCGACATCGAGACGTAGACGAGGCGCGGGTTGATGGCGGAAAGCGTCGCGTAGTCCACGCCGAGGCGCTCGGCCACGCCGGGTCGGTAGTTCTGGAGGAAGACGTCCGCGTCCTTCACCAGATCGAGCAGCACCGCCTTGCCCTCGGGTGCCTTGAGGTCGATCGCCAGCGAGCGCTTGTTGCGGTTGAGCGAGAGGAACGAGACGTTGATCTTGTTGCCCGTCGCCCCGCCTGCGGAGGCATGGCGCTGCCATTCGCCGCTGGTGGGCTCCACCTTGACCACGTCGGCGCCCATGTCGCCGAGGCGCTGGGCGGCGAAGGGACCGGCCATGGCGATCGAGCAGTCGAGAACGCGGATACCTTTGAGGATTGTCATGTCGATCGTGTCCTTCAGGACATGGTCCAGCCGCCGTTGACGTGCAGCGTCTGTCCGGTGATGAAGCCTGCCTCGTCGGCGGCGAAGAAGGCGATGGCGTGGGCGATGTCGGACGCGGTGCCGCGCCGCTTGATCGCCTGGGCGTCCAGCACCATGCGGTTGTAGCCCTCGGGATCGGGGTGGATCGTCTCGGCGTCGGTGGGGAAGGCGCCGGGGGCGATGGCGTTGACGGTGATGCCCCATTCGCCGAACTCGCGCGCCCAGGCCCGCGTCAGGCCGACCAGCGCGGCCTTGGAGGCGACGTAGGGCGACAGGTTCTCCCACCCGCCCGAAATGGTGATGCTCGATACGTTGACGATTCGCCCGAAGCCCTTCGCGCGCATCCCCGGCAGCGCCGCCTGCACCGCGACGATCCCGGCGTCGACGTTGATGCGCTGGACCCGCTGGTGCTCCTCGATCGTGTAGTCCTCGAAGGGTTTGGAGGGGTAGATCGCGGCGTTGTTGATGACGACGTCGATGCCGCCGTGCTCCCGCGCCAGAGCGTCCAGGATGGTGCGCAGCGCGGCGAGATCGGACAGATCGGTGCGCGAGACGGTGAGTTGTCCCGGCCCCTTGCCGGCAGCGGCGGCGGAGAGGCGGGCGATCTTCGCATCGTCGTTGTCGAGCGCGATGACATGCGCGCCGCGCTCGATCAGCAGCAGCGTGGTATCGAGCCCGAGCCCGCCCGCCGCGCCGGTGTAGAGGACGGTGCGGCCTTTCATGCGCGGCCTCCGATCACGGGATAATTGCCGGTGGGCGCGGGATATTCTTCCTGCGGCTGCAGCATGACGCCCTCGATCCGCGCCACGGCGGCGGAGACGGCGGCGCTGTCCGGCAAGACCTGCAGCACCGTGTCGTAGCGGCGCTCCTCGCCGTGTTCGAGCAGGATCAGCTCGCCGCGTTCGCGGGCGAAATCCTTGCCGAGGACGTGGTTGGTCGAGGGCTCGATCCCCACCGCATAGTGGCCCGCGTGGAGGTTCTGCCACTCGAACATACAGGGGAACTGGTCCTTGCGGGTGGTGACGGAGAAGCCGAAGCCCAGCGCCTCGTTCACCAGCGCGACCTCGACGCGGCCCGTCGCATCAGGGGCCATGTCGTGCTGCCAGACCTGTTCGTGGAAGTTGACGATCGGCGCGGGCAGGGTGCGATAACCGACGCCCTGTTTCTGATAGTCGTCCGCGTGGGCGGCCCAGAGCACCTCGCGCACCGGGGCGACGTAGCGCGCGCCTTCTGCCACCACCGGATGCCCGACGTTGATGTGGTAGCAGTACATGTGCGGCGTCGTGTAGAAGCCGTGGTTCACCACCCGGTCGGTCATGCGGATTTCGTCGCCGCCGAGGTCCGCCTCGATGCGGCGGATGAGGTGCAGGTCTTCGCCGAAGACGGTGGACTGGCGCACGATGCCCTCGGCCCAGAAGATGCAGGCATCGCCCTCCCAGCGCTCGCCGTAGCCGGTCAGTTGCGCCGGGATCATGCCGACGCGCCCGTGGAGCGAGGAGGAGACGACTTCGCGCGGGTCGTAGTTGTAATGGCCCGCCGGGTCGTCATGCATGAACAGGATGTGGTCGAGGCCGCAGGTGATGTTCAGCCCCGACATCGAGCGGAACCAGCCGAGCCCGCCTTCGCCCTCGTAATCGTGCAGCGCCGGGTTGCGGAAGCCGGACGGCGAGTGCCAGCCCACCGCACGCCCGGCGTGGTCGCACTCGGCGATGTCCATGGCGCGGTCCACCAGCACGGTGAAGCGCAGGCCCGAGCCGGTGCGGAATTCCAGCAGGCGCACCCCGCGCTCGACGCCGTCGCCCAGCGTCATCAACCGGACCCCGGCGAACTGCGACAATGATCCGGTGCGCTCGGCGATATGTCTTTTCGACCGCTCGGCGCCATACAGCAAGGCCATGCCTGCCCTCTCCATCTTGTAAGACGTATGATGAATACGTAAGGAGAGGATGGGCGTCAACCGGGAGAGTGGAATGACTGAAATCGTGCGCCGATGCTTTGCCGTGGACCTTGTCGATGAGCCGGAGATGATCGCGCGCTACCGGGAATGGCACGCACCGGGCGGCCCTCCGGCGGCGGTGACCGAGGCGATTCGCGCCGATGGTGTGCGCGATCTCCAGATCTGGCTGGTGGGAGACCGCCTGTTCATGATGATGGAGCAGGACGCAGGGCTGGCCGCCGATCCGCAAGGCAAGGCGGCGCGCGATGCGGCCAACCCGGAGGTGCAGGCGTGGGACGCGCTGATGCGCACGTTCCAGCGCCCGCTACCCTTCGCGCCGGATACGACGTGGGTGGAGATGGAACGGATCTACGCGCTGTCGCAGCAGGACTAGGAGATACGCCCGGCGTCCCGGATCAAGTCCGGGATGGCGTCACTGCGCTCCATTCGCCCGGCGGCGCGCCCAAGACGATTCGATATGGTCGCGCATTGCCTTGGCGGCGCCATCGGCATCGCCGTCGACGATCGCCTGGTAGACCTTGCGATGCGCGGCGTGAGTCTCGCGTACGTGCTCGACGTTGAGCGTCCCCGAATAGCCATGGGTGTTGAGCGCGCGCGACTGGATGCTGTCGATGATCGCCTTGCTCAGCCGTGCGCCCGACATGCGCATGATGACGTCATGGAAGTTCACGTCCTCATGCACGTAGGCGGCAGGCATCTCGACCAGCGCCTCCAGCTTGTCGATCTGGGTCTTCAGTTCCGCGCGGGTTTCCGGCGTCGCGCGCCGGGCGGCCTTGGCGGCCATCGAGGCCTCCAGCGAGGAGCGGATTTCCAGCAGGTTGTCGAGATAAGCCAGCCCGTCCTCGCGCCGGAACAACGCCGCCAGGATCATCGGGTCGAGGAGGTTCCAATCGCCCTGTTCGCGCACGATGGTGCCGCGCCCCTGCAGCGAGACGACGAGGCCCTTTTCGGTGAGTGCGGTGGTCGCCTCGCGCACGACGGTGCGGCTGACGCCGAAGTGGTCGCACAGCATGTTCTCGGGAGGAAGTGCGCTGCCGGCTGGATAGACTTCGGTGACGATGGCGTTCACCAGTTCCTCCACCACCGCTTCGGCCAGGCGCGGACGCCGCCGTGTCTTAGCGGGCGCTCCGAGGCCGACTACCTTGTCCTGCATGCTTTTTGACGCCTTGTGAAATCATGGTGACGCGCATCGTTTGCGCCTGATTCACGCTGAACCGACTTGACGGAGCACGTCAAGGCTTGTCAAACGACATAGATCATACATAATATGAATTACAAACAGGGCTTGGGGCAGAGGAAACCCGGATGAAGATCACAGGCTACCGCAGCCTTATCGCCTTTCACGACTGGCAGCGGCCTGTCGGCGACGTCAATGGGATCGTCGAATCGGGCATTACCGAAGTGCCGGTGTTGCTGCTGGAGACGGACGGCGGGCTCACCGGCATCGGCCTGGGCTCGCACCGCGAGATCGACCGGCTGTTCCCCGCCGTCGAGGGCGCGGACCCTCGCGGCGTTGCGACGCTCTATGACACGATGCTCTCGCATGTGTTCAAGAGCGGTCATGCCGGGGCTACTTTCGGGACGATCGCGGCGATCGACATGGCTCTATGGGATCTGAAGGCGAAGATGGCCGAGGAACCGCTGTGGCGTACGCTGGGCGCGGGCGACCGGTTCGTATCGGGCTATGCCTCGGGCCTGTGCTACGGCCTCGACGATGCCGCCTTCGCGGAGCATTACGGCCAGTGGGCGGAGCGCGGCTTTACCGCCGCCAAGATCAAGGGCGGGCGCGATCTCGACCGCGACATCGCGCGGCTGGAAACGGCGCGCGAGATTCTCTCGCGCAATACCAGCCGGCCCGCGCTGATGCTCGACGTCAACGAGGCGTGGAACACCAAGCAGGCGATCCGCCACCTTGCCGAGATCGCGAAGCGCGTGGACCTGACCTGGATCGAGGAACCGGTGCGGCGCTGGGACGCGGCAGGCCATGCCCGCATCGCCCGCGCCGCGAAGACGGCGGTGGCGACCGGCGAGAACCTGACCGGGCTGGAGCAGTACGCGCCGTTGTTCGATGCGGGCGCGGTCGATATCGTGCAGGCGGGTAGCGTCTGGGGGATCACCCATTTCCTGCGCGTGGCCATGGCCGCGCATTCGCGGGGGCTGCCGGTCTCGCCGGTGGCCTACAACGCCAACCCGGTGGCGCATGCGGCGGCGGCGGTGCCGAACATGATCGGGATCGAGGTGCAGGACTTCGCCTTTCCCGCCGGGTTCGACGTGGACCAGCAGATCGCCGACGGCGGCATCGTGCTGGGCGACCGTCCGGGTCTTGGCATAGAGATCGACGAGGCCGCGGTCGCCAGTGCAGTCGCCGCCATCGGCTGGGGCGAGCGCGGCGGGCCGCATCGCCGCCCGGCGGACGCGGGGCTGCGGCTGGTGCCGGAAATGCGGCGGGCTGCAGAGTGATGCACGGCGGCGTTTCCGAACCTGCCTGGGTTGAGGGCCGCGCGCGCTGGCGCTTGCAACTCTCTCTGATGGTCAACTTCTTCCTGCTGATGGCGCTCTACAGCGGCGTTCTGGGGGTCTTGCTGCCCAACCAGATCGCCGAGCTTTCGCCGGGCTCGAAGGAGAACAACCTGGCGCTGCTCTTTGCGATCACTTCCATCTTCTCGACGCTGGCGACGCCCATCGCGGGAGCCCTGTCGGACCGTACGCGCAGCCGCTGGGGTCGGCGCTCGCCGTGGATCGCGATCGGTTCGCTGGTCGGATCGGCGTGCCTGTTCGGGTTGTCGTGGACGACCGGGTTCTGGTCGCTGATGGTCCTGTGGGTCATGGCGGCGGTTGCCTACAATTCGATGCAGCCCGCGATGACGACGCTGATCGCCGACCGCTTCGCGCCCGAGACGCGCGGCGGTGTCTCCGGCATCGTCGGCGCGGGGATGACCGCCGGGCTGACTGCGGGCACTGTCGTCGCGGGCTACCTCGCGTCGGAGCGGATGCTGGCCTATGGCCTGTTCGCGGGCGCCATCGCAGCCTCGTGCGTGGCTTTCGTGGCGCTCAACCGCGAGCCGCCCAGCGACACCCAGCCGCGCCGTCCCGTGCACTGGGGCGCGTTCCTGAAGAGCTTCTGGATCAGTCCGCGCGAACATCCCGACTTCGCCTGGGCCTTCGCCAGCCGCTTCACGATCTACATGGGCTATCAGGCGGTCGCCGCCTATCTGCTCTACATCCTGCGCGATTACATCGGGCTGGCAGATGGCGCCTCCAACCTCGCGATCGCCAACATGGCGATGGTGACGCTGGTGTGCCTGGTGGTCTCCTCGCTCGTATCGGGCTGGCTTTCGGACCGGTGGCAGCGGCGCAAGCCCTTCGTCATCGGCGGCAGCCTCATCATGGGCGCGGCAATGGTGGCGCCGCTGGTCGCGCCCTCGATGGCGGGGATGTGGGTATACGCGGCCGTCATCGGCGTGGGCTACGGCATGTTCATGTCGATCGACATGGCCCTGATGACGCAAGTGTTGCCCAAGGCGGCGCTGGGTGACGAGGGCAAGGACCTCGGCGTGCTCACCACTGCCGTCAACATACCCCAGATCATCAGCCCGGTCATGGCGGCGGCGCTGCTCGGCGTGTTCGGCGGGGACTACCGCGCGATCTTCATCGCCGCCGTCGTCTTCGTGTTCGCCTCGGCGCTCTGCGTACTGCCGATCCGCTCGGTGCGTTAATTCATAATACGTATGATGTAGTTTGACACATGATCTTTGGCAGGTCATAACGCCTGCAAAGAATTTCGAGGGAGAGTCGAAATGTCCAAGGAGGGAAGGCTTCGCAGCGCGGCCACGACGGCGCTGCTTTTTTCAGCTGCATCGGTGCTAGCGCTGGCAACAAGCGCGCAGGCTCAAGAAGCTGCGGCTGATACCGGGGCGTCGGAAGCCGTCGATGCGGAGAACGTCATCATTGTCGCGGGCATCCGCGCCAGCCAGAAGGCTTCGATCGACATCAAGCGCGATTCCATCGCGGTGGTGGACTCGATCGTCGCCGAGGACCTGGGCAAGCTGCCGGACCAGAACGTCGCGGAATCGCTTCAGCGCATCGCCGGCGTCACCATCGAGCGCAACCGGGGCGAGGGCCGCTACATCACCGTTCGCGGCTTCGGGCCGAAGTTCAACGCGGTTACCGTCAACGGCCGCACGCTGGCGACCGACAACAACGGCCGCGAATTCTCGTTCGACGTCATGCCGTCCGAGATCATCGCCGGGGCCGACGTCTACAAGTCACCGCAGGCCAACATCAACGGCGCCTCGATCGGCGCGACGGTAGACGTCAAGACCCTGCGCGCGATCGACCAGAAGGACGAGTTTTCCTTTGCCGGATCGGCCGGACAGATGTGGGCGGAACTGGCCGACAAGTTCAACCCGGAAATCTCGGGCGTCGCCTCCTGGCGCAATGCCGAGAAGACCCTCGGCATCTCGCTCTCGGCGGTCTATACCGAGCGCCAGACCCGCAACGACGAATTCACCATCGGCGCGGGTCACGTCTATCGTTCCAGCACCGATTCCTACTATAATGCAGGCGGCGTTCCCGGCGCGCGCATCGGCCCGGACGTGGCTCCGTTCACGCGGGTCTCGATGCCTTCGAACTTGTCGCCGTTCTTCTTCGAGCGCAACCTGAAGCGCTACGGCTTCTCCGGTTCGCTGCAGTTCCGCCCGACCGAGACGCTGACCGTCTCGCTCGACGGGCTCTATTCGAAGGCTGACTTTAAGGAGCAGCAGACCGGCCTTGCCTACGACTTCTCCGGCGGTACTCTGGTGGAGCAGGTGGTGGAAGGGCCGGAGGCGGTCTACCAGCGTTATCAGGGCGGCTTCGTCGACCAGATTCTGCAGTACGACCACCGCAAGGTCATGACCAACCAGTTTGGCGCCAACGTCGAATGGAAGCCGACCGAGACGCTCAAGATGCGCTTCGACGCCTCGCGCTCGAAGGCGGAACGGCGCGGCAAGGAAGACAACCTCTTCACCACGATCCGGCGCAAGAACATCGACCTCTGGTTCGATCGCCGCTCCGGCAGCCCGATCTACGAATATGGCTTCTCAAGTCCGAACTACCCCAACGCCGCGACCAGCCCCGACGGCATCACCGCGCACTATTACATCTGGGGCGGCGGCACCGACGTAGACGACAAGATCGAGGAATACCGCTTCGACAACGAGTGGGAGGCGACGTCCAACCTGACCCTCTTCGCCGGCGGCATGTACTCGCGGCGCACCAAGACGCTGACCGGGGACGAAATGCCCTTCGGCGAACAGTGCGCCTACTGCGGCTCTGACCGTGTGCTTCCGGGCTATCTGTTCCAGCCCACCAACCGCAACTTCTTCCAGGGTGGCGGTCCTTCGAACATTATCCGCGACTGGGTGATCTACAGCCCGCAGCAGCTGGTGAACGTGATCGACCAGTTCGCGGCGGAGGACGGCAAGGCGTTCAACCCGGCGGTCTTCTCGCCCTCCGCCTCGTCGGTGGTCGATGAGAAGGTGAAGATCGGCTACGTCATGGCCAACTTCCGCACCTCGCTGGGCTCGATGCCGCTGACGATCAACGCGGGTCTTCGCTATGAGGGGACGACCTATACCTCGACCGGCGCATCGCGCACGGTCCTCAGCGCGCAGCCGAATGGGCAGGGGCAGAACATCATCGTCGTCTCGCCGGTCGTGCCGGTAGGCTTCAAGGGCAAGTACAACGACTGGCTGCCCTCGGTGAACATCAAGCTGGAGGCGACCAACGACCTCATCCTGCGCCTCGCCGCCTCGAAGGTGATGACGCGCCCGACGCTGACGGACCTGTCGCCGCGCCAGTCGATCCAGACCAACCCCGGCAACGAGACGATCAGCCGCGGCAACCCTGACCTGCAGCCGTTCCGCGCCAAGCAGATCGAGGCCGGCGTGGAGTGGTACTTCAACGCGAGTTCGCTGCTGTCGGCGGCCGCGTTCTACAAGAAGATCGACTCCTTCGTGACCCTGGTGACGACGCCGCAACTGGTCGATCAGGTGACGTTCCAGGTCACCGTGCCCGACAACGGCAAGGGTGCGACGGTTAAGGGCTTCGAGCTTGGCTATCGCCAGGCCTTCACCGGCCTTCCCGCGCCGTTCGACGGTCTGGGTGTGCAGACCAGCTTCAACTACACCAAGTCGAACGCCAATTACACCAACCAGGTGGCGGGTGTCTCCTACGGGCTGGAGGGCCTGTCGAAGACCTCCTACAGCCTCGTCGGGTTCTACGAGAAGTACGGCCTGCAGGCGCGCGTGGCCTATACCTGGCGGGATAACTTCCTGCAGGTGGCGTCAGGCCGCAACGGCGAGCCGGAATACTTCGCCGCCTATGGCCAGCTCGATGCCGGACTGTCCTATGAAGTGACGCCGCAGTTCACGATCTTCGCCGACGCGCTCAACCTCAATGACGCCAAGGAGTTCATCTACTCCGTCAGTGAGGACCGCACCAAGGAGTATCGCAGGACCGGGCGCCGCTTCTCCGGCGGTGTGCGCGTCCGCTTCTGATCATCGATGGAAGGGACCGGGGCGCAATACCCGGTCCCTTCTCGGCATTCGGGATGACATATGGTGATGAAGCGCCTTGCTCCGGTTCTGCTCGCAGCCGCAGCGCTCGGGTTGCCGGGGCTGGCAGAAGCCACTCCGGTGTCCCGCGTCGCGGAAGCCGGAAAGCCGCGCGTGATCGTCCTGACGGACATCGGCTCGGACCCGGACGACATGGAATCGATGGTGCGGTTCCTGCTGTACACCAACGAATTCGAGGTCGAGGCGCTGGTGCCCTCGACCTCGCGGCATCTGCAGGATTCCGTCCATCCCGAGCAGATCCTCAAGCGCATCGATGCTTACGAACAGGTGCTGCCCAACTTGCGCGCCCATGCGCAGGGTTGGCCTACTGCCGCGCAATTGCGCGCGCGCGTAAAGCCGGGGCGGCCTGAATACGGGATGCTCGGCGTCGGCGCGGGGAAGGATACCGAGGGATCGCGCGCCATCGTCGCCGCGCTCGACAAGGCGGACTCACGCCCGGTGTGGATCTGCGTCTGGGGCGGGGCGGTCGATCTGGCGCAGGCGCTGTGGTCGCTGCGCGAGACACGCCCGCCGGAGGAAGTGGCCCGCCTTGCGGCGAAGCTGCGCGTCTACTCGATCTCCGATCAGGACAACGCGGGGCCATGGGTCCGGCGGCAGTTCCCGGACGTGTTCTGGATCGTCAGCCTCACGGCCCACCGGCACTACAACCTGTCGACCTGGGGCGGCATCTCGGGCGACCGGATGTACTATTTCGACGGACCGGACTTCACCACGGTCTCGAAGGAGTGGCTGCGCGAGAATGTGCAGATCGGCCCGCTCGGCTCGCTATATCCGAACTACGAGTTCATCATGGAGGGGGACACGCCCAGCTTCCTCTACCTGGTTCCCAACGGCCTCGGCGATCCCGAGCATCCCGACTACGGGAGCTGGGGCGGGCGTTACGGCAAGGTGTCCGAATGGGACGGCATCTGGACCGACACGAGCGACCTCGTCACCGGGGCCGACGGCAAAGTCCACCAGACCAATAAGGCGACGATCTGGCGCTGGCGCGAGGCGTTCCAGAACGACTTCGCGGCGCGCATCCAGTGGACGCTGCAGGGCGCGTTCAAGGGCGCAAATCACGCACCAAGACTGGCACTCAACGGAACTCAGGGTGTCACAGCAGTGACAATGACTGCCCTTCCGGGCGAAACCGTGCGCCTTTCCGCAGCCAGTTCGCACGATCCGGACGGGGACCTGGTGGACTACACCTGGTGGCAGTATCGCGAGGCCGAGGCGGTCAACCGCAGCCCGCGCGTCGAACTCCAGCGCGGCGACCCTCTGGAGACCCGTTTCGTGGTGCCCGAGGTGACCGAGCCGACCCGCTTCCACATCATTCTCGAAGCGCGCGACAGGGGCGCGCCGGCGCTGACCAGCTATCGCCGTGCGATCGTCTCGGTGGAGCCGCGGCGCTAATCGGGGAAATGGCGGGTACCTCTCGTCATGCGCCCGATCGTTCCTATCTGTCCGACGGTACGCCGATGCATCCGATTGAAGGAACGCCTGAACATGCCGCAGCACCTCAAGATCGATTTCGTGTCCGATGTCGCCTGCCCCTGGTGCGTCATCGGTCTGAAGAGCCTGGAAGCAGCGCTTGAACGGCTTGAGGGAGATGTCTCGGCAGACATTCATTTCCAGCCGTTCGAACTGAACCCGAACATGCAGAACGAAGGGCAAAACCTGCGCGAGCACATTGCGCGGAAGTACGGCACCACGCCGGAACAGTCGGCCGCGAGCAGGGCGGCGATCCAGGAGCGGGCCGCAGGTGTCGGCTTCACGATTGCGATGAACGACGAGAGCCGTATCTACAATACGTTCGACGCACATAGGCTGTTGCATTGGGCGGGAGAACAGGGCCGCCAATCCGAACTCAAGCACGCGCTGTTCGAGGCGTATTTCACGCAAGGCGTCAATGTCTCGCTCCATGAGGTTCTGCTGGATGTGGTGGCAGCCGCGGGCCTCGATATGTCGCGTGCGGCGGAAGTCCTTGCCGGAGATGAGTACGCTGCGACAGTCCGTGATGACGAGGAACTCTGGCGTTCGCGAGGGATCTCGAGCGTCCCGGCGATCATCATCGACGAGAAGTACCTTGTGTCCGGTGGCCAGCCGGTCGAGGTGTTCGAGGACGTGCTGAAGAAAATTGCCGCCGAGCGGGCGGCATTCGCTCAATAGTTCTGACTGCGTCCCGCGACGGGCGCATAAGACCTCTGATGAAGTAAGGCAAAATGCGCTTGTCGTACAAAGCCTTGCCAACGCTTGCTGCAGAAGGTTGCTCCCTTCGATCAGCGGATGCGTTGGACGGACCAATCCTCGTTTTCAGGCAACCACTACCTCGATCCCAGCATCCTCCAACATTTCCAAAGCCTGTCGATCAACGCCCTTGTCAGTAATCACCACGTCGACTTCGCTAAGATCGCAGACGATGGAACCCGAGATCGAAACAAATTTGCTGCTGTCGATCAACAGGATGAGTGTCTCCGCGCGCTTGATGAAGCTGCGTTCGGCGGCGACAAGGATAATATCCTGCTGCATCACGCCTTGCGGGCCAATCGCGGCCGCTCCCATGAATAGCTTGGGAGCGTGAAAGCGCGGCATCGATTCTTCTCCTGCCGGCGCCAGGACAATGTTCTGTTCGCGAAATACGGTGCCTGAAGGAAGCAATACCCGCGTACCCTCCTGCGGCAAGAGCGCATCGACGATATGCAGCGAGTTGGTAAGCACTTGGCAATCGAGCCCAGCCAGATGCGGGCACATTTGTAAGGTCGTGGTTCCCCCGTCGATCATGATGCCTTCGCCGGGGAGGCACAGCGCTGCCGCAGCACGACCAATCGCCTGCTTGGCGGGCAGGTTTTGCAAGATCGACTGGGCGAACGGCGTACCTGAAAGCCCGCTTTCGCGCTCCTCCTTCTGATCTTGCGGCGCTTTTGCGCCGCCGTGTACGCGCACGATCAGGCCCTCTTCCTCCAAACGGGTGAGGTCACGCCGGATCGTCGCCGGCGAGGCTTCGAGAAGTGCCTCGAGTGCGCGATACGTCACGAACCCGGTGGCCGCCACCGCTTCGAGGATCAGGCTTTCACGCTGCGTAGAGTGCATTGGCTACCTTATGTCGCTTTATGTCGGTCCATGCGCGGGCTTATGACGGACTTTTCGATCATGAGCCATCATTTCTGCTCACGGGGTCATCCCCGCCTCGATCATGTTGCCCGCCCCGATGATCACCGTCGAGCCGACGAGCAGGCTTATCCCGGTCCAGACCAGCGTGCGCGTACGAAGGCTGGCGCCCTTCCACTCCTTCAGCGCAAAGCCCCAGAGCGTCGAGAACAGGATGATGGAAGCCATGTGCAGCGTCCACGAGGAGAAGCCGTAGCGTCCCATCTGGCTCTCGCCCATCGTGTAGAAGAAGAACTGGAAGTACCACAAGGTGCCGCCCAGCGCCGCCAGCAGGTAATTGACCAGAAGCCTGGGCTTTTCCCCGGTCGGCACTCGGCCGAGAAACTGGCCGAAGCTGCGGTTGCGGCGGATGAGGATCGCGCACCAGATCGCATTGGTGGTGAGGCCGCCCGCAAGCACCACGCACAGCACCGGAAGCCCCTGGCTCAACGGATCGGTCCCGGCCGCCAGCGTCAGGTCGCGGATCGGCTGTCCGGCATCGAGGCCCCAGGCGAAACAGCCCGACATGACGCCCGAGAACACCGCGATCAACAGGCCTTTGCGAAGGTCGAACTCGGCCACGCCCTCGGAAATCTTGCCGCCCAGGTCCTTGTCCTTGGCGCTGCCCGCCCGCGCGACGACGACGATCCCCGCCAGCGTCACCAGAATGCCCAGTAGCGTCAGTTGCCCGCTGGGGCGTGAGGCGATCTCGCCGATGGTGCCGTGGAAGATCGGCGGCCCCATCGTGCCGATCACCGTGGTCAGTCCCAGCGCCACGGCCATGCCCAGAGAGAGCCCGAGATAGCGCATCGTCAGCCCGAAGGTCAGCCCGCCGAAGCCCCACATCGCACCCCAGAACCAACACCACAGCAGGGTCCGCGAAGGCGTGGCGGCCAATACGCCGAGCAGGTCCTCGGTGCGCAGCGAGGCGAAGAGCCAGGGCGCGATGGCCCAGGAGAAGATGCCGCCCGCAAGCCAGAATATCTCCCACGACCACAACTGGATGCGCTTGTAGGGGACGTAGAAGCTGGCGGAGGCGAAGCCCCCAAGCCAGTGAAACAGGACGCCCAGCGGCGGATTGCCTCCCATGATTTTCGTGATCCTCTCTTGATGTATGTTATCGGGTGGCCGCCAGGCAGTTGCGGTCGATCTGGTCGATGCGGGTGGTGCCGGTGAGCGCCATGGCGATGCGCATTTCGGCCTCGATCAGCTTGAGCATCTTCGTGACGCCTGCTTCTCCTCCGGCCGCGAGCGCCCAGGCCCAGGCGCGGCCCAGCAGCACGCCCTTGGCGCCCAGCGCCAGCATCCGCACCACGTCGAGACCGGAGCGGATGCCGCCGTCGGCCAGCACGGTCAGGCGGTCTCCCACTGCATCGACGATCGGGGGCAGGGCGCGGGCGCTGGAAAGCACGCCGTCGAGCTGCCGCCCGCCGTGGTTGGAGACGACGATGCCGTCCGCGCCCAGCTCTGCGGCTTCGCGTGCGTCGTCCGGGTCGAGAATGCCCTTGATGATCAGCGGCCCCTTCCATTCGGAGCGGATGAAATCGAGATCGCGCCAGTTGATCGAGGGGTCGAAGTTGTTTCGCATCCAGGCGAAGAAGTCCTCGATCCCGGTCCTGCCCTGCAGCACCGGGGCGACGTTGCCCAGCGTGTGCGGGCGTCCGTTGATCCCGACATCCCATGCCCAGCCGGGCCGGGCGGCCGCCTGCGCGAAGCGCCAGAGCGCGCCCTTGATGCCGCCGGATCCGGCAAGGCCGGTGTGGTAATCGCGATAGCGGCTGCCGGGGACCGGCATGTCGACGGTGAAGACGAGGGTGGAGCAGCCCGCCTCGACCGCCTGCGCCAGCAGGTCCTTCATGAAGGCGCGGTCGCGGATCATGTAGAGCTGGAACCAGAACGGCCGGTCCGCAGCCCTGGCGACTTCGCCGATGGTGCAGGCGCCCACCGTGGAGAGCGTGAAGGGAACGCCGGCGTTCTGCGCCGCCCGCACCGCCTGCGTCTCGCCGCGCCGGGCGTAGAGGCCGGCCAGCCCGATCGGCGCCAATGCAAGGGGCAGGGCCAGCTTCTGGCCGAACAGCTGCGTCGACAGGTCCAGCGCCGAGACGTCGCGCAGCACGCGCTGGCGCAGGGCGAGTTCGGCAAGGTCGGAGACGTTGCGACGCAGCGTCGCCTCGGCATAGGAGCCGCCGTCGATGTATTCGAACAGGAAGCGTGGCAGCGTGCGGCGTGCGGCTTCGCGAAAGTCGGGGATCGAGGCGGTGATCATGCGGTCAGTCCTGCGGGAGCCTTCGCCACGGCTTCGCGCCAGGCGTCGCGATAGCCGAAGAGGTCGCCTTCCAGCGGTTCGACGCAGATAAGTTCGCCGCCCGCTTCGAGCGACGGGTCGATCAGGCGCAGCGCGCCGAACGAGACGTCGTTATGGGCATTGGCGAGGAAGACCCGGGTGTCCGGCCGCAGCGCGGCGAGCGCGCGCACGAAGACCTCGGCCTCGGAAAAGCGCCCCTCGATCAGCAGCCGGTCCTTCGAACCGATCAGGTCGAGCGCGGTATCCGCCACCAGCGCGGCATAAAGGCAGATTGCCGCGCGTCGGGCGTACCAGGTTCCCTGCCACTCGACCGGCGCGTTGACCCAGCGCGCCTCGCCGTCGGGATAGGGGCCGAAGCCGGGCGCGAGCGTGGGCATCATCATCGTGCGGCGGCGCAGCAGCGCCGGGACTTCGGCCATCAGGCGGGGCTGGTCGGGCTTGATGTCGATGCGGCGGGTGTCGAGCTGGATGACCGTCTCGATCTCGCGCCCGCCCATGAAACGGGCCGAGGGCACGGGCGCGCCATAGGCATCGACGTTGACCAGCGTGTCGCGCCCTTCGGGCAGCGAGGCGATGGCGAAAGGTCCGGCGGCAAGGCGCATGGCGATGAACCATGTGCCGGTGGAAAGGATCGTCGCCTCCTGCCGCGCGATCTGCGCGAAGCCGCGCGCGGCGAGCAGCGCGGCGTTGGAATCGTGAAGTCCGGCAAGCACTTGCGCACTCGCGGGCAAGCCGGTCTCGGCCGCGAGTTCGGGGCGCAGGGTGCCCACGACCTCGCCTGCGCCGACCACGGGGGCAAAGCGCTCGGCCCAGCCGAGGCGCTCGGCCATCGGTGAGAAGCGCGCTTCGCCGGGTGCCCAGAGGTCCGAGTGGCAGCCGAGGCTGGTCACTTCGCTGACCGCCCGGCCGGTGAGGAACCAGGCCCAGTACTGCGCCCAGGGCACCAGCGTCGCCCGCGCCATCGCCTCGGGGTGGCGCTGCGCCATCCACCAGATCTGCGCGCCCATGTTGAGGCCGTCGGGCAGGGCGGGGGAGCCCGTCACGGCAAGCGCGTCGCGCTCGGCCCGGTAGGCGGCCATGACGTCGCTCGGGATCGGCTGTTCGTAGTCGAGCGGGGCGAAAAGCAGCCCGTCTTCTCCGATCGCGGCGAAGGCGGCGCCATGGGCCACGGGGATGATTGCCTCGACGGGATGGCCTGCCCATTCACGCAAGGTTGCGCGCAGCCATTCGCCGATTCCCTCGACGTCGAGGCGGCGAATCCCATCGATTTCATGGGTCGGGTTGGGGCGCACCTGGCGGCACACAAGGGTACCATAACGGCACCACAGCGACACCTTGCTGAGGGTCTTGCCGATATCGACGACGATGTAAGCGCCTGTTCCTGCCATTCTCTCCGCCGCCATTTTCAACCAGGCAGCGATCTGCCTGAACATGGTGTTGATTGATTGCTTATGAGCGATTATTATCGAGTCAGATTGAACATGAAAAGAGGGAATGTCAGAGGGTGTCCATGGAAACAATCACTGCCCCCGCCGCCCCGTTGAAATCCGCCCCCGCGCTCACTTTCGCGGTGCCGACCAGCCGGTGGGACGACTCGGTCGCGGCGTCTCTTTCTCCTGCCCAACTGCTGCTCTACCGCTCCAACCTGCTGGGTTCCGACCTGACTGTCACCAACTTCGGCGGCGGCAACACCTCCGCCAAGCTGGAAGAGGTCGATCTGCTGACCGGAGAGACGGTGGAAGTCCTGTGGGTGAAGGGCTCGGGCGGCGACATCGGCTCGATGAAGCTCGATGGATTCGCGACGCTCTATCAGGACAAGCTGCTTGGCCTCGAACAGCACTACGGCGGCCCTGACGACGACGACAAGATGGTCGGCTACCTGCCGCACTGCACTTTCAACCTGAACGGCCGCGCGGCGTCGATCGACACGCCGCTCCATTCGCTGCTGCCTTTCGCGCATGTCGATCACGTCCACCCGGACGCGATCATCGCGCTTGCCGCCAGCTCCGGCGGGGAGGCGGCGACGCAGGCGATCTGGGGCGGCCGGATCGGCTGGCTGGCGTGGAAGCGCCCCGGCTATACGCTGGGCGTGCAACTGCGTGACTTCGTGGCGGCCAACCCCGGCGTCGAAGGCGTAATGCTCGCGGGCCACGGCATCATCTGCTGGGCGGACAGCGCGAAGGCCTGCTACGAACACACCGTCGAACTGATCGCCGACGCTGCCGCCTACCTCAATGCGGGCCTTGCCGGTAAGCCCGCGTTCGGCGGCGCGGCTTATGAAACCGCCGGGGACCGCGCGGCAATCGCGGCCGATCTCATGCCCCGCCTACGTGGCCTGATGACCGGAGCGCGGCGCAAGGTCGGCCACTATTCCGACGATGCCGAAGCGCTCGAGTTCGTGAATTCGGCCGACTTCCAGCGTCTCGCTGACCTCGGGACCTCGTGCCCCGATCACTTCCTGCGTACCAAGATCGCGCCATTGACGCTCGACCCGGCGCGGTTGCAGGATGACGCCTACCTGGCGCAGAAGATCGCCGATTACCGCGACCTCTATGCTGCCTATTACGAGCGCTGCAAGCGTCCGAACTCGCCCGCGATGCGCGATGCCAATCCGGTCGTGGTGCTGGTGCCGGGCGTCGGGCGCATCACGTTCGCCACCGACAAGACCACCGCGCGCCTCGCCGGCGAGTTCTACGGCAACGCCATCAATGTCATGCGCGGGGCCGAGGCGATCGGCGACTATATCGCGCTCGATGAACAGGAAGCCTTCGACATCGAGTACTGGCTGCTCGAGGAAGCCAAGCTGCAGCGCATGCCCGCGCCCAAGCCCTTGGTCGGCCGCGTCGCGCTGGTGACCGGCGGTGCGGGCGGCATCGGCGCGGCGAGCGCGGCGCGGCTGATGGCCGAGGGCGCCTGCGTGGTTCTCGCCGACCGCGACGGCGCCGTCGTCGAGGACGTGCGCGCCGGTTTCGCCAGGCAGTTCGGCAAGGACGTGGTGCGTTCGGTGGTGTGCGACGTGACGGATGAGGCGCAAGTCGCCGAAGCCTTCGCCGTCGCCGCGCGCGAGTTCGGCGGCCTCGACATCCTCGTCGCCAATGCCGGCATCGCCTCCTCGGCGCCGATCGAGGAGACCACGATCGAACTGTGGAACCGCAACTACGACGTTTTGGCGCAGGGCTATTTCCTGACCAGCCGGGCCGCGTGGCCGCTACTGAAGGGGATGAAGGAACAGGGCGGCACCAGCGTCGTGTTCATCGGCTCGAAGAACGGCGTCGCCGCCGCCACCAATGCCAGCGCCTATGCCTCTGCCAAGGCGGCGGCCAACCACCTTGCGCGCTGTCTGGCGCTGGAGGGGGCGCCGCACGGCATCCGCGTCAACGTCGTCAACCCCGATGCCGTCATCAAGGGCAGCCGCATCTGGGACGGCGACTGGCGCAAGGAGCGCGCGGGCGCGCACGGTATCGACACCGGCAAGGAACTGGAGGAACATTACCGCCAGCGCTCCATGCTCAAGCGCGACGTGCTGCCCGGTGACATTGCCGAGGCGGTGTACTTCCTGGCGGGCGACCAGTCCGCCAAGTCCACCGGCAACATGATCAACGTCGATGCGGGCAATGCCCAGGCGTTCACGCGCTGATCACGACGGGAAGAGGATAAGAGACAATGACGAACCTGCCGATTTCCGCCGAACTGATCGCGGAAGCCAATGCCCGCGCCGCCGAGGCGCTGGAAGACGACTACGCCTCGCTGGGCCGCAAGCTGGAGCGTTCCGGCATCGCCATCGATGCGATCAGGGACAAGGTTGCGGGCTTCTCCGTGGCGGTGCCGACATGGGGCGCGGGGCGCGGCGGCACCCGTTTCGCCAAGTTCCCCATCCCCGGCGAGCCCACCAATATCCACGAGAAGCTGGAGGACTGTGCGGTCATCAACCAGCTTTCGCGCCTGACCCCGCGCGTCAGCCCGCATTTTCCGTGGGACAAGGTCAGCGACTACAAGGGTCTGCGCGAGGAGGCGGCGAGCCTCGGCCTGGGCTTCGATGCGGTGAACTCGAACACGTTCCAGGACCAGAAGGGGCAGGCGCAGACGTATGCCACCGGCTCGCTCTCCTCGACCATCGAGGCGACGCGGGCTCAGGCCGTGGAGCACAACATCGAGTGCATCGAGATCGGCCGCCACCTCGGCTCCACCGACCTGACGGTGTGGGTGGGCGACGGCACCAACTTCCCCGGCCAGCAGGACCTCGGCCGCAGCCTCGACCGCTATCTCGACGCTGCGAGCGAGGTCTATGCCGCGCTGCCGGACGACTGGCGGATGTTGCTGGAGCACAAGATGTTCGAGCCGGCGTTCTATTCCACCGTCATCAGCGACTGGGGTTCCTCGATCCTTGCCGCGCAGGAGCTGGGCCCCAAGGCCAAGTGCCTCGTCGATCTTGGCCACCATGCGCCCAACGTCAACATCGAGCAGATCGTGGCGCGCCTGCACCGGTTCGGCAAGCTCGGCGGCTTCCACTTCAACGACAGCAAGTACGGCGACGACGACCTCGATTCCGGCTCGATCAACCCGCACCAGCTGTTCCTGGTGTTCAACGAACTGGTCGAGGCCGAACTCAGCCCCCGCGACGGCTTCAATCCCAGCTACATGATCGACCAGTCGCACAACGTCACCGACCCGATCGAATCCATGCTGTCTTCGGCCGAGGCGATCGGATCGTGCTACGCCAAGGCGCTGCTGGTCGATCGCGAGGCGCTGCATCTGGCGCAGGAAGCGAACGACACGATGATGGCCTTCCAGGCCCTGCGCCGGGCCTACAACGTGGACGTCTCGCCGATCCTGGCGAAGGCCCGCATCGATGCGGGCGGCGCGGCGGACGTGCTGGGCGTCTACCGCGAAAGCCGCTGGCGCGACCGCAAGGCGCAGGAACGCGCGGCGGTAGGGCTGGGGGCCGGAATTGTCTGAGAATTCGCAATGAATTCCGAGCAAATCGTCGGCCGCGCGGTGGGAAAGGCATCCTGCTCCTCAGACGCGCAAAGACGTTGATTATGAAGCAGGGCTCCGGCGGGGTTCGTGGTGATCGGGGTCTGTCGATCTGCCGGACCTGCCGGTTTCCGAAAGATGGACGCTTCGATGCCCCTCACCAAATCCCGCCGCTATCCCTCTATCAAATATGACAATTTCTGCCGGGCACGGTAGATGCGTGTCTCGACGGCCTTGCGGCTGATGCCGAGTATCGCAGCCGCTTCGTCCTGAGCCAGACCCTCGATCGCGCAGAGCAGCATCGGCTCTTTCAGGGTATCGGGGAGCGCGGCCAGGGCGGCATGAATGCGATCGACCTCGCGGCGCGACGCCAGCGCTGCTTCAGGTTCTTGTGCGGTATCGGCGACTGCCAGGGCATGCTCCATCGGCAGGGCGAGGGACAGGAACCGCCGTACCGCTCGCCGCCGTGCCCAGTCGCGGCACTTGTTGAGGGCGATCCGCAGTACCCATGCCCGGAACGACCGCGCCGGATCATAGCGGCGCAGCGCGAGGAAGGCTGCGACGAAGCTCTCCTGCGTGACGTCGAGGGCATCGGCATCATTGCCCACATGGCCACGCACCACGCGGAACACGGCGCTGCGGTGCGCAGCCATCAGCGTATCGAACCCGGCCTGCCCACCGGCAAGCGCGAGCGCGACGGCGCGGGACTCGTCTCCCTTCGCGTCGCCGGGTGCATCAATGTGGCTCTGTCGTGCGCCGGTCACTGGCAGATCAGTCCTGCGGCGGGGACGTCAGCGCCTCTGCCACTGCCGTATCGAAACGGCCGGTCTGGTCGGCGCGCAGGACGGCGCGCATCGCGAAGATGTGCTGCAATGTTGCCTTCTGAAGTTCGCCCATCGCCACGTGAGAGTGATCAACCGCTTTCTCGACATCCGAACCATAGGCGTGTTCGTGTGCGATAGCGGCCGCGAGATCGGAATTGGCCGCCAGCAATTCCGTTTCGAGGCGCGCCCGCCGGGAGGCGAAGCCCTTCTCCAGCAGTTCGATACGCTCCATCTGAGCTGGATCGAGATTCAGTTCGCGATGAAGAACCACATGAATCCGGCTCTCTTGCGGTTCCGGTTCCCGCAGCCGCTGCCCCAGCCAGAGCGCACCGAGTGCGACAAGGAATGCCAGCAACGCGACCAGACAATAGCGGGAGACGTTTCCCATCCCTCAGGACACCAGCAAGTGCGAAGGCGCCGCAGCGGGCAGGCCAAGCAGTGTGTCCTCGTGGACGTAGGCATGCTCACGCGCACCATCCGGTCCGGCACTGCCCGAAAGGCCGCCCCACAAACCGACTCCGCCGGCGACAACGCAGGCAAGCAGGAGGGATCTGTGAAGCGCCCATCGCTCGCGCCCTGCCGCCAGCCCGGCCATGACTTTGCCATCGAGCGTGCCAAGGGCCATTGGCACGGGTTCGTCGCGCAGTTGTGCAAACATGCGATCCAGATCGTCCAAGCCTTCGCTCCTTTCACACGTCCACACGCCGTCGGGCTCACTGCTCATACGCGGCAAATCGCCGCATCCCTCGCCCCGTAAAAATTTCGCGACGCATGAGAGGGATCGCGCCGGACCTTGCGTATGACCTCATGTAAATCCGGACAAGCTGGTTCGTCCGGATCGAATGAGGAAACCTTGCGATGCGCCTTGCTGTCCCTGCGGCCGCCATCGGCCTGTCCATGGCAGTCCTGCCCGCCGCGGCGTTCGCCCATCCCGAGCTGTTGAGCGCGACCCCGGCGGCGAAATCCGCCGTGACCAGGCCGACCTCGATCGTCCTCAACTTCTCCGAAGACCTCGTTGCGCCGCTGTCAGGGTTCGATCTTGTCATGACCGGTATGCCCGGAATGGCCGATCATAAACCGATGCCGATCAAAGGCATCGTCGCCAGCGCCAAGGGCAGGGCCGTGACGGCGGCACTGCCGCGCCCCCTTCCGACCGGCACTTACATCCTGACCTGGCACGCGGCCGGCGCGGACCAGCACCGCATCGAGGGCAGCTACGGCTTCACCGTCCGCTGATGCATGAAGGAGAGCGATTTCCGCTTCATTTCCATGGCGCCTGTGCCTGGATGATCGCTTTATGGCGCGCCGTGTGGCCTCGCTGCGTGCCTGAAGCACCGCGACCATAAATGGTCACGGTGCTTGCATGGCTCAGGAACGGATGCCGGCTGCGATCATCGGGCTACGTCCCATGCGGATGCGTCGTGCCGTCAGGACCAGCCGTCCTGCGCTTCGAGGCTGGCGGCCAGTTCGCCGATCACGCGGTAGCAGTCGAGTACCTTGCCGACCGACGAGTTAGGCTCGCGCCCTTCGCGGATCGCGGCGATGAATTCGCGGTCCTGCAGTTCGATGCCGTTGTTCGAAACGGTGACGCCGGTCAGGTCGATCGGTTCTTCCTTGCCGTTCACGAGATCGTCGTAGCGCGCGATATACGTGCCGTTATCGCCGATGTAGCGGAAGAAGGTGCCCAGCGGGCCGTCGTTGTTGAACGACAGCGAGAGGGTGCAGATCGCACCGGTTTCCGCCTTGAGCTGGATCGACATGTCCAGAGCGATGCCCAGTTCGGGGTGCTTCGGCCCCTGCAGCACATTGGCGGCGACGATCTTGCCCGACTGGTAGGCGAACAGGTCGATCGTGTGCGCGGCGTGGTGCCAGAGCAGGTGGTCCGTCCAGGAACGCGGCTGGCCCTTGGCGTTGATGTTCTTGCGGCGGAAGAAGTAGGTCTGCACGTCAAGCTGCTGCAGCGTCAGTTCGCCGGCGGCGATCTTGTTGTGCACGTACTGGTGCGAAGGGTTGAAGCGGCGGGTATGGCCGACCATACAGACTAGGCCGGTTTCCTGCTGCTTGGCGACGACCGCTTCGGCATCGGCCCAGCTGTCCGACAGCGGGATTTCCACCTGAACGTGCTTGCCCGCGTTCATACAGGCAATCGCCTGTTCGGCGTGCATCTGGGTGGGAGTGCACAGGATCACCGCGTCCACATCGGGCAGGGCCAGTGCTTCGGCCAGATCGGTGCCGGAATGCGGCGCGCCGTACTTGGCGGCGACTTCGGCGGCCTGCTCGGCGGAGCGGCTGATGACCGAGGCGATTTCCACGCCGTCGATGTTCTTGAGGCCGTCGAGGTGCTTTTCACCGAAAGCACCGGCGCCCACGAGGGCTATGCGCATGGTATTCTCCCAAGGAATGGATGAAATGTAACGAACGAAATTCAGATCGCGGATTGGGCTGCCGCGTTGTTGCCTTCCAGCGTCGGGCTGGGCGGCACCGTGCCATCCACCGGTTCGAGCACGAGATGCCCGATCGCGGTATTGGAGCACGGAACGTGGTAATGGCGGTGCAGCGCCCTGGTTTCGCGGCCCAGCGCGCCGCGCATGATCAGCCACATCACCATCTCGATACCTTCGGAGCCGGTTTCACGCAGGTATTCGATGTGCGGGATCGTGCGCAGCTTCTGCGTGGAGCCGACCATGCCGTCGAGGAACATGTTGTCCCATTCGGCATTGATCAGCCCGGCGCGCGGCCCCTGAAGCTGGTGGCTCATGCCGCCGGTGCCCCAGATCTGTACGTTGAGATCCTCACCCTCGAAAGACTGCACCGCGCGGGCGATCGCCTCGCCCAGCGCCCAGCAGCGGTTGCCCGAGGGCGGCGGATACGTGACCACGTTGACGGCCAGCGGGATGACCTTGGCGGGCCAGTTCTCGGGCGCGCCGTACATCATCGTCAGGGGCACGGTCAGGCCATGATCGACGTCCATCTCGTTGATGATCGTCATGTCGAATTCGTCGAGGATCAGGCTCTGGGCGATGTGCCAGGCGAGGTCCGGGTGGCCTTCGACGTCCGGCACCTTGCGCGGTCCCCAGCCTTCGTCGGCGGGCTTGTAGCGTTCGCCGCAGCCGATCGCGAACGTCGGGATGATCTTCATGTCGAACGCCGATGCGTGGTCGTTGTAGACCAGGATCACGACGTCGGGCTTGTTCTCGGGCTTCGCGATCCACTCTCGCGTCCAGTCGTAGCCTGCGAAGATCGGGCCGAAATAGGCGTCCCGGTCCTTGCCGGTATCGGCGGCGACACCCAGAAGCGGCACATGGCTGGAGGCGATGCCTGCGGTTATGCGGGCCATTTCAACAGTTTCCTTTGATCGAGCGTACGCCTTCGGGCGAACGGCCGCCGGCATCCATCATGGCTTTGTATTCATCGACGCTCATGCCGGTCATCGTCGAGACCGCCTGCAGGAAGCTGAGGCCGTCGGTCGAGAAGACCTTGGACAGGAAGTAGATGTTGCCGCCAAGATCGAGCAGTCGGTTGTAGTCGCGGGCGAGCACGGCTTCCTTCTGGTCGTCGGTCATCGGCCATTCGTTCAGGTAGGCGCGCTCGTCCGCCAGCCAGCGGGTGCGGTTCTCCGCCTTCATCAGGCTCATCGCGAACTGGTTCAGATGATAGCCCTGCCGGGCGCGCGCGGCAGTGTAGACGCGCGTACCGGGGATATCGTCGAACTCGCCAAGGTATTCGTGAATGTCGCGCGGGCCGCTCGCAGCCGGGTCGGTCACAGGCCGCGTTCCTTCAGCTTCGCGTCGAGGCGCGGGAAGACCTTGCGGGTGTTGCCCTCGAAGATCGCGTGACGCTCCTCGTCGCTGATGTCGAGGGCATCGACATAGCGCTTGGTGTCGTCGAAATAGTGGCCCGTCTGCGGATCGATGCCGCGCACCGCGCCGACCATCTCCGAGCCGAACAGGATGTTCTTGTTGGCGATCACGTCGGCCAGCAGGTCGATGCCGGGCTGGTGGTAGACGCACGTGTCGAAGAACACGTTGTTCATGATGTATTCGTCAAGGCTGGGCTTCTTCAGCATGTCGGCCAGTCCGCGATAGCGGCCCCAGTGGTAGGGCACCGCGCCGCCGCCGTGCGGGATGATGAAGCGCAGCTTCGGGAACTTCGCGAAGAGGTCGCCCTGCATCAGCTGCATGAAGGCTACGGTGTCCGCCGCGATGTAGAAGCCGCCGGTCGCGTGCATCGCCGGGTTGCACGAACCCGAAACGTGGATCATCGCCGGTACATCCAGTTCCGACATGACCTCGTAGATCGGGAACCAGTATTCGTCGGTCAGCGGCGGGTGCTCGAAATGGCCGCCGCCCGGATCGGGGTTGAGGTTGCAGCCGATGAAGCCCAGTTCCTCCACGCAGCGGCGCAGTTCCTTGATCGAGGCGGTGAGGTCCGCCTTGGGCGACTGAGGCAGCATGCAGACGCCCACGAACGTTTCGGGGAACATCGCGACCACGCGGGCGATCAGGTTGTTGCAGTGGAAGGCCCACTCCTCGGAGATCGCCTGATCGCCGACATGGTGCGCCATGGCCGATGCGCGGGGGGAGAAGATCGTCAGATCCGCCCCGCGTTCCTTGATCAGCTTCAGCTGGTTCTGCTCGATCGTCTCGCGGATTTCCTCGTCGGAAATCTCGGGGTAGGGCGGGATCGGCTCGCCGGCCTTGAACGCGGCGATCTGGGCCTCGCGCCAGGCATCGTGGGCCTTGGGCAGGACGGTGTAGTGACCGTGACAGTCGATGACGAGCGACATGGCTCAGTTCTCTCCCTTGGGTGTGGCGGTAATGGCCGCAAGCTTCGCGGTGAAGCCTTCCGGCAGCGATTCGATGGTGAATTCAGCCCCGACGTCTCCCAGCGCCTGCTGGCGGGTGACGGTGCCCTGGGTCATGAGCGGATCGATGCCCAGATCGCGCAGCATCTGCGCGGCCTCGGCCATCTCTGCGGCGCGGCGGCGGCCGTGGACGAGCATGCGGTCGAGATTGTAGTCGGCGCGTGTCGCCCAGGAAATCGTCTTCTCGCTGGCGTCGAGCGAGGCGAGCACGGCCTCGGCCACATCCTCGGCATGGGCGGCCAGCATCATCTCGGCGGTGAGCGCTTCCAGCCCCTTGACCATGACCGAGCGCACCAGCTTGATCGCGGAGGCCCGGCCGATGGCATCGCCGACGACAGTGGTTCTGGTAAAGCCCGCGTCGCGCAAGCGGCTTTCAGCCTCCTGCGCATCGGGGCCGGAGATGTTCAGCGGCACGGCCATGCGGGCCGGGTTGACCGGGGCCATCACTGCGACATCAACATAGCGCCTGCCCGCGTCCGCGAAAGCGCGCGCGGCTTCCCGCTTGGTGCCGGGAGCGATGGAGTTCATGTCGCAGAAGAGAGCTTCGGGCGCGATGAGCCCGGCGCATTCCCGCGCGACCTGCAGCGCCTGGTCGGCGGTGACGAGTGAAAGGACGATGGCTGCCCCCGTCACGGCCTCGCCCATGTCCCGGCACGGCATGACGCCAAGCCCGGTCATGGTGGCCAATCGGGACTTAGCAATATCGAATACGCGCGCGCGTTCCTGCCATGACGCTGCTTTGGCGAACGTCGCCCCGGCTTCGCCAAACCCGATGATGCCTATGGTGCCTCTCATGGCGGCTTAAGTGCCGTTGAGTGCCGTTCGGTCGCAAATCGGAACTCGCGAAGAGTTATAAGACTGCGCTAAGTCTGTGTAAGTCCGCAATCGCGTGCGGCGGCTTCGAGATCGGCAAAAAACTCCGACTGGACCTCGGTGGGAAGGAGAGAGGCGCGGGTCGTCATGCCGATTGTACGGGCGAAGCGTTCGGGCAGGCGCGCCAGCGGGCGCAGCCATCCGGCCTCGACTTCCACGGATACCTGATCGGGGGAAAGCAGGGTGATGAAGTCGGTGCCCATCAGGACCTGCCGGATCATCATCACCGATCCCGATTCGATCGGAACCGGCGGCAGGGGCAGGCCGAGGTCCGTGAAATAGCCTTCGAAACTGTCGCGCAGCGGGGTTCCGCGCGGGGCCAGCGTGAAGGGGAACCGCGCCATGTCCGCGCCGGTCGGGTCGGTGTCCGCCAGGGGATGGCCGTGCCTTGCGTAGAAGGCCGGAACGTCGTCGAACAGACGATGCTGGGCGAGGTCAGGCTCGGTCAGCGGCTCGCGCAGGGCGCCCACCATGAGGTCGATCACGCCGCTGCGCAGCGGTTCGACCAGTTCGGCGCGCGATCCTTCGACGATGGTGAGGCGAACCTGTGGCCTTCGCGCAAGAAAGCGGGCGACGGCGGCAGGCAGGATGCGCGCGCGGGACAGCGGCATGGCGCCGATGGCGATGCGCCGTGTTTCGTGCCCGCGCAGGGCCATGACTTCGGACAGTCCCGCTTCCAGTTCGACCTGAGCCAGGCGAAACTCGCGCGCCAGTTGATTGCCCGCATCGGTCGTGATCGCGAACTTGCCCCGGCGGCTCACCAGCGTGCGGCGCAGCGCCAGCGACAGATCGCTGACGGCGCGGTGGATCGATGGGATCGATAGCCCGGTCGCCTGGCTGGCGCCGGTGTAGCTGCCCGTCTCCGCCACTGCCAGCATCGCGCGCATCCGCGACATGGTGACGTGCGGGCTCCGTATATGAGTCAGCGCGGCGGCGATGCGGGGGGCAAGGATCTCGCCCGCGCGGGTCGGGATCATGCCGTCATGGCGACGCTCGAACAGCGGCAGGCCCAGCGTGTCCTCCAGACGGCCCAGCGCCTGTGTTATTGCGGGCTGGCTGAGGTTGACCGCGCTGGCGGCGGCATTGACCGTTCCCAACCGGGCAATTCGCTCTACCGCATGAAGGTGCCGAAGGTTCAGCGTCCAGATGTCCATGCGGTCACTCTTAGCCAAATCCAATCGCACTTTCCAAAGTTCTCTTTCCGTTGCGACGGCGGCTTCGCCATCTCGGTGCAAAACTAGGAGTGCATGTCATGAGTGGTATCGTCGTCCAGAACATCGAGCGTGCTGATCCGGCCGTGATCGACGGTCTCGCCAGGTGCGGCGTGGCAACCGTTCACGAAGCGCAGGGCCGCACGGGTCTGCTCGCCAGCTATATGCGGCCGATCTACAATGGCGCGCGCATCGCCGGCTCGGCGGTGACTATCAGTGCGGCACCGGGCGACAACTGGATGGTCCATGTCGCCATCGAGCAGCTCAAGGACGGCGACATTCTGCTCCTCGCCCCGACCAGCCCTTGCGAGGACGGCTATTTCGGCGACCTTCTCGCCACCAGCGCGCAGGCGCGCGGCTGCCGTGGCCTGATCATCGACGCCGGCGTGCGCGATGTGCGCGACCTGACGGAGATGAACTTCCCCGTCTGGTCCAAGGCGGTCTATGCGCAGGGCACCGTCAAGAACACGCTGGGCTCGGTCAACGTGCCCGTGGTCTGCGCCAATGCCGCCGTGCAGCCGGGTGACGTGATCGTGGCCGACGACGACGGCGTCTGCGTCGTCCCGCGTGAAAAGGCAGCCGAAGTTCTGGCCGCCGCGCAGGCCCGCGAAGCCAATGAAGGCGAAAAGCGCGAGAAGCTGGCCAGCGGCGTCCTTGGCCTCGACATGTACAAGATGCGGGAGCGTCTGGAGAAGGAAGGTCTGAAGTATGTCTGACCCTTCCGTCAGCGCTCCCTGCATGTGGATGCGCGGGGGCACGTCCAAGGGCGGGTACTTCCTGAAGGACGACCTGCCCGCCGAACCGTCCGCGCGCGATGCCTTCCTGCTGGGCGTGATGGGCTCGCCCGATCCGCGCCAGATCGACGGCATGGGCGGTGCCGATCCGCTGACCAGCAAGGTGGCGGTCGTCGCGAAATCCGCACGGGACGGGATCGACGTCGATTACCTGTTCCTGCAGGTCTTCGTCGATAAGGCGGTCGTGACCGACGCGCAGAACTGCGGCAACATTCTGGCCGGGATCGGCCCTTTCGCGATCGAACGCGGGCTGGTGGCCGCCATTGGCGATGAGACGCCGGTGGCGATCTATATGGAGAACACCGGGCAGGTCGCCGTCGCTACCGTACAAACGCCAGGGGGCAAGGTCACCTACAAGGGCGAAGCCGCGATCGACGGGGTGCCAGGCACCCATGCTCCGGTGCCGCTGGAGTTTCGCGACACCGCCGGTTCCTCGTGCGGCGCGCTGTTGCCGACCGGCAATGCGGTCGACGTGGTGAACGGCGTGCCGGTAACCCTGATCGACAACGGCATGCCCTGCGTGGTGCTCAAGGCGAAGGACGTGGGGATCACCGGTTATGAGGATCGCGACACGCTGGATGCCGACACGCAGCTCAAGGCGCGGATCGAGGCGATCCGGCTTGCCGTGGGCGAGCGGATGAATCTGGGCGACGTGACCGACAAGTCCGTACCCAAGATGATGCTCGTCGCGCCGCCAAGGAACGGCGGGGCTGTCACCGTCCGCAGCTTCATCCCGCACCGTGCCCATGCCACGATCGGCGTGCTGGGGGCGGTGTCGGTGGCGACCGCGTGCCTGCTCGAAGGCTCGCCCGCCGCCGAGGTCGCGGCGACGCCGGCAGGCGCGCGCAAGACCCTCTCGGTCGAGCACCCCACCGGCGAGATGACCTGCGTACTTGAAACCGACGAAAGCGGCGCCGTCGTCAGTGCGGCCCTGCTGCGCACTGCGCGCAAGCTGATGGATGGGATTGTCTATGTCTGATCGTATCGTTTCCTGGCACGGCGCGCCCTCGAAGCCGCTCTACACTCCGCCCGCAGGCGCGATCGACGCGCATTGCCATGTCTTCGGACCGATGGCGCAGTTCCCGTTCAGCGCCAAGGCGAAGTATCTGCCCGAGGACGCCGGGCCGGATATGCTGTTCGCCTTGCGCGATCATCTGGGTTTTGCGCGCAACGTGATCGTGCAGGCAAGCTGCCACGGCACGGACAATGCAGCCACGCTCGACGCCATCGTGAAGAGCAATGGCAAGGCCCGCGGGGTCGCGGTGGTCGATCCGGCGATTTCTGAGGCAGACCTTGCCGCGCTGCACGAAGGTGGCATTCGCGGCATTCGGTTCAACTTCCTCAAGCGTCTTGTCGATGACGCGCCCAAGGACAAGTTCCTCGAAGTGGCCGGGCGCCTTCCCGAAGGCTGGCATGTCGTAATCTACTTCGAGGCCGACATTCTCGAGGAACTGCGCCCCTTCATGGATGCGCTTCCGGTGCCGCTGGTGATCGATCACATGGGCCGTCCCGATGTCCGGCAAGGGCCGCACGGTGCTGACATGAAAGCCTTCCGCGCCTTGCTCGATAGCCGTGACGATATCTGGTTCAAGGCGACCTGTCCGGACCGCCTCGACCCGGCCGGCGATCCGTGGAACGCCTTTGCGAATGCCGTGGCGCCGCTGGTCTCGGATTATCAGGATCGCGTGCTCTGGGGCACCGACTGGCCGCACCCCAACATGCAGGATGCTATCCCGGACGACGGGAATCTGGTCGACATGATCCCGCGCATCGCCCCGACACCGGAATTGCAGCACAAGCTGCTGGTGACCAATCCCATGCGGCTTTACTGGCCCGAAGAACTTTGACGGTATTGCCCGCCGGAGCGATCCGGCGGGTATAACCAAATGCTATGAAAGACGGCTCCGCAACCGCTTAAAGTCATGCCCTGCTGCGCAGATATGGAGTACACCATGTCCAGCGGAGCATCCGATGCACAATGCCATTGCCACCGTGTCGCTGCGCGGCACTCTTGAAGAAAAGCTGGCCGCTGCCGCGCAAGCGGGTTTCCAGAGCGTCGAGATATTCGAGAACGACCTGATAGGTTCTGCGCTGCGTCCGCAGCAGGTCCGCAGGCTGATGGAGGATGCCGGGCTGTCCTGTTCGCTCTATCAGCCGTTCCGGGATTTCGAAGGCATGCCCGGTGCCTTGCGGCAGCGGGCGCTGGACCGCGCGGAACGCAAGTTCGATGTGATGGAGGCACTGGGCACGGATCGCATCCTGGTGTGCTCGAACTGCTCGCCCGCCTCGCTCGGCGATCGGCAGCGCATCGTCGACGATTTCCGCGAACTGGGAGAGCGGGCCGCCCGGCGCGGCATCCTCGTCGGCTACGAAGCGCTGGCCTGGGGGCGGCACGTCAACGATCATCGCGATGTATGGTCGATCGTGAAGGAGGTGGATCACCCCTCGATCGGCATCATTCTTGACAGCTTCCACTCGCTGTCGCGCGGCATTCCCAATGACAGCATCCGCGACATCGCGGGCGACAAGATCGTCTATGTCCAGTTGGCCGACGCGCCGCTGCTGGACATGGACCTGCTCTACTGGAGCCGCCATTTCCGCAATCTTCCGGGGCAGGGCGGTTTCGACCTGACCAACTACGTCGCGGAGATCCTGCGCACCGGCTATGAAGGGCCGCTGTCGCTGGAGATATTCAACGACCGCTTCCGTTCGATCTCCACCAGGCTGATCGCGCAAGACGGGCATCGCTCGCTCGAATATGTCCGCGACGCCGCCCTTCGCGTATTGGGCCGTCCGACGGCGATGCCCGCCGCTCAGGCACCGATGCGGGCCGAGTTCGTGGAATTCACCGCCGGGTCGGAAGACGTGGCACGGCTGGGCGAAACCTTCGCCGAACTGGGCTTCGCAAGGACGGGCACGCACCGCACCAAGAAGGTGACGCGATGGCGTCAGGGTGAGGTCAATCTGGTCGTCAATGCCGAGCCGAAGGGCTTCGCACAGTCCTATCGAATCGTGCACGGCACCTCGATCTGCGCGATCGGCGTGCGGGTGAACGACGCGCAGGCGGTGATGGATCGCGCCGCCGCTCTGGGCATTCGCGCCTATAAGCCGGAAGGCCGTCCGGGGCGCATGGCGATGCCCGCCTTGCGAGGCGTCGGCGGCAGCCTTGTCTACCTTGTCGAGGACGCCGGCGCTGAGGCGCTGTGGGCGCGGGAGTTCGAGTCGGCGGATGTCTCCGCCGCGCAGGGCGACACGGCGGTGCGGGGCATCGATCACCTCGCAGCGGTCGTCCACAATGACGAGTTCCTGTCCTGGCAGCTCTATTGGCGCGCCCTGTTCGGGCTGGAAGGCCGTGATGCGCAGGACGTCATCGATCCGGCCGGACTGGTCCACAGTCAGGCCCTGCAGTCGCCCGACGGCGCCTTCCGCCTGACCCTCAATGCCTCCGATGCGCGCGAGACGCTGTCGTCGCGTTTCCTGGCGCAGGGGCTAGGCGGCGGCTTCCAGCACGTTGCCCTGACCAGCGACGATCTGTGCGCCACCGCCCAGGCGCTTCAGGCACGCGGCGCTGCGATGCTTGATATTCCGGCGAACTATTATGACGATCTGGCCGCCCGCTTCGGACTGACGGACGAAGTGCTGGCAGGGATGGTGCAGGCCGGGATGCTTTACGACGAGGATCTGGAAGGCAATGCATACCGGCAGTTGTACAGCCGGGCTTTTGACAAGCTGTTCTTCTTCGAGTTCGTCGAACGGGCACCTGCCTATGTCGGGTACGGAGCGCCCAATGCAGGTGTCCGGCTTGCCGCGCAGAACCGCTATCGCGCGGCGACGGCAGGAGCCGAGTAGACAGGCAAAAGCCCCGTCCGCCGTTTGGCAGACGGGGCTTTCCTATTTCAATTCAGCGCTGGCCGGGCAGGTGGATTAGCGAGGCGCAGAAGCCCGTCAGCACGACCGGCACTGCAAAGACCGTGAAGATGACGGGAAGGGAGACCTTCTCTGCCAGCAGGAACCCTCCCAGCATCGGGCCGATCACGGCGCCGATGCGGCCTATGCCCATGGCCCAGCCGATGCCGGTGCTGCGTGCCTCGGCTGGATAGAGGCTGGTCGCCAGCGGATAGCAGCCGTTGAACCCTCCCTGCACGAAGACGCCGATGAGGAATGCGGTCAGCAGTGTCGCGGCCAGCGGCATCGACACGGCGCCGAACACTACCAGGGCAACCGCCGCCAGCAACATGTAACCCAGGATGAGGCGGCGCAGGTCGAAGCGCATGGCTACGTAGCTCAGCAGCGAAATGCCGACGAAGGCGCCGATGTTGAAGATGGCCCCGGCATAGATCGCGTCCTTGGCCGGGAGGCCCGCTTCGACGGCGAGCTTGGGGATCCAGCTGATGACGAAATAGAGCGTCATGAAGCTGAACGTGATCGCCAGCCACAACAGCATGGTGCTCGCCGCGCGCCCCTCGCTGAGAAGGCCGCGCAGCCCGACGTGCTCGGCCTGGGCGCTCTTGCGCTCCGGCAGGGCTTCAAGCGGAGCGCGGCCGATGACGACGAGCAGGCGATTGGCCCGCTGCAGTGCGTTCGCAGGCTGCCGGGAGAGCAGGAACTCCACCGATTCCGGCAGGAAGGCAAAGACGAGCGGGATCGACAGCAGGCACAGCGTCGCCGCGCCCAGCAGCATGGCCTGCCATCCGTGCGCCTCGATGTGCTGGGCGACGAGAAAGCCCGTCAGGGTCGCGCCGACGGGGTATCCGGCCTGCAGGAAGCCCACGGCGAAGGTGCGGTGACGGGCGGGAGCATATTCGGCCGTCAGGGCCGCCATGCTGGCGAGGACGGTGCCGATGCCGATGCCGACGATGAAGCGGCTAATCAGCAGTTCGGTGATCGAGCTTGCCAACCCCGAGCCGAACATGGCGGCGGCCATCATGACCAGCGAGGCAAGGATAAGCTTGCGCCGCCCGAACCTGTCGGCCAGCGGAGCCACCAGCAGGCCGCCGGCGGCCATGCCTGCGAGGCTTGCGCTGAAGACGACGCCGAGGCTCTCGGGGCTGATCCGCCAGTCCACAGACAATGCGGGTGCGATGTACGACAGGATCAGCACGTCCATGCCGTCCAGCATGTTGAGCATGAAGCAGATCGCCACGATGAGCACCTGCCGGGCAGACCATCGGTCGTCGCCGGACAGTTCCTTCACGCTTGAGGACTGGCCCTGCACGGTGACGTAGGGGCGGACGGAAACCGACCCCGAGGCGGAATAACTTGCCATGGTAACGCTCTTTTCCATCCTCTTCACGGCGCTTGCTTTGCGCCTGTGCTCGCCCGGTCATTGAACAGCGTCAGTCGGGCCTTACCGATCATGTCGTAACGGCAACAGCGTAATTCTCGCACACCACGCAACGATGTTCGGCATGCCCTTATGTTATGGGTGGGAATGCGTCGCAGATCGCGGCAAAGCCAGGAGAATGTTGCGCGCGATCTCTTCGAACGTTTCGCCAACCAGCGTCCGTGCCGTTTCCAGATTTCGGCTTATGTAGACGGGCAGGGTGCCGGGATGCTCGAATTCCAGGAAGCGTACGGTGTCGGCATGGGGCTGCATCGCGGTGAAGCTGTCAACCAGCGCTACCCCCATGCCGTTGGCGACGAAGGCTACGGCCGTCTCGGCGAAGCGCACGTAAGTCGCCACGTCCAATACCTCGCCCGCTTCTTCGTACATTCGAGCGATGATCTGGCCGTGCGGCGTTTCCTTGCGGAAGGACTGGATTCGTTCGCCGTGCATATCGGCAAGGGCGATATGGCTCCGGTCCGCAAGCCGGTGCCCCGCCGGGACGGCGCAGACCATTCGGCCGCTGCCGATGCGGCTGGACAGCACGTTGGGATGGTCGATGGGAAAGACGCTCAAGGCATAGTCGCCGCGCTGCAGGGCCAGCCAGTCGACCGCCTGCTCCACCGAAAGCACGTCGAACTGGATGGTGACGTCGGGGTAGTTGCCCGTCAGCCGCGAAAGCATCTGCGGCACCACCGAATGCCCAAGGGAGGGCGATGCACCGACCCGGAACGTCCGGTCGACACCCTTGGCCAGCCGCTGCACCACGTGTTCGAGGTCGCTGAAGCCCTTGAAGACCTGCTCCACTTCCCGGAACAGCGCCTGCGCTTCGGGGGTGGGCAGCAGGCGGCCGCGCGTACGGTCGAACAGGCGGAAGCGCAGCTTGTCTTCCATGTGCCCGATCATGCGGCTCAGCCCTGGCTGCGACGTGCCCAGCATTCGCGCTGCGCCGCTCACCGTCTTGGTGATCATCACGGCGTGGAAGATTTCTATCTGCCGGATCGTCAGCATAGGCCTGCATATCCGATTGCCGCGCCAGGGGACAATAGCGATCCGCTCGGCGCAATGCACCGGCCCGCGTCGGACCGCACGTGAAAAAGTGAAACGAGGAGACTTCCCATCAGGTTATGTACCATTTAGTACACACGAATGCCGACCACAAGATCGGTTCATGACACTTGCGGAGATTGAATATGCCTTTGATGCGGCGCCGCCAGGCTCTTGCCCTTGGTGCAGCGGCAGGAATCCTGCCCACTATCGGCGCTACGGCGATGGCCGCGGCTCCTGCTCCGAAAGCACCGAATCAGCTCCGGCCGATACGGATTCGTGACGTGGAGATCGGAGCCGGTCGTACCAAGACCATTGTGTCGCTGATCGAAACTACACCCGATGCGGTGCTGTCGCGGGCGCGCCTGCTGGGCAGCATGAGCGAGATCGACGTCGTGGAATACCGGGTCGACTTTCTGGATGCCGCCCTCGATCCGCAGGCGGTCGCGGCAACGATGCGCCCGGTGGCCGATGCCATCAAGGGCAAGCCGCTGGTGGTGACGTTCAGAACCAAGGCCGAAGGCGGGCAGAAGGCCATCACTCCGGCCGAGTACGCGGCCATCTATCAGGCGGTTCTGAAAAGCGGTGCAGGCGACCTGATCGACATCGAAGCCGCCTTGTTGTCCGATCCGGCAGTGGCCAGGCTCAAGGCCGATGTGCAGGCGATGGGACGCCATGTGATTCTGTCGCACCACGATTTTGCGGTCACGCCTTCGGTTGAGGTCATGGTTACGCTGCTGCGCCGGCAGCAGGCGCTCGGTGCGGATATCTGCAAGCTGGCGGTAATGCCGCATGATGCCGGCGACCTGCTGCGGCTGCTGGAAGCGACTTGGATCATGCGTCGCGACCACGGCGATCGGCCGCTGGTAACGATGGCGATGGGTGGTATCGGCGCCGTGTCGCGACTGGCGGGGGAAGCGTTCGGTTCCGCGCTGAGCTTCGGCGCCCTGGGTGATCCGTCCGCGCCGGGGCAGGTGAAGGTTGCGCAACTGCGGGACACCCTGGCCATCGTGCACGACGCCATCGCGGGGTAAATCGATTTTGATCCCGCCGGATCGATCGGGCGGGGCTTTTTCTTGGCGCGTCAGACCGGGAGGCCAACGTAGTTTTCCGCGATGACGCGCTGCGCTGCATCGCTCGATGCGATATAGTCCAGCTCCGCAAGCTGGATGCGGCGTTCGAAGGCGCCGTCATCGGGGAAGCGATGCATCAGCTTGGTCAGCGACCAGCTGAAACGCTCTGCCTTCCAGACGCGGGCGAGGGCTTTCTCGGAATATCCGGTGATCGCATCGCCATCGTTGCTCTTGAAGAACGCCAGCAGCGCCTCTGATGCATAGTTAACGTCGCTGGCTGCAAGGTTTAGTCCCTTGGCGCCGGTGGGCGGCACGATATGTGCAGCGTCGCCGCACAGGAGCAGGCTGCCATGGCGCATCGGTTCGAACACGAAGGACCGTAGCGGCGCGATCGATTTCTCGATGGAGGCGCCGCGCGTGATGTGTGCGGCCGCTTCGGGCCCCAGGCGGATGCTGAGTTCATCCCAGATGCGTTCGTCGCTCCAGTCCTCGACCCTCTCGGTTACCGGAACGTCGATGTAATAACGGCTGCGCACGTTGCTGCGCTGGGAGGCGAGTGCAAAACCTCGATCATGGTTCGCGTAAATCAGTTCATGGTTACACGGAGGCACGTCGGCCAGAATACCAAGCCAGCCGAAAGGATAGACCCGTTCGAAAGTCCGGCCCACAGACGCGGGAATCGTCTGACGTGATGGGCCGTGGAAGCCGTCGCATCCAATGATGAAGCGGGCATCGACCCGGTGCTCGGCGCCATTCTTGGTGTAGGTCACGAAAGGGGCGTCGCTTTCGATATGATGCAGGGCGACGTCGGCGGCCTCGTAGATTATCTCCAGGCCGCGCGGTTCGGCGGCTTCCATCAGGTCGCGGGTCAGCTCGGTCTGGCCATAGACCATGACCTGCTTGCCTGTCAGGGCCTTGATGTCGATGCGGATCAGCCGTTCGCCGTCGGCCAGGTTGAAGCCGTCATGCGGCAGGCCTTCCGCTTTCATGCGCGCATCGAGGCCAAGGCGTTCCATAAGGCCGACGGTGACCTGTTCCAGCACACCGGCGCGGATGCGCGACAGGATGTAAGGCCCGGTCTGGCGTTCAAGCACTATGCAATCCACGCCTTCGGCTTTTAGAAGGTGTGCCAGCAGCAGACCCGCAGGTCCTGCCCCAATAATTGCAACCTGTGTCTTCATCGCGCAATCTCCACGGGCGGCGCGCTCTGGTTCGGCGCGTTCGCATAGCCATGGATTGACAGCGGCGGACCTCTGCAGGAAGAGACGGCAGGGTCATATCACAGGTACTTTTGGGACAGGGCGATGCAGCATAGTTCTATTCCCAGCTTCGTCCTGTATGGCGAGAAGTTGGGCGATAATGTCCCGGAATTCGCGCATATAGAAACTATCGCGACGCGCAGCGCCTTGTACGATTGGGAGATTTCGCCGCATCGCCATCTGCGCAGCGTGCAGGCCCTGCTGTTATCCAACGGACAAGTGGAGTTCCGCTGCGATGATCTGGTGCGCCATCTTTGCGCCCCCTGTTACATGATCGTGCCGATCGGCAGCGTGCACGGATTCCGCTTTACGCCGGAGACATCCGGGCATGTGATGACGCTCTCGGCGGGATTTACCTCACGCGCGACAGGTAGCAACGATCCTCTGCTGCGCTTGCTTACCCAAGGTGCCTGCGGAACCGTACCGGAGGCTAACGTCGCGCGGGTGTCCTGGTTGTGTGACGAACTGCTCAATTGTCAGGCAGACTGGCGCGCACCGCAACCGATGTTCATGGCTCTGGCCGAAGCGCTCGTCAGGTCTCTGCCTTTGCCCATTCAAGACGAGACGCTCGACGAAGAACGCCTTGTGGCGTTCCGTCGGCTAATTGAAACTCACCTGCGAGAGCATTGCAGCGTTTCCTGGTATGCACGGCGACTGGGTATCACCGCGAAGACCCTTAATCGGACATGTCAGCGCAGCTTGGGTTGTACGCCGACGGAGCTTATCCATGCCCGCTTGATTCTGGAGGCTCGGCGGCTTCTGGCGTTCACAAATGCGACTATTGCGCAGGTATCCGAAGATCTTGGTTTTTCGGACGCATCATATTTTTCCAGATTTTACGCCAGGCTCACTGGAAACCGGCCGCGATGTGATCGTATCCCCAACGACGGACACTCCTTGCGTGCATGGGCCATGCCCAGGCCATGATCCCGCCTCTGGCGGAGGAACAAGGCCACGAGCATTCGCGTCGCCGATGACTTTGCCATCACATAACCAGTAGCTGCCTTCGCCTTTGTGAAATCCCTTGCCGGCGCGGGCGCCGAACGGCACTCCATCAACATGAAGGTATCGATCCGGCAACTTCAGGTTTTTGATGCGGTTGCGGCAACCGGCAGCGTGACCGCTGCGGCAAACCGCCTGAACATGAGCCAGAGCGCGGCAAGCAGCGCCTTGACCGATCTGCAGATCATCCTTGGCCGGCAACTCTTTGCTCATGCCAAGGGGCGGCCGCTTCAGATCACCGACGAAGGAAATCGGCTGCGTTCCACCATTCGTTCGGTCCTTTGCACGATCGAGGATATCGAAGGAGATCGGGACGATGCCCCGTTGAACGGGCAACTCGTACTGGGCGCGACTCCAATGGTGGCGGAGACGATTCTGCCTCAACTGTGCGTCGGCTTCATGCGCAACCATCCCGAGGTGCAGATCCGCGTCGAATCCCAGTCCACCATGGACCTCTTCGAGCGGCTCAGCCGGTTCGAGCTCGAGACTGCGGTGATCGAAAACTTCCCCGATGTTCCCGGTGTCGAACTGACTCCCTGGCGCACCGACGAGATGGTGCTCATCGTCGCCCCTGACCATCGGCTGGCGAGAAGGCAGAGTCTGGCGATCGGTGATCTGGCGGGAGAGCGATGGTGCTTGCGCGAAGCGGCCTCGTCTGAATGTGCGCGCCTGCGCTACCTGATGCATGAGCAGATCGGTCAACTGCGTGTGGCTTTCGAATCCACCAGCAACTGGGGCATTCGTGATGCAGTGGTCGCCGGTGGTGGTATCGGTTGCCTGTCACATGAAGTGGTGAGGACCGACCTGGAGCAAGGGCGGCTCGTGCAACTGGCTGTATCCGGCTTTTCCTATACTCGCGCGCTCAGCCTCGCCCGGCCGCGGAACATATCTCGGGGGCGTTTGGTCGCCGCTTTCGACCGATACCTTATCGAAAATGCCTGACCCATCGGTTACGTCGATAGGGGTGTTCCGAATTTCGCAGCTATCCCGGTGACCGCTCCCGGTCTAATTCTCGGCGTATACAAGGCAGCAGGCCGCGCGGAGCAAGCAGATAGGGCAGGGAGAGGTGCATTTGCCGGGGATTACCCGGTGCGTGCAGTCGCGCCTGCATCATCAGCGGGTTTTCGGAAAAGGGAATAGCCAGCGCGGCCGCTTTCGGGAGAGGGCGGGATGACTTTCGTATTCAGCGCCGACGGACATTTCGTCGAGCCATCGGATCTGTTCAGCGAAGGGCTGCCGCCCTCGTTGCGCACTTTCGGTCTTCATGCGGTGAAGCAGGATGATTTCATCCTGTCGATGGCGGGTGACAAGGTCCTGCAGAAAACCCCCATCGAGCGTGGGCCGCCACGCCTGGGGCCTGACGGGGAACCGTTCGGCCGCCCGGACCGGCGCGGCAACCGGGAAGTCGAGTTCCGTCTGCAGGACATGGCCCTCGACGGTGTCGATGCCGAGATCGTGTTCCCCAGCCTCGGCCTGACCGCCTACATGATCGAGAACGCGGAGGCGGAACTGGCCACGGCGCAAGTCTACAACGACTGGCTGCACGGTCTGCTCAAGGACCATACGCGCTCGTTCGTGCGCTGCGGCATCCTGCCGGTGCGCGACTTTCGCAATACGATCGCCGAGATGGAGCGCCTTGCCGCGCTCGGCTTCACGTCCGCCATGCTGCCCAGCCTGATCGAACGCGATTCCGGCATTCCGCAATATACCAGCGAGGCATGGGATCCGGTCTTCGATGCCGCGCAGCGCCTTGGCATCGTCTTCGCGCTGCACACCGGGACCGGCCGCAACGACGTGCGCAGTTTTCGCGGCGCGGGCGGCGCGGTGATGAACTACATGATCCAGGCGACGGACGGCATGATCACCATCGGCGCCATGGTCGCGGGCGGGCTGCTCGATCGCTTCCCCGGCGCCAAGGTCTGCGTGATCGAGGGCGGCGCGAGCTGGCTGGCGGCCCTCGCGGAGCGGATGGACGAGGTCTACGAAGCGCACCAGTCCTTCGTGCGGCCCAAGCTGTCGCTGACCCCGCGCGAGATCATCGCCCGGCAGGTCGCCTGCTCGTTCCAGACGGATCGTGCCGGGATCATGTCGCGTTCTGTCACCGGGACGGCGGCCTTGCTGTGGGGTGCGGACTATCCGCACCACGAAGGCACGTTCCCCCGGTCCCGGCAGGTCATCGCCGAACTGTTCGAGGGCATCGACATCTCCGAGGCGGACAAGGCGGCCATCGTCGGCGGCAATGCAGCGCGGCTGTTCCGCCTCGACCGCCCGGAGTTCGCGGCCGGATGATCGCGGATACGCAAGCAAAGATCGCGTGGCGGCCGGTGACCTGGAAAGATCGGGAAGCGCTGGAGGCGGCCCGATCGCGCACGATGTGGCAGGTCTTGAGCGACGCCGCCGCACTCGACCCCGACCGTGACGCGCTGGTTGCGGCCGACGATGCGGGCGCGGTTACGCGACTGACGTATGCCCAACTTCTGGATAGGGTGTGCGATCTGTCGGCGGGCCTCGCCAGCATCGGCGTCACGCGCGGCGACCGGATCGTGCTGTGGATGACCAACCGGCTGGAATGGATCGTCTCGTTCTTCGCGGCGGCCCGGATCGGGGCCGCGGTGGTGCCGATCAACACGTTCCTGAAAGCGCCGGAAATCGCCTATTGCATACGGCAGTCGGGGGCGCGCCACCTGATCATGCTCGATCGCTTCCGCAAGCTCGACATGCCAGCGATCCTTGCTGAAATCTGTCCCGAATTCGCCGAGGCGCAGGTGCCCGGCGCATTGTGCTCGCGCGCGATGCCGGACTTGCGCAACGTGGTCCTGTTCGCCCGCGAAAGCACGTCCCACCGCGCCGCTTTCGACTGGACGGCGCTCGAGGCGGTCGGGCGCGAAGGCCATGGCGACTGGTTGGCCGTTGCCGACCGGATGGCCGAGGCGGTGACGCCGCAGGACGTCTTCGTGGTCAAGTATACCTCGGGCAGCACCGGCTTTCCCAAGGGCGTGATGCTGCAGCAAGGCGGTTTCGCGGCGAATGGTATCCTACATGCCGGTCGCACGGACATGCGGCGGGACGACGTTTATTTCTCGATGATGCCGCTGTTTCATGCAGGCGGCAGCATCTATGGCCTGATGAGCATGCTGCCGCAGGGCGGCACGCTGGTCTTCACCGAGGCTTTCAGCGTCGATCTGGCCGTGCGGCTTATCGTCGAGGAGGCGGCGACGATCTTCGTCAGCGTGCTCGGCAAGGAAGCGGTGATGGAGGCGCAGGCGCGCGGGATCACGTTCCCGAGGCTGCGCATGGCGCCGCTCCACAACGATGCGGCGCGTGCGGTGATGCCCAACGTCACCTTCGCGTTCTCTCCCTATGGGCTGACCGAGACTTATGGCCCTTGCGCTATCACCGGCCCCAACGATGATCCCGCAAAGATGCTGTCGACCGGCGGAAGGCCGCTGCCCGGCAACGAGATAAGGGTGGTTGATCCCGAAACCGGACGCGATCTCGGCCCCGGCCAGACCGGCGAGGCGTGGATCCGCGGCAACACCATGATCGGCTACTGGAACAGACCCGAGGAGACGGCGCGGGCGATCGATGCCGAGGGCTGGGTCCACAGCGAAGACCTCGTGAGCATCGATGAGGACGGCTACGTCACGTATCGCGGCCGCATCAAGCTGATGGCCAAGGTCGGTGGCGAGAACGTCAGCCTCGAGGAGGTCGAGCGCTGCCTTGTCGGCCACGAGGACGTGACGCACTGCGCCGCCGTAAGTGTTGCGGATCCGCGCAAGGTCGAAGTGCTGCGGGTCTACGTCGTGCGGCGTCCGGCAAGCGCGGTCAGCCCCGAGGATCTGCACGCCTGGCTGAAGCCGCGCCTCGCGCATTTCAAGCTGCCTCGCGACATCGTCTTCGTCGAGGACCTGCCGAGGCTGGGCAGCGGCAAGCTCGACAGGATCGCGCTGGCGGCATGGGCGAGGGCGGCCGTCGCAATCTGAACACGAAAAATCAAAAATAACGAGGGAGGAACGGATGAAGAGCTTGAAGGAAACGGCCATCGCGGGAGCAAGCCTGCTTGCCCTGGGTGCGGCGTCGCAGGTGCAGCAAGCCGCCGCGCAGGAATCCCAGTCGCAGCAGGCGGCCGACATTAACGCGGACATCATCGTCACGGCCCGCCGCCGCGAAGAGTCGCTGCAGGACGTGCCGCTGACCGTGCAGGCGGTGACCGGGCAGGAGATCCAGAAACTCAACTTGCGTGAATTCCGGGAGATCCAGTCCCTCGTGCCCGGGCTGTCGCTGGGGCAGGAGCCCAATGGCGTCGCCACCCGCGCTACGCTGCGCGGCGTTGCCTTTGACGTGAACGCTAGCGGCAACAACGGCACCATCGAATTCTACATGAACGATGCGCCGATCACGGCGGCGATCCTGTTCCAGTCGATGTTCGACGTCGGCCAGATCGAGGTGCTGCGCGGCCCGCAGGGGACGTTGCGCGGCCGCGCCTCGCCATCGGGATCGATCACCGTGACCACCCACAAGCCCGAATTGTCCGAAGTCGGTGCGACGATGATCGCCACGGTGAACACATGGGGCGACGTCAACGGGCAGGCGGCGCTCAACATCCCGCTGGTTCAGGACCGTCTGGCGATCCGCCTTGCGGGGGTCATGGACGAGACCGACGACAACCGCATCCACAGCATCAACGACGATGCGAAGCCCAGCCGCCGCACGCAGGGAGGGCGCCTGTCCGTCCGCGCGGAGCCGATCGACGGGCTGACGCTTGACGGCAGCTACACCCAGACCATCCGCAAGGCCGTCTCTTTCCTGCCGGCGGAATCGCTCGACTACATCGACCCGGCCGCACCTGCGGCGCCGGTTGCGCTGACGCCGGACGATCGCACCTCGGTCATGTATACGCCCTACACCTATCGTCAGAGCTTCACGGTCTGGAACTGGGCCGCCCACTGGCAGATATTCGGGCAGTCGCTGAACTATCTCGGCTCGCACAACAAGCAGAAGTACCGATCGCTGCAGCCCAACGACCTCGGCGCCGCGCTGCCTGCGACGGCACCGGAGGATTTTCTCGGCGCCGGTCAGAATTCCAGCACCAATGCGAAGCAGACCAACCATGAACTGCGGCTGTCGTCGGACCAGCGCGTTCTCGGCATCTTCGACTACGTCGTCGGGGCCTTGTGGAACAAGCTCTACAATCCGACGAACCTCGAGGTTCAGACGCCTGTTTTCGCCGGGAGCACGGCGCGGCCTCTTCTGCTGAACCGCACTCCGGTCGAGCGCGTCGGCAGTTCGTTCGAGCGATCCTTCTTCGGCAACGTGACTGCGCATCTGGGCGAGGGCACCGAGGTTTCAGGGGGCATCCGCCGCATCCGCTATCATTCCGAGGGAAGCCTCGTGACCCGGGGCGTGCCGGTTCCCGCGGCTGACGAAGACCGCACTCTGCACGCGACGATCTATTCGGCATCGATCAAGCACAACTTCACCCGTGACCTGATGGCCTATGCCAGCTTCGGCACATCCTGGCGGCCGGGCTCCGGGTCCAATCCCGTGCAATTGCGCGATCAGTCGCAACCTTACGGGCTGCTCGCCAGCCTGTATTATCCGGATCCGGAGAAGTCCAAGTCCTACGAACTGGGCGTGAAATCGCAGTGGCTGGGCGGTCGTCTGCGGATCAATGCAACGGTGTTCCACCAGACCTTCGACAACTTCGCCTATGCGGCGCCGAGCATCTTCTACATCGCCGATGTCGGCGGTTCCGTCGGTGTACGCCAGATCACCGCGCTGACGGTGGGCGTTCCGGCCAAGGTCAACGGCGCCGAACTGGAAGTGTCCGGCACCCCCATGCGCGGCTGGGACATCGGCGCGACGATGAGCTACGCCAAGGGCACGATCGACAACGCGACGATCCCCTGCAATCCTTATGCGGGCGTCCCCACGGCGGCGCAGATTCTCGATGCTTCGGGTGGTGAGCAGGTCTCCGTCTGTCAGGTCGACGGGCTGCGAGCCGGGCCGAACGCGCCGTTCACGGCTACCGTGCAGTCCGAGTATACCGCGTCGATCGGTTCCGGAATCGATGGTTATCTCCGTGGCCTTGCTAGCTTCTACGGCAAGTCGCGCAACGATCCGGTGAACCCGATCGACGACATTTCGGCCTACGCGCTCGTCAATCTCTACGCCGGTGTACGCGCGGACGATGGTGCATGGGACGTAGGCTTCTACGCCAAGAACCTGTTCGATACCGACAAGGTGCTTTCGCGAGGGGCCACGGCTCCGGTGAGCGGAGCGTCGGTGGTAGGCGGTGTCACTCCGGCAAGCCGCTACCGCATCATCTCCCTGACTCCGCAGCGCGAGATCGGCCTGACCGCCCGCTTCGCCATCGGCAGCCGCTGATGGAGGCGGTGCCCGCAAGCTACTTCGGCGAGATCCGGCGCAACGCCCGGTCGCTGGCGGCCGCCGCCCTGGGGTCGGGCGGCGGGCTCATGCTGATGAGCTATACCACGACGATCTTCGGGCCGTATCTGGTCCGCACATTCGGCTGGTCGCGATCACAGTTCGCGCTGATCGGGCTGGCGATGTTCTCGACGCTGATCGCGTTGCCGTTCATCGGCCGCCTGACCGACCGCTTCGGCGTGCGGCGCACCGCGCTGGTGGGCGTGCTGGGCATCCCTGCCTGCCTGAGCGCCTACAGCTTCATGAGCGGCAGCTTCCCCACCTACTTCGCAATATCCTGCATGATCCTGGCGCTGGGCAGCTTTACCAGCCCGGTGGTCTACACCCGCCTGATCGCCGCCGATTTCGACAAGGCGCGCGGCCTCGCGCTGACGTTCGTGACGATCGCGCCCGCCTTGCTCGGTGCGATCGCCGCACCCTTGCTGACGGCGGTGATCGACGCCTGGGGATGGCGGTTCGGGTATCGCGCGTTGGCGGCGTTCGTGCTGGTCTGCGGACTGACGGCGCTGGCGCTCGTGCCGCCTCACGACCGGGACGGTGTTGCAGGTGCGCGTGTCCACGTCGCCACGGTGCGGGCGGACTACGGGGCGATCCTGCGCAGTGGTCCGTTCTGGATGATCTTCGTCGCGATGCTGCTGTGTACCCTGCAGACGCCGCTGCACAGTTCGCAGATGGCGCTGATGCTGCACGACAATCATCTCGGCAGCGGAGTGGTGGCGGGGATGATCTCGATCTACGGGCTTGGCACCGTGATCGGGCGGGTCGGCTGCGGACTGGCGCTGGACCGGTTCTCGGCCCCGGTCGTCGCGGCGATCTCGATGCTGCCGCCGGCGCTGGGATATGCGTTGTTGGCCAGTTCTGTGGACACCACCGTCGTGATCGGAGCGGCGATGTTCATGGTGGGCTTCGCGGTCGGCGCCGAAGGCGATCTCCAGTCGTTCCTCGTCGCACGGTATTTCCCGCTAAGGATATTCAGCACGACGCTCAGCCTCGTCTACTGCGGGGTTTTCGCGGCCTCCGCGCTCGGGGCCTTGCTGTTGAGCGTGCTGCTGCGCACCAGTGACAGCTTCGCGCCGTTCCTGATGGTCGTGGCCTGCGCGATCGCTCTGGGCAGCCTCGTGTTCCTGATGCTGCCGCGCGGGAGGACGGCGCCCGGCAGTCATGCCGGGGACGATCCCTCGTCCCGCACGGTGCCTGCTCTGGAGATGCAGTGACATGGGCAGGAAAGCGCAATCCGCGATCGTCGGCAGCGGGGCGACGCCCTACTATTTCCGCGGCGAGAGCGCGCCGCAGACGGTGCTGGAACTGATCGACAAGGCGGTGCTGGCCGCCGTAGCCGATGCCGGGCTGCACATCGACGATGTCGACGGTCTGGCTTTCTTCGCTTTCGGTTTCGACACCGGCATGATCATCGAGCAACTGGGCCTGAAGAACGTGACCTTCGCGCATTGCGTCTCCGCGTTCGGCGGCGGCATGGCGGGGATGCTCGACCTTGCCGACATGGCCGTCTCGACGGGCCGGGCGCGCAACGTGGTGTGCATCGGGGCGACGCAGCAGGTCGGGCGGCGGGTCGGCCAGGCGCTCGGCAACTTCGCGGCGAGCCCGGACAACATCTTCCACCGTATCGCCGGTCTGAACGGCCCCGGTCAGGCGCTCGCGCTGTCGGCAAGGCGGCACATGCACGAGTTCGGCACCCGGCGCGAGGCTTTCGCTGAAGTCGTCATGGCGTCCCGCGCGGCGGCCGCGACCCGCGAGACCGCGTTCCGCCGCAAGCCGCTCTCGATGGACGAGTACATGGCAGCGCCGATGCTGGCCGATCCGATGTGCAAGTTCGACTTCTGCCTCGAGACCGATGGCGCGCTGGCCTTCGTCGTCACCGCAGCCGATCGGGCACGCGACCGGCCGCAACCGCCGGTCTACATCGCCGGGGCCGCGCAGCATGGCAGCTGCGACTGGGGCAGGGCCTTCTTCTGGCTGGGACAGACGCCTGAGGCTTTCGTCTCGGCGGGCGGCGTGAAGGTGGCCGAGCGGCTCTACCAGCTTACCGGCATGACGCCTGCGGACATCGACGTGGCCTGCCTCTACGACCATTTCTCGCCGCTGGTGATCATGCAGCTTGAGGATTTCGGGTTCTGCGCCAGAGGCGAGGGCGGGCCGTTCGTCGAAAGCGGCGCGATCCGGCTTGACGGGGCGATCCCGGTGAACCCGCACGGCGGCCACCTGTCGGAAGCCTACGTCGTGGGCATGACGCATATCCGCGAGGCGGTGGAGCAGTTGCGCGGCACGGCGGTGAACCAGATTGCGGGTGCGCGCACGGCGCTTGTCACCGGTGGTCCCGCGCCGACGCCGATGACCGCCGCGATCCTGAGGAGCGAACCATGAGGCTCAGCATCACGCCCGATTTCGCGGCGCTGGAGATTGCTCGCGATGCCTGGTCCGAACCGTTCTGGCAGTGGGGCGAGCAGGGCGAAGTGCGGATGCCCGCGTGTCTATGTTGCGGCGCGTTCCGTTGGCCCGCCGGGCCTTTCTGTCCAAGCTGTCGCACACAGGAGGTCGAATGGAGGCCGGCCGGACAGGCGCGGATCCATACCTTCACCATTCTGCCGATCTCCGGGGAGGCGACGAAGGTGCGGATGCCGACGCTCGTGGAGTTCGACGACGCGCCCGGTGTGCGTCTCGTTTCCGTCCTCGTCGATGCCGATCCGGACACGGCAGCAATCGGCATGCCGGTCGCCATCGACTGGCTCGCCGCGAGCAACGGCAAAGTGCCGGTCTTTCGCATGGAGGCGACTGGTGACCGAGCCTGACGACCTTGCGGTCTTCGCGCATTTCCACGACGTCCGTGTCGACCGGGACAATATCGCCCACTATCGCGGGCTGATGCGCAGCCGGTTGCTGGTCAATCGCTGCAACGAGTGCGGCCACTGGATCTACCCTCACCGCCCCCTCTGTCCGGAATGCCTCAGCTTCTCGGTGGAGCCTGCGGAGGTGAGCGGGCTCGGCAGGCTCTACATGTGGACGCTGATCCACCAGTCGCGTGATCCAGACAAGGCGTTGGCGACCCCGTTGCTGGCCGCGGCGATCGAACTCGTAGAGCAACCCGGCCTGCGCTATCTTTCGCGCGTGGTCGGGTGCCCGCCCGAACGGCTGCGGCACGACATGCCGGTGCAGCTCACCTGGATCGAGGAGGAGGGCCGTCGCTGGCCCGCCTTCACGCCGCTGGACATGGGCTGACGCGATGGCGCGTAATCCGCTCAGGGACAAAGTGGCGATCGTCGGCATCGGCTCGACCCGGTACGGGCGCGACCTCGGACGCAGCGAACTGGCGCTGGGGCTGGAGGCGGCCGTCGCCGCCATCCGCGACGCTGGAATAAGCCCCGGGGAGGTCGACGGCATTTGCGGCACCGGCATGACTCCGCTGGCGATGGGAGGCGCGGGCTTCCTCAGCCTGCAGGGCGCGTTGGGGATCGAACGCTGCACATGGGGCAAGAACGGCTGGCTCGGATCGGCGCTGGTCTTCACCGTGGAGGCCGTGTTTTCCGGCCTTTGCGACATGGCGCTGCTGGTCCAGGCGAACGTGCGCGGGGCGAACATGTCCCGCTCCGCCGCGCGCGACCCGTACCGGGCAAGGGCGGCGCGGTACGCCGACGTCGGCGGCGACGTCGGGCTCGGGGACTTCGCCAAGCGCTGGATCCATTCGGGCGAGCCCTATGCGGCGATCATGCGCCGGTACATGCACGATTTCGGCGTGGGCAAGGACGCATTCGCGATGATGGCGGTGAACTGCCGCGCTCAAGGGACGGCCAACCCCGAGGCGATACTGAGACATCCGCTGTCGCTGGCCGACTACGAGGCGAGCCGCACGATCTGGGATCCGATGCAGATCGCCGATATGGACGTGCCGTGCGACTGCGCCGAGGCGCTGGTCATAACCACTGCGGAGCGTGCCCGCGACTTGCGCAGGAAGCCGGTTTATGTCCACGCCATGTCGCTTGGTGGCACCCGGATCGGTGAATATTACGAGAATTTCGCGGGCTGGCGCGACAATTCGTTTCAGGTCGCCCATCGCGGACTGTGGGAGCGCAGCGAACTCTCGCTCGCCGACATCGACCTGTTCTACCCCTACGACGGGTACACGATGGACGCGGTCGCGATCACCGAGGCGGCGGGATATTGCGGCATCGGAGAGGCGACCGACCTTTTCCGGTCCTCATGGGATGCCTCGCGCAACCTGCTGATACTGGATGGGCGCGTGCCGGTCATGACCGGCGGCGGCGGACTTTCGCAGGGTCGGGCGGGCGGCGCCAATCTCTACGCGGAGGCTGCACGGCAACTGCGCGGCGACCTGGGCGAAAGGCAGGTGCCGGGGGCAAGCGCCGCGCTGGTCTCCATCGGCAGCTTCTTCCATGACCCCTCGGCCGTCGTCCTGCGCGCCTGACTATGGGGCGGCAGACGAACTGCAGGTGTGGTTGGACGTCCGGCACGGCGGGTTTGTTGGACCGTCCGGAAGGAAGTGGCCTAATCCGGCCTTATCGATCGGGAGCGGTGTTTCGACATGAAGACCAACAAAGGACACATGAAGCTGGGCGCCTTCTGCGGGGGCAGCTACCATCAGGCGGGATGGCGCCATCCGGATGCCGACAATGCGTTCGGCCATGACTTCTCCCGCTGGGTCGAGCTTGCGCGCAAGCTGGAGGCGGCGAAATTCGACATGATGTTCATCGCCGACACCGCCTCGCCCAGCGACGCGGAAAACCCGGATGTCTTCCGGTACATCAGCGGCGGCGACAATTTCGAGCCGATGACCTTGCTGGCGGCGCTGTCTGCGCACACCACGCACCTGGGCCTCGCAGCGACGATCGCCACGTCCTATCGTCCGCCTTACGATGCGGCGCGCGAAATCCTTTCGCTCGACCGGATCAGCGGCGGCCGCGTGGGCTGGAACATCGTTACCGGCATTTCTCCCGACGATGCCGCGCAATATGCCGACCAGACTTTCGTGCCGCAGGAGCAGCGCTACGCTCGGGGCGAGGAATTCGTCGACGTCGTGCTCAAGCTCTGGGACAGCGTGGAGCCGGGCGCCTATCCGCGCGACAAGGAGGGCGGTGCCTACAAGGACCTCGACCGCATCCACCTGATCAACCACGTCGGCCGGCATTATCGGGTGCGGGGGCCGCTCAAGGGCGTCGCCTCGGCGCAGGGCCGACCGCTGCTGATCCAGGCGGGTCAGTCCGAGGAAGGGCGGGCGATGGCCTCGCGCGTGGCGGAAGCTATCTTCACCGCGCAATCGACGTTCGAGCAGGCGCAAGCGTTTCGCGACGACATCCGCCGCCGCGCGGCTGCCTGGGGCCGCAACCCGGACCACGTCAAGGTCATGCCCGGTGCGCTCGTCGTGGTCGGCGAAACGCGCGAGGAAGCGCAGGACAAGTGGGCGGAACTCGACACCCGCATCGATCTGCGTGCGGCACGAGCAAGACTCCAGCTGGCCCTGAAGGCCTATGATCTGAGCGGCCACGATCTCGATGCACCGTTCCCCGATGTTCCGCCGGAATCGGTCATCAGCCGGGGACGGCATCACGTCGAGGCCGCAAAGCGGGAGGGCCTGACCTTGCGGGAGGTGCTTATCCGCTCGTCCGCCTCCAACGCGCATTTTGCGGTGATCGGAACGGTCAAGGATGTCACCGACGAACTGCAGCACTGGTTCGAGGGTGGCGCGTGCGATGGCTTCAACATCATGCCGGCGGTCAATCCGGTGTCTTTCGAGGAATTTATCGAAAGGGTCGTTCCCGAACTCCAGCGACGAGGGCTGTTTCGTACGGAATACGAAGGGCGCACGTTGCGTGAAAACTTGCAGGTGCCGGCCGATCTACTGCCTTTGCTGGATGCTGAGGTGCACGAAGCAACATCGCTGGCGGGCTGAGAGGTCGCGCCTTTTGCTTTCACATTAATGGCATTCCTGGGGAGGAATCGGCTCGTCGCATCGCTGATCGGCGAGCCGTCTTTTCCTGTGAAACTGGAGATTTCATGGACTATATTAGATATTTAGTCCTTGCGGGGGGCATCCTTACCGCCCTGTTTTTTAACGTGTCATCAGCTACGCCCGGGCATGCCGCTTCCGCATCCCCTGAGTCATGTAAACTCACGGGCGAACTGAGGCCTTATTGCGGCGTTCCTTTCCCCGAGGATCTTGAGCCTATCCCCGGGACGCACAGTGTAATTGCCAGCGACATGCACCTGAAGGCTGGGCCCACGGGCATAGAGCCGCAGCCGGGTGTATTGAAGCTGGTCGATCTTGAGAACGGTATGGTCACGCCGCTCTATCCTGCTGTCTCGACGGCTCGAGGGCGGCTGGGCTGGGGTGATCCGGCGTGTACGCAGGAAATCGGGAAGGCGTTGCTGCCCCACGGTATCCACCTCTCGCGTCGGCAGGACGGCGCGTGGCAGCTTCTCGTCGTCAATCACGGAAGCCGGGAGTCGGTGGAGTTTCTGGAACTTCTGCCGAGGGGCAAGCGATGGTTCGCGCGGTGGCGTGGCTGCGTCGTCGCGCCCGCTTCCAGCCATCTGAATGACGTTGCGGCCCTGCCGGGCGGAGGGTTTCTCGTATCGACGATGCACATGGGCAACAGCGCGGCGACGCGCGAGGCCGCCAGTCGTGCCGCCAAAGGCGAGAACACAGGTTTTCTGTGGCGTTGGTCACCGGGCAGCATGATCGCGCGCCAGCCTGGAAGCGATACTCCGATGCCTAACGGAGTGCAGGTCGATCATGCCGGCCGATACGCCTATATCAATACGGCAAGCCAGGGCGGTGACGTGCGCAAACTCGACCTCGCCAGCGGACAGGTGGTCGCGACTGTGGCGGTGCCGAACCCCGATAATGCATCTTGGACGATGACCGGGCGCCTGCTTGTGGGAGGTGTCGCGGCCGGACCGAAGCCGATGGCGTGCTTCGTTGATCCTGCAGCGCCCTGCCCGGTGCCCTCGGAAGTCTACGAGATCGATGTAAAGGCGATGACGGCGCAACGCATCTTTGCTCACACCGGCGCGCCGCTCAATGCTGCTACGGTGGCGGTGCAGGCTGACGACGACCTGCTGATCGGCAGCTGCTTCGGGAACAGTTTTGTCGCAGTCAAAGGCGTCTTCCGGGCCGATGAATGACGCTAGGGTTCAGGAGAACAAACCTGACCAAATCAAGATTGCACTTGAAACCCTCCGGATTGCGTACCGTGCAGCGACTGATGCGAGATCGTCAGATACCGTAGCGACGTTTGATTGCACGGTAGCGATCACGCCGCATCTTCTCGCGCTCGGCGGGAGTGACGTGTGCTGTATCGCCGGGAAGGTGGTCCAACAGGTTTTCGCGTGCGACGAGCTTTGTACGAAACTGCGCAGCGTCCTGCGTAAGCAGGTTGCGGTACGTCAGGTTGCCCTCGCGGAAGCCCTGGGTGTCCAGCCAGTTATGGACGCCCGGATCGTCGTGAGCGAGCACCAGGCGCACAACTCCGTCGGTATCGATGTGCGTGCGGCCGGGCGTGTAGCTGACCGGCCGGTACAGGAAATCCATCGAGCCCATGAAGGCGCCCCCCATGCCGAAAATCCAGAAGCCGGGGTGCATGTCCATCTCGACGATAAGCGCCTCGTCCGGTTCCAGTTTCCAGACCATGTGCGCAGCCATGCGCCCGCGCTTCACGTCAGCAGCATCGTTGGCGATCCGGCCTGAAGGAAACGCATTGAGCGCGTTTGGATCGCATACCCCGTGCGATGTTTGCCATGCATGTTCGGGCCAGTCGCGCATCACGCCAGTGATGAACGTTCCAGCCCATTCCATCGCCTCGATCATACGCCCCGGCGTGGGGAGCGGCCTTGCCCCTGCCATGTCGAGGGCTTCGATGGTGAGGGTCGTGGGCGTTTCGTCCCAGTCGTCGAAAGCCTCGCGAATGAACAGCTTGCGACTGCCGGCAGTGGTGGGGAGCCAATTGCATGGCCGTGGAGCACCGCCAACGAACAGTTCGAAGTCGCCCTGGGCATCGCCTTTGATCTGTGACCCAAGGATGTTGCATTGGGGAATGTCGCCGAAGGGCTCGTGAAGCGATGGCCAGTCAGTATCGGGGATCGTGGCCGGGCGAGGGCCTTGGACGGTCACGTTGAGCCAGCGTGCGCTGCCCTTGCGGCCGGTGATGCGATAGGTCCGGCTTCCGTCGATCCATGCCTGACGATAGGTGAAGTCGGCAAGGTCGCCGCCAAGCTTTCGGGTCGGCGTGACGAAGGGGTGAATCTGAGGGAATGCGGGGTCGCGGGTTTCCAGCGCAAGATCGAAGGCCTGGCCCAGATTCTGTGTCAGGAAACGGAAAGCATCGGCCCGCTGCAGCGGATCGGCGGGATTGGCATTCTTGAAGGTCGCGAGCCCCGCGTCCTTGAGGTCGTTGCAGAACTTCTCCCATGCCACACGCAATGATGTGTCGTCCGGTCCATCGCCACAGGCCATTTCAGGCTCCAAGTTTATCGAGCAGGTCAGAAAGATAGTGGGCGGCACGCGCACAGGCTTCGCGCGCACCCTCGGCCGCGATGCGTGGACCGACCAGTTCGAGGTCGAACAGGCCGGAGTATCCGAGATCCAGCACATCGCGCAGAATGGCCTCGAGCGGGATTGAGCCGTCTCCCGGCACCGCGCGGCAGGGCGTGCTACGATCGCCGAGAACGTAGTCGCTGACCTGGACGAGCGCAGTCAGAGGCATGGCCCGGGCAAGGTTGCCGTGCAAGTCGGCTTCGGTCCAACATGCATGCAGTTCCGCGCAGATGCCGATACCCGCGATTTGGGCAAGGCGGGTCGCATCGGGCAGGGTATGGGCCATGTGAATGTCCGCATTGAGCGCGGAGCTATTCTCAACCAGCAGGCGAATGCCGGCATTTCTCGCAGCATCGCGACAGGGCGCCAGCAGGTCGGCGAAGCGCATTGCGCCCTCGTCCCAGGACAATGTGCCGCGTCCTCCGGTAAGAAGATAGATCGCAGGCGCGCCAAGTTCGCTTGCGATCTCGATGCTGTCGAGGAGCTTCTTGGCGGCGGTGCCGTCATCGCTTTCGAGGTTCGGATGTACCGCGAAGAGATGGTTGATGCAGCCGACTTTCACCGGGCTCTGTTTGACGCTCGATCGGCTTTGCTGCGTCTGCATGCAAGGCGCCGCCAGAGTGCAGTGCTGCACGCCGATGCTGCAGCAGAAATCAAGGAATACCGTCGTGGGGTCGGCGATGAAAGCCACCTGATGCAGACTGATGCGGGGATGCACCGGCCTTATCCGCGCACTTCGACGGGAACGCCGAATCGCTCGCGGAACGGGGCGAACTCGGCATTGAGATCGCCGATCGCATAGCCGGCATCGACAAGAACCTGTGTAGAGTAGTGGAACTTGCCGTGGCGATCGCCACGGTTATCGGCAAGGTAGGCGCGCATGGCCTGTTCTTGCCGCGCGCCGAATTCGCGTTTCGCGAAGCCGTAGTACCCACGCAAGGTGCCGATGGGGTCTGCGACGAAATCGGTGTAACGGACGTGATGGATGCGGGGGTCGTTTACCAGCGGATCACTCATGGTATGGCCGATTGACCAGCGCACACGTTCGAGGTGTGCCTGAGCTTCCTTTACCAAATCAATCTGGCCGACGATGCCTTCCATGATGTCCGCCATCATCATCGTCGAACTGGCGGCAACCATCACCGGGTCGCGGTGCAGCCAGACCAGCGTGGCGTCGGGATAAGTGTCGAAAAATGCCTTGAGGCGGGTGGTGTGAAAACCCTTGAGCACCCAGTATTTCGGCTGGCGACGGTACTGGAAAGCCTGCAACATGGCCTTGTGGATGCGGTACTGCGCCGGTGCATCGGTCGGGAGACCCATGGCCAGGTTTTGCATCGGCACACGCCACCAGGCGGTCGGCGTCATGACGCGAAAATCGAAGGCCCAGGTCCGCTCGTCCTCAGGCAGGCCGTTGCCGAGCATGTCGTTATAAGGGTGGCAGTGTAGCCACTTGGCCATCTTGGCATTGATCTCCCGCCATTCGGCGTCGGCAAGGAGATAGCGCGCATCTGCTCCCTCTATTGTTCCCGGTGGTGGCGAGGGGTGCATGACTTCGGCGAAGCGCAATGCCCGGGCATCGGGGTCGACCGACATGAGCGCGTGCATAAGCGTGGTCCCCGATCGCGGCTCGCCACTGGCGAACATCGGGCGCTCGATCACTTCGGCGGCCAGCGGAAACCTGTTGCGGTCATCGAAGAAGCGCAGGCGGTCGGTAAGCAGCCAGCGGATATTTTCTGCCGCCGCCTGCCGTCCGGGCTCGTCCATCGGAATGGATTGTATATGCGCAACGGCAAGCGTGAAGCGCTCCTGGAAGCTGTCGTCTGCCCAGTCGGACAGGCCAGTTTCAGCCATCGCATTTTCCAGCAATTGCTGCGCGTCGAGCCGGGCCACCGTTCAGCCTTCCACCAGTCGGGCGATCTCGTCCTCGGTCTCACGGACTTTGGCGGCGGAACTCGCGGCGAATTTCATGCCGCCCATCGCGCCGTACTCCATCAATTTATAGACGCGCATCCCGGCATCGGCGAAGCCCTTGATCCTCAATGCGACTTCCTTCGGTGTACCGACAGGCAGGATGTCGCGGATGGCCTGCGGGTTCATCTCGTCGCAGAATTTCAACATGGCTTTGCGGCTGAGCTTTACGGGGTCGAAATCCATGATGCCGCGCCAGTCCGGCCCCATCGGGTGATCGTGGCCAAACTGCGCCAGATCCTTTGCGGTAATCATGAGCACGATCGATTTGACCATCGGCGCGCGCAACATTTCGTCGATCTCATCGGGCTCGCCGATTAGCGCCATCTGGGTGATCGCCGGGGTGAACTGGCTCATGTCCCGCCCTGCCGCCTCGCCTGCGTCAAGGATTAGCTTGAGCTTGGCCGCATAGTCCTCGGGCGTCCAGGAGCCTGCTGGCCACCAGCCGTCCGCCTCGCGCCCGGTGATGCCAAGCATTCTCGGCCCTGCGGCTCCCAGCCAGATCGGCGGCGGCTTACCTTCGTAAAGTTCGGTGTCCATCCGCGCGTGGTGGAGGTGGAAGAAGTCGCCTTCGAAATCGACTGGTCCATCCGAGTGCCACAGCAGCTTGATGACCTTGATAGCCTCTTCCAGCCTGCCGACCGGCTTCGCGAAATCGAAACCATAGGGCACGATGTTTTCCAACTCGCCCGAGCCGAGCCCAAGGATAAACCTGCCTTTCGACAGATGGCTTACGGTCAGGGCAGATTGCGCCAGGAGCGAAGGATGTCTGCGTACCGTATCGACCACCGTAGTCGCGATCGGGGTGTTCCGCGTCAGCACGGCGGTGGCCGCACTGACCGCGATACCGTCCAGATGTCGGTGCGGGCTGGGCGAGGAGATCGCGAGATCGGTGAACTCCGGCGTCCAGATCGAATCTGGCCAAAAGCTGACCATGTGATCGGGCAGCCAGATCGAATGGTAGCGACCCGAATCGTACTCGCCCGCCATGTCGATGCCGAGCGGCAGGGTCGTGCGCAGGAAGGCGGCGGGCCGGACTTTCATCGGATAGTCACATTCATCGGCTCATCCTCTTGCGGTGCATCGTGGGTACGATGCGTGCCTTTCGGCCCTTTGTTCGATGACCGTGGGTGGTCTAGGCACCGGGTGAAGCAAATTCCCATTTGGGGATGAGGCGATGCCCGGAGAGAGCCTGACGATCGAACATCTGATCGCCCCGCTGATCGGCGGGCTGGTGGAATATCCGCCCTGGCGCGCGTTCCTCGACGTCTTGCGGGCTGAGGTTGCGGGTGATTATGCCAGCCTCGTATTCCGTCCGCTGCCGCTGGGGACGCCTGAGGCGCGGGTGATCCACCTCTATTCCGGCGCGCCATCGCCAGCGCCGGTTTCGCGTCTGTATCGCGAGGACCTCTATCTGCGCGATCCGATGCCTTATCACGAGATGGTGGAGGGGCGCACGTACCGGCTCGATCAATTGTTGCATTTCGGGGAGCCGGCGCATGACGCCTATCTCACCCAGTTGCTGGTACCTTCCGGCATGAATCATATGCGCATGATCCGCTTTGCCGCACGAGAGGGCACTAGCGGCTGGATCACGGTGACCCGGCGCAATGGGGAGTTCGACGCAGAAGTCGATCGTCTGCTCGAAGCGATGGCGCCGTATATGCGTGCCGCGCTTGGCAGCTTCGTGGCGTTGGAGCGTGAGCGGATGACCGCGACCGTCACGCAAGAAGCGGTTCGTCGGATGAGTTTCGGGTGGCTCACCCTTGACGGAGAAGGGCGCGTTCTCGATGCCGATGCGCATGGTTCGCGCATGCTGGACGCGGGTAATCGCATAGCGCGGGGCAGGGATGGCAAGCTGACGGCCCATGACACGGCGCTGCGTCGCCAACTACTTGCCGCGGTGCGCGAACTGGCGGTTGACCCACAAGCGCCGCCACAGGCGATCGTGCTTGCGCGTGAACCGTGGCTCGACCTGCTTATGCTTCCGTCCGGGCAGCGGACGGGAACGACACAGGCGGCGCCGGCGATCGTGTGCTACCTCCATGCTGACAACTGGTCCTCGACCGACTGCTGCAATCAACTAGCCCAACTGTTCGACCTCACCCCGAGTGAGGCGCGGCTGGCGTTGGCGTTGAGTCGCGGCATGTCGATTGCAGAGGCCGCCGGACAAGTGGGCCTGACGGTTGAATCGGCGCGCACCTATTCCAAGCGGATTTACGCCAAGACCGGCGCGCGAAGTCATGCAGACCTCGTGCGGTTCATTCATCGCTCGGTACTGGTCATCGCGTGAAACGGCATGGAACCGTGCAGCTAAATTTCACCGATCATTTTTCAGATAAAATCTTTTATCAAAAAATTGATTTTTCTGCTTAAATACATCATATTATTTCAATGCGAAGGCGTCGAACCATCGAGATCCTCGATCGAGGATGTCGATGGCTTGATATGACATCATGACAACTCAATTGATGTTCTTCCGCTACGATAGCGCGACGGCGTTTCCCCGCAGAACTTTAGGAATGCCCTGTTGAAGCTGCTCTGGCTGCCGAAGCCCAGCAGTTCCGCGATCACGTTCATCGGCGCATCGGACTGTGCCAGCATCTGCTGCGCGCGCTCCAGCCGGGTCTTGAGCACGAACTGGTGCGGCGTCATGTTGGTCGCCTTGCGGAACACGCGGCACAAGTGCGACGGGGTGATGCCGGCGTCGGCGGCCATCTTCTCCAGGCTGTGCTCCGCCTCGGGGTGGCGGCGGATGGTGTCCATCATGTGGTGGATGCGGTAAGAGGAGAACGCCGAGACCGGGAAGTCCGCCGCCGTCGTGCGGGCAGGGCCGCGAACCATGTGCGCCTTCAGCGCATCGATCAGCGAGGCGACGTAGATGTCGCGGGCACCCGATTCCGGCTCGTAGAGTTCCGCCAGGATCTGCCGCGAGAGGGCGGAGCCGAGCGGGTCGTTGAAGGCGAAGCGCATGCGCGAGAACTGGTCGAGCACCGAGGCCGAGCGCAATTCGTCGGAATCGATGCTGAGGGTGATGACGTCCAGTTCGCCATCGACCAGCCAGCGCGTCTGCATCGTCGCTGGCACGATGGTCGCCGCACCGGGGTAGGCGGCGTCGTCGCTCCAGCCGTCGCGGTCCCAGGTGCGCACGTTGGCCTTGCCTGCCAATTGCACCACGAACAGCGGGTCGGGCAGGCCGGGCAGGGCGTAGCTGCCCACAAACTGGCGCCAGCGGCTGAAACGCCAGCGACCGTCGCTCGATTCCAGGCTGACCTCCGGGCCGCGCCGCAGGGTGTCGGCAATGATCGCCTCGCCGTGCCACGCGGCGGGCGACGCGATGTCGCATGCGGCGATCATCGCGGCGCGCCCTCAGCGGTGGCTCGCGATCGCTGCTCGGGGTAGATCGTGACGATTGCGTCCATTGTCATCCTTTTCCCGGTCCGGCAGCCAGGGCTGCTCTTTCGATCCGGACAGGGTAACGCAAAATCCGCGTAACACCTTGTCGAAAATGCGCATCGATTTTGACGTTTCTTGATCAGCCGGACTACGGCACTCCCCGTTCGTCCAGCCCCATGCCGCGCGCCACGATCTCCAGCATGATCTCGTTCGATCCGGCGAAGATGCGGCTGATGCGCGCGTCGGTGTACATGCGGCTGATGCGGTACTCGTCCATGTAGCCCGCGCCGCCGTGGAACTGGACCCCCAGGTCGGCGGCCTCGCCCTCCAGTTCGCTGGCCACCAGCTTGGCGGCCGCCGCGTCCTCGGGCGTCAGGCGCGCGGCATTGGCTAGGAGCACCAGCTGATCGATCCACGCCTGCGCCGCGTCGATCCGGCTGCGCAGCGCGGCAAGGCGGAAACGGTTGTGCTGGAACAGGCCGACGGGGCGTCCGAAAGCGGTGCGCGTCGCCGCGAAGTCCAGCGTCAGCGCCAGCGCGGTCTGTGCCGCCGCGATGCTGGCGATGGCTGCGATCAGCCGCTCGGTGGCAAGGAAGCGCATCAGCGCGGGCAGGCCCGCCTCGGGGTCGCCGAGCACGTTGTCACCGGGCACTTGTACGTCGTTGAAGAACAGCTCGGCGGTATCCTGCGCTGCGAGGCCCATCTTGCCCAGCTTCCCGCCCCGCTCGAAGCCCTCCATGCCGCGTTCGACGATGAAGAGGCCCAGCGTCTTCTCTCCCGTGCGCGCGGCGACGACCACCGCGTCGGCAAGGATGCCGTTGGAGATGTAGGTCTTGGCGCCGGTCAGCCGCCAGCCGTCGCCCTCCCGGACGGCGCGGGTGCGGATCGCCCGCAGGTCGCTGCCGCCGCCTGCCTCGGTCATCGCGATGGCCAGGATCGTCTCGCCCGAGACTACGCGCGGCATCAGCCGGCCCTGCAGGGCCGGCGTGCCCAGCGCGGCGATGTAGGGGGCGACGAGATTGCTGTGCAGGTGCAGGTAGAACCCCGGCTCGCCGCCGCGCACGTTCTCCTCGATGACGATCTGGTCGAACCGTAGGTCGGCCACGCCCGCGCCGCCGTGGGCGGGGTCGGCCCAGAGGCACAACAGTCCGGCGGCCCCCGCCTTGCGGTACACCTCGCGCTCGACGATGCCTTCGCGCCGCCAGCGCTCGGCGTGGGGCGCGACTTCGGCAGCCATGAACCGCGCGACCGAGGCGCGGAACAGGTCGTGTTCCTCCGCGAAGATCAGGCGTTGCATGGTCAGCGGGCCTTGAACTCGTCGATCAGCTTGCGCTTCATGAGCTTTCCGGTGGGCTCGCGCGGAAGTTCGTCGCGGAATTCGAACGTCTTCGGCGTCTTCACGCTGCCCAGCGCGGCGCGGGCGAAGGCGCCGAGTTCCTCCGCAAGCGCAGGGCTGGCGGTTACCCCCTCGGCGGGGCGAACGACGGCGAGCACGCATTCGCCCATCTCCTCGTGCGGCACGCCGATGACCGCCACGTCGGCGACCTTGGGGTGGGTGATGAGGTGGTTTTCGATCTCTTGCGGGTAGATGTTCACCCCGCCCGAGATGATCATGAAACTGCGCCGGTCGGTGAGGAACAGATAGCCATCCGCATCGACGTGGCCGACGTCGCCCAGCGTCGCCCAGCCCCGGTCATTGTGCGCTGTGGCGGTCTTCTGTGGATCGTTGTGGTAGACGAACGATGGCCCGTCGGCGAAATAGACGTCGCCGGTCTCGCCGGGAGGCAGTTCGTGGCCTTCCGGGTCCAGCACCTTCACTTTGCCCAGAACCGCCTTGCCGACCGAGCCGGGCCGCTCAAGCCATTCCGCCGAGGAGAGCGCGGTGATCCCGCAGCATTCGGTGCCCGAGTAGTACTCGTGGACGATCGGCCCCCACCAGTCGATCATCGCCTGCTTGACCGGCACCGGGCAGGGCGCGGCGGCGTGGATGACCGCGCGCAGCGAGGAATGATCGTGGCGCGCGCGGGCTTCGGGCGAGAGTTTCAGTAGCCGTACGAAGTGCGTGGGCACCCATGTCGCGTGGGTGATGCGGTGGCTCTCGATGAGCGCGAGCGCTTCCTCGGCATCGAAGCGCTCCATGATGACGACGGTGCCGCCGAGCCGGTGGATCGTCATTGCCCAGCGCAGCGGCGCCGCGTGGTAGAGCGGCGAGGTGGAGAGGTACACGGTGTCCTTGCCCATGCCGTAAAGCGCGGTGCCCATCGTTTCCAGCGGCGTCGTCTCGTCCAGCGGGCCTTGCGGGAGCGGCGGCTTCACGCCCTTCGGGCGGCCCGTGGTGCCCGAGGAATAGAGCATGTCGGTGCCCGCGCTTTCGTCCGTCACCGGGGTTTCGGGATAGTGCGCGATCGCGCTGCGCCAGCGGCCGGCATCGTAGCTTTCCACGCCCGGCGCATTGCGCAGGGCTTCGGCGGCAAGCGGGGCGAGGCGGCCGGAATGGACCAGCAGGCGCGCGCCGGAATCGCGCAGGATATAGGCGATGTCGGCCGCGCCCAGCTTGGTCGAGATGCTGGTGAGGTAGAGCCCGGTGCGCTGTGCGGCCCAGGCGACGTCGAAGATCGCGCTCTCGTTGTCCATCAGCAGCGCCACCACGTCGCCGCGCCGCGCGCCGAGGTGGCGCAGCAGGTGGGCGCCGCGATTGGCGGCGGCTTCCAGTTCGCCGTAGCTGACCGTCTCTCCCGTCGCCGGAATGACGAGGGCGGGGCGCTGCGCATCGCTGAGGGCGAAGGGCCTGGGGTGCATCGATGAAACCTCTCTCGGGCAAGTTCGGGCGCGGACTCTGTCGATCCGCCGTCGCCGCGACATTGGGGCGCAAGGGGGCGAGGGCTCAAGGCGAGCGCAAGAAATGACAAAAACGGGATCAAGCCCGGTTAAAGCCATGGAGGCTCGCAGCGGCTAGTCATGGGGCAACCCGACGAAGCCCCTGAGATGAAAAACGGGGCGAGGGAGGAGAGGTAGAAATGAACATCACCAAGGCTGGAATCGCGTCCGTCATCCTGAGCTGCGGCGTTTCCAACATCGCGCTGGCGCAAGAGGCGACGCAGGCTCCGCAGGCCAGCGAAGCCGTTGCCGGAGACATCATCGTCACCGCGCAGCGCCGCTCGCAGTCGCTGCTCGACGTGCCGCTGGCGATCTCTGCACTGGGCGGTGACGCACTGGAATCAAAGGGAATTACCAACTCCGCCTCGCTAGCGACGGCGGTGCCGAACCTGCAGGTCAGCAGCTCGTTCGGGCGCACCCAGCCCAACTTCTCGCTGCGCGGCATCAGCGTGGCGAACGAGTTCAATTCCAACCAGGCATCGCCGGTCGGCGTCTACATCGACGACGTCTACATCGCCGCGCGCACCAGCCACGGCATGGGTCTGTTCGACCTCGACCGCGTGGAGGTGCTGCGCGGCCCGCAAGGCACGCTTTTCGGCCGGAATACGACCGGCGGCGCCATCAATTTCATCACGCGGCAACCGGCACTCAACGGCACTCAAGGCTACCTTCAGGCGGGCTACGGCAACTACAACACGTTCAAGGCGCAGGGCGCGGTCGAGACCACGATGGTCGAGGACGAACTCGGCCTGCGCATCGCCGCAAACTACGAAAAGGGCGACGGACAGATCCGCAACGTCTATCCCGGCGGCCGCGACGCCAACAGCGTGGACTCGCTGCAGGGCCGCGTCGCCTTGCGCGCCAAGCCCGGCAACGGCGCCGTCGACATCAAGATCCGCGCCTACGCCGGACGCGATCGCGGCACGCAGGCCACCCCGCTCGGCATCCCGAGCGAACGCGCGGCATCGAACCTCGGCTTCTTCGAGATCAACGAGAACCGCGTCGGCCTCAGCCGCACCGATGCATGGGGCATCGCGGGCAACGTCTCGGTGGAGCTGAGCCCCACGGTCACCTTCACCTCGATCACATCGTATGACGGCGGCAAGCTCGATCTCGATCAGGCGGCTGATGGATCGCCCAACGACGTGCTCGACATCACGTGGCAGTCCGGCTTCCGCCAGTTCAGCGAGGAAGCGCGGATCAACTACGAAGGCGATGCGCTGAAGCTCGTCGGCGGGCTCTTTTATGGCTGGGACCGCACCGTCACCGACAACCGCTTCAACATCGGCAGCGCGCTGGGCGCGGGCGTAGACGGCGGGTTCTTCCAGCACTACCGCCAGAGCCGCCGCTCCTACGCCGCGTTCCTGCAGGGCGATTACGACCTGACCGACAAGCTCGTCCTGACGCTGGGCGCGCGCTACACCTGGGATCGCGGCAAGTACCGCGATGGCTACGCTTATCTCTTCGCGGGCGGCGTGGACGATGCGATGACGCCGATCGCCTCGACCGTGCCGTGCACCGGCGCGCCGGGCACTTGCGCCTACGACCCCAACGCGCGCTTCAACCTCGACGGCAAGAACAACGCGCTCACCGGCCGCGCGGCGCTCAGCTACACCTTCGACAACGGGTTGCTGGTCTATGCCAGCTACAGCCGCGGCTATCGTTCGGGCGCGTTCAACGGCGGCAGCTATACCTCCTCGGCAGGCGTCAACTACGTCGAGCCCGAGCGCGTCAATGCCTACGAGGCGGGCGTGAAGGGCCGCCTGCTGGGCAATATGCTGACGCTTTCGGCGGCCGGATTCTACTACGACTACACCAACCAGCAGGTGCAGGACTTGCGCGCCGGGCCGGTCAACTTCCTCGTCAACGCGCCCAAGGCGGAAGTCTACGGCGGCGAGATCGAGGCCACCTTGCGCCCCGCGCCCGGCTTCACCATCAACGCCTCGGGCGGCTACCTCCACGCCACCTACAAGGAACTGACGCTGCAGGGCGTCGGCCTCTCGGGCAACGCGCTGCCCTTCGCGCCGCGCTGGACCGCGCAGTTCGGAGTGGACTGGAAGGTGTTCGACACCGGGCGGGACAGCGTGACGTTTTCGCCCTCGGTCAACTACTTCAGCCGTCAGTACTTCTCGCCCTTCAACACGACCGACGTGGCGGGCACCGGACAGGTCAATTCCGAACTGCAGCAGGGCTCCTATGCCAAGGTCGATGCGGCGCTCGTCTGGCAGCATGACAACATCGAACTGCGCGGCTGGATCAACAACGCCTTCAATCGCAAGGTTCTGGCCTATGGCCTCGACCTGCGCGGCGCTGGCTTCAACTACAACCTGCTCGTCCCCGCCGCGCCGCGTACCTACGGCGTGACCGCGCGCGTCAGCTTCTGAAGGAGCGGCACGCCATGAGCCCGACCCTGACTCGACCGGACCTCAAAGACCCCGACCTCTACCTCGACCGCGCGCCGCATGACGTGTTCGAAATGCTGCGCAGCATGGAGCCGGTCTACTGGAACCCGGAGAAGGATGGGGCGGGCTTCTGGTCGCTCACCCGCTATGCCGATATCGTCGAGGTATCGCGCAATCCGGCGCTGTTCTCGTCCGCCAGCGAGAACGGCGGCCACCGCATCTTCAACGAGAACGAAGTGGGTCTGACGGGGGCGGGGGAATCGGCGATCGGGGTGCCGTTCATCTCGATCGACCCGCCCACGCATACCCAGTACCGCAAGTTCATCATGCCTGCCGTAGCCCCGGGTCGCCTTGCCGGGATCGAGGAGCGCATCCGCGAACGCTGCCTTGCGCTGGTGGACAAGATACCCCTCGGCGAGCCGCTGAACATCGTGCCGCTGCTCTCGGCGCCGCTGCCGCTGCTGACGCTGTGCGAACTGTTCGACCTGCCCGCCGACATGTGGGTGAAGCTCTACGACTGGACCAACGCCTTCGTCGGCGAGGACGACCCGGACTTTCGCCAGAGCCCCGAAGCGATGGCGACGATCCTCGGCGAATTCATGGCCTTCTGCGGTCAGCTGTTCGAGGAACGCCGCGCCGCGCCGGGGCAGGATCTCGCCACGCTGCTGGCGACGATGGAGGTGAACGGCCAGCCCGTCACCTTGCGCGAATTCACCGGCAACATGATCCTCGCGCTGGTCGGCGCGAACGAGACGACGCGCAATTCGCTGAGCCACAGCGTGGTCGCCTTTGCCGAAAACCCCGATCAGTGGGACCGCATCCGCGCCGAGCCCGACCTTCTGAAGAACGCCGTGCGCGAGATGGTACGGTACGCCAGCCCGGTCATGCATATGCGCCGCACCGCCATGGCGGATACCGAGATCGGCGGGCAGGCCATCGCCAAGGGCGACAAGGTCGTCATGTGGTACATCGCCGCCAATCGCGACGAAACCGTGTTCCCCGATCCGCACCGCTTCGACGTGGGGCGCGGCAATATCCAGCACTTGGGCTTCGGCACCGGGCAGCATGTCTGCGTCGGCTCGCGGCTGGCGGAGATGCAGCTGCGCGTCGCCTTCGGCATCCTCGCCGAGCGCGTGGCCCGGTTCGAGGTGCTGTCGGCGCCACGCCGGTTCCGGTCCAACTTCATCAACGGTTTGAAAAACCTCGACGCGGTGCTGACGCCAGCGTGACGGGAGAAACGACTTTGCTTGGTTTCGACGGTCTGGAACTGCCCGATCTGGTGCTCACGGCGGGCGGGGACCCGCTCGCCACCGCCGCGACGCTGCCCGATGTGGACCCGTGCTCGGAAACCACTTTCGCGGAAATCCCGGTGGCTTCCGCCTCCGACGTCGATCAGGTGGTGGAGGCGGCATGGCAGGCTTTCCGCGCGCCCGCATGGCGCGGCCTTGCCCCGCTGGCGCGTGAACGGCTGCTGCACAAGCTGGCCGATGCGATGGAAGCCGACCTGCCGCGCCTCGCCGCGCTGGAGGCGCTCGATACCGGCAAGCCCGTCAGCATTGTCGAGGCTGTGGACATTCCCGCCGCGATTTCCTGGCTGCGCGCCTATGCGGGCTGGCCGTCGAAGCTGGCGGGGAGGGCAGGCACCTTGTCCGCAACGCCGGGCGACTATCACGTCTATTCGCGGCGCGAACCGATCGGCGTCGTCGCCGCTATCACGCCGTGGAATTTCCCGCTGGTGCTGGCGATGTGGAAGGTCGCCCCGGCCTTGGCGGCGGGCTGCACCGTCGTCCTGAAGCCTGCGCCCGAAACCCCGCTCAGCGCGCTGCGGCTGGTCGAACTGGCGCGCGTCGCGGGGCTTCCCGAAGGCGTGCTCAGCGTCGTCACCGGCGACGGTGCGACCGGCGCGGCGCTGGCGGCGCATCCGCGTATCGCCAAGGTGGCCTTCACCGGATCGACCGCGACCGGACAGGCGATCCTCGCGGCCTCGGTGCCGGACCTCAAGCGCGTGACGCTGGAGCTGGGCGGCAAGTCGCCCTCGATCATCTGCGCCGATGCCGACCTCGTCAGCGCCATACCGCAGGCGGCGATGGGGTGTTTCTTCAACTCAGGCCAGGTCTGCTACGCGGGCACGCGGCTCTACGTGCACCGCTCGGTCTACGACGAAGTGCTCGAAGGCATCGCCGCCGTCGGCAGCGCCCAGAAGCTGGGGCCGAGCGCCGACCGCACCAGCCAGCTAGGCCCGCTCATCAGCGCCCGCCAGCACGCGCGCGTCACGGGCTTCGTCGAGCGAGCAAGGACAGCCGGGATCGAGGCGATGCCGTCCGCCGCCGTGCTGCCCGGGCGCGGCTACTACCACGCGCCGACCGTGCTGCGGAATGTCCCCGCCGACGCCGAAGTGATGCGCGACGAGGTGTTCGGCCCGGTCCTCGCCACCGCGCCGTTCGACGATATCGAGGAAGCCATCGCGCTCGCCAACGACAGCGCCTTCGGCCTCGCCGCGCATGTCTTCACGCGCGATCTGGCCACCGCGCACCGGGCCTCCGCCGCGCTGGAGGCGGGCACCGTCTTCGTCAACTGCGTGATGCTGGCCGACCCGGCCTTCCCCTTCGGCGGCATGAAGATGTCGGGCATCGGGCGCGAAAACGGCAGCGAAGTGCTCGACGCCTATCTGGAACCCAAGTCGGTGGTGATGGCCCTATGACGAACGTGACCCACTCCGGCGGCTGCCTCTGCGGGCAGGTGCGCTATGCTTTCGAGGGTGAGCCCTTGCTCGCCGCCGTGTGCCACTGCCGCCATTGCCAGCGCCAGTCCGGCAGCGCCTTTTCGCTGGTCATCGCGGTGACCGACGCGGCCTTCTCCCGGCAGGGCGAGACGCGGGTGTTCGAGGATATGGGCGACAGCGGCCAGCCCGTTTCGCGCCACTTCTGCGGCACCTGCGGCTCGCCCATCATCTCGATCGCGGGCGCGCTGCCGGGGCTGACGCTCATCAAGGGCGGCACCCTCGACGAACCGGGGCGCTGGACGCCCAGCCTCGAAGCCTACTGCGATGGCAGCCTGCCATGGCTCCCCCCCGTGGCCGCAGAGCGCCACGCCCGTTCCAATATCGGAGAATGACATGACCAGCCCGCTCCTCGACCTGACCGGCAAGACCTGCTGGGTCACCGGCGCCGCCTCGGGCATCGGCCGCGAAACGGCGCTGACGCTCGCACGTCACGGCGCCAGCGTGATTGCCAGCGACCTCAACCTCGACGGTGCCCGCGACACGGCGGTAGCCTGCGGCGATGCACTGGCATTGGCGCATGACGTCAGCGACGAGGCCGCCTGGGCGACCTGCGCCGCCGCCGTTAAGGAGCGCTTCGGCAAGCTCGACGTGCTGGTGAACAACGCCGGCATCATGATCTCGCGCCCGTTCTCCGAGGCCCCGGTGGAGATCCTGCGCCGCCAGAGCCGCATCAACGTCGAAAGCGTCTACATCGGCATGCAGACCGCCGAGCCGCTGATGAAAGCCGCCATTGCAGGGGGCGCGGCGGGGGCCTCGATCGTCAACGTCGCCTCGATCTACGGAAAGGTCGCGGGCGCGCAGTTTGCCGCCTACAGCGCCACCAAGGGCGCGGTGCGGGCGCTCAGCAAGGCGGTCGCCTACGAGTGGGCGAGCGCGGGCATCCGCGTGAACTGCGTGCTGCCCGGTCCGGTCCAGACCAACCTCGGCGCCGACTGGGAGCCGCCGGTGGATGCCGAGGGCAATCCGATCCCGCCCGAAGTCGCGCTGGCGGCCTGGGCGTCGCTGATCCCGATGAAGCGCCTCGGTGTGGCGAGCGACATCGCGCCGATGATCGCCTGGCTTGCCAGCGACGCCGCCGCTTTCGTCACCGGCGCCGAATTCACCGCCGACGGCGGCTACACCGCAGCCTGAGGGAGCCCGAGCATGCACACCACCGCCGCCATCGCGCGTGAGGCCCACGGCGACTTCACCGTCGAGCCGGTCGACCTTGCCGAGCCCCGCGCGGGTGAGGTGCGGGTGCGGATCGCGGGCGTCGGCCTGTGCCACACCGACCTCATCGCGCGCGACCAGTTCATCCCGATCCCGCTGCCCGCCGTGCTCGGCCACGAAGGCGCCGGGATCGTCGAGGCGGTGGGTGAGGGCGTCAGCAAGGTCGCGGTCGGCGACCGGGTGGTGCTGGGCTTCTCCAGTTGCGGCCATTGCCCCCGCTGCGAGGAGCACCTGCCCTCCTACTGCCGCGAATTCCCGGTCCTGAACTACGCAGGCGCGCGGGGCGACGGCAGCACCGCGATCAGCATCGACGGCGCGCCGGTGTCGGCCAACTTCTTCGGCCAGTCCTCCTTCGCCGCCCATGCCGTGACGCACGAACGCAACCTCGTGCGGATCGAGGCCGAGGACGTGCCGCTCGAACTGCTGGGGCCATTGGGCTGCGGATTCCAGACTGGCGCGGGCGGGGTGATGCGCTCGCTCGCTTGCCCGGCGGGATCGAGCATCGCGATTTTCGGCGGCGGCCCGGTGGGGCTTGCCGCTATCATGGGCGCGGTGGTGCAGGAATGCGCGACGATTATCCTCGTCGAACCCTTCGCCGCCCGCCGCGCCATGGCGCTTGAGCTGGGCGCCACTCACGTCATCGATCCGGCTGAGGGCGATGTCGGCGCCGCGATCCGGGCGATCCTCCCCGATGGCGTCGAGTTCGCTTTCGAGACCAGCGGACGCGAGGCAGTCGTCGAAGCCGCGCTGGCTTCGCTGTCCAGTCACGGATTGCTCGGCCTCGTCGGCGTGCCGCCCCGGCCGGAGAGCAGCCTGTCGATCAACCTCGCCTCGCTCATCACTTACGGTCACCGCATTCACGGTATCGTCGAGGGCGACAGCGACCTCCAGACCTTCATCCCGCAACTGGTGGACCTCCACAGCGAAGGCCGCTTCCCGTTCGACAGGCTGATCCGCACTTACCCCCTCGCGCAGATCAACGAGGCGGTCGCCGCGCAACTGAGCGGTGAGTGCATCAAGGCCGTGCTGGTCCCCTAGAGCGCGCGATGTCTCCACACCCCTTCGTCATTGCGAGCGTAGCGAAGCAATCCAGGGCGGTTTGCTTTGCCCTGGATTGCTTCGCTGCGCTCGCAATGACGAGGGTGGGGTGATGCTCAGGGCGTCAGGAACGCGGCGCGAGGCCCCGCACCAGCACGTCGACCATCGTGGCGGCCAGCGCCTCAGCGCTCTGTTCGCCTTGCGCCGCGTACCATTGCCCGGGCCAGTTGAGCGCGCCCGCCAGCGTGAACGCGGTCATCCTGACGTCGAGCGGCGCGATCGAGCCGTCCTCGACGCCCGCCGCCACCAGATCGCGCATCGCCTGGTCGATCCGCCGCTTGAGCGCCCGGAAATGCGCGCGGCCTTCTTCGGACAGCACGTTGTCGTCGGTGCGCACCACGCAGCGGCCGAAATCGTCCATGTTGATCTCGGCATAGCGGCGCAGGAAATGCGTGAGCCGCGTCAGCCCGTTGCCCGGTTCGCGCTCCGCCTCGGCCGCCGCCTCGCGCAAGAGGTTGAGGCCGCGGCTGATGCACTCCAGCAGCACCTGCTCCTTGTTGCCGAGGTAGCGGTAGATCGTCGGCTTGCTGATGCGCAGGCTGGCGGCGACCTCGTCGAGCGAGGCGGCCTGGAAGCCGCGCGCGTTGAAGGCGCGCACGGCCGCAAGCAGCACGGCCTCGCGCTTCTGGTCCTTCTCGCGAAGGCGGTCCTCGGGCGAACGGAACGGGGAATCGATGAAGTCTTGCTCAGGTGTCGTCACGGCTTTTCCTTGTCTGGCGACATTGACAAGAAACGCGTCGTTATGCAACGTACTCACGAGTACATAAGAAACCAATGAGTTTCATGAACCTGCCGGAGACGCGATTCGCGCTGGTTCGGCGGGCGGTTTGGAAAGGGATTCCTGATGAAGATCGAAGGCGTGGCGGCAATCGTGACCGGTGGCGCATCTGGCCTTGGCGCGGGCACCGCGCGGCGGCTGGCGGCGGCGGGGGCGAAAGTGACCCTGTTCGACCTCAACGCGGAACTGGGCGCGGCGACAGCACGCGAGATCGGCGGGCACTTCGTATCGGTCAACGTGACCGACGAGGCCGCCGTTGAAGCCGCGCTGGAAGAAGCCGAGGCGCTGAACGGCAAGGCGCGTATCCTCGTCAACTGCGCCGGGATCGGCCCGCCCGCCAAGGTCATCGGGCGCGACGGCAAGGCGATCCCGCTGGCGGATTTCTCGAAGATCGTGACGATCAACCTGATCGGCAGCTTCAACGTCCTGTCCAAGTTCGCCGCCCGCCTGCACGATGCCGACCCGATCGGCGAGGAGCGCGGGGTGATCGTCAACACCGCCTCGGTCGCGGCCTATGATGGGCAGATCGGGCAGGCGGCCTATGCGGCGTCGAAAGGCGGCATCGTCGGCCTGACGTTGCCGGTGGCGCGTGAATTCGCCCGCTACGGCATCCGCGTGATGACGATCGCGCCGGGCATCTTCTGGACCCCGCTGCTCGCCACGCTGCCGCAGGAGGCGCAGGATTCGCTGGGCAAGCAGGTGCCGTTTCCCAGCCGTCTGGGCCAGCCGGACGAATACGCCCAACTGGTCGAGAGCATCGTCACCAACCCAATGCTCAACGGCGAGACGATCCGCCTCGACGGCGCGATCCGGATGGCGCCGAAGTGAGCGGCGTACCCGGTGCCGGTCCCGAACTGACCGCCGAGATCGCCGCGAAAGTCGAAGCCTTCGTGCGCGATGTCGTCGCGCCTTACGAGAAGGATCCGCGCCGCGATCACCACGATTGCCCGAGCGAGGAACTGGTCGCCGAACTGAAAGACAAAGCGCGCGCCGCCGGGGTGCTGACGCCGCATATCCTGCCGGACGGCCGCCACCTGACCCAGCGCGAAACGGCGGTGGTGCTGCGTGCCTCCGGCCTCTCGCCGCTCGGCCCGCTGGCGCTCAACACCGCCGCGCCGGACGAGGGCAACATGTACCTGCTCGGCAAGGTGGGCAGTGAAGCGATCAGGGAACGGTTCCTCAAGCCGCTGGTGGAAGGGCGTGCGCGATCGGCCTTCTTCATGACCGAACCGGCGGACGAGAACGGCGCCGGGTCCGATCCTTCGATGATGCTGACGACCTGCCATCTCGACGGCAATCACTGGGTCATCAATGGGCGCAAGGCGTTCATCACCGGCGCGGAAGGCGCGCAAGTGGGCATCGTAATGGCGAAGTCCACGGACGGCGCCTGCATGTTCCTGGTCGATCTGCCCGACCCGGCGATCCGCATTGAGAATGTGCCCAACACCATCGATTCCTCGATGCCCGGCGGCCATGCCGTAGTCGCCATAGAGAACCTGCGCGTGCCTGCCGACCAGATGTTGGGGCAGTCGGGCGAGGGGTTCCGCTATGCGCAAGTGCGGCTCGCGCCCGCGCGGCTGTCGCACTGCATGCGCTGGCTGGGCGCCTGCATCCGCGCCAACGAGATCGCCACCGACTACGCCAATCGCCGCATGGCCTTCGGCAAGCCGCTGATCGACCACGAAGGCGTTGGCTTCATGCTGGCCGACAACCTGATCGACCTGAAGCAGAGCGAACTCATCATCGACTGGTGCGCGGACGTTCTCGACGCGGGCGAAGCGGGCGGTGCCGAAAGCTCGATGGCCAAGGTCGCGGTGTCCGAGGCGCTGATGCGGGTGGCGGATCGCTGCGTGCAGGTGATGGGCGGTCAGGGCGTGACGGCGAATACCATCGTCGAGCAGGTGTTCCGTGAAATCCGCGCCTTCCGCATCTACGACGGTCCCACCGAAGTCCACAAGTGGAGCCTCGCCAAGAAGATCAAGCGGAACTGGAAGACGTCACATGAGCAGCACTGACGCCGCCGCCAATGCCGGCACCGGCGCCGTGCGCGAGGGCTATCGCTTCGACGAGGCGCGGCTGGCGGCGTGGATGGACACGCATGTCGAGGGCTTCGCCGGGTCGCTCACGGTCGAGCAGTTCAAGGGCGGGCAGTCCAACCCGACCTACAAGCTGGTCACGCCTGGGCGCGCCTACGTGCTGCGCCGCAAGCCGCCGGGGCAGGTGCTGAAAGGCGCCCACGCGGTCGAGCGCGAGGCGCTGGTGCTCTCGGCGCTGGGCAAGACGGGCTTCCCGGTGGCGCACGTCCATGGCCTGTGTCTGGACGAGAGCGTCATCGGCAGCTGGTTCTACGTGATGGAGATGGTCGAGGGCCGCATCTTCTGGGATGCGACGTTCCCCGATGTCCCGCGCGATGAACGCGCCGCCTACTTCGCCGCGATGAACGAGACGATCGCCGCGCTGCACCGGATCGAGCCGGACGCTGTGGGGCTGGGCGATTACGGCAAGCCCGGCAATTACTTCGAACGCCAGATCGCGCGCTGGTCGCGCCAGTATCTGGAGGACACCGAGGCGGGCCGCGATCCGGGTATGGACCGGCTGATCGAATGGCTCCCCACCGCGATTCCCTCGGGCGACGAGACGCGCATCGTCCATGGCGACTTCCGCTGCGACAACATGATCTTCCACCCCACCGAGCCGCGCGTGCTCGCGGTGCTGGACTGGGAACTCTCGACGCTGGGGCATCCACTGGCGGATTTCGCCTATCACGCGATGATGTTCCGCATGCCGCCCGATATCGTGGCGGGGCTGGGCGGCGCGGACATCGCGGCGCTCGGCATCCCGAGCGAGGCTGAATATCTTGCCGCCTATTGCTGCAATGTCGGCCGCCCGCCGATCTCGGAGCAGAACTATGCGTTCTGCATCGCGTTCAACTACTTCCGGCTGGCGGCGATCTTCCACGGCATCAAGGGGCGCGTGATCCGGGGCACGGCGGCCTCCGAACACGCCCGCGAGCGTGCCGCCAGCCTGCCGCGCATCGTCGCGCTGGCGGTGGAAAGCATGGAGGCCTGCCTGTGAGTGAAGCACCAGTCTTGTTCGACGTGGCTGGCGGCATCGCCCGCGTCACCCTCAACCGGCCCGAGGCGGGCAATGCCATCGACCTCGCCATGGCCCGCGCGCTGGCCGAGATCGCCATCCGCTGCGAGACGGACACCGCGATCCGCTGCGTCGTCCTCACCGGCGCGGGGCGGCTGTTCTGCGCGGGCGGCGACGTGGGGCTGTTCAAGTCCTCGGGCGATCATGTCGATGCGCTGCTGAGCGAACTGGCGGGCACGCTGCACATGGCGCTCACCCGCTTCGCGCGCATGGCCAAGCCGCTCTTGGTGCTGGTCAACGGACCGGCTGCGGGTGCGGGCCTCAGCCTTGCGATCGGGGGCGATGTGGTGCTCTGCGCACGCTCGGCGCACTTCACCGCCGCTTACGGTACGCTCGGCCTGACGCCCGACGGCGGCATGAGCTGGTGGCTGCCGCGCCTCGTGGGCCTCCGCAAGGCGCAGGAGATCATCCTCACCAACCGCCGCATCAAGGCCGACGAGGCCGAGGCGATCGGCATGGTCACCCGCACCGTAGACGATGAAGCGCTGGCCGCCGAGGGCGATGCGTTGGCCGCCCGCCTGGCCGATGCCGCCGTGGGTGCGCTCGGCGCGGCGCGGGGACTGCTGCGCCAGAGCCTCGAAACCAGCCTCGACGCGCAGCTGGAACGCGAAGTCGCGGCGATTACCCGGGCGGGCGCCACACCCGAATGCCGTGAGGGCCTTGCCGCCTACTTCGAAAAGCGCTCTCCCAACTTCAAGGATCTGTGACCATGGCCGAAGCCTATATCGTCGAAGCCGTCCGCACCGCAGGCGGGCGCCGTAACGGCAAGCTCGCGGGATGGCACCCTGCCGACATGGCGGGCGAAGTGCTGAACGCGCTGGTGGACCGCGCCGGGCTGGACCCGGCGGTGGTCGAGGACGTCATCCTGGGCTGCGTGACGCAGGCGGGCGAGCAGGCCTTCGCCTTCGCGCGCAACGCGGTGCTGGCCTCGAAGCTGCCGGTCAGCGTGCCCGCCGTCACCATCGACCGGCAATGCGGCTCCTCCCAGCAGTCGGTGCAATTCGCCGCGCAGGCGGTGATGTCCGGCATGCAGGACGTGGTGATCGCGGCGGGCGCGGAGAGCATGACGCGCGTGCCGATGTTCTCCAACACCGCCTACCACGCGAAGGAAGGCGTCGGCATCGGCCCGTTCAGCCCGCGCATCCAGCAGCGCTTCGGGGTGGAAAGCTTCAGCCAGTTCGGCGGAGCGGAGATGATCGCCGCCAAATACGGCTTCGACCGCGAGACGCTCGACCGCTTCGCGCTGGAAAGCCACCGCCGTGCCGCCGCCGCCACCAAGGCAGGCGCGTTCGAGCGTGAGATCGTGCCGCTGGATGTGGACGGCGTGCCCCACGTCACCGACGAGGGCATCCGCTACGACGCGACGCTGGAAAGCATCGGTTCGGTCAGGCTGCTGCAGGAGGGCGGGGTGATTTCCGCCGCCAACGCCAGCCAGATCTGCGACGGCGCCTCGGGCGCGCTGGTGGTGTCGGAGCGGGCGCTCAAGGACTACGGCCTCACCCCGATCGCGCGCATAGTCGACATGGTGGTGACGGCGGGCGACCCTATCATCATGCTGGAGGAACCGATCCCGGCGACGCAAAAGGCGCTTAAGCGCGCCGGACTGCGGATCGAGGATATCGACCTCTACGAAGTGAACGAGGCCTTCGCGCCGGTGCCGCTGGCCTGGCTTCAGGCGCTGGGCGGCGATCCTGAAAAGCTCAACATCAACGGCGGCGCCCTCGCGCTCGGCCATCCGCTGGGCGCGAGCGGCACCAAGCTGATGGCCACACTCATCCACGCCCTGAAGGCGCGCGGCAAGCGCTATGGCCTGCAGACCATGTGTGAAGGCGGCGGCATCGCCAACGTCACCATCCTGGAGGCGCTGTGATGGGCCTGCGCACGCGCTTCACCGACCTCGTCGGCATCGAGCATCCTATCGTCCAGGGCGGCATGATGTGGGTGGGCCGCGCCGAACTGGCGGCGGCGGTCTCCAACGCGGGCGGCCTCGGCATCCTCACTGCGCTGACCCAGCCCACGCCTGATGACCTGCGCCGCGAGATCGACCGCTGCCGGGCCCTCACCGACAAGCCCTTCGGCGTGAATCTGACGATCCTGCCCTCGGTTTCGCCGCCGCCTTATGCCGAATACCGCAAGGCCATCATCGACAGCGGCGTCACCATCGTCGAAACCGCAGGCCACCGCCCGCAGGAGCACGTCGAGGACTTCAAGGTCCACGGCATCACCGTGATCCACAAGTGCACGGCGGTTCGCCACGCGCTTTCGGCCGAGCGGATGGGCGTGGACGCAATCTCGATCGACGGCTTCGAGTGCGCGGGCCATCCGGGCGAGGACGATATTCCGGGCCTCATCCTGATCCCGGCGGCGGCGGACACGCTGACGATCCCGATGATCGCTAGCGGCGGTTTTGGCGACGGGCGCGGCCTCGCCGCGGCGCTGGCGCTGGGGGCCGACGGCATCAACATGGGCACGCGCTTCTGCGCCACCGTGGAAGCGCCGATTCATGAGCGGGTGAAGCAGTTCATCGTCGACAACGACGAGCGCGGCACCAACCTCATCTTCCGCAAGTTCCACAATACCGGCCGCGTCGCGAAGAACAGTGTGTCCGACCGGGTGGTGGAGATTTCCGCCCGCGACGGTGCGGTGTTCGAGGATATCCGCCCGCTGGTCTCGGGCGCGAAGGGGCGCACTGCGCTGGAGACGGGCGATATCGACGCCGGGCTCGTCTGGGCCGGGCAGGTGCAGGGGCTGATCCACGACATTCCGACGTGCGCGGAACTGGTCGGGCGGATCGTACGGGATGCGGAAAGCATCATCGTCTCGCGGCTGGCGGGCATGGTCGCGGAGAAGGTGACGGCATGAGCGAACTCGTCACCGTCACGCGCGAAGGGCCGCTGACGATCATCACCATCAACCGGCCCGAGGCGAGCAACGCGCTGAACGCCGACGCGCAAATGGCGATGGACGCGGCCTTCGGTGCCTTCGCGGCGGACGAAGAGCAGTGGGTCGCCATCGTCACCGGGGTGGGGCGGAAGGCGTTCTGCGCCGGGCACGATCTCAAGCAGCAGGCGGCGGACGGGGAATTGGTGTCGCCGCCCAACGGCTTCGGTGGGCTGACCGGGCGCAAGGGGCTGAACAAGCCGGTGATCGCCGCCGTCAACGGCGTGGCGATGGGCGGTGGCTTCGAACTGGCGCTGGCGTGCGACATCGTGGTGGCGGCGGCGCATGCGGCTTTCGCGCTGCCCGAGGTCCGCGTCGGGCTGGCGGCGCTGGGCGGCGGAATCCAGATCCTGCCGCAAGTGGTCGGTGCCAAGCACGCGATGGGCATGCTGCTGACGGGGCGGCGGGTCTCGGCGCAGGAGGGGCATGCGCTCGGCTTCGTCAACGAAGTGACCGAAGGCGACGTGCTTGAGGCTGCGCGGCGCTGGGCGGAGCTGATCCTTGGCGGCAGTCCGATGGCGGTGCGCGCCACCAAGGAAGCGGTCGGGCTCGGCCTGTCCACGCCTTACGACCAGGCTTTCGCCGAGCAGTGGAGCTACCCTGCGATGCAGGCGATGCTGGCCTCCGAAGACTACGTCGAAGGCCCGCGCGCCTTCGCCGAGAAGCGCAGGCCGGAGTGGAAGGGACGCTGATCCCCTTTAACGGTGGTGTGGAACCGCCGCGGTGTAAGGCCCACCCCGTTCGGCTAGTTCGCTGCGCTCCCAAGCCTTCCGGCCCTCCCGCGAGCGGGAGGGGGAGCGAGACTTAGGCCGCAGGCCTTAGTCGCAGCGGGGTGGGCGTTGCGCTACGCCAGAAGCGCAGGCGGGCCTACTCCGCAGCTTGCAGCTTCGCGCAGCCCTTGGGCATACGCTGGGCTTCGACTTGCGCGGGCGTCAGTTCGCTCGCCATCGGCTTGAGGCCGAGGCGTGCGAACATCGCCAGATCGCTGTCGTCGCCCGCGTTGGGCGCGGTGAGCAGCTTGTCGCCGGTGAAGATCGAGTTGGCGCCGGCCATGAAGCACATCGCCTGCGTCATTTCCGACATCGACTCGCGCCCCGCAGAGAGGCGCACCATCGATTGCGGCATGGTGATCCGCGCCACGGCAACAGTGCGGACGAACTCCACGTCGTCGATCTTGGCGAGCGGCGTGTCGGCCAGCATGTCGCCCAGCACCGTGCCCTTCACCGGCACCAGCGCGTTGACCGGGACCGACTGCGGGTGCTCCGGCAGCGTAGCCAGCGTGTGGACGAAGCCCACGCGATCGGCGCGGGTCTCGCCCATGCCGACGATGCCGCCCGAGCACACGTTGATCCCCGCCATGCGCACGTTCGACAGCGTATCGAGGCGGTCTTCCATCGTGCGCGTGGTGATGACCTGATCGTAGCGTTCAGGGCTCGTGTCGATGTTGTGGTTGTAGTAATCGAGGCCCGCGTCGCTCAGCATGTCGGCCTGATCGGGGGTCAGCATGCCCAGCGTCATGCAGGTTTCCATGCCCATCGCGCGCACGCCCTTCACCATCTCGATGATGGCGGGCATGTCACGGTCCTTGGGGTTGCGCCAGGCCGCGCCCATGCAGAAGCGGGTGGAGCCCTGATCCGCCGCCTGCGCCGCGCGCTGGAGCACGGCCTGCACCTCCATCAGCTTGGTCGCCTTGACGCCGCTGTTGGCGGACACCGACTGCGAGCAATAGCCGCAATCCTCCACGCACCCGCCGGTCTTGATCGAGAGCAGCGTGGAAAGCTGCACTTCATCCGCCTTGTGGCTAGCCCGGTGGACCTCGGCGGCGCGGAAGACCAGCTCAGTGAACGGCAGGTCGAACAGCGCCGCGATTTCCTCGCGGGTCCAGTCAGTACGAGGGGTGGTGGAGAACGGCGATCCCTGCGGCATTTCTAGTACTCTCCCGATGTGTCCGGCCGTCAACGGCAAATTCTATCGATCAAAATCGTCTGACGATATTGACAGACTACGAAGCTGTAGTCCACAAGGTTCGCAACAAAGACAAGGGCAGGGGATGATGACCGACTACGTTCGCTTGCTGGAGGCCAACAACGCTATCCAGACCATAGGTGATGATACCTATTGGCTCTGTGTGACGCGCACCGTGCAGGAATCGAAGCTGTTTCCCGTGCCGTCGTACATGCTGCTTTCGTACCTCTGCTGCTTCTACCGCTACCCGGAATTGCTGCGGAAGGTGGAGGCGGTGATGCCGGCCGAGGAAGTGGGCGACCGCTCGCGCCTGATCGGCGGCAAGCTGGGCAACCTGCCGGGCTGGGCGCTGCCGACCTTCTACCTGCTGGGCCGCGAAATCCTCATCAACTTCGGCATGCTCGCGCCCGAGGATGCGGCGGAGGACGTGGCCTATGTCATGGACTTCTGGCGCCGCTTCAAGCTGGCGCAGCAGCGCGAGGACGGGCACCTCAACGCCCGCGAATTCGGCCAGCGCGTGCAGCACTTGCCCGAACGCCGGGTGCAGCGCTTCCACTCCGAACTGCTGCCTTGCAAGCCCGGCGACCGGCTCGGTCATGCGGCGCAGGCGTTCCTCGCCACGGTGTCGCAGTACGGCTTCCTCGTCTCGTGCGAGAGCCGCTGTGCGCTCAACAATTCCGGGCCCTATCGCCTTGCCGAAGACCGCGAGATGATCATCCGCGACTTCTCCGATCTGGCAGAGGGCGACTATCCCTGGCTCGACGGCGTGGCGGGCGACATCCCCTTCAGCAACCTGACGGTGACGATGGAGGCCACAGGCTGCCAGTTCTACCTGATGGACGACTGGGGCAGCTTCGAATCCCGCCCCGAATTCACCGCCGACAAGCTGACCGGCGTGGGCCTCTATACATCCGATGCGCTGTCGGGCGGCTACATCCCGGTCGGCATGGGTTCGGCCGAGGAACTGGCCGCCACTTTCGAGGATCTGACTGACCGCATCCGCAAGGCCACCGTCGAACTGTGGAAGCGCACGGCCACCTGGTCGCGCGACGAGATGATGGATGCGGGCGCGCTCGTCTACTTCTCGCTCATCAAGGAGATCGCGTATATCGCGGGCGTTTACGACGTGAACGACTGGATGACGATCGACCCGCGCGCGGACCGGTTCCGCAGCCTGTTCAACGACGAGTTCGGCCGCGATTTCCTGGGCGAGATGGTGGGCCTCGTCTCGCTGCCGAGCCAGCAGCTCAATCGCTATGCGATGATGCAGCATAACAACAACCCGGTGCGCTACATCTCGCAGATCCCCTATTCGGTGCTGCAGCGAGAAGGTACGGGCGGCAAGCTGGCGCCGATCGGGCCGGGCGTCTCGCACCTGCCGCCCAAGCAGGACCTTTACACCACCACCGCCGGACGCCTGCCGCTGGCCGAGTACAACGCCCGGGCAAGGGCGCTGCAACCCGCGCAGATGGCGCCCGAGTATCGTTTCATCTGCGACACCACGGCCAAATTCCACCCCGACGATGCACAGGTTCAGGCGCTCTACCGGCTTGAACAGGAAGGCTCGCCGCTGGCGGGCCGGGGCGTGGGCCTCAGCCGTGACGATGTCGAAGCCATTCGGAGTGCGCGCGCATGAGCGGCAAAGACCCTGACGAAACCTCGCTGCCCGAACTGGAACTGCTGATCGCGGAGTTCAAGCAGTCGGGCCTTCGCGAACTGCACGCCCGCTGCGGCGAACTGGAGGTCTATCTCTCGCAGGATGCGGATGCCTCCGGGCTGGACGCCCCGCGTGTCTCGGTCGCTGCGCCGGTTGCCAGCGCTGCACCTGCCTCCAAGGCCGCCGCGCCTGCAGCTGCCGTGGCGGCACCGGCGGGAGCGCCTGCAGTGCCGGATGGCGCGGTCGTCGTGACGGCGCCATACCTCGGCACCTTCTACCGCGCGCCCAAGCCCGGTGCGCCCAACTATGTCGAGGTGGGCGGCCATGTTTCCGCCGAAACCGAAGTCTGTCTGGTCGAGGTGATGAAGCTGTTCACCGCCGTGCGCGCAGGCGCTTCGGGCACGGTTCTGGAAGTGCTCGCCAGCGACGGCGATCTGGTTTCGGCCGGGCAGCCGCTCTTCGTGATCCGGCCGGAATAGCGCCATGGCCCTGTCCCGTCTCTTCATCGCCAACCGGGGGGAAATCGCCCTGCGCGTGCTGCGCGCCGCGCAAGGTCTGAACCTGGAAACCGTGATCGGCGTCTCCGATGCCGACCGCGACAGCGTGACCGCAAGACTGGCCGACCGCGCGCTGGTGCTCGGCCCCGGACCTGCGGCTAAAAGCTATCTCGACGCGAAACTGGTGGTGCAGGCCGCCAAGGCCAGCGGGTGTGACGCGCTCCATCCCGGATACGGCTTCCTGTCCGAACGCGCCGAACTGGCACGGCTCTGCAAGGAGCACGGCATCACTTTCGTCGGCCCCGAAGCGGACATGATCGAAGCGCTGGGCGACAAATTGCGCGCGCGAGAGATGGCCGCTGCCGCAGGCGTACCGCTGGTGCCCGGCAGCGGCGAGATCGCCTCGGCCGCCGATGCCCGCCAGATCGCAGGCGACATCGGCTATCCCGTGCTGCTGAAAGCGGCGGCGGGCGGCGGCGGGCGCGGCATGGTCATCGTCAACGGCCCGTCCGAAGTCGAGGCCGGATACCACCGCGCCAGCGCCGAGGCGCTCGCCGCCTTCAACGACGGCACCCTGTTCATGGAACGCTTCGTGCCCGAGGCGCGCCACGTGGAAGTCCAGCTCATGGGCGACGGGCAGGGCGAAGTGATCCACTTCGGCGAGCGCGACTGCTCGGTCCAGCGCCGCTATCAGAAGGTGGTCGAGGAAGCGCCCTGCGTGGCGATGCCGGACGCTTTGCGCGCGCAGCTGCACGAGGCGGCGGTGAACCTTGCGAAAAGCGTCAACTACCGCAACGCCGGGACGTGCGAGTTCCTCTACGACGTGATGCGCGAGGAGATCTACTTCATCGAGGTCAACGCCCGCATCCAGGTGGAGCACCCGGTCAGCGAAATGGTGACGGGCCGCGATCTGGTGCAGGAACAGCTGCGCGTCGCGGCGGGCAAGGGCCTGTCGGTGCGCCAGCAGGATGTCGTGCTCACCGGCCACGCCATCGAATGCCGCATCAATGCCGAGGACACCGCGCGCGATTTCGTGCCGGTGCCGGGCACCGTCACCCGCTGGCGCCCGCCCGAGGGCGAGGGCATCCGCCTCGACAGCCACATGCGTGAAGGCGCAAGCATCCCGCCATTCTACGACAGCATGATCGGCAAGCTGATCGTTTATGCCGACACCCGCGACGCCGCGATCGATCGCATGATCGGCGCGCTCGACGCCTTCGAGGTCGAAGGCGTGCCCACCACCATCCCACTCCACCGCGAGATCCTTCGCGACGAGCAATTCCGGTCGAACACCATTCACACCCGCTGGCTGGAACAGGACCTGTTCACCGCGCAGCGCATGGCAGCGGAGTAATCCCCATGGCGCATATCCAGTTCCTCGACGAAACCCTGCGCGACGGCCAGCAGAGCCTGTGGGGCATGCGCATGCAGGCGGGCATGGCCCTGCCGGTGGCGCCGCTGATCGACAGGACCGGCTATCAGATCATCAGCCTGGCCGGTTCCTCGCTGTTCGAAGTGCTGATCCGGCATTGCCAGGAAGACCCCTGGGCGGGCCTCGACCTGCTGGTGAAGGCGATGCCGGACACGCCCCTGCGCGCCGGGTGCCGCTCCAACGGGTCGGTGACTTTCGGCTTCACGCCCGATGCGCTCATGGACATCTGGGTCGATCGCCTGTGCGCCCACGGCATCCGCAGCTTCTGGCTCTATGACGTGCTGTTCAACATCGACAAGATGCACCGCCTCGCGCGCATCGCCAAGCGGCACCAGTGCCAGGTGGCGGGCACGATGCTGTTCACGCTCTCTCCGGTCCACGACGACGCCTATTATGCGGACAAGGCGGACAGGCTCTCGGCGCTGGACGAAGTGGACAGCCTGCTGCTCTACGACACCGGCGGCGTGCTCGATCGCGACCGCATCGCCACGCTGGTCCCCGCGATCAAGGCCAAGGCGCGCGGCAAGCCGATCGAGATGCATGCCAACAACATGCTCGGCCAGTCGGCCAAGTCCTACATCGACGCGATCGAGTTCGGGGTCACGACGATCCACACCGCCGTGCGCCCGATGGCCAACGGTCCCTCGATCCCCTCGGTCGAGATCATGGCCCGCAATGTCGAGATGCTGGGCCATACCCACAACCTCGATACCTCGCTGTTCAAGCCGGTGGCGGATCATTTCGAGAAGGTCGGCAAGGCCGCCGGGTTCCTGGTGAACCAGCACTTCGAGTACGACGTCACCTCGCTCAAGCACCAGATCCCGGGCGGCATGATGGGCACCCTGCGCGCGCAGCTGGTGCAGCAGAACATGCTCGACCGCTTGCCCGACGTGCTGGAGGAAGTCGCCCGCGTGCGCCGCGAGCTGGGCTATCCCGGCATGGCGACGCCGTTCGCGCAGCTGGTCGGCACGCTGGCGGTGCTCAACATCGTGACGGGCAAGCGCTACTCGGTGGTGCCGGACGAAGTGATCCAGTACGCAGCCGGTTTCTACGGCGAGCCCGTCGCGCCGATCGACGCCGACGTGCTGGACCGCATCCTGTCGAAACCGCGCGCCAAGGAAATCCTCGCCAGCCCGCCCGAACAGCCCGACCGCGAGGAACTGCATCGCCGCCACGGCACCGGCGGGGATGACGACGAACTACTGCTGCGCGCACTGGTGCCGTCCGCCGACATCGACCGCATGCGCCTCTCGGGCGCCCCGCGCCGGGACTATCCGACGCTGTCCTCGCCCGAACTGGACCAGGTGGCGCGGCTGATGAAGGTGGCGAACCTGCCGCTGGTGCAGCTGCGCTCCAGCCAGCTCGAACTCTCGATGCGGCGCTGACGAACGGGAACGCGCGGATGCGGATGATCGACTTCTTCGACCGCGGCGCGCGCATGGGCGCCGACCGGGCCTGCATGATCGAAGGCGATACGGTCAGTACGTATGGCGAGGTCAGGGCGCGCAGCGATGCCATCGCCCGCGCCCTGATCGCCGACGGCTTTCCGGCGGGCGGCCACGCGGCGGTGCTGAGCGGCAATAGCGTCCGCGCTTTCGAGGCGATCCTGGGTATCCTGCGCGCCGACGGCGTCTGGGTGATGGCCAACAACCGCGCCTCGCTGGACGAGAACGCCTACCTGCTGGACCTGCTCGATGTGGACACGCTTTTCGTCCATTCCGAAGTGGCGGACCGGGTCGCGCATTTCCGCGCAGCCTGCCCCAACATCCGCCGCTTCATCGCGCTCGACCGCGCGTTTGCGGAGGCCGACCGCTTCCTTGGCGACATGCTGGTAGAGAGCGACGAACCTGTCCCCCAGCGCCGTTCGGGCGCGGCGGAGGAACTGGGCTTCCTTGCCAATACCGGCGGCACCACCGGGCGCTCCAAGGGGGTGATGCTGTCGAACGGCAACTGGCAGGCGCTGGTGTCCAGCCTCGTCGCCTCGATGCCGATGAAGCGTCCGCCGGTGAACCTCGTTGCCGCGCCGATGACGCATGCGGCGGGGCCGCTCGCGCTTGCCAGCATGGCGCTGGGCGGGACGGTGGTGGTGCTGCCGCGCTTCGATGCGGCCGAGGTGGTGGCGGCTATCGCGCGCCATCGTGTCACCTACATGTTCCTGCCGCCCACCGCGATCTACATGCTGCTGGCGGAGCCGTCCGCACAGACCTCCGATTTCTCCAGCCTCGAATATATCTCCTACGCCGGGGCGCCGATGTCGCTCGACCGGTTGAAGGAAGCCATCGCGCTGCTGGGCCCGGTGATGAACGCCAGCTTCGGCCAGACCGAGGCGCCGATGTGCGTCACCGCGATGCCGCCGCACGAACATCTGGACGATGCGGGCAACCTCGCGCATCCCGGCTCCTGCGGGCGCGCGAACCTGCTCTCCATCGTCGAGATCATGGATGACGACGGCCGCATCCTCGGCCCCGGAGAGCGCGGCGAGATCGTCGTGCGCGGGCCGCTGGTGATGCAGGGCTACTACAAGAACCCTCAGGCGACCGCCGAAGTCTCCGCCCATGGCTGGCACCACACCGGCGACATCGGTGTGCGTGACGAGCAGGGCTGGTTCTACGTGGTGGACCGCAAGAAGGACATGATCATCTCCGGCGGCTTCAACGTCTACCCGGCCGAAGTCGAGCAGGCGCTGATGGCCGATCCGCAGGTGCAGGACTGCGCCGTGATCGGCGTGCCCGACGACAAGTGGGGCGAGGCCGTCGTCGCCGTCGTCGAGCCGCGCGGCGGCTGCACCATCGATCTGGAGCGGCTGCTGGCGGAAGCGCGCGAGAGGCTAGGCCCGGTCAAGACGCCCAAGCGGGTGGAAGTGATGGCCGCGCTGCCACGCTCCAACGCGGGCAAGGTGCTGCGCGCCGAACTGCGCAAGCGCCACTGGCAGGCGGCGGGAAGGGCGATCTGATGCGCGACGTGGTGATCCTCGGCGTCGGCATGACGCCTTTCGGCCGTCATCTGGACAAGAGTCACGAACAGCTCACGCAGGCCGCGGTGCGGCTGGCGCTGGAGGATGCGGGGCTGGACGGCGCGGCGATCGACATGGCGGTCTATGCAAACGTCATCCAGGGCTTCTTCGCAGGCGAGATGTCGATCCCCGGCGAGTACGCGCTGCGCCCGCTCGGCATCTCTGGCGTGCGCGGGTTCCATGTCGAGCAGGCCTGCGCCAGTTCCACGGTGGGCCTGCACCTTGCAGTGGACTACGTGAAGGCGGGCCTTGCCGAAGTGGCGCTCGTGGTCGGCGTGGAGAAACTCTACAGCGACGACCGCGCCAAGCGCTTCGCCGTATTCCAGCAGCCGCGCGACATGGTGGAGGCGGCGGCCTATATCGAGCGCACCCGCGATCTCCTCGCCCCCGTTCCGGCGGATAAGGTCGCGGCCAGTCCCAACGTGCTGATGGAAGCCTATGCCGCGCAGGCGCGCCTGCACATGGGCACTTACGGATCGACGCAGGCCCAGATCGCGGCGGTGGCGGCGAAGGATCACTGGCATTCGCAGTTCAACCCGCTGGCGCAGTACCGCGAGGCGATGAGCGTCGAGGAAATCCTCGCCGCGCCGCAAGTCGCCTGGCCGCTCACCAACCCGATGTGTGCGCCCATCAGCGACGGCGCGGCGGCGGCGATCGTGTGCTCGGCGGATTTCGCGAAGCGCTTCTCCGGTGCGCCGATCCGCGTTCTGGCGGCGGAAAACCGCACCGGCAGCGACCGCGCGCCTGACAACTATGCGAACCACGTCACCCGCAAGGTCGCTGCGCTGACTTACGAGCGCGCCGGGATCGGCCCGCAGGACGTCGATCTCGCCGAAGTCCATGACGCCAGTTCGATCGGCGAGATGATCCAGACCGAAGCGCTCGGCCTGTGCGCACCGGGTGAGGCCGGGCTCGCCGCCGAGCGAGGGCAGACGGCATTGGGCGGCCGGGTTCCGGTGAACGTCTCGGGCGGGCTGGTATCGAAGGGGCATCCGCTGGCAGCGACTGGGCTGGGGCAGATCCACGAACTCGTCACGCAGCTGCGCGGGCAGGCCGGCAAGCGACAAGTTGAAGGCGCGCGCGTGGCCGTGGCGGAGAATTCCGGCGGGTTCTACGGTGTCGAGGACGGCATGTCGGCGGTGACGATCCTCGCGCGGGATTAAGTGTTCCCCTCAGTCATTGCGAGCGTAGCGAAGCAATCCAGGGCGGCTCAAGACTGCCCTGGATTGCTTCGCTACGCTCGCAATGACGAAATGAGAGAGAGAACACGAGAGCTTCAGCCCCACCATCGTCATCGCGAGGACCGAAGGGCCGCGGCAATCCAGGGCGGCGTAACGCTGCTCCCGGATCGCCGCGTCCCCGTCACCCAAACAGCGCCTCAAGCCCCGATTTCGCCGCATGCGCCGTCATGTCGAGCTGCATCGGCGTGATCGAGATTTCCCGGTCCAGCATCGCCTGAAGGTCGTTCCCCGGAGCATGGCCGCCCGCCGGAAGGGCGATTTTCACCCAGTAGTACGGGAAGTGCCGCGCATCGACGCGCCGCTCCGGGATGAACGCGCCCGGCGGCCGCTGCCCTTGCGTGGTCACGCGCATGCCGGTCACTTCGTCGGCCGGGCATTCCGGGAAGTTGACGTTCACGAACAGCCCCGGATTCCAGTCGAAGCGCAGCAGCTTCTCGATCACGTCACCGGCGAAACGCTCGGCATTGTCCCAGGGCACCGGGTTGGGCGGACGGAAGCATTGGCTGAGCGCGATCGCCGGAATGCCCAGCAAGGCCCCCTCCATCGCCGCCGCCGCCGTGCCGGAATAGGTGATGTCCTCCGCCAGATTTGGGCCGCGATTGATGCCCGAGATCAGGATGTCGGGCCGCTTACCCTCGATCAGCTCGTATATCGCCAGAAGCGCGCAGTCGGTCGGCGTGCCCTTCACCGCGAAGTGCCGCTCGTCGCGCTGCTTCACGCGAATCGGCAGCGTGGTCGAGAACGAGTGCCCCGCACCCGAACGTTCGTCGTCCGGCGCCACGATCCACACGTCGTCGGTGAATCGGCGTACGATCTTCTCCAGCAGCACAAGGCCGGGCGCGTCGATCCCGTCGTCGTTGACGAGCAATACGCGCGGTGGGGTTCCAGTCATCCATATCCTCCCGATCATTCCCGAGCGAGGGCTACGACAGCCTGCGCGCGCGGTCAAGATCGTCCGACGATTTCATCCAATCATGTTGACAGGGTGATCGGCATGCGGCATCCCTGTGCGCAACAAAGAGGATTGGGAGGGACCGTGGGCTCCGTTAAATTGCCTATCGACGACGTGCTGCACGCAGGTCCGCCGGCGACGCCGCTGGTGGAAGCCGTGCTGGACCTTGTGCGCGAACGCATCCGCGCGCGTTTCGGCGAATCGGGACTGGACTGGGACGCCTTTGCGCTGACCGCCGCCGACGATCTCGTCACGCGCGAGGACATTGAGTCCGTCGAGGCCCGCATCCTCGCCAGCGGCCACCGCTTCGACTGGTCCGCGCGCGTCTCCGTCACCGAGCGGCCCGAAGCGCACAAGCCCGATGGCACCGCTTCGGAAGCCAGCACCGGCTTCGCCCATCCCGAGGCGCCCAGTGGCGACGCGGATGATGACGGCAAGGCCTTGCGCGGGCTTGGCGACAACGTCGTGCGCTATCCCACCGACATCGTCGGGCAGGCGCTTTACGTGCGCTCGAACGAGCGGGTCATGGAACTGCTGTCGAGCGGCGTCCCCACCGGCGCCATCGCCATCATCGACGATTCGGGCGGCACCCTGACCGCGCCGATCATCGACCAGTTCGCGGGCGTGGTCTGCGCCGGGGGCTCGGTCCGCTCGCACCTCGGCATCCTGACGCGCGAGTACAACATCCCCTGCCTGATGAACGCGAAGGTGGCCGGCATCCGCGAAGGCGATCGCATCTCGGTGGAAGTCTCCGCCCCGGCCAAGACCACCGAGGACTATCAAAAGGGCGTCGAGCGCGTCGCGCGCGTCTGGGTGATCGGGGAGGCGGCGTGATGGCGACGACCATGACCGAGCGCGACCTGGTGCTCCATGCGACGGCGATCAAGCGCCATGCCCCGCTGCCCGCCATCGCCCACCTTGCGGGGCTTCCCGAAGCCACGGCGCAGGCGGTGATCGATCAGGCCGTCGCCACTGGCCGCGTGATCGAGGCGCGCGGGGCTTATGCTCTGACGCCGCTGGCGGGCGTGGCGCTCACCGCACGCTATGCGCGCCACTTCGCAGATGTGCGTGAGGATGCGGCGTTCGTCGGCGCCTACGAGGGTTTCGAGCGGATCAACCGCACGCTCAAGCAGATCATCACCGACTGGCAGACGCTCGACATCGGCGGTGCCAAGGTGGCCAACGACCACAGTGACAAGGCCCACGACGACGCGGTGATCGACCGCCTCGGCGCCCTGCACGAACAGGCCGAGCCGATCCTCGCCAAGCTGGCGAGCCGCCTGCCGCGCCTGCAATACTACGCCGACAAGCTGCTCGCCGCGCTGGAAGCGGCGGAGGACGGCGATCCCGAATGGGTCAGCGATATCCGGCGCGACAGCTACCATACCGTCTGGTTCGAACTGCACGAGGAACTGCTGCGGACCATGGGCCGCGAGCGGGAGGAATGACGATGGCCGACTGGACTCTCCTGCTGGACGGTGCCGACCTGCCCGACCGCGCGCTGATCGGCGGCAAGGCATGGTCGGTGGCGCGCATGGCCGCGCTCGGCCTCGACGTGCCGCCCGCCTTCGTCATCACGACAAAGGCCTGCCTCGCCTATCTGGAGCGCGGCGAAATGCCCGAGGGGCTGGAGGCGGAGATCGCCGCCGGGCTCGACTGGCTGCAACAGCGCACCGGCCGCAGCTTCGGCGAGGGCGACAAGCGGCTGCTGCTCTCGATCCGATCCGGCGCGGCGATCTCGATGCCGGGCATGATGGACACCGTGCTCAATCTCGGCATCGACGATGAGGGCGAGGCGGCACTGGCGGCCGAGACGGGCCTGCCCGCCTTCGCCCGCGATACGCATCGGCGGTTCCTGGAACTCTACAGTTCGATCGTGCTCAAGCAGCCGATCGAGCTGGAAGCGGGCGAAAGCCCGGCTCAGTGGCGCGCGGCGATCGGCGAGGTTCCGGGCGCGGTGCACGACCAGCTTCTCGGCGCGGTGCGCGCGGTGTTCGACAGCTGGAACACCCGGCGCGCCCGGCGTTACCGCGAACACAACGGCATCCCGCATGACATGGGCACGGCGGTGACGGTGCAGGCGATGGTCTTCGGCAACCTCGATGACCTGAGCGGCACCGGCGTCCTCTTCAGCCGCAATCCGCTGCAGGGCGACCCTACACCTTATGGCGAATACCTGCCGCGCGCGCAGGGCGAAGACGTGGTTTCGGGCAAGTTCACCCCGCTGTCGCTGGGGGCCATGCAGGCGCATGTGCCCGAGGCGCACGCCGCGCTGCTTGCCGCCAGCGGCATGCTGGAGCGCGAGAACGGCGACGTGCAGGACATCGAGTTCACTGTGCAGTCGGGCAGGCTGTACCTGCTGCAATCCCGCTCGGCCAAGCGCGCGCCCGAAGCTGCGGTGCGGATCGCGGTGGACATGGTGGGCGAGGGGCGGATCGACGCCGCCACCGCGCTCTCCCGCGTCAGCGCCGAGCAGGTCTCCACGCTGCTGCTGCCGCGCCTCGCCCCCCACGCCGCCGAGGGCGCACAGGTGGTGGCGCAAGGCGAGGGCGCCTGCCCCGGCGTCGCGACGGGCGTGCTGGTGGCCGATTCCGACGAGGCCGAACGCCGCGCCGCCGCCGGGGAAGCGGTGATCCTGGTGCGCGCCACCACCAGTCCCGACGATGTCCACGGCATGATCGCCGCACGCGCCGTCGTGACCGAGCAGGGCGGCTCCACCTCGCACGCCGCCGTCGTCAGCCGGGCGTTGGGGCGGCCCTGCGTGGTCGGCACCGGCAGCGGCGCTCTGGCGCTGGCCGGGCAGGTGGTCACCGTGGACGGCGCCAGCGGCAAGGTCTTCGCGGGCGCTCTCGCAACGCAAGTGCCGCGCGAGGACGAGGACGAGCGCCTCTCCCGCCTGATCGGCTGGGCGCGCGAGCGCTGCCCGATCGAAGTGCTGCGCCCCGGGGACGGTGTCGCCGCCGATGCGGTGGACGTCGATCTGCTGCTGGCCGAAGGCACTCACGAACAGCTGGCGAGCGCGCTGGCGGGCCATGCTGCGGCGCGCGGCAGCGGCCTCGCCAATGCCGAGATCGCGCGCATCGCCCGGCGTGCGGGGATTACGCGCATGATAACCGAGCCGGTGCTCCCGGCCCTTCTGGTCGCACTGGAGGACTGAGCCGATGACCTCGCCCATTCACGATATCCGCGCGATGCTGCTGCAGTTCGAGCGCTCGCCGCTGAAGGACTTGTACTTTCGCTCGGCCGACTGGTCGCTGTTCCTCGCCCGGCCGGAGGGCGGCGCGAACCCGCTGCTGGCGCTGGAGGTCGGCGCGGCGGAGGCCGTCACTGCGGCCATGATCGCGGGCGTCGCGCAGGCGCCGCACCTCGGTTTGTTCGAGCCGTGCTGCGCGGCCGGAGACGCGGTGCAGGTCGGTGACGTGCTCGCCCGCCTCGATGTGCTGGGCCGCAAGACCGAGGTGGTCAGTACTGCTGCCGGCGTGGTCAGCGCGGTACGAGCGGCGGCCAACGACCTCGTCGAATACGGCGCCGATCTGGTGGAGATCGCGGCGGCCTGAGGCAGCAAGGTGACAGGGTTTACACGGTTGACACGGTCCAGGGGCAAAAGGTGTCACCTTGGGGCCTGAATGTGTCACCTTGCGGGGGTAAGGTGACACTTTTGATGAGAGATCTGTCACCTTGTGAGGGTGATGTGTAACCTTGTGGTGTAACCTTGGCGCGTTGGTGGGCATGGTGCGCAGAGTATCGGACGACGCCGTGTGTAGGAAAGCGGTCTGACCGGACACGCCCCATTGCGGCCTTAGCGCTACTGTCTATGGTTGTGGAATGAAACGAATAGCCATTACTGTACAGCAGGTTTGGGTGAGAAATTTTCTCGGCCTAATCTCGTCTATTGCCGCAATGGCATGCTCCGTTGTGATATTCGCTATCATCCTTGAAGGAGCAAAAAGGTCAGCTTCCGCGAGGTAACGAGTTCTTAAAGTCCTCGGTTTTTGGTTTCGCAATTTTGATTGCGTTTCTCTTGCTGCTTCGACCTCAGCGGTGGACGGTGGTTTTAGCCGTCGCCCTTTACCTATTACTGATCTTTCCAGTGTCGTTCGAAGTTGGCTGCGGTCTATATGGCCAGTGCATCTAAGGGCAGCTAGCCACCCGTTTCGCCATTCCGTGGGGGTGAACGCTGCGCTCTATAGCTGTCCGTCCGGTGTCGCCGCGAGCGAAGAAAACCCGCCTGACCGAACACGCCACTTTGCAGTCGTTCGTTAAAGACGTATTCTCTCGACATGGAGACCGTTTTTCTGCTGCGCCACCGAGGACTCAATGGCACTGAGACGGTTCTCGGGTTCCACTCTACGTTGTCAGCCGCAAAGGCCCGCATCGAAAATGCCAAATGGCAACCCGCTTATCGAGAATGCCCTGAAGCTTTCAGCGTCGACGCCTATGTTCTTGATAAGCAATTTTCTTTCAAGAACGACAGTGACGAACCATTGACGCTAGTGATCGAGCCGTGGTCTTCTTCCGAGACTATCTCGCCCGGATCAACGGTGGACATCCATTATCCTCGTCCGACCGATCAAGATGATACATCTCATGCAGATCGCAACAGCGATACGCTTGTATTTTGGTGCGAGGGGCCAACCTACGAAGTCGACATCGACGGCGTGAGAACCACGTTGTGATCTTCCGCTAACCACCCCTTTCAGCTATTCAGGAGGGCGATGGCAGCGCTCCATAGCAGCCTGTCCGCTGCCCGCCGCTTTCGAAGAAACGCAGCCTGACCGGACACGCCCCGTTGCGGACCTGATGCAGCATAGTATGCATGCGAGACCATTATGATAGGTCGGCCATGAAAGTTGAAGCATCACAGGAAAATTCGGAAATAAAATTCTCACTGAATGAAGCTGAATCATGGCATTTTTTGGCGATTCTCCTGCACGCTAGAGCGGTTTTCGACCGTTCTGGATCGGCATGGGATTCCCTTTGGGCGCGATTTCTGATTCAGAATCCGTGCTGGTGAAGGAGGCCGGCATGGATGGCTCTTTCGATGGATTTGCGCACTCGGCT